>Ga0075163_10009799_pt1 | contig 12555 bp, 8 predicted proteins | sample JI1023141ADNA_FD_71478 | JGI IMG/M metagenome (GOLD analysis project Ga0075163, IMG submission 71478) | Wastewater effluent complex algal communities from Wisconsin, to seasonally profile nutrient transformation and Carbon sequestration -... | ecosystem: Engineered > WWTP > Effluent > Algae...
TTGGGCGCTGGCTTCACTGCATCGGGTAGCGAGGGATCGAACGCCGCTGCGGCGAGTTCGGTCACTACGGGAGCCCGGACGTCAGCGGTATCCGCTGGCGTTGCGTTGGCTTCGACGTTCACCTTGTTGATGCCTTCCGAGCTGTCCGAGCTGCTCTCGTCACCGTCCTCGCCTTCATCGTCATCAAGGCCCAGCGCGCTTTCGCTGCCTTCGGCTGGCGCGCCCGCTTCGCGCCTGCGACGACGGCCGCCACGGCGGCCACGGCGACGACGCGAATTTCCCGTCCCGTCTTTACTCGGCTCGGTGGATGTGGGGTCGCCATCCAGTGTGATGATGATGTCGTCAGCTTGCGCAACCTCTTCGGTGACCGTCAATGCTGCGGCGACCACGGGGACCTGCGACGGCTTGATGGGTTCTGCAGCGGCGGTTGCCTCGCTGCGCTCCTTGCGTGTTTCCTGACGTCCCTCCGCGCGCGGATTGTCCGTTCGCGACGCGGCATTGGCGCGATCTTCCTTGCGCTCGTTGCGATTGTCGTCCTTGCGATTGTCCTTGCGCGGACGTTCTTCTTGCGGAACCTTGTTGTTGGGCTGCGGTGCCGCTTTGCCTTGAGGCGGCTGCCCGGCAGGAGGCGTGGCCTTGTCGCGGGATTTCTGATCGCGTCGGTTGTCGTTCTGGCGCTCGTCCCGGCGCGCTTCTTGCTGACCATTGCGAGGATTGCCAGGTCGCGCGTCGTTATTGCGGTTCTTTTCCGGACGGCCGTCTTTGGGACGTTGGCGGTCATCGCGCGGTGGCTTGCCGTTTTTGTCATTGGCTTGTTGTGGGCTGCTGGCGCCGCCAAACAAGTTGCCCAGCCACGCAAAGAAGCCGCGCTTGGCAGGTTTAACCCGGTCTTCACCGGTTTTGGGAGCGGATTTTGCTGGGCTGTCCAGCGGTCTCGTTGGCACACGTTCCAAACGATCTTCGCGTTCTTCGCGCGCCGGCGCAGGGCGGTCAGGTTTGACCGCGGTCACGGCGGGCGCAGCCGGAATATTCAAGTTGGCCCGCGTCAGCGCGTGCAGTTCCAATTTGCGCGGCGAAGTACGGTGGTAGCTCGGACGGATTGTTTCCTCGCCGAGTTCACCCTCACGAATGCGCTGCACATTGAAATGCGGCGTTTCCATCTGTTCGTCGGCGACGATCACGATGGGAACATCGTGGCGTTTTTCGATTTCAATCAGCGCACGGCGCTTTTCGTTGAGGAGGAAGTTCGCGACTTCGTGCGGTGCCTGCACCAGCACTTGGCCGGTGTTGTCCTTCATCGCCTGCTCTTCAATCAGACGTAACAGCGACAACGACAGGGATTCAACGCTGCGCATACGCCCATGTCCCGAGCAGCGTGGGCAGACAATCTGGGTGGACTCGCCCAAGCTGGGTCGCAGTCGCTGGCGTGACATTTCCAGCAATCCGAAGCGGGAAATGCGGCCAATCTGTACGCGAGCACGATCGTACTTGAGGGCGTTCTTTAGGCGGTCTTCGACTTCGCGCTGATGCTTGCTGGATTCCATATCGATGAAATCGACCACCACCAAGCCGCCGAGATCGCGCAAACGCAACTGGCGTGCGACCTCATCGGCAGCTTCCAAGTTGGTGTTGAAAGCGGTTTCTTCGATGTCACCACCTTTGGTGGCGCGCGCCGAGTTGACGTCGACGGCAGTCAGCGCTTCGGTCTGGTCGATCACGATGGAGCCGCCCGAGGGCAGACGTACCTGTCGCTCGTAGGCGTTTTCGATCTGCGTTTCAATCTGATAGCGACTGAAAAGCGGAATGCTGTCTTTGTACAACTTGAGTTTGCGCAGATTTTGCGGCATCACTTGCTGGACGAAATCTTTGGCGTCCTCAAACATTTCCTCGGAGTCAATGAGAATTTCGCCGATGTCGGCTCGCAGGTAGTCGCGCAGTGCGCGAATGATCAAGCGCGATTCCTGATAAATCAGAAATGGCGAGGGTTTGGCCAATGCCGCATCAGTAATGGCTTTCCAAACCAGCAGCAAATAATCCAGATCCCACTGCAGCTCTTCAGCGTCGCGACCGACGCCGGCGGTGCGAATGATGATGCCCATGTCGTCGGGAATCGTCAGCGCATCCATGGCCTCTTTCAGTGCCTGACGATCTTCGCCTTCGATGCGTCGGGAGACGCCACCCGCACGCGGGCTGTTGGGCATCAGCACCATGTAGCGACCGGCCAACGAAATGAAGGTGGTCAGTGCGGCGCCTTTGTTGCCGCGCTCTTCCTTGTCGACCTGGACGACAACCTCCTGACCTTCCTTCAAAAGTTCCTTGATGGTGGCGCGATTGGCGTCCACCCCGGCCTGAAAGTAGTCGCGGGAGATTTCCTTCAGCGGCAGAAAGCCGTGTTTGTCACCGCCGTACTCGATGAACGCCGCCTCAAGGGACGGCTCCAGGCGGGTGATTCGGCCTTTGTAAATATTGGACTTTTTCTGTTCTTTGGCCGGCTGTTCGATGTCGATGTCATACAGACTTTGACCATCGACGATAGCGACGCGCAGCTCTTCCTGCTGCGTCGCGTTGATCAACATACGCTTCATTGTGTGTCCCTCGCGCGCTCTACCGCGGGGAACGCCGGATATCCCGGACCAGAGGCAACAGGCCTCTTTTTAAGGAGTCACCAGCGCTACGACCTTTCGGGACGAAACCCGTGGGAGCGCCAAAAGTTGGTATTTCGAAGCCGTCAGCACGTGCGCATCGCTGCATCCATGGCTGACTGCTTCGCCGTTTTCTGCCTGTCGGCAGGGTGTTACTGGCGTGTGGAGTCCGACTCGGATACCACGCGCCGCCCATTGCATACGCGGCAGGAATCCTTCCTGCGTACGCTATTCCAGTGAATTTCTGCCACTGGAATGGCGGTAATACGCTTTTGCCACTACCGCGATGAAGGCATCCTTGCCCCCAGCGACAAACCTCGGTTTATCGCGCCAATTCGAATGACGAGATCGAAGTTCCGCGCCAAATGAGGCAAAACGCCATGGACTTGCACTCATTTACCCAGCGCTGACAGAACTTCCAACCGTCCTTGTCACACAGGCCAGCAAAATTTGCAGGCGGACAGAGGGGCGGTGACTCGTTACCATAGCCGCCCCACGCGCCGTTTGGCCGTCTGGCGGGGTTTGCAGCCCGTTTCAATCTTGCCCAATGCAAGACGGGATGCTGAAAAATCAAACTCTTATCCAAGTCGCAGTCTAGCAAGGTGCATCCATGGCGGCAAACAAACCCCTGGCCCATGAACCCACGGGCGGTGTCCGCATGGTCAGCGTCAGCGAAGACCGTGCCGGTCAACGGCTCGACAACTTTCTGTTGGGCCTGCTCAAAGGCGCACCGCGCTCAATCATTTATCGGATTCTGCGGACTGGACAGGTACGGGTGAATGGCGGTCGTGCGAAACCGGAAACACGCTTGCAGAGCGGTGACCAGATTCGCGTACCGCCAGTTCGCCTGCCTGAGGCTGACGCGCCTGAGCGTGCGCCACAAAGCTTGTTGGAACGCATTGGAAGCAGCATTATTTTTGAGGACAAGTTGCTGCTGGTGCTCGACAAGCCCAGCGGCATTGCCACACATGGCGGGAGCGGTGTGTCGTTTGGCGCGATCGAGCTGTTGCGTCAGTTGCGCCCCGAGGAGCCGCTGGAGTTGGTGCATCGCCTCGATAGAGATACCAGTGGCCTGTTGGTTTTGGCGAAGAAGCGCTCGGCACTGACCGAACTGCAAGGACTGATTCGAGCGGGGAAGCTTGAAAAGCGCTACTTGACCCTGTTGTTGGGGGATATCGGTGAAAAATCGCGCAAAGTTGATGTGCCACTTCGCAAGTTCCAGTTGCAGGGCGGTGAGCGCATGGTTCGTGTCGACCCCGAAGGCAAGCCGTCGGTCAGTCACTTCAAACGCTTGCAACTCAGTGGTGGGCATAGCTTTGTCGAGGTGAAGATCGACACCGGCCGGACCCATCAGATTCGTGTTCACTCGCAGCACCTTGGCCATCCCGTTGCGGGCGACGAAAAGTACGGCGAGCGCGAGGCCAACCGCGCGCTGCGCGAGCAAGCAGGGCTCAAGCGTCTGTTCTTGCATGCCGCCTCGCTGCGTTTTGCCCTGAAAGATGGCAGCGTTCCTTACGTTTTGAACGCGCCGCTGGCGGAGGATCTACGCGCTGCGCTGGATCGCTTGGTCTGACAGCTAGTTTCCCGCGGTCGCATTTGCACAGGCTGCGTGCGCAGTGTGGACTTGCTACCTAGGGTGCGAAAACGAAGCGAATCCCGACTTCTGCAGAGCGCAGCCAGTTGGGCGGGAGCGCTGCCACAACCAGCAAGCCCAAGACGGCGTGCGAGGTCAATGCGGGCAGCAGTGCTCGATGGTGATGACCGATGACGGCCCACCAAGCGCCGGCCATGGCAGTCAGCAGTGCCAGAGAGAAGTTTGGCAAATGCAGCAGGGCAAACAGGAATCCACAGGTCAAGGCCAACTCGGTACGCGATTGCGTGATCATGACGACGCGCGGGGCAACGAAACGGATCAGCAACAGTTGCTGCACAGCGGCCCACAGCACATAGCGCAGGACATCATCAATCGCTGGCCAGCGTAATGAATTCTGCGCCAACGCAACAACTATAAGCACGGTTGTCATTGCCAGCGTCGGGCGTAGATAGGCACGCCACGCTAAGAAATCGCCCAGCCAACTGAAGCGGCGCGTTTCGCAATCCCCGAACACGATGGCGGCGCTGAACGACATTAACGGAAGGAACCAGTGAACCACTGCGCGGTCGACATTCGGCCAGCCCAGCAGTAGCGCCAGGACGATGGGTCCCAGCACGGCGATGAGCTCGACAACTGGACGCGAACGGCTCCTTCGCAGCCACAGCGCCCAACCGCTCAGGCTGATGGCGAGCAAGGGCAAACCAATGTCGCTGAGTGGGGGCGTGCGAATCAGTGCTGGCCATCCGGGGAGATTCGGAAACGCTGACAACCAAAGCGATTGCGGCGCCTCGGCGAGACCGGCGTCACGCGCAAGCAAAAGGGTTTCCACCCGAGCGGCAGGCAGGAGTGTTTGCGTCGGCGGCTGACAAGGCGGCGCCGCGCACCGTTCGGCGCTCAGCCAAACCGTTTGCAATCTGAGTGATGCAGGTGAGTCGGCACGGAAATACAACCGCAATTGGTTGCTGACGATCGCGGTCGGCAAGGCAATGGCGAACTGTCCACCGCCCTCGGGAATTGACAGGTTTGCTTGGGATGTCAGCGATTCGCCGTCTGCGCTGCTCAGTAACACGTCTAACGAGACCTTGGAATTGGCATGCAGTTGCAGATGCAAGGTGTCCAATTGCGCAGTGGACAGCAAACGGCCATGCAGATGCAGTGCAACCGTTGCGCCCTCCGCAGACACACGAAGCTGCAGACCTCCCGCTGTCAGTTGCCATTGATTACTTCCATGAACACTGCCGCCCACCAGTTCGCTTGACGACCGCATCGGCCAAATGAACGGGCCAAGGCCCTCGGCATAGCGTTGCTGTTGTGCTTGCGCGTCGGCCTGCAGGTAGGCGCTTACCGTGGCTTGGCTGATCGCCCAGAGCAGCGCTAGGCCAAGGACGACTAGGCCGATCCGAAATGCGGGATGTTTCGGCATGCAGAGAAAGCGCGCCGTGCTCAGCGACTACGGCTGGCGAGCAGTTGCTCGACCTTCGCGGCGCAGATCACATCGTTTCGCGACAAACCACCAACATCATGGGTGGAATAGCGGATCAGCACATGACCATAGTGAACCGACAAGTCCGGGTGATGGTCCTCGGCATGCGCGATGAACGCGAGCGCGTTGACAAAGGCCATGGTCTGGTAATAGCCCGGAAAATCCACACGGCGCTGGATGGCGCGATCATCCTCGATGACTTTCCAATCTGGCAAGGCGCGCATCGCAGACTCGCGTTCAACGGCTGTCAAAAGGTGTTCGGTCCCGCGCAGCGGACGGCAATGGGCAGAGCAGAGTTCGACTAGGCTGGGCATGAAATTCTTCCTGAATTGGACGATGGAGTATATCGACCCGGGCCTGCGCGCCTTGGCTTTCGCGATGACTTGATGGGGCCCCGCATAGAATTTTCCTCAAAGCAGTACAATTTCCGTCCTGTATCGATTTCGTTCGAGTCCGCCATGATCCAGATATCTGCTTCTGCACAATCGCACTTCGCTCGTCTGATTGACGCCCAGGGTGGTGGCATCGTTGGCATCCGTCTCAGCGCGGTTCATGCCGGTACACCGGCCGCCGATGCGAAACTGGAGTTCTGCGAGGAGGCAGATCTTGATGGCGGTGAGTGGGCGGTCGACTGCGCAGGCTTTACGCTGTATCTGGATGCGCAGAGCGCGTCATTTTTTGAAGATGCTGAAGTCGACTATCTTGCCAAGCCCACCGGCGGTCAGTTGACGATAAAGGCACCACGCATCAAGGGTGATCGCCCGGATGAGACGGCGGGCATCGTTGAGCGTGTGCAGTACGTGATCGAATCCGAAATCAACCCGCAGGTCGGTTCGCACGGTGGACGTGTGACGCTGACCGAGATCACCGCCGACATGGTTGCCGTGCTGCGTTTTGGCGGCGGCTGTCATGGCTGTAGTCAGGTTAGTGTCACCCTGAAGAATGGGGTCGAAAAGACCCTGCTTGAGCGCGTGCCGGAACTAACAGGAGTGCGGGATGCCACCGATCACAGTTGCGGCAGCAACCCCTACTTCAAGGCCTGAATCCACCCACCCTGTGAATTGAGCGCGCGTCAACTGCTGACTGCTGGATGCGCGCGGATAGGATCCTGCACATCCAGCGAACTCAGCAACACGCCTGCTTGTGTTCGGTTGCGAACGCCCAGGCGGTCAAATATGGCGCTGACATGCGCCTTGACCGTTCGTTCCTGGATGCCGAGATCGTCGGCAATCTGTTTGTTGAGGCGGCCTTGCGCCAGTAGCGACAGCACTTTGAACTGTTGTGGTGTCAGGCGCGCCAAACGGCGTGCGGTTTCTTGTTCGGCACCATTGGCCTGCCTGGCTTGCTGAACTTCCGCTAGGCGATGGCTAGGCACATACGTACCGCCATCCATGACGCATTGCAGGGCCTGCCTCAATTGCTCCAAAGGTGCGCTTTTGCTGACATAGCCAGAGGCGCCATGCGCCAGCGCGCGAGCAATGATCTGGGGGTCATCCTGCGCGGAAATCATCATCACTGCGAGCGCGGGGAATTCTGCCCGCAAAGCCGCCAGCCCCATCAGTCCATGGCTGCCCGGCATGTGCAAGTCGAGCAAAGTTAGGTCGACGTCAGTCCGCTCTCGAAGGCAGCGGGTTGCCGCATCAAATGAATCGGCCTCATGCACCGACACCGTGGTGTCAATACTGCGGACTGCTGCGACCAGCGCAGCGCGAAAAAGAGGGTGGTCGTCGGCGACGAGTACGGTAATCACCCGGCGATTCTAGCCCTCGCTCTGCTTGCTGTCGCCGCGACCATTGGCCAGTGGGCGTCGTCGCGATGGCGTCGGAGCGTGTCCGCGGCCCCTGCGCCACGCTGGTGATGCCATTGCAGGGTCGCACCATGCTGGTGCAATCAAAGGCCGGTGTGATGTTTGTAAGACGTTGATATGAAAGAAAGCCGGGGGCTTTCTGGTGCACTGCAGCGATTGGCACGCCCTGTGCTGAGTAGGACCCGGGAGAGTTCACCTTGGGGAGTGCAAGTCATGCCAATCAACTCGCGACATCCGGATTCGATCCCAACCGCGGCCGTCGCTGGCCCAGTCTGATGATTCAGGCAAAGCCAATTCGCGTTCATCTGTTTTGATTTTTCGCCTCCGGAGTTCGATATGAAACTGATCACCGCCATCATCCGGCCGTTCAAGCTCGACGAAGTGCGTGAAGCACTGTCGCAAGCCGGCGTTACCGGCATCACGATTACCGAAGTCAAGGGATTTGGCCGCCAGAAGGGCCACACCGAGCTTTACCGCGGCGCCGAATACGTGGTGGATTTCCTGCCCAAAGTGAAGATCGAAACCGCCGTGGCGGACGATCGTGTCGATGTTGTCATCGAGGCCATCGCCACGGCCGCCAAGACCGGCAAGACCGGTGACGGAAAGATCTTCGTCACCCCCATCGATCAGGTTGTCCGTATTCGCACCGGTGAAACCGGCGGCGACGCGGTTTGAGCGCAAGGAGATTCGAGCCATGAAGACAGTTTTGATCCGTGAAATCGGCCGACGCCTCGCGCTCAGCCTGTTGGTAGCCGCCGCCTTCGCCAGCGTTCCGGTGATTGCGCAGGACGTGGCGCCAGCGACGACCGAAGAACCCGCCGCAACTACGGAAGCCGCCCCGGCGGCCGAGCCGCCTGCGTCAGAAGCGGTGGCCGAGCCAGTTGCCGAGGCCGTCGCAACGCCTGCCGCAGAGGATGCCGCACCGGCACCTACTGTCGACAAGGGTGATGTTGCGTGGATGATGGTCTCCACCTTGCTGGTGGTCCTGATGGCGGTGCCCGGACTCGCCCTGTTCTATGGTGGCCTGGTGCGTGCCAAGAACATGTTGTCGGTACTGATGCAGGTGCTGACCGTGTTCTCGCTGATTCTGGTGCTATGGGTCATCTACGGTTACAGCTTTGCGTTCGTCGGCGGCAATGCTTGGATTGGATCGGGCAATGCGCTCTTCCTAGCGGGCATCACCAAAGACTCTTTGGCTGCGACGTTCACAGAAGGCGTGATGATCCCCGAGCACATTTTTATCGCCTTCCAGTCCACGTTTGCGGCCATCACCTGCGCCTTGATCGTCGGCTCATTCGCTGAACGCATGAAGTTCAGTGCTGTGCTGATTTTCTCCGTGTTGTGGTTCACTTTTGCCTACCTGCCGATTGCCCATATGGTCTGGGCGGGTGGCGGATACCTGTTCGAAAAGGGCGCGTTGGACTTCGCTGGTGGCACCGTGGTTCACATCAACGCCGGAATCGCGGGTCTGGTTGCCGCCTACATGGTCGGCAAACGCTTGGGGCATGGGCGTGAGCCGATGCCGCCACACAATCTGACGCTTACCATGGTCGGTGCGTCCCTTCTGTGGGTTGGCTGGTTCGGATTCAATGCAGGCTCCAATCTGGAAGCCACCAGCGGTGCGACACTGGCCTTCATCAACACCTTAATGGCAACTGCGGCGGCCGTGGTGTCGTGGTCAGCGGCTGAAGCCCTGATTCGCGGCAAAGCCTCCATGCTGGGTGCGGCGTCCGGTGCGGTGGCTGGCTTGGTGGCCATCACTCCCGCCTGCGGCAGTGTGGGAGTGATGGGCGCCATCGTCATCGGTCTGCTGGCTGGTGTGATTTGTCTCTGGGGCGTGACTGGTCTCAAGCGTCTGCTGGGTGCCGATGACACCCTTGATGTGTTTGGTGTTCACGGGCTTGGCGGCATTACCGGAGCGATTCTGACCGGCGTGTTTGCCTCGCCAACACTGGGTGGCAGCGGTGCTGAGGACTTTTCCATCGCTGCGCAAGTAGCGGTGCAGGCGGAAGCCGTTCTCATTACGGTGGTTTGGTCGGCCGTGGTTGCCGCAGCGGCGCTGTTCCTGACCAAGTTGGTGGTCGGATTACGTGTCGCCGATGACGCTCAACGTGAAGGCCTGGACCTGACCTCACACGGCGAGTCTGCCTACAACTGATCGGGAGGGTGAAGGGGGAGCGCGTGCCGCCCAGGGGTGGGCGACGCACCGGACTGGCGGGAGTCAACTCCCGCTGAATCCGATCCCAGCTCAAGCGCTGCCCCTGCTATCGCCGCAGCACGAAACATTCAGTCCGATTCTGATCGGGTAAGTCTCCACGCTCAGCGCATCGGGTAGGAGTCCAGCGGGTCGGGTTGTCGTTTGCGGGGGCGGCGGCAGCCTGGTGAAAGGGGCGGGGTCGGCAGCAATGCCGACCCCGTTGCCTTTTCCGGCGTTACCAACCCGCCCGGCCCATTGCGCGATTCGCCGCGAATGAACTGTCGAACAGCAATTCAGACTGCCGGAAAATCGAACTTCAACGTCTTAAGGCCATGCCACCAAGGTACGATGGGCAGCTGCAAACATGAGTGGCTCACTGCCCAGCATGAATACGCTCAATTCCGGTTTGATTGTGTCGCTTGCCCTTGCGCTGACCGCATGCGGAGACGGTTCTTTGCGAGCTCCGACCGCCGATGTTGTCGATGCGAAGGAGGAATCGCGGATGCCCTTGCCTAGCGTCTGGACCGAGGTTCGTGAGACCGTGCATCGTGGCGATGAAGATGATCTGTTGAGTGCTGGCTTGGGACTGTCGGGTCTGCAGGCGGCCACGCCGCCCGGTTTGGCAGACGCGATGCAGCCGTCGTCCGCAGAGCTTCGTCGTCGTGCGATCTGGACCAATTGGCGTGGTATCGCGGATGTGTCGCCGATGGGCGGTTTAGGATCGCTATATGGAAATCTCGCGGCAGTGCCGGGTCGCGAGTTTCATGCCTTTGCGCGCTTACCAGGCGCAAAGCAGCCGCATCGCGTGCTGTTGCAGTTGCCGGATGGGTTTGATGCTGCCAGACCTTGTTTGGTGGTGACCGCCTCATCGGGCTCGCGCGGGATTTATGGCGCGATTTCGATGGCCGGTGGTTGGGCGTTGCCACGAGGCTGTGCGGTGGCCTACACCGACAAGGGTGCAGGCACTGGCTATTTCGATCACGACTCGCAGACCGGTGTCGCGCTTGATGGTCGTCGGATCGCGGTTGGGGCGGGGGAGTTGGAGTTCCTGCCGGACGCCACGACGGTTGATCGTGCGGGTGTCGTGTCGTTCAAGCATGCGCATTCGCGCGACAATCCCGAGGCGGATTGGGGGCGACATCTGCGCCAAGCGGCGGAGTTCGGATTAGCGCAGTTGTCGCTGGCCTATCCGCAGCAGGCACCGTTCGGATTCAACAACACCCGCATTCTGGCTGTCGCGGTTTCCAATGGTGGCGCGGCGGTATTGCGTGCGGCGGAAGACGAGGATGCGTGGCTGGATGGCGTGGTTGCCGTCGCACCGAACACTTATGCTCCGCGCCCCCGATCTGACGGTCAACCCGCACGTCCGGCCTATGACTATCTGACTGAAGCGGCATTGCTGATGCCTTGCGCTTTGAGTTCGCCGCAGCTTGCTGATCTGTCCTTGCTGCAAACCGCGCTCGGCGTTCTGCCCGATTGGTCCTCAGCCTGCATAGCCGCCCACACGCTAGGCATGTTGCAGACGTCATCCATGCCAGCGGCCGCTGATGAAGCACTCGCCATTCTGCGTGCAGGCGGATGGACGGATGCCGCCTTGCAGGCGTCCGTGCTGTCAACGCGCTTCGATCTGTGGCGGGTGGTGACTGCGGCCTACGCCTCGGCCTATTTGCGGACCGAGGTCTCCACCATGCCCTGTGGCTATGCCGTCAACACTGCTGGCGAGGCGGCGCGGACGGCGATGTCGACCTGGTGGAGCGACAACAGTGGGATTCCGCCGGGCGTCGGGGTCGAGTTACGCGATCCGGAACACGCCACGCCTGCGGCTGCATTGGCTTGCTTGCGTGCGTTGTGGACCTCCGATTCCGCTGAATCCAAAGCCCTGCGTCTGTCGATTGCTGCCACTGAGGTGAATCTGCCGCGGCTGGGGTTACCGGTGATTGTGATTCATGGTCTCGATGACGGATTGATTCCCGCAGCCTTCAGCAGCGCGGGTTACGTGACGTGGGCACAATCGCAGCAGCGTGATGTGCAGTACTGGCAGGTGCCGAACGCTCAGCATTTCGATGCCTTCCTGAGCATGCCCGACCTCAGTGCACGCTACTTGCCACTGATGCCCTACGCTTGGCGCGCGCTGGATCTGCTGAGTGCCGATCTCGATGCCGGAAAGTCACCCGTCAGCAAAACCGTGCGTATCGCCAGCCAGCAGCGTGGGGCGGAAGCGCTGATGGCGCGGCATCTTGCCTTACCTGAAAGCTTGCAATAGCGCGATCCGACCGACTCGACCAGATTCGACCTTGGTCGCGCAGAATTGACGCACTGCAAGAAATGACATGAGCGCGGTGTTAGCATCGCGCTGCGCAATTTTCGGAGGCAGGCGGGCATGGCAGCGAACAGCAGCAATCCGTTCTTGGATTCGGTCAATGCATGGGGCGAACGCGGCATGGCGTTCTGGAACTCGATGCTGCGTGAACCGGCGGCGAGTCCTTTTCTCAGTCCCTCAATGACCGGCTTCATGCCGCCAGGTATGAATTTTCCCGGCATGCCATCCGCGACACCGCATTGGAATCCGTTTGGCAACCTGAATTCGCCGCCTACCAGTGCGGGCATGGATTGGATGGGCCAGGCGCAACAGTTTTATCAGATGCTGCAACAGGCAATGGGTAGCCTGCCCGATGTGCGCCAGATCGATGTTGCCGGTGTGGCGGACATGTGGCGCAAGGCGATGAGCGATGCGATGGCGACCCCAGGCCTGCCGACCGCATTCACCCAACAATGGCAGCAGGCGTTGGATACCCCAGGGCTGGGATTCGCGCGCGAGCATCAGGGTCGGTT
>Ga0075163_10009801_pt1 | contig 12553 bp, 8 predicted proteins | sample JI1023141ADNA_FD_71478 | JGI IMG/M metagenome (GOLD analysis project Ga0075163, IMG submission 71478) | Wastewater effluent complex algal communities from Wisconsin, to seasonally profile nutrient transformation and Carbon sequestration -... | ecosystem: Engineered > WWTP > Effluent > Algae...
CGCGAATGGTTTGTTGGGCCTGGGGGAGTTCATCGACGGCGTATCTCAGGTTGGTTGAATCGCTGCAACCCGGGGCTCCGGCTTCGCGGGTGTGAAGGCCAGTGTAAACCCCGGGCTTCGGCGCGTCCAACCTGGGAGGAACGGCGCACGCCGGGATCCAGCGCCGTCGCGCCCTCAGCGCCTGGCTTGCGCGGGCTGCGGACGGGAAGGCGGGGTCAGGGTTTCAGGGCGGCGGCCTCGGCCGCGCAGTCGCCGGCCGGTTTCAGGCCCTTGGCCCGCACGACGGCGAGTTCCTGCCGAGCGGCATCGAATTGCGCCCGAAAGACCGGATCGGCATGCAGGCGGGCGACGGTGGCGGCACCGATGATCCGACCCTGGGTGACATCGCTCTGCCAGTGCACACCACAGATCACGCGGCTCTGGCCAAAGGCCTGGCCGCGGGCCACCAGCGCGTTGGCACGCTCCGGCGCCATCTCTGCCAGGATCAGGCCCCAGGCCCAGCCCAGCGATGCGTGCCCCGAAGGGTAGGAGCCATCCTTGGCCAGCATGGCTTCTTCGGCGGGTGTGCAGCTTGGTGCCTTGTTGGCGACGAAGGGGCGGGTGCGCTTGTAGTGGTCCTTGGCTCCGTAGGTCGCCAGGCCGGCGTCGGTCAGGCTGCGACGCAGCAGCATGTAGAGGTTGGGCGTGGTGTCAGGGCCGATCGGCGCATCCAGGGTGCAGGAAAAGGCGTCAGCCGCCTTGGGAAAGACCAGGTTCGCATCGCGAGCGGCCAGCGCCCAGCGTGGCGTGCCGCGCAAGGGCACCGTGGCCAGGAAGGCCGCTTCATCGGCCGCCTGGGCGGCCGAGCCTGGCGCGGGCGGTGGCGGCAGCAGGGCCAGGCTGTCGGGCAAGGCGTTGCGGGGCAGGTAGCCGGTCAGGATGCCAGGCCTGATCTCCGGCACCGAAGTCGGGATTTCAACCTGTGGGGCACTGGCGCAGCCGAGCAGGAGATTGCTGGCGAGGGCCAGCGACAGCAAGGTGCGCAGGGATGTGAAGGCAGAAAGAGTGGCGTTGCTCATGGTGTTCTCGCGGGTTTGGCCGGAGTTTTCGGCGGGGCATAGGCGAAAATCATCTGAGAGCTTGCCGCCATCGCGTGTCACCTTTGCGATAGTCAGGCGGCGCACCCTACTGGAGTCACCTGCGAGGGTCCGCCAGGGAATTCCCACTTGCCCACGGTAGCGTTGACTGCGCCGCCAAAAAGAACAAGGGGCCCGATGGGGCCCCTTGCGGATTCACTGACGGGTGTCAGGAATTAGTTCTTCGGCTGACCGGGGTTCTTCTCGATCGCGCCCTTCTTGTTCGCGTCGGCGGTTTCTGCCTTCACTTCAGCGCGGGACTTGTCCGACTTGACGGGCTTGGCAACCTTGCCAGAACCGTCCGCATCCGGATTGTCCAGCTTGCCGCCCTTGTTGGCAGCAGCGGTGTCCTTCTTCACGTCAGCGCGGGACTTGTCCGACTTGACGGGCTTTTCCACCTTGGAGCCAGCGGTGTTGGAGGCGTCGATCGTGCCGGCCTTGTTGGCGGCGGTCGCTTCAGCCTTCACTTCAGCGCGGGTCGGCGCGGCAGCCTTGGCGCCGGAAGCAGCAGGAGCGGCGGCAGGCGTCTGGGCTTGAGCAACCATGGAGGCACCGGCGATCAGGGCAAGCAGAGTCAGTTTGAGTTTCATGTGATTTCCTTGAATATTGGGCTAGAGGACTTGTATACCCTTATCCAGAATGGCTATCGGGTCCTACCTCAACGCCGCACTTTAGCAAACGGTTTACTGGCTGTCCAAATATTCTCTGGGGTTTTCCCCTAAATCGTGTCAATAAAGCTACGCAGTTTGTCGGAGCGACTGGGATGCTTCAATTTCCGCAGCGCCTTGGCTTCGATCTGCCGGATGCGTTCGCGGGTGACGTCGAACTGCTTTCCAACCTCTTCCAGCGTGTGATCGGTGGACATCTCGATACCGAAGCGCATGCGCAGCACCTTGGCCTCGCGCGGAGTCAGGCTGTCCAGGATGTCCTTGACCACGTCGCGCAGGCCGGCCTGCATGGCGGCTTCGATCGGCGCGGTGTTGGCGCTGTCCTCGATGAAATCGCCCAGGTGGCTGTCGTCGTCGTCGCCGATGGGGGTTTCCATGGAGATCGGCTCCTTGGCGATCTTCATGATCTTGCGGATCTTGTCTTCCGGAATCTCCATGCGCTCGGCCAGCACGCTGGCGTCGGGCTCGAAACCAAACTCCTGCAGGTGCTGGCGGCTGATGCGGTTCATCTTGTTGATGGTTTCGATCATGTGCACCGGGATGCGGATGGTGCGGGCCTGGTCCGCGATCGAGCGGGTGATGGCCTGGCGGATCCACCACGTGGCGTAGGTCGAGAACTTGTAGCCGCGTCGGTATTCGAACTTGTCCACCGCCTTCATCAGGCCGATGTTGCCCTCCTGGATCAGGTCGAGGAACTGCAGGCCGCGGTTGGTGTATTTCTTCGCGATCGAGATCACCAGGCGCAGGTTGGCCTCGATCATTTCTTTCTTGGCGCCGCGCGAGGTGCTTTCGCCCTCGTTCATGCGCTTGTTGATGTCCTTCAGCTTGTCCAGCGGCACCACCACACGCATCTGCAGGTCGGTCAGCTTCTGCTGCAGGTCCTGCACCGGAGGGATGTTGCGGCCCATCACCGCGCTCCAGGGCTTGCCGGCCGTTGCCTGCTTTTCGATCCACTTGAGGTTCAGCAACTGGGAGGGCGCCGGGTTGCCGGCCTTGTCTCGGCCGCTGAAGTCGGCGATGAAGTTGTCCTGAGGGTAGCCGCACTTGTCCACGATGATGCGGCGCAGTTCGCGTTCTTTCTTGCGCACGTCGTCCACCTGGTTGCGCACCATGTCGCACAGCTTTTCGATGGTCTTGGCGGTGAAGCGGATCGTCATCAGCTCGTCCGACAGTGCCTTCTGCGCTTTCATGTACGCCGGCGTGCCGTAGCCTTCCTTGTCGTAGATCTTGTGGACCTTCTCGAACAGCGTGGCGATGCGGTCGAAGCGCTCGAGCGCCTGGTTCTTCAGTTCTTCGAGTTTCTTGGTCAGTGCCTTGGAGCCGCCCTTGCCGTCATCGTCGTCGGCTTCATCGAACTCGTCGAAGTCTTCCTCGGCCACGTAGTCGTCAGCCTCGTTGATGTTGGAGAAACCGTCCACCACGGTCGAGATGACGACCTTGCCTTCGCGGATCTCGCCGGCCATCCGGAGGATTTCCGCAATGGTGGCGGGCGATGCGCTGATCGCCTCCATCATGGCCATCAAGCCGCCTTCGATGCGCTTGGCGATCTCGATCTCGCCTTCCCGCGTCAACAGCTCCACCGTGCCCATCTCGCGCATGTACATGCGCACCGGGTCGGTGGTGCGGCCGAATTCGCTGTCCACCGTGCTCAGTGCGGCTTCTGCGGCTTCCTCGGCTTCTTCTTCGGTGGCGCCGGTGGGCGCGCTGTTGGTCAGGATGAGGGATTCCGCATCCGGCGTCTGTTCGTACACCGCCACACCCAGGTCGTTCAGGGTGGTGATGACCGCTTCCATGGTTTCCGCGTCGATGAGCTTGTCGGGCAGATGGTCGGAGATCTCGCCGTGCGTCAGGTAGCCGCGCGTCTTGCCCAGCTTGATCAGGGCCTTCAGGCGCTGGCGGCGCTTGGCCATGTCTTCCTCGGACAGGACGGTCTCGTCCAGGCCGAATTCCTTCATCAGCGCGCGTTCCTTCGCCTTGCTGATCTTCATCCGCAGCGGCTTGACCTTCTCGGTCGCCTCGGGCACCGGTTCACCGACCAGGTCAGCCTCGATATCGCTCATGTCCAGATCGTCGGCCGGGCCGCTGGCGGCAGCCACCTTGGGCTTGCGTCCGCGCTTGGCGCCGGTGGCCGGCGCATCGGCGGCCTTGGGCGGACGGCCCGGCTTTTTCTTGACGGTCTCGATGGGTTCGGGAGCCGGGGCGGCGGACTTCTTGGTTTCCTTGACCGCGGGTTTTGCGGCGGCTTTGACGGCGGTCTTGGTGGTTGGCTTGGCGGGGGCTGCAGCCTTGGCTGGCGTCTTCGATGCGGGCACGGGTCGGGCTTTCGGTTCGGGCTTGGCGGCTGGCGCCGGCTTCACGGACTTGGCCGTGGGCGCGGGCGCTCGGGCCGCGCTGGTCTTCGCGGGCGTTTTGGCGGGCTTTTTCGCGACGGGTGCGGGCGTGACGGGCTTCTTGGTCTTTTGAGTGGGCATGCAACAACCTCAGGACATCAAAACGGACAAGTGGACGATCGGCGCCGCAAACTCCCGGCGCGGGTGACAGAGCTCAGGCCGATTCGGGCCAGAGCTCAAAGGCAAGGGGGTGGGCGAACATTTGGGATGCAGTCCTTGCGGTGAAGTGGCCGGTTGTGCGCTGTGTGGCATCGGTCGGCCGGGTCCGGAGGTGCTGCTGTCGCTCTTGCCTGGGCTAACCGTACATTATAGCGCCCATGGGGTATTTCAAGACCTTGGCGGTGCGATCGGCGCCGGTTGACGGCCATCAGTCCGGCTGGCGCGCGGCGGAGAGGAGGCGGCGGCGCTCGTGCAGGGCGCGCAGCCGGTCCAGCGCGGCCGGATCGGTGCTCGCCTGGGCCACGGCTTCTTTTTCCAGCCGGGCGATGCGATCGATCAGCAACAGGTTCATCAGGCCACGCAATTCGCGCAAGGCCTCGCCCGGTTCGCCCCCGGCCGTGCCGGCAAACCCCGCGCCCAGATAGTCGCCCATGAGCTCCTGTGCCTTGGCCTCGAAATCCCGCCCGGCCAACTGGTCGCGCAGCTGTCCCCAGGGCAGGGCGCCCTGGTCATGGAACTGGTGATCGAGCCAGACAAAAAGCGTGCCGTGAGGGGGCGGGAGTTCGCACAGCATCGAGTGATCCTCAGCGGTCAGAGCATCCCACAGGTCCATGCGCGACAGCAACAGCCGCGCCGCATGATCGGCGCGGCTGGCGGGTCGCAGGCGAGCGCCCAGGTTTGACCTTGGGGCGTTACTCTTGAATGACTTTGGCCAATCCCCAGCGTCAGCTGGTCCTTGGTAGCTATCATTTTGATATTTCTTGCCGGGCCTCACGGCGCCGGGTGCGCGCGCCGGCTTGTCACTCCAGACGTCCGACAGTTCGCGCGCGTGCAGCTGCACCTGTTCGGCGATGTCGCCGAGCAACTGGCGCTTCAGGGCCCCCTCGGGCAGCGCATTCCACAGGGGTTTGGCGTTACTCGCCAGGTGGGCCCGGCCTTCGGCGGTGGCAAGGTCGCAGCCTTCACTGGCGGCCTCGATCAGGAAGCGCGACAACGGAACGGCCTCGCTGACGCAACGGGCAAAGGCGTCGTTGCCGAACTCGCGGATGAAGCTGTCGGGGTCGTGCTCGGCGGGCAGGAACAGGAACTTCACGGTGCGCACGTCGGTGGCGTGGGGCAGTGCGCCGTCCAGGGCCTTTCGCGCCGCGCGCCGACCGGCGGCGTCGCCGTCGAAGCTGAACACCACGCTGTCGGTGAAGCGGAACAGCTTTTGCACATGCTCGGGCGTGCAGGCCGTGCCCAGCGTGGCCACCGCGTTGGGGAATCCCAGCTGCGCCAGCGCCACCACATCCATGTAGCCCTCGGTCACCAGCACGTAGCCGGCTTCGCGCAGCGCCTGGCGCGCCTCGTACAGGCCGTAGAGTTCGCGGCCCTTGTGGAAGACCGGGGTTTCGGGCGAATTCAGGTATTTGGGCTTCTCGTCGCCCAGCACGCGTCCGCCAAAGCCGATGCACTCGCCCTTGACGTTGCGGATCGGGAACATGATGCGGTCGCGGAAGCGGTCGTAACGGCGGGCTTCGCTTCCGTCCTCGGTGGCGACGATGACCAGCCCACTTTCCAGCAGCAGGGGGTCGTCGTAAGCCGGGAACACGCTGGCCAGCCCGTGCCAGCCATCTGGCGCATAGCCCAGGCCGAACCGGCGTGCGATCTCGCCGGACAGGCCGCGGCCCTTGAGGTAGGCGACCGCGCGCGGCGAGCCCTTGAGCTGCTTGCGCCAGGCCTCGCCGGCCTTCTCCAGCACATCGGTCAGCGTGGCCTGCTTCTGGCGCTCGGCGGCGGCGCGCTCGCGCTCCTGTGGCGAGCGTTCTTCCTCGGGAACCTGCAGGCCGATCTGGCCGGCCAGCTCCTTCACCGCCTCGACGAAATTCATGCCGGCATGGTCCATCAGAAAGCTGATCGCGTTGCCGTTCTTTCCGCAGCCGAAGCAGTGATAAAACTGCTTGGTCGGGCTGACGCTGAAGCTGGGCGACTTCTCGCCATGAAACGGGCACAGCCCCATGAAATTGGCGCCGCCCTTCTTGAGCTGCACGTAGCGGCCGACCACTTCGACCACGTCGACGCGCGAGAGCAGTTCGGTAATGAAAGACTGGGGAATGGCCACAAGGCTATTCTGACCGATCGTGCGCAGGCGGGCCGGCGGCGCTTTTGGTTAAATCGGGGTCGCCAACCCCCAGACCGGAGCCCGACATGACCAGCATCTACGAACAGGACCTCGCCCGCAACGAGGCCAATTTCGCGCCGATCTCGCCCTTGGGCTTTGTCGAGCGCACGGCCGAGGTCTACCCCGATCGCCTGGCCATCGTGCACGGCGCATTGCGCCAGTCCTGGGGCCAGACCTATGCGCGGGCACGCCGCCTGGCCAGCGCGCTGCAGCGCGCTGGCATCGGCAAGAACGACACCGTGGCGGTGATGCTGCCCAACACGCCGCCCATGGTGGAGGCGCATTTCGGTGTGCCGATGTCCGGCGCCGTGCTCAACACCCTCAACACCCGGCTGGACCCGGAGGCGATTGCTTTCATGCTGGACCACGGCGAGGCCAAGGTGGTGATTGTCGACCCGGAATTCGCCCCGACGATGAAGAAGGCGCTCGCGCTGCGCCAGTCCACATCGCCGGTGCTCGTCATCGATGTGGAGGACGGTTTGTTCACCGGCGATGCCTCGCCCATCGGCAGCACCACCTTCGAAGCTTTCCTGGCCGGTGGCGACCCTGCGTTCGCCTGGAAGCTGCCGGCCGACGAGTGGGACGCCATCTGCCTGAACTACACCAGCGGCACCACCGGCAACCCCAAGGGCGTGGTCTACCACCATCGCGGCGCAGCGATCAATGCGATCTCCAACGTGCTGGAGTGGGACATGCCCAAGCACGCGGTCTACCTGTGGACGCTGCCGATGTTCCACTGCAATGGCTGGTGCTTCCCGTGGACGGTGGCGGCCCGCGCGGGCGTCAACGTGTGCCTTCGCCGTGTCGAGGCGCAGGCGATCTTCGATGCCATCCGAGAGCACGGCGTCACGCACTACTGCGGCGCGCCGATTGTGCACGGCCTGCTGGTCAATGCGCCAGCGGCGATGAAAGCCGGCATCCCTGCCGGGGTCAAGGCCATGGTGGCGGGCGCCGCGCCGCCGGCCTCGATGATCGAGGGCATGGAAGCCATGGGCTTCGACCTGACGCATGTCTACGGCCTGACCGAGGTCTACGGCCCGGCCACGGTCTGCGCCAAGCATGAGGCCTGGGACGCGCTCGACATCGGTGAGCGTGCGCGCCTGAATGCCCGCCAGGGTGTGCGCTACCACCTGCAGCGCGACGTGCGCGTGCTGAACCCCGAGACGATGCAGCCGGTGCCGCAGGACGGCGAGACCATGGGCGAGATCATGTTCAAGGGCAACATCACCATGAAGGGTTACCTGAAGAATCCCAAGGCGACGCAAGAGGCCTTCGCCGGTGGCTGGTTCCACAGCGGCGACCTGGCGGTGCAATACCCCGACGGCTATTTTAAGATCAAGGACCGCAGCAAGGACATCATCATCTCGGGTGGGGAGAACATTTCCTCCATCGAGGTGGAAGACGTGCTCTACCGCCATCCCGACGTGCTGGCCGCCGCGGTGGTGGCGCGGCCGGACCCGAAGTGGGGTGAGACGCCTTGCGCCTTCGTGGAGCTCAAGCTCGGCGCACAGACCACGCCCGAGGAGATCGTGGCGCACTGCAAGAAGCACCTGGCGGGCTTCAAGGTGCCGCGCTTCGTGATGTTCGGCGAGCTGCCCAAGACGAGCACCGGCAAGATCCAGAAATTCGAGCTGCGCAAGTGCGCTGGCTCCGCCCAGGCGATCGATGTCTGAGGCCGGGAACGGGCAGAAGCGCTCCTGACTCCATAGCAGGAAACGACCATCTTACGCTGGGAAGGTCGGGTTTTCTCTTGAACAGGGCGGAAAAATGGGCCCGACGAGGCCTCAGTCCCCCATCACCACGCCTTCGCGCCGCGGGTCGGCCCCGCCGAGCAGCACGGGCTGCCCGTTCACCGTGCCGCGCATGATGGCCTGCAGGCCGCTGGTCATGTTCTGCTCGCGCACCTCGGCACCGCGCGTGCGCAGCGCGTCCACCGTCGGGGCCGGGAAGCGCTTTTCTTCCAGCAGGCTGGGTCCGTTGAGGGAGCCGAAGTTCGGCAGGTCGATCGCCCGCTGCGGGGTCAGGCCCCAGTTGAGCGTGCCGTACAAGGTCTTGGCCACGTAGTGGATGATCACCGCGCCGCCGGGGCTGCCGCCGCTCAGGAGGAACTGGCCGCTGGCCTTGTCGAACACCAGTGTGGGCGCCATGGAGGAGCGTGGCCGTTTGCCGGGCTGCACCCGGTTGGCCACCGGCTTGCCGTCTGCGTCGGTGGGTGCGAAGCTGAAGTCGGTCAGTTCGTTGTTGAGCAGGAAGCCCTTGACCATCTGGCGCGCGCCGAAGACGTCCTCGATGGTGGTGGTCATGGCCAGGGCGTTGCCCTGCGCGTCCACGATGCTGATGTGGCTGGTGCCGTATTCGGGCTGCGGCGCCATCGGCGCGTAGCTGGTCTTGACGGCACCGGGGTTGCCAGGCTGGGCGACCTTCATCGACTGCGCGCCGGGCGCCTGGCCGATCAGCTTCGCGCGTCCGGCGAGGTAGGCGGGGTCGAGCAGGCTCATCCAGTTGCCGGCCGGCGGCTGCACGAAGTCAGGGTCGCCCAGGTACAGCGCGCGGTCGGCGAAGGCCAGCCGGGCCGCTTCGGTGTACAGGAAGAGCCAGTCGGCTGACGGCGTGGGGCCAGCGGGCGTGGGGACGCCGGCCTGCAGCGGCAGGGACGCCGCCTGGGTGTTCGACAGGATGCCGAGGATCTGGCCCACGGCAATCGCGCCGGAACTGGGGGGCGGGAAACCGCAGATGCGGTAGTCCTTGCCCACAGCGGCGTAGTCATGGCAGATCGGCGTGCGCTTGCGCGGCTGGTAGCCGGCGAGGTCAGACAGGCTCAGCCTGCCTGGGTTGGTGGGGTGCTTCTGCACCTTGTCCACGATGGACTGGGCCACCTCGCCCTCAAGCAGGGCCTTGGAGCCATTGGCAGCGATGGCCCTCAGCACGGCCGCGAGTTCCGGGTTCTTCAGCACATGGCCGACGGGCCAGGGCTTGCCGGCCGGATCGTAGAAATAGGCGGCAGCCACCGGGTCTTTGGCGAGGTATTTCTCGCTCGCCAGCAAGGTGTTCAGACGCGCGCTGACCTTGAAGCCGCCTTCGGCCAGCGTGATCGCCGGCTTGAACAGCTCGGCCCAGGCCAGCTTGCCGTGCTGCCGATGCGCCATCTCCAGCATGCGCACCGTGCCCGGCACGCCCACTGATCGGCCGCCGACCACGCCATCGTAGAACGGCATCGGTTTGCCGTCCGCGCCGAGGAAGAGCTTCTCATCGGCGGCCGCCGGAGCGGTCTCCCGGCCGTCGAAGGCCTCGACCTCGCGCCCGTTGTAGTGCAGCAGGAAGGCGCCGCCGCCGATGCCACTGGACTGCGGCTCCACCAAGGTCAGCACCATCTGCACGGCAATGGCGGCATCCACCGCCGAGCCGCCGGCCTTGAGCACCTGGAAGCCCGCGTCCGTGGCCAGCGGGTTGGCGGCAGCGACCGCGAACTTCGCGCTCGTCCAGCCGGGCTTTTCGGTATAGCCGGACGAGCCCTCGGGCTGAGCCGGGACGGTGTAGTTGAGGCCAGGGGCGCTGGCACAGCCGGCCAGCAGCGCGGCCAGCGCGATCGCGCTCAGTGCGGGAAGGGGAAAGTTGGGCATGGCGTCTCCAGGGTTTGAAGCGCCATCGTAATCGCCCGGCACAAGGGCTGCCAAGGTCGCAGAGCCGTCCCGCGCAGTGCGTCCGGAGCCCGGCCGCAGGCTCCAGACGCTACTTCACGAAAAAAAGACCCTCGCCCATCGTCGAATGGTCATGGTTAGCTATGACAATCATAGCATGCCCAGGCCCGCTCGAAGCGATCAGCGCGGCGCCAGGCGAATCGCGCCGTCCAGACGGATCACTTCGCCGTTGAGCATGTCGTTCTCGATGATGTGTTTGGCCAGCTTGGCGTAGTCCTCGGGGGTGCCCAGGCGGCTGGGGAAGGGCACGCTGGCGGCCAAGGAGTCCTGCACTTCCTTTGGCATGCCGAACATCATGGGCGTGCCGAAGATGCCGGGCGCAATCGTCATGTTGCGGATGCCGTTGCGCGCCAGGTCGCGCGCGATCGGCAACGTCATGCCGACGATGCCGCCCTTGGATGCGCTGTAGGCGGCCTGGCCGATCTGGCCGTCATAGGCTGCGACCGAGGCGGTGGAGATCATCACGCCGCGCTCGCCGGTGGCTTCGGGCGCGTTCTTGCACATGGCGTCAGCCGCCAGCCGGATCATGTTGAAACTGCCCACCAGGTTGACCATGATGGTCTTGGTATACACCGCCAGGCTGTGGGCCCCGTTCTTGCCCACGGTCTTCTCGGCCGGCGCGATGCCGGCACAGTTGACCAGGCCCATGAGCTTGCCGAGCGAAACCGCCTTGGCCACCACGGCCTGGCCATCGGCTTCATTGCTGACGTCGCACTTCAGGAACGCGCCGCCGATCGCCTTGGCGACTGCCTCACCCTTCTCCACCTGCATGTCGGCAATCACCACGGTGGCCCCGTTGGCCGCCAGCATGCGCGCCGTGCCTTCACCCAGGCCCGAAGCGCCGCCGGTGACGATGAAAACCTTGCCTTGAATGTCCATGGATATCTCCTGATGCGTTGACGTTGACGTAAACGTCAATTATCGGTGATAAAAAACCCGGCCGGGCAGGGCGCCGGGCCGGGCTTTGGGCGGCGATGCGTTGGCCGCCCCCTATTTGAATCCCACCCGGTCGAGCATCTGCTGCACCTTGATCTGGTTCATGCCGACCGCGCTGACCGGGATGGTCTCGCTCTTGAAGGTGCCGCCGCTCATGGCTTTGAGTGCGGCGTTCTCCACCGTCACGCCTTTGGCGGTCGGCCATTCATTGTTGCCATTGGCGAAGTAGTTCTGCGCGTCGGGGCTGGCCAGGTATTCCAGGAACTTGACCGCGTTGGCCGGGTTCTTGGCATGGCGAGCCATGGCGCCGCCGGCGATGTTGATGTGCGTTCCCCAACTGGCCTGGTTCGGAAACACCACGCCGACCTTTTCGGCGACGGCCCGTTCCTCGGGGTTCGACGAACGCATCATGCGGGCCAGATAGTAGGTGTTGGTCACGCCGATGCCGCATTCCCCAGAGGCCACGCCCTTGATCTGGTCGGTGTCGCCGCCTTTGGGCGGGCGGGCCATGTTGTTCACCAGTCCTTGCAGCCAGGCTTCGGTCTTGACCGGGCCGAGATGCTCGACCATGGCGCCGAAGAGGCTCAGGTTGTAGGGATGGGAGCCGGAGCGGATGCACAGCTTGCCCTTGTTGACCGGATCGGCGAGCTTTTCGTAAGTGTCCACGTCTTCGCGCTTGACCTTGACCTTGTCGTAGACGATGACACGGGCGCGGGTGGAAAAGCCAAACCAGGCGACGCCGCCGTCGGCGGTACGCTTGGCGCTGAACTGGGCCGGGATCGTTGCATCGAGCACCTTGGACTTGACCCGCTGAAACAGGCCGTCGATCTCGCCCTTCCACAGCCGCGAGGCGTCCACCAGCAGGATCACGTCGGCCGGCGAGGCCGTGCCCTCGGCCTTCAGCCGCGCCAGAATTCCGGCATCATCGGCGTCCACCCGGTTGATCTTGATGCCGGTGGCCTTGGTGAAGTTGGTATACAAAGCTTCGTCCGTGCTGTAGTGCCGGGCCGAATACAGGTTCAGGACCTGTTCCTGGGCCGAGGCGCTAGCGGCGGCCAGCAGGGCGGCGATGGCAGCGAAAGCGAACTTTTTCAACATGAAAGATTCCTCTGGTGATGAATGCACATCGGTGCGAATGCGGTGATGATAAAACAAACGCGAATCATTCTCAATAGTATTTGGCGCAAAAGTGCGGCATTCAACCGACACTTGACCTGGATCATGTTGGGTGCACTGGGTCTTGGGCTGGCCGGCTGCGCCAGCCCGCCGTCTCGGGCGCCTGAACCCCCGCCGGCGCCAGTGCCCGTGGTGCAGAAGAAGCCGCCACGGCTGGGTCTGGCTCTGGGCGGGGGCGCGGCGCGCGGCTTTGCCCACGTGGGCGTGATCCAGGTGCTGGAGGAGGCGGGTATCCGGCCCGATCTGGTGG
>Ga0075163_10009802_pt1 | contig 12552 bp, 27 predicted proteins | sample JI1023141ADNA_FD_71478 | JGI IMG/M metagenome (GOLD analysis project Ga0075163, IMG submission 71478) | Wastewater effluent complex algal communities from Wisconsin, to seasonally profile nutrient transformation and Carbon sequestration -... | ecosystem: Engineered > WWTP > Effluent > Algae...
CAGTGGGGGCGGTGGTAGGAAGTCAGCCACGAGGATCTACGGGGTGGACATGTTGATCGGATAGGGCTGGAAGTAGCCTCCACACGGCTGCACAGTTGTTGAGTCCTTGAAAGTGACCGTCACGATAACGCCCTTGTCGGTCGGGCCGCCCGTGTCGATCGTATCCTGGTTCTGGACGATCGCGCGGACGTGCGGGTCATAGACGTTGAACGGCACGACGAAATCAAGATCGTAGTGGCCTGGGTCGAGCTTCCGATCGGCATCGCTCTGCGGAGACCACCAAGTGCGGCTAAGGCCCACCAGCCCATCGACGAAGATCCACACGTCGATGTCGCCCTTTTTGACGTGCGGCATGTTGACCGCCTTTACGTCAACGCTCAGTCGGATATGGGGGAGGTGAGACCAGCCGTGTATATCATGGGACGGGCAGCCGGGACACCGCGTGAAGGGCGGGTTATACGGATCAGTGTGCCACCACAGATGAGCATCGATCCCTGGTCCCCCGACAACAAACGCGGGATAGCGGGTGAACGGGCCGCTGTACTTGTTCAGCCGGGAGACGGCTGAGTACGGCATGGTGTAGTCATCCTGGCCAGGCTCGTACAGCCAGTGATAGAGGCAAGTCGGTGCCCACAGATCGGGCGGCGAAACGCTGGCGTCCACTGCCGCATCCCGCACAGCCGCATCGGCAGGGCTTCCGCCGTCCCCCGAGATCCCGCCATCCCCGGTGCCGCAGCCGGTGATCAGGTGGTGCTGGCTGTCGTCGAGCGTCGTCCAGTAGCAGCCGCCGAGGCCCAGCAAAGCCACGACGAGCGCCAGCGCGAAGGGTTTCAGATTTCCATGTTTCATGACAGTCTTCCTTTTCTTGCGAAGGTCTCTAGGAGTTCAAGGCCCGTCGATGATTCGACCGGAGACCAGATCTCTCCCAGATGGGGACATGCGATATCGGGCCGGGCTCGGAGCTTTCCCCCTGGAGCGAGCAGCGAGAGAAGAACTTGGCTCACCTCCCAGCCGACGGAGCCCAGCACGCCGATATAGTCAAAGCGCATCCATGGGCTCGACAGGTCCCGATGCAGGGCCAAGAGGGTATGCGATTCGAGCAGCACTACACTCAGCGGTGCTTCTTCGATTGCAGTCGGCGCAACCGCTTCAAACGTCCGCCGGAAGCGGTCCACCGGGCAGAGCACCAGCGCCCTGCCGGTCTTTCCAGCGCTGTAGGCCCCGTACAGCACCGCCGTACTGCCACCCGTTGCGATAGACCCGCCCCACTGCATGAGCTGATCGGGGTGGGCGAGAAACAAGCGCTGCGCTGGGGTCGGCTTCAGCTGGGAGCCCCAGGCGGAAATCAGGCGGCGCGGATCGAGGTCGAGCACGGAGTGCATCATATCGAGCGGTCAGGCTCGACAGTCAACACAAATCAGGGGGCTACCAGCGAACGAGTTGCCCATCCTCCATGTGCGCCCCCCAGATGCTGCGGTGCGTTCCCAGGCGACGGCGCAGCCACCGGATGCGAGGCCCCCAGATATATCGCATCATCGCGGGCGATTGCGCGACGGCGATCTCTTCGTAGAAGGCCGGGATGTTTCCCGCCGAGTCGTGGCCGTAGGCGCTCATAAGGCGGTCTCCTTGGCCAGCAGCGCCCGCCGCTCACACTCGGTCTTCGCACGCTCCCAGGCGTCCTTGAGGTTTCGCCCGATTGTGGCTACGCGGGTGCTGTGCGTGACGCCGCTTTGATAAATTTCGTAATCGCCGATAGCGTTCTTCTTGATCCAGAAGCCGTCCCGATCGTAGAGGATCTCGCGCTCGACCCGGCCCCGACTCCGACCCAGGCTACACTGAAGCCCTGTGCGCTCGGTGAACGCCTGTCGCAGCATGTCAACCTGGATCATCTCGTCCTTGGCGACCTCTGCGACCTTCGCGCCGCGCACCTTGAGAAAATCCAGCGTATAGGTGTCGTCGCTGCGGAGCGTGATCTTGACGTGCGTGATGCCGTCCTTGACGAACTCCGAGTCGCGCGGCAGCTGGAAGTGAAGCGAGGTCGCATCGCCGAGTAGGTGCTTCGCGCCGGTCATGCGGAGGAACATCTGGCCGCCGAGCTGTTGTAGAATGGTCTGGGCGACGGAGAGATCGGAGTAAGGCTGGGACATAGGGGGTTTCCTTTCGCTATCTTTCGGTTGATGCGGGCGCAGTTCTTTTCAGACGCATGCGCTCCTTGTACTCGGCGCTCAGGACGGTGAGCGTCTTTCGGTCGGCGATGGTTGAGCCGGTCGTAACGAGTTTGTCTTCCTTCGCCTCGACAGTGCCGACATAGCTATCCAGGTGGCAGTAGACGGCGAAGCAGTGATCGTTCGCCCCGAAGGACCAGTTTCTGAGGCGAAGGCCCAACGATAGGGCGGCACTCAGCAGCGTGGTCGCGTCGAACGGTTCGGCCGGCGGCGTGCTCATGGCCTTAATCCAGCCACTCCGCCTGGCGCTTGGCGACTCGCTCGGCGCAATAGTTCCAATTGAGCGCGGTGAACTCGGCGAGGTCCAGGCGCTTGATCGTCGCGCCACTCTTGATCGTCACTGTCTTTTCCCCGATCGCCGTGATATTGCCCAGGTAGGGGAAGTTGGCCGACTTATAGACCGCCTCGTCACCGACCTTGAACGTCAGGTCATAGGCCATAGGCTCGCGCCGGTTGTGCCACACGCCGAAGATCCGAACTGACTGGCCGGCTAGCACATCGGCCTGGGCACCCTGGACGAGGTAGCCGCCGAAGGTCCGGCCGCCGCTGGTCGAGATCTTCTCGCGAATCTCGGCGTAGTGGATCGGCGTCGGGGCTTTCTTGGCTACCGCGCGCCGGGAAGTTGGGCGAGGCATCGCGGCCGGCTCCAGCGCTTCCAAGGAAGCAAGAAAAGCGGTGGCTGTTTCGGCGGTGAGAGTCGAAGTGATCGGCGCGTCCATGAGATTTATTCTAGGGCGTTTCTTGGACTTGTCAACCAAATAAAATAAATTATTAGTGGTTTCCATGAAAACCTAGGGCTGACTCAGCAGATCCCCCAGCCCAAGCTCCGCATACGTCGCCTCGATCGCCGCATCGCCATCGTCTGCCCACTTCCACCTGTGCCCCACCTCGAAAGCCGCTGCATCATCGACTACGCCGCTGACTGCCCGGTCGAGCTGCACCAGCTGCCGCGTGGTGATGGCGCTCTCGCGGTGTTCCTTCAGCAAGCCCGCGATCCGAAGGCCACCGCGCAGATCTCGAATGTTGAGCTTTCCTTCGTCCAGGTGCCGATAGATCCCCCAGAGCGACTGATAGCGGGTCAGCAGTTCCGCCGCGGTCTTCTTCCCGATCCCAGGCACGCCAGGAAGGCAGTCGGACGCATCGCCCATCAGCGCCAGCAGATCGGGGAGTTGACTGCAGTGGACGGCGAAGCGATCAAGCGCCACCTGGGCCGGTTCTTTGAAAGCGACCTTGCCCTCTTCGATCTGGACGAGCGTGCGCGATGGGCCGTAGTCGATCGGGTCGAGCACGGGAAGTAGATCTTTGTCCCAGCAGCACAGATAAATCCCGGCACGCTGGGGCCACCTGTGCGCTAGGGTCGCGATCACGTCGTCGGCTTCGCAGGAAGCATCCTGGTAGATTCGCATGCCAAGCACGCGCCAGGCGGACCGCGCCGCGATGTCCACCTGGGCCGCGAAGCCTGGGTCCTTCTCCTTGCGCGAACGGTATCCTGGATAAAGGACCTTTCGAGCTTCGCTGCCATCTGGATGATCGATGACGACCGCGACGTGTGTAGGCCGCACATTGCCGAGGATCTGAAGCAGCGCCCGCGTCGACCAGTACAGCGCATCAACCGACCGACCCTGCTTGTCGATTCTGCGCGAGGTTCCTTTTTGCTGCTCGGAGAAGTAGTAGCGATGCAGCAGCGCGGAGCCATCTACGATCAGTAGCCGATCTTCGTCTGTGATCTGGGGGATATCATCGGCCGGCTGCATCGGGGCGATCTGCCAGGGCGGAAGCTCGCATCCACACCGCAGTTCGGGCCGGGCGCACCCCTTGCAGGAAACGTCCAGCATCGGAGGAAGCGGGCCAGACTGCGCGCAGAGCGGGTGAGCGATCGGGGGTGGGATAACTCGCGGGGGTGGGGCGACCCAGGATAATAGATCAAGCTGGCTTGACGGCACGATGAAGACGATCGTACAATCCTCACCGACGAGTCAACTAAAATAGAACGGTTTCCCATGATCTTCATCATCGACAATGACCGCTGTTACTCTTCGCGCTGTCTCTACTTCGTGGATGCCGATCCGAAGATCGCGCTGCCCTTGCTTGAAGCCATGGAGCGCGGCTGGCCAAGAACATGCCACGGGTGCGGAAGGAAGCGCGCCGAGGTGACTTCGGTTCGGTGCTCTAAGCCCATGTCGGGCGCGCGGTTGCACGAATATCGCGAGAACCCCTACCTCGTCGGTTACGCGGAAACAATCGCCTGGCGCGACCTCGGCACGCCGCAAGACCCGCGCACGATGTCGCTGGCGACGTGGCTTTCTTTCGTGGTGGACCAACTTCATGATGAATTGGCCGATCTGGCTGCAGCTCGGGAGTTTGTCCGGCTGGGCATGGAGGTGAACCCGGAACTATGGTGGGAGAAATTCGATTTCACCGACGCGAAATAAATAATTCTTTCGTATTTCGTTGACAGCGTCCTGCTTCCGCCCCAGACTGCTTCTTATGCGAGCCACCAACACCCAGCCCACTGTTCCTTCTTCTGAAATGACCATGCTCGACGTGCTCCGCATCATGCACGACGCCGAGAAGCTGCAGAAACGAGCCGCCCGCGAGCCTCGGCAGCGCAGCCCCAAGTACGTGCTGCTGCTCTGGGACTCCGAGGGGAACCAGTATGGCACGGGCCGCCACGCGATCTTCACCAAAGACGAAGCCGATCGCCTGTTCCGCGACCTCTGCACCGGCGTCTGTCGGCCCGCCAGCGGCGCGCTGTGGAACATCGCGGAGACTGAGCTGATCAAGACCTACGAGAACAAGGCGGCGGTGCAGTGATGACCAGCCAGCGCCACGCCGCATACTCCCCGACCGATGGCCGGCTTCTGCGCGATGCCACCGCTGCCGAGGTCGCCGCCTATGAGGATGCCAACCGTCAGCGGGCGGAACGGACGCCGGGGCGCAAGGCCGCCTGCTTCAACGAGGGCGTGCGCGTGGGCGAGATGCGTATCGACATTGATACCGGGCCGGGCGTTTGGTTCGGCGGGGCGGGGTTCTGATGCCGGCCCCTCCCCAGCAGATCGAGCGCCGTCTCAAGGGCGATGAGCGCGCGGAGTGCTTCCACTGCGGCACTCCGCGCTACGTCGATGGTGGCGACCGGGTAGTTGAGGCGAACGGGCGCACGTTCTGCAGCGCGTCGTGCGTTCGCCTACATGCTCTCGATCAACAGGTCAGACCATGAGTAAAGAAGCTCGCGATCTACTCGCCATCCTTGGCTTCCCCGACGGTCTGCCGCAGCATGTCACCAAGCAGATCGGTGGCAAGTTCTTGACCGCCCACCCGCTGACGTTCGGCCGGGGTCGGCTGAGCATCGGCCCCGACGAAGATACGGTCACTGAGTTCTGGTGATTTCCTTCCATGGGGGCGGCGGTCGCCGCTCTAGAGAACTACGATCCCAACGTCGAGCCGGCGCAGTGGATACGCCACAGCCCGAGCGGCCGGCGAAGGCCCGACGCAGACCCATCGAAAGAATACCTCGACCACCCATGACCACATTCAAGATCCTTCTCGCCGGCCTGGCGTTCGCGTCCCTCTCGATCGCTTCCCCTGTCGACCTCATCGATCGCCGGCCAACCTGCGACGACTGGCTGTGGCCGCACCCTCGCCGGTTCTTTTTCAGCGCGACCCAGGCCAGTTGGTCTCGCGCGGCCGACCATGGCCCCTGCTTCATGGTGGATGCCGTGGGGAAAGTCCACGAATACACCGTGACCACCGACAGCGAGGAACCGACCTTCGCGCCGCCTGACCTTGTCGAACTGCCCCACGGCTGCTTTCATCACTGCGAAGAGACCGAGCTTGACGACGAGCTGAGGCGCTGCCGATGAGCCCGGCGATCCCTCACGCCCAGCTCGCGCAGTTGCAGGAAGATCTGCGCCTCATGGCCGCAAAGCCCGGTTCGACCACGATCACCCAGATCGCCCACAAGCACCGCTGCTGCTACGAGACGGTGCGCCGGCTGGCCAAGAAGATCGGGATCAAGGTCCGGCGCGGGCGACCCCGGCTGCTGGGGGCGAGTCGGATCGCGGCGCTCGACCGGGTTCTCCGAGAAAACCCCGGTGCGTCGCGGCAAGAACAGGCCAAGCTCGCCGGGGTCGAGCCCTACATGGTCAGCATACGCGCGAGGGCCATCGGGCTTCACCGCAAGGAAGCGCCATCGGACAGCCTGATCCGCGTTGTCGAGCTGCACCTGTCGCAGCTGAGCTACCAGGAGATCGCCGAGGTGTTGCAGTGCAGCCGGCAGAACGTCGGTCGGGCGCTGCGCCATGCGCGAATGATCGGGGTTTCGGGTCGGGTAAGGAATATTGTTTCCGACGAGAAATAAATAATTTTCTGCATTTAAGTTGACAGCGTTCATGGGGTTTATTATTACTTCTGCATGCGCACCACAAATCACCTCGCCGTTGCCGACCGCGTGTTCTCGCTTCGCTACAGCTACACCGAGCGCATCCTGACCAAGATCCTGTGCTGGTCGCGCTCGATCGCCCCCGAGCGAAAAACCCTCATTCGCAACACCGCCCTGTCGCTCATCGAAGCCGGCGCGGCCTTCCTTGTGACCGGCCACGTTTACACTGGCGAGCTGGCCATGGACCGCTACGAGACGCTGTGCCGGCTCTCTCGCCCGGTCGCCAAGCTCGCCGATGCGCTGGCGACCGTACTGGCGGCGGCGATCCTCGGCGAGCGGGCGCAGGCTGGGCGGTCGTTCGCCTTTATCAAGCGCTGCTTCGCCTGGATGGCCAAGGCGAGCGGAGAGCCTACCGGCGATGTCGTGGCTTATACGCGGGCGGCGTGCGGCATTCTGGCAGCCCCCAAAGCGAAGGCGCTGCGGGGCGTGCGGGCGGCTTAGAAAGAAAGGTACTGAACATGGCCAAACCCAAGACTGCCATTGTCACGCCAGCAGCCTGGTTTATCACCTGTCCAAGCTGCGAAGAAGGGCTTCCTTCACCCGGCGGAAGCCTGATGTGGACACCGAATTCATTCAAGGAAAAGACAATCACCTGCGACTGCGGGGCGATCATCGCGATCCCGGCTCGCCTGCTACAAGGGTAAGAACCATGACACCGCGCGAATACAAGGCCCTTCTTGAACTGAAGCGGTGGATCATCGCCGCCATCCCGAATCACAAAGAGGCCGTGCGGCTCATCGAAGCCCTGGAGCCGCTTGGCAGAGGAATCCACCCCGGCGACAAGAGCGAGGTTTCCGCTCTGCGCCTGGACGAGATCGACGAGACAGAAGAGGCACTGAAGGCAAGGATCGCATACATGGCGAAAATGCCTTTGCCGTCTGATTATTGAAGATCTCAATGAGGCTCCAAGAGGGGAGAAAAAACATGCTCACTTTCACCCATAACTCGCCCGACTCGTTGGCCGGCTGCTTCCGTGTCAAGGGCGCTGGCATCTTGACCTCGGTGGAGGTGTAGCCGTGGCCCGAGACGCCGAGAGTTTCAGCCAGACCTTCCAGGCGGTCAAAGACTACGTGAAGATGCACCGCCGCTCGGTCTGGCTCGTCCCGCGCGAGAGCGACTACGCGATCTCGATCATCGAACCGCAGCCTAGCGAACTTCCCGAAGGCACCGCCGCGGTTCTTTATGACACCCGGCTGGAGGTCGTGCGGACGGTGGACGCCGCCCAGGTTCCCTTCGGCCAGAAAAGGACCCCCGCCCGATGAGCCACCTACAAGAACTCAAAAACCACCTGGACTTCCTCGTCATCGACTGTGCGATCCAGGCAGACGGCACCATGCTGATCCTCGATCCGCTGGGCCTTCTCGATCACCTGACCGATGAAGACTTCGCCGCCCGGCCCGCCGCAACGCTCGCCAAGGCCGCTGCCCCGCCCGTTCCTGTCCACAAAACCCACAACCCTGTGGGCGCGCTCCAAGAGTGGACGCAAGCGCGCGGCCCCGATGCCCGGCCGCCGGCGTATATCCAGAGCGAGAATGTGGGCACCGTGCATGCGCCGCTTTTCGAGTGCGCGGTCAGCTGTGACGGTGAGAGAGCCAGCGCGAAGGCCCCCAGCAAGACCGCGGCGAAGCGCGCAGCGGCACAGACGATGCTCGGACTGCTGGCGGCCAAGCATGGGGCGGAGGGCGTAGGATGAGCGGCAAGTGGCTCGCATGCACGCTGCTGTTCTGGCTGCTCACGACGCTGGCGGCAGTGCTCGGCTGGCAACTCGGCTACCGCACCGCCCAGATCGTCGAGATCGAGCGGTTTCATCAGAAGGCCCTGGCTGTCCATGATGAAGCGATCCGGCAACTCAAGGCCCAGCATGCGGCGCAGCTCGAATATATGCGGCTCAGCTGCAGCTGTGAAACCGGACCAGAGATCGAGTAAGAAGAACCGATGCGTAAGAGCAAAGCCAACGATGTAGCCTGTCAGCCTCAAGATAACCGCAAGACTGGGGCCAGCGAGGTTGAGCGCGCATACGATCCCGACCTTGGTAGCTCGGTGACATACGAAGAAGTCGCGGCAAAGCTGGCCGGTGTTCCCATGCCGAAGTTCCCGGTGATACAGGGGACGCCGCACTAAGTCAGAAAAAGATTAACAAATATAATAAAAGTTCTTGCGCACTGTTTCGCCGTGTATTATCTTTCTTTTTGTCGACAGCGGTTGTCGACATAAAACGAAAGGAGCACACAAGATGCGCAACAACACCAAAACTCTCTTCCTGCTTCCGCTACTCGACAATGACGGCCAGCCCTATCCGGCCAGCGATTGGGACTGGCTGGTCGATTCGCTGGTCAGCCGCTTCGGTGGGTATACCCTTGACGGCAAAGTCGAGGGTGCTTGGCGGGACCCCAAGTCCGGCCAGGTCTACCGCGATTCCTCGGTCCGCTACGTGGTGGTGGTCGAGGAGCCCGCGGTGGAAGACCTTCTCTCCTTCCTCGGAGAGGTGAAGGTTCGCTTCAGGCAAGAGGCGCTTTACGTGGAGCGCCCGACGACTGAGGTAACCTTCCTCTAGGCGGCTGGCCCGGTGCCCCATCGAAAGATGGGGCGCTGCGGTGCCAGGGCTTCCCCGAAGTGAAGAACCTTTTTATGCGAGACACCACCATGACCACCCCCGACGAGAAATACACCCGCGAGTGGAACGGCGTCACCCTGAGCCTGCGCGCTCGCCAGGCCGATCTATTCGACGCTGCGCACCGCATGTACCAGCGCCTTGCCGACTTCGCCGAGATCATGCAGCTGGCACTCGACCCCAAGTCGGCGATCTGGCTGGATGATGCCGGCCAGCGGCTGACCGGGCCGGAAGTGATCAAGCTGCCCCTCTACCAGGCGATCAAGAACATGGCCCGGCGGCGGGGCGTTGCAGATGGCTTCCTGCGCGAAGATGCGGGCGGGGAGGCGAAGCCCAGCCTGGATGATTTCCTCTATGACCCCAGAAACTGATACCTTCGCCGCTCGGCTGCAGAGCGCTCGCATGGGGCAGCACATGACCAAGACGGATCTCTACGTCAAAGCAGGCCTGTGCCGTGGCCCGGCGAGATCGGTAAACACCCGGATCATTGCCGCGCTGGAAGCGGGCACTGTGCCGCGCCTGGATGCGGTGCATAATCTCGCCCAGGCGCTCGGCGTTCACCCGGTCTGGCTGGCCTTCGGGGAAGATCACAAGTTCCCCGGCTGGCTGGCGGACGCTTCGCTGGAAGGCCTGGCGCTTCGCCTGCGCACCGCTCGCGAGCTGGTGCAGCTTTCTCAATGGGAACTCGCGACGCAGATCGGCCTTCACCAGCCGGCGATCTCCCTGTGCGAGTTGGGCCGCAAGTACCTTTTCCTTGACCAGCTGCTTCGCTGCGCCGAGGTGCTGAACGTAAACCCTGCATGGCTCGCCTTCAGCGTCGGGCCGATGAAAGACGTGATGTGATGTCCGACGACCTCTCAGACACAAAGAACCACCCCTCTTACGGCTTTATTCGGATGAACCGGGTAAACGGTGGCTCGGGCCGGCTGTTTATGTCGCCGCTGCGCCACGATCACCGGATCAGCATTGAGATCGGCTCCGCTGCCTACGAGCGAAGCCTATCTTGCGATGGGCACCGCGCCGAAGGGCAGGCCGTGATCCGTATCGAGATGAGCGACGAGCAGTTCGCCCGATTCATCACCTCGCAGGGGACGCACAACGGCACGCCATGCACGATCACCCGCCTCAATGGGGAGATCATCGCGCCGCCCGAAGGCGAGATCAAGGCTGAGCGCTGGTACGCCGAGATGCGGGAGACCGCCGAGCAGGCCGCCAAGAACATCGCGACCCTGCGCGCCGACATGGCGCCGATGCTTGAGAAGATGCCCAAGGCTGCGCGGACTGAGTTCAATCAGCGTCTGGCTTCCTTCGAGCAGAAGATCTCTGACCACATGCCCTGGATCGTCCAGGCCATGCACGAAGGGCTCGACAAGGTGAAGAACACCGCCCTGATCGAGTTTGAGGCCTACGTGAACCGGCGCCTCGCCGAGGCCCAGGCCGCAGGAACCCCGATCGAGGGCGCTACGCCCGTGCTGGCGCTAGAGGCCCACGTCGAGCCCGCTTCTTCGGGGAACGGCTCGTGACTCGGCACCCGATCGACTACTTCGTCACGCGTCGGGTCCTGATCAACTACAACCGGCTGCTCGGGCGCGACCCCGAGAAGACGGCGAGCCTTCATGAGATCTTCCCTCGCTTCCGTGCCTCGATCTCGGTCCCTTCCGCCTGGGTCACCGAGCTGCTGTCCGACCCACGGCGCTACAATAACCCAGAAGGCACGTTTTGGCTCGGCACCGACGGCGCGATTCTGTGGGTGATGGTGGACGGGTCGCGGCTGATCTCGGTGATCTCGCTGACCGCCGAGCAGACCGCCTTCGCGCGGAAGGCCTACGGGGAAGCGATGGCCAAGCGCGACGCCCACCTTCAACGAGTCGAGGAAGCCAGGAGGGACCGCGCAGGATCTGCTTGACAGGGGCGCGGCCATCGGATACCTGGGCTGCTTCCCCCTGTTTCTTTTCTCAAGGAGATCCCATGGCCCAGATTGACCTGACCTCTCACCTCGAAGACGTAAACAAAACCATCACCAGCGCCATCAGTCTCATCGACGGCGCACAGCGCGATCAGAAGGCTGCCACCATCAAGGCCGAAAAGATCATGGCTCCGGCCACCCTGGCTGGCTCCGAGGCGTCGAGCGCCAAGGCCATCTTCCAAAACATCGACGAGCAGCAGGGTGCGCTGGTCTCCGCTGGGCTGGACCCGGAGAAGGTCTACGGCAAGCTGCTGAACTACGCCGCGAACCTGTCAAACAGCGCCAAGAGCCGGCTCGTCTCGGCGAACACCGCCGCCGGCGTCTAGTCGCCCACCTTCACGATTCGCCCCGCATCGTCGATCTCACGCAGTCTATACGCCCGCCAGAGCTTCACGTCGAACCCCTGCCCAAAGCCAGAGTCCCTGTCGTAGCGGTAGCGCCGCAGCGCTTGGATCGCTCGCCGATTCCACGCAAAGAACTCCGCACTCTCCGGCGAGCACATCGCCGACTCATAGACCCAACTAATCGGATGGTCGGCCTCGATCTGACGAGGGTAGCCTATCGGCCGCTCTCCCGGCCGCTCTCCCACTGGCAGCGTGCAGTAGAAGGCGAAGGTCGGCCGACGCTCAGGCGACCCGTCGAGCCAGCATCCCAGGTGATGTATTGCGTGCAGCGGCACCGTGATCCCGGTTTCTTCAAATGCCTCACGGATCGCGGCTTCGCGCGGGGTTTCATGCCACTCGACCGAGCCGCCTGGATAGCCGATCATGCTTCCAGTGCGGCCCACGGCGAGCGTATCAGGCTGATCGCCAAGCGCATCATGTTCGACATAGCGTCGGATGATCATCACTGCCGAGGTTGGGAAGTCGTGGCGGATATCGGGGTTGAGTCTCAGAGAAAGGCCCAGGCGGGCGCGGATCCGGTTCTCCAAGTCCATTAGGTTCTCGCGATCGCAAAAGGGTTTCTTTCAGCCGGCCAGCGTCTCCCCCCGACCCGGCCGCGATACTCGGTCGCCAGGGTTTCCCAGCGTCCCTGGCGCATGTAGTCAGACTCATCCCAGGCCGCCAGCACCTCGCCCGCCGCCATCATCTCCCGCACGCGGCGCGCTACCTCCCTGTGCCAGCAGGCGAAAGCCACAAACAGCATTTTCTCGAAGTAGGTAGCGAAGCGCTCGTAGCGTCGTCGGCCGCCCATCTGGGGGATCACCGCGTGAAGAACGGGCGGTTCCAAGATGATGAAGCCGTGGCGGACATCATCGCGCAGGATAGCCGGGACGAGCGGAAGGCGGTCGTTTCCTGGTTCAGGGCTTGTC
>Ga0075163_10009803_pt1 | contig 12551 bp, 11 predicted proteins | sample JI1023141ADNA_FD_71478 | JGI IMG/M metagenome (GOLD analysis project Ga0075163, IMG submission 71478) | Wastewater effluent complex algal communities from Wisconsin, to seasonally profile nutrient transformation and Carbon sequestration -... | ecosystem: Engineered > WWTP > Effluent > Algae...
TGTTCATCCGATCGGGGCGGCTTGGCTTTCCGATGGCCTCGGCGATGTTCATCGGGATCGAAGTAGCGGCTCGACGCCACTGATCGGCGAGGGCCGAGAACCACGTGGTAGGAGCGGGATCGTCCTGAACACGAACCCCAGGTGTTCGATCGCGCATCGATAGACGTCGAGCCGTTTCGTAGTCGAGCATCGGCCTGCCCTCGGCCGGGCTCAGCGGAAGTTGTGCAGACGAGCACGAGCACGAGCACGTGCACGAGCACGTACACGAATACGAGTACGTTCAACGGCTTAGGCGGTCAGTCCTCTTTGAGGTAACGCACCACGCTGGCATCGAGCCGGCTCTGCACCAGCCGGATCACGCTATCGATCTCGTCGACCGGCATCTCCAGCTTCACGGCGAGCCGACGGCGCGTCGCCGACACCAGCGCGCCGCGTGCACGCGTCAACCAGCGGGCCGCCGTCGCACGATGCACGCCATAGGCAGCACCGAGCTCGTCGATCGACAGCTTGTCGACGATCTGCTGCCGCAGCAGCGTGCGGTCCTCCGCGTCGAGCTCGGCGATCGCTTCGCGCAGCGACGTCGCGAACTGCGCGCGGTATTCGCCCTTGAGGCGCTCGAGCACCGGATCGTCGGCGTTCGCGCCGAGCAGCTCCTCGAGCTGGCGATCCGCGCTGGGCGAGACCTCGCGCGCGGCCTTCTTGAGGTGGCGGATCAGCTCGCGGGTCGCGGTGATCCGGACCCAGCCACGCAGCGGACCCTTGCCCTTGTAGCTGGTGATCCCGGCGGGCCGGTCCTCGCGCGTGACCAGCAGCTGGACGCGCAGCAGCTGCTTGACCTCGTCGATCATGTCCTTCGGCGCACGTGTGGTCGCTCCCGCGGCATCGACCTCGGTGAGGATCGAGTCGAACGCGGCATGCGCCGTCGGTTCTTGCGCAGCGCACGCCGCGGCGAGGGCGACATCGCCGGCCGGGAGCGTGGTCAACGCGGTGGCCAGGTCCTCGCCGGCGAGCCGGGGACCGACGAACTGGACGAGCGCGGCGTCGTCGAAGCTCACCGTCGGCCAGGCCGCCCGCGCCTCGCCGACCAGTAACGACCACGCCGATTCTGCGCCGGCCCCGGCGGGCAACCCACTCGCCCTCGCCAGGTCAGCAATGAAGTCCACGGCCCGTATCGTGGCACAATGCGCTGTCTCGATGGAGTGCCTCGACGCGAACGCAGTGCAAGACCTGATGTCAGGCGCACTGGACGATGCGTCCCGCAGCACCGTGGTCAAGCACCTCGACGGTTGCGAGGATTGTCGCGGCCTGCTCAGCATGCTCGCGAAGGAGGCGACCTGGGATGCGGCGGTGCGAACGATCGGCGAGGCGCCCGCGAAGATCGATCTCAGGAAGCTCGCGCTGACCGCGACACAGCACACCGACAAGCCCGAGCTCCCGCAGCGCCCCACGCCGGATCCGCTCGGTGACACCGCCGACGTCTCGCTGATCAAGCAGAGCGGGATGCGGCAGATCGGCAAGACGTTCGGCAAGTACACGCTCGTCGATCGGATCGGCGCCGGCGCGATGGGTGTGGTGTATCGCGCGGAGGATCCGGCGCTCGGGCGCAAGGTCGCGCTCAAGCTCCTGCACAAGCCCGACGACGCGCTCGCGAAGCGCCTCGTGCAAGAAGCCAAATCGATGGCGCAGGTCAACCACCCGAACGTCGTGCAGGTCTACGACGCCGGGATCTCCGACGGCTCGACGTTCATCGCGATGGAGCTGATCAAGGGTGGCAGCCTGCGCGCCTGGCAGCAGGAGAAGCGGCCGATTCCCGAGGTCGTCGAGGCGTACATCGCCGCGGGTCGCGGGCTCGCCGCCGCGCATGCCGCGGGCATCATCCACCGCGACTTCAAGCCGGATAACTGCCTGGTCGGCACCGACGGGCGCGTGCGCGTCACCGACTTCGGGCTCGCGTCGGCGCGGCCGAACGAGGGCAGCGACGAGACGCCCGAGGAGCTCGAGCTCACCAACTCCGGCGTCGTGCTCGGCACGCCGGCGTACATGGCGCCGGAGCAGTTCACCGGCGGCAACGTCGATCCACGCACCGATCAGTTCAACTACTGCGTCGCGCTCTACGAGGCGCTGTACGGCGTGCGCCCGTTCAAGGGCAAATCGTTCGACGAGCTCGGCGACAACGTCTGCGAGGGCCGCGTGTCTCCGCCGCCGGCAGGTGCGCGCGTCTCCGGCGCGATGCGAACGATCCTGCTCAAGGGGCTGTCGAAGGTGCCGGGCGATCGCTACCCGACGATGGATCACCTGCTCGACGATCTCGGGCGCGATCGATCGCGCGCGTGGCGCAACACCGGCTTCGTCGCTGCCGCCCTCGCGGCTGCGCTCGGGCTCGGACTCGGCGCCGACTTCGTGGTCCGCAATCGAATCTCGGCGTCGAACGCCCAGTCGTTCGATGCGACCGGCGTGCAGATCGATCGCGCGTTCGGCCTGCTCGTCGATCGGCTCGACGCGAATACCAACCAGATGTACTACCAGGCCGCGATCAACGACGTTCGCAGCTATCGCGACGAGAACGAGTTCGGCCTCGGCGACGAGGAGAGCGATCGCAAGCGGCTCGGCGAGATCCACGCGCAGCTCGGTGCCACCGACTGGACATCGTGGAAGATCAACCGCTCGCTACAGCTCGCGATCGTCGACTACAAGGGCCGCCTGCTGTTCAGCCAGCTCGTCCAGGACGATCCGGCGAGGCCGTTCTCGTCGAAGAACCCGGCCGTGCTGATGACGCTGCCGTGGATCAAGGCGGCGTTCGACGGCACCGAGAAGACCCTGGTGTTGCAGGCGACCTCGCCGAAGGTGCTGCCGACGCCCGACCTGTTCGGGTCACCGCCGGAGTTCCCGCTCGCGCTGTGCTTCACGCGTGCGTTCGTCGGCTCCGGCGAGACCAAGGAGATCGTCGGCGCGCTGGTGCAGACGATCGATGCCGCCGAGCTGATCGACGAGATCCGCCTCGACGACAAGATGCTGCTGTCGGTCGTCACCAACGACGGCGCCCACGTCGGGCAGGAGATCCCGGATGCCGTGCTCGACGCCGCGCGCGACGACACCGTCGTCGAGATCGAGCACGACGGCAAGCCGTATCAGGTCCGCCGCCAGCGTCTGAGCTCGTTCGAGGACTCGATCGCGCGCGTCCATCACCGGACCGAAAAGAAGCCGGGGCCACCTCCGCTGCCGACCAAGCCACCGGTCGGCTACATCGTGATGGCGCGCGAGCTCGGCGGCGTGCTCTCTGGCCTGTTCGTCAACGCGCGGCTGATGTTCGTGCTCGCGGCGGTCGTCGCGCTCGCCGTCGCCGTCGCGACCTGGCTGCGCGTCCGGCAGCTGACGCGCTGACTGCGACAGCCGGCGCGACCTCGCGGCCTCGCGTGTCACCAGGCGTTCATGTCCTCGCGCGCCCGACTCCGCTATCGGTAGGGGATGGGGATGTCCGCCGGAAGAGGGTCGATCAACGTCACGCCGCTGATCGACGTGCTGCTCGTGCTGTTGATCATCTTCCTGGTGATGATGCCGCTGATGGCGAAGCTCGAGACCGTCGACCTGCCACCGCAACAGGCCGAGGACACCCAGGTCGAGGCACCGCCCTTGATCCTCGAGCTCAAGGCCGATCTGACCATCGCGATCGACGAGGGCCCGCCGCAGCCTTCGTCGGATCTGTCACAGATCCGGCCGCGGCTAACCCACGGCAAGCACGTGTTCGTCGACGCCGAATCATCGGTGCCGTGGGACGAGGTGGTCGGGCTGATCGATCGGGTGCGCGGCCTCGCACCCAGCTACGACGCCGTCCAGGTTGCAGTTCGGATCCGGCAGGCCGCGGAATAGGGCATCATCGAAGGATGCGGATCGTCGCCCTGGGTCTAGCCTCGCTGTTCGTCTCCGGCACCGCGGCCGCGCATATCGCGATGACAAGCCCCGCCCCGCGCGGCACCGACCAGAAGGCGGGTCCGTGCGGCAAGGCCGGATCGACGCGCGGCACCAACGTCGCCGAGTTCGCACCCGGCGAGACGATCAACGTCGAGTGGGACGAGACGGTCGATCACCCCGGTCACTACCGGATCGCGTTCGACGACGACGGGAACGACTTCACGAACCCGAACAACCCCGACGACAACTTCCCGACGACGATGGTCGAGCCGATCGCCGACAAGGCGGGCGGCCACTACTCGCAGTCGATCACGCTGCCGACCACCCCGTGCGAGAACTGCACGCTCCAGCTCATCCAGGTGATGACCACGGCGGTGCCGTACAACTCGTTCTACTTCCAGTGCGCCGATATCCGGATCACGGGTTCGGCGGTGCCGGGTGACGACGAGCCGCCGCCGGACAGCGACGGCGGCTGCTCGGCGGGCGGTGGGGTGGGTGGCGGAGGCCTGCTGCTAGGCCTGCTGGCACTACGTCGCCGCCGCCGGAAATGAACCCTGCCGCAGGCGCGTTGTGCTTGCATGACGCCTGAATCCCGAGAAGCCGATCGCCAGTTCGCGATCTTTCTCGGTTCGATCCTGGTCGCGGTCGGGATCACCGTCGCCAGCCTGGTGATCGCGGCCTGCCACTGACCACGCCGACTGGTGACGAATCGGCCTGATGCCGTAAAGTGCCGCCGTGGTTGCGACGGCAGAGTTTGTCCCGCGCGAGCGCTGTGCGCGGTGCCGGCGGCCGCTGAGCGTGTGCTACTGCGCGGCGCTGCCGACGATCGAGACGCAGACGCGGATCGTCATCCTGCAGCACCCGCGCGAACGCGACATGGCGATCGGCACGGCGCGGATGGCCACCCTGTGTCTGCCGCAGTCGCGACTCCTGGTCGGGATGCGGTGGGATGACGACCCGCGGCTCGCCGCCGCTCTGGCCGAGCCGGGGCGCACGCCGATCCTGCTGTACCCGGGCCCGGGCGCGAAGGACCTGCTTGCAGAGCCGCCGCAGGGGCCGGTCACGCTGGTCGCCGTCGACGGCACGTGGTCGCAGGCCAAGACGCTCGTGCGCGACAACCCGATCCTGCAGGCGTTACCGCGCTACGCGTTCGTCGCACCGGAGCCCTCGCACTACCGCATCCGGAAGGAGCCGAGCGACGAGTACTGCTCGACGATCGAGGCCCTGATGCACGCGCTCGGCGCGCTCGAGGGTGAGCCCGCGAAGTTCCGCGCGCTGCTCGATCCGTTTCACGCGATGGTCGACGCGCAGCTCGCGCATCAGGCCGCGCGCCCGCTGCGCCGGTTTCGCGTGCAGAAGGCGGCGGTCGATCCGCGCCAGCGGTTGCTCCCGATCGTGCGCGAGCGCTTCGAGGACATCGTCCTGGTGGTCGCCGAGGCCAACGCGTGGCCGTACACCAGCGACGGCGTGAAGCCCGCCGACGAGCTGGTGCACCTGGTCGCGTTGCGGCCGGCGACCGGCGAGGTCTTCGATCGGATCGCCGCACCCGCCGGTGCCCTCGCACCGTCGACGAGCTTTCACTGCGGCATCCCCGAGGTGCACCTGCGCGCCGGGGCGCCGAGCGCCGAGGTGATCGAAGCGTTCATGCGGTGGCTGAGGCCCACGGACGTGATCGCCGCGTGGGGCTACTACACGCCGGATCTGGTGACCGCGGCTGGGGCGCGCCTCCCGGAACGGTTCGACGTCCGGTTCGTCGCGCAACGCGTCCTGCATCGCAAGTTCGGATCCCTCGAAGCCCTCGCCGACACGCTCGGGACCCCGACGCAGCTGGCACCCGGGCGCGCCGGCCGGCGGCTCGCTGGGCTCGCGCAGATCGTCGCGAGCTGGCCGCGCTAGTCTCACCGCGGTCGCTGGTCGAAGATCAACTCGCGCGACCGTCCGCGAGAGCGCGGTGGCGAGTCCTCGAGCCGGACCCCGCAATACAATCGATCGGGTGAGGGCGTAGCTGGAACACTCGAGTCTCCGGCGAAGCCGCGAGACTGGGGTTCCTTCGTCGTGAGCTCTCGGGTCAGGGGCGGGCGATCGTCTCCGGCTCGGCCGTGTAGACGATGCAGGTGCCGAAGATGCCCTTGCGGCCCTTCGGGTTGTTGGAGATCCAGCTCTCGGCGTCGCGCACGCCCGGGTCGCGCGACGACATGCCGCCGACCACGATCGCATCGCAACCCATCGCACCGGCGCGCTCGCGCAGCTTGCCCAGCATCTCGGCGGTCTTGTCCATCGACAAGCTCGAGGTCTCCTCCGCTTCGAGCAGCAGGACATCGACGTGTGGCCGCGCGGGCGCGCCGGAGGTGTAGAGCTCGACGGCCGCACCCGGCCGGGGCGCCATCTGCACCGGCGATGGGTTGAGCGGGGTGGCGTGGATCGAGGTGCCGCAACCAGCCGCGAGGAGCAAGGCGAACAACGCTTTCGTCATGCCGGATCACTCAGCAAGCGAATGGCCAGCCCGGCGGCGACGAGGCGCCGCGGAGTTAGCCGGGGGGCGTGAACGCGGCGGTGTGGCGCGACCACACTGTTACTTGCAAGCCGCAATCTCGGCGTCGCTAAACCCGTATTCCGCCAGGACCTCGGCGGTGTGCTGCCCGAGTGACGGGGGTGGGCGGGGCGACGAGGGCGTCCCGACCGGGGTGCGGATCTGGCGAAGCGGACCGGCCGGCCCGCCGTCGACGGTGAAGAACACCTCGCGCGCCTGGTGCAGCGGGTGATCGGGGAGCTCCGTCATCTCGAGCGCGATCTCGACGCAACAGTCGTGCGGGGCGAGCTGGGCGTGCCACTCGGCGGCGGTCTTGGTGGCGAAGATCGCGGCGAGCTCCGCGCGGGTCCTCGCCTGCTGCTCGGGCTTGCCGACGATCTCGGCGACGTTCGGCGTGCGGCCGAGCGCCTGGTTCAGCGCGATCCAGAACTTCGGCTCGAGCGCACCGACCGCGAGGAACCGATCGTCGGCCGTGCGATAGATCGAGTAGCAGGCGAGCGCGCCGTTGAGCGTCTCGTGGTTGCGCGTCGGTGTCTCGCCACAGTCCATGTTGCCGAGCTCGGCGGCGAGGAGCGCGAGCGAGCCTTCGCACATCGAGATGTCGAGGTGCGCGCCCTTGCCGGTGCGCTGGCGGCCGACCAGGGCTCCGAGGATCGCGGTCGCGCCCCACAGCGCCCCGCCGGCGAGATCCGCGATCTGCACGCCGGGCATCGACGGCGAGCCGTCGGGGACGCCGCCGCCCATCGCGAGCACGCCCGACAGCGCGATGTAGTTGAGGTCGTGGCCCGCGCGATGGACGTACGGGCCGGTCTGGCCGTAGCCGCTGATCGAGCACACGACGATCTTCGGATTGCGCGCGGCGAGCGTGTCGTACGCGACGCCGAGCTTGTCCATCACGCCGGGGCGAAAGCTCTCGACGACGACATCGGCGCTCTCGACCATCTTCAGGAACGCTTCGCGTCCGGCCGGCGCCTTGAGATCGAGCGCTAGCGAACGCTTGCCGCGGTTGACCGCGAGGAAGCGACCGGCGATGCCGGCCTTCCCGGGAGGAAGCGCACGCAGGTAGTCCCCGATGCGCGGATCCTCGACCTTGACGACGTCCGCACCCATATCGGCGAGGACCATCGTGAGAAACGGCCCCGGAAGGAGCCGTGACAGATCGAGAACGCGGATGCCTTGCAGGGCATCCGCGAGTGGAGCTCTCACTTGGGGCGAGCGAGCTCGAACAGCTGCTGGAGCTTCATCGCCAGCGTGACGTCACCGGAGACGCGGAGCTTGCCGGCGAAGAACAGCTGCATGCCGGCGTTGGGGTCGCCACCGAGCATGGTCTTGAAGTCGTCGTTCGAGACTTCGATCGTGCACTGCGCCTTGTCGCTCGCACCCTTGGTGCACGTCGGCGGCTTGGCCACGGTGTCGACCGTCCACTCACCGCCGCCGTCACCCGAGATCTTGAAGCAGTAGATCGCGTTGAGCTCTCCTGCCTTGTCGGGGAACTGCGCGAGCCCTTTCGGAACGAGTTCGTCGAAGACTTCCTGTGCGCTGGTCGGCATTGACATGAACCGGTTGATATCGCGGCCTCCAGGTTGCAGTCAACGCTGACTGTCGATTGAGTTAGGGCTCCTCGGGCATCGACGCATCGGCGAACGCGCACGAGGCCTCGTCACCTTCGGTGGCGCCGAACGCGCCCGTGTTGTCACCGGCGAGCACCGCGTAGAACGACCGCTTGAAGGTGGTGTTCCAGCACTCGGAGGCGAGGACGCCCGCAGGGTTCTCGGTGTCGCCGCCCTTGAGCGCGACATCGGCGCGGCCTTGGCCATCACCGAGCCAGCGCGAGTGGATCAGCGCCTGCTCGGCCTCGGGGCCACCGCCCATGTCGCCTTCGATGCCGAACACCATCTCGCCGCTGCCATCCGCACCCTCGTTGTAGGCGTAGTTCGCCTCGACCGGCGCGCCGGCGTCATCGGTCGACACGATGTGCATCACCTGCGCCTTGTCGGCGAGGTCGTAGACCACCTCGACGGTGCCGCGCGCTTCGGGGTCCGCGTCGATCGGGTTGACGCGACGACCGGCCTCGAAGTCGAGCTTGAACAGACCGTTGCCGAGACCCTCGCCCGCGTTGTCGTCGGCGAGGCCGGTGATCACGTCCTCGAAGTCACCGCCGTCGATCTTGTTGCGACCCGCGAGCGCGTACGCGTACGTGTTGTCGCCGTTGTCGATCACCGTCAGCTTGTACTCCGCGGGGTCGAGCGCATCCGAGAACGGGCCCCAGGTGTACGTGTTGTCCGCGACGGTGGTCACCGGGAACTGCACGATGGTGTGGATCAGCACGAGCACCCACGCCGACGCACCGTTGAACGTGCGCGTGATGTCGCGGGTCGTGACGTAGAACTCCGCGAGGTCACCGAGCGCGCGGTTGCCGTTATCCGGCAGCTTGATCTTCACCTGCTCCGCCGTCGGAATCGCGCGGGCGAGCGCGCTCGGCGGCTCGTCCTTCTGGACGCAGGCGGTGAGCGAGATGCAGGTGGCGGCGACCAAGAACTTGTTGAGGATGTTCATGACAAACCGTTAGAGCAGCCGGCGTGCCGAGCCTTCGATCTGCGATCTCGCGAGCTTACGGTGTCGGTTTTTTCGACGCTGCGCGGGTCGCCCCGAGAGACGTAGGAGGCGCCGACAACTCGGGCAGAACTGTGAGCGTATCGCCGTCGTGGAACACGACGACCGCGTCGGCCTCCTCCGAGATCGCGACGCCGACGCGATCGACGCGCTGGTGCTCGGGTAGCGGCCACACGTACATCAGCAGCGCGTTGGCGGCGTAGCCCACCACGAAGTCCCGGCGCAGCGAGCTATCGAGCCGGACCGCCAGCGCCGCGTCGCCGATGCTCGACACCGCGTCCGCGAGCACGGCGATCCCCGGGGTCGGCTTCGCGACCTGCGCGCGCAGCGAGCCGGTGGCGTCCATATCGATCAGGTTGATATCGGGAAACCGCGAGCTCGCGTTCGCGACGCGCAGCATCGGGCCCATGTAGGTCAGCCACACCGGCCCGAGGATCCGCGAGTAGGTGTTCTGGGTCTGCCACGCGATCTGCTTGGTGCCGCCCTTGTACGCGACCACGCGACCGTCGACATGGGTGACGTCCCACCGGCGCTTGTTCCACTCGATCACGAGAGGAGGCGGCGTCGGCTCGGCGGGCTTCGCGACGCCGGTGATCAGATCGACGGTGATCGCCTGCTCGCCACGCTGCCACCGCACCGTGTGATCGTCGACCCGCGAGGTCTGTTGATCGCCGCGTTCGGCGAGGAACGGCTCGAGCGCGCGGGGCTTGCCGCGGATCGCGACGTACGTGCGATCGGTGCCGCCGCGGGTGACGACGCGCAGACAGCCCGCGAGCACCTCGCGATCGCCGACCGCCGGTGGCTTGACGCAATCGCCCATCAGCACGATGTCGGCGTCGACGATCACCGGGGGCGCGACCTGCGAGCCGGCGGGCTTGGTCCACGCGATCGTGCCCTTCCGCCAGTCCGCGGCGACGAAGCCGAACTGCGACGACGACACGATCGCGAGGTCTCCGAGCAGCGCGGGCCCACCGAGCGCGAACTTCGGCATGTCGGGCTTCGCGGGGAGCGAGATCACGCGCTCCGGCTGGACGCGGGTGAAGCCCTCGAGCTCCGGCCAGCCCTTCGGCGCGGGAGCTGCGACCACCGCCGCATCGGGGACGATCGGTGGCTCCGGCATCGGCTCGTCGAGCTTCTTCGACTTGCACCCGAGCACCGCGACGAGGACGACCCACCTCATTTGCGCCGTCGCTGCACCCCGGGCGATGCCGGTGACGTCTCTGCACGCACGCCACCCGTATCGGCGCGGGTCAGGCCGCTATTCCTCAGCAGGCCCGTGATCTCGCCGTCCTCCACGATCCACACCGCCGGCGAGATCGCCCGGGCGCCGGCCGCGTCGTACTTCTCGCGCACCAGGGCGGCGAACCGCGCGTCGGCATCACCGGCCGCGATCACCAGCAGGCCGCCGCGCGCCGGCGTCGCAGCGAGCAGCGTCGGGGTATCCAGCCGCTGCTGGAGCGCGCGGAGCTGGGCCGCATCGAGCAGCTTCTCGGCGGCGTAGAAGCTGCCGGACACGGCGAGCATCGAGACGTCGTTGGCGATCACCTGCGCGAGCTCGACGTCCTCGGCGGCGAGGTTCGCGAGCGCCTCCTCCCAGGCCTCGTCGGGAGTCTTCGTCAGTGCGTCGCGCCGGATCATCCCGAACGTGCTCTCGCCGTCGATGCCGCACACCACGATCGGCAGCTCGACGCGCGGCACCTCGGGCAACAGGGGGCGCCACACCAGCTCCTCGAGCTCGATCCCGTCGCGCAGCCGCAGGCTCGGCATCAACCGGACCTGCTTGTCGAGCGACCGGGTCTCCTCGGCGGCGACCAGCAGCTCGAACAGGCTGTGATCGCGGCCCTCTTCGATCAGGCGCTGCGCGCGGTTGGTCGGGAACACGATCGTCGAGGTCGCGTGCTCGAGCGGGAGCGACAGGCCGAACGGCACCATCGCGCGCTCGCTGACGATCCAGTGCGCCGATGGAAACCGCGCGCGCAGCAGCTCGCCCGACAGGGCCGCGAGCTCGATCACGCGGCGCCAGAACCGGGCGGGATCCGCCTGCTCCGGCGGCGCGGCGTGCGTCTGATCCTCCAGCATGCGGAGGGCGAGCGCGAAGTCTCGCGCGCCGGTGGCCGCGGTGGCGCGCTGCGCGACCTCGCGGAAACACTGATCGGCGATCTCCGAGACCAGGTCCTCCGAGAACGCGGGAGCCTCGGTCGCCGGCAGCCGCGCCGCACTTCCCGAGACCACCGCCCCGGCGGCGGCGAGCGCCTCGGCGAGCCTCGGGGGTGGTTGCGCGACGATGTAGTGCACCTGCGCGATGTCCTGGCGCGCGTTGATCACGCGGGTCAGCGCGAACAGGATCGAGAGCGCGAGATCGCGGTTGATCTCGTCGGCGGCGCGATGGTCGGTCTGCACCGCGATCCGTCGTCCCTCGACGGTCGCCGCGAGATCGATCTTGTCGAGCGCGCAGTACACTCCGCCGAGCTTACCCGGAACGGGCTCGCTGGCTCGTGCTCAGGTGCCGTCTGGCTTCTGCTTCCGCTTGTCCTGGACCTCGCGGAACTTGTCGGCCCAGCCGTCGCGGTTGACCTGCACGACGCGCGAGATCGCCAGCGCACCGCGCGGGACGTCCTTGGTCACCGTGCCACCCGCGGCGGTGTACGCGTCGCGACCGACGGTGACGGGCGCGACCAGCGTGCTGTTCGAGCCGATGAAGGCACCGGCCTCGATCGTCGTCTTGTGCTTGCCGATGCCGTCGTAGTTGCACGTGATCGTGCCGGCGCCGATGTTCGACTTGCTGCCGATCGACGCGTCGCCGAGGTAGGCGAGGTGGTTGGCCTTCGCGCCCGCCATCAGGTGGGACTTCTTGGTCTCGACGAAGTTGCCGAGGTGGACATCCTCGTCGAGCCTCGACTCGGGGCGGCAGTGCGAGAACGGCCCGATCTGGCAGCGCGCACCGACCGCCGTCTCGGTCAGCACCGAGTGCGGCTTGAGGTTGACGGCCTCGCCGACCTTGACGTCCGTCAGGATGCAGCCGAGATCGATCTTCACGCCGTCGGCGATCTGGGTCTTGCCGCGCAGCGCGACGTTGGGACCGACCCACACGTCCTTGCCGATCGGCCCGACCTCCGCATCGATGTACGTGGTCGCGGGATCGACCATGGTCACGCCCTCGCGCATCCAGTGCTCGTTGATCCGCTGCCGCGCCTCGCGCTCCACCCACGCCAGGTCGACCTTGTCGTTGATCCCGGAGACCTCGGTGAACGGGGCATCGATCGACGTCGCCCCACCGCGCGCGGCGGCGGCCTCGACGAGGTCGGTCAGGTAGAGCTCGCCCTTCGCATTCTCGGCGCGCAGCGCGGTGAGATCCTTGCGCAGGTGGCCGAGGCGGATCGCGTAGAAGCCCGCGTTGGTGTCCTGGATCTTCCTCTGCTCCTCGGTGGCATCCGAGTGCTCGACGATCTTGGTCAGCTTGCCGCCCTCGCGCACCAGCCGCCCGTACGGCATCGGCCGC
>Ga0075163_10009804_pt1 | contig 12551 bp, 7 predicted proteins | sample JI1023141ADNA_FD_71478 | JGI IMG/M metagenome (GOLD analysis project Ga0075163, IMG submission 71478) | Wastewater effluent complex algal communities from Wisconsin, to seasonally profile nutrient transformation and Carbon sequestration -... | ecosystem: Engineered > WWTP > Effluent > Algae...
GTCGCGTGCGTGATCACGACGACGGTGCGGCCGCCGTCGGCGAGCGAGCGCAGCGTGTGCATCAGCTTGCGCTCGAGCCCGGGGTCGAGTCCGGAGGTCGGCTCGTCGAGGAACAACAGCACCGGATCGGCGAGCAATTCGCACGCGATCGACACGCGCTTGCGCTGCCCGCCGGACAGCTGATCGACGCGCTTGTCGGCGTGCGCCGTCATCTCGACGGTGTCGAGCACCGAGTCGATCCGCCCCTCGATCTCGTCGTCCGAGGTGTCGGAGGGCAGGCGCAGGCGCGCGGCGTGGTGGAGCGCGCGGCGGACCGACAGCGTGCGGTGCAGCGTGTCGTCCTGCGGGACGAACCCGATGATCGAGCGATACGCGTCGTAGCCCGCGTAGAGGTCGTCGCCGTTGAGCGCGATGGTGCCGCCGGTGGCGCGCTGGAAGCCGCACAGCGCGGTCATCAGCGTCGACTTGCCGGCGCCGCTGCCTCCGACGATCGCGACCAGCTCGCAGGGCTCGATCGACAGCGTGGTGGGCGCGAGCAGCTGGCGCGTGCCGACGACGCGCTCGACCGCGGCGGCGTCGAGCCGGATCGCGCCTCGCTGATCGAACGAGTCGAGGCTGTCGCCGTCGTAGGTCAGCCGGAACGTGCCGATCTGGACGACGTCGCCGGGCGATAGCGGGGTCACCTGCGTGATCCGCCGGCCGTTGACGAAGGTGCCGTTCGCGGAGTCCTTGTCGATCAGGACGTGCTTGCCGTCCTGCCACCGCAGGTCCGCGTGGCGGCGCGACACCAGCGGCTGCTCGAGGACGATGTCGGTGCCGCGCCGGCCGATCGTCAGCAGCGAGGCCCCCGGCGGCGTGGCGAAGTGCTGGACCGGCCCGATCTTCGGGGCGAGCGGGTTCTTGTAGATGATCGTGACCAGGTTCGCGCCCGCGGGATCGGGCAACCGGATCATGTCGCCGTCGTGCAGCATGACCTCGCCGGCGACGGCGGTGCCCCCGATCTGGACGTCGCCCGTGGCGATCAGCTTGTGCGCCCCGCCGACGCTCTCCAGCCGCGCGTGGGTCTCGGTGATCCACGGAGAGGTCAACACGACGGTGCGATCGGCCGCGCTGCCGATCGTGATCGTGGCCTCCCGGAGCAGCACGCGGCGAACGAGGTCGCCCTCGCGGATCTCGAGGATCGAGAGGTGCGCGAGCACGTCCAGCGTGGTGTTCGGGTTTGCCACCGCGTGCAGCATAACGGGGATGACTCGGGCTAGGCTCGCGCCGTGAAGCAGATCCCACCCGAGATGCTCCGGCTGATCGCCGAGACGCACGGCTACGCCGACCTCGAGTGGACGCGCTCGATCCCGATCCCCGGCGACGATGACTTCCCGGTGCTCCAGCTCCCAGCGACCAAGCTCGAGTACGTCGTCGAGCGGGGCTACCCGATCAAGCTCGAGCCGCGTCGCCACGAGGACAGGTTCCTGCTGTTCGTCCAGGTCGAGTCGTTCGAGATCGCGAAGCACGACGAGGCCGGCTGGGCGATCCCGACCAAGTACAAGCCCGAGACCGACGAGGAACGCATCGCGCAGGAGCTCGGCTTCGACGAGGGCTGGGAGGACGCCTCGATGGAGTGCATCTTCATCTGCGATCAGCGGTTCAGCGTGTTCTGGCGTGCGGCGCTGAAGCGCGGCCGCTTCGGGCTGACCGTGCCGGAGACGCAATCGCTGTATCCCGTCACCCTCGGGAAGCGCGAGCGTGGTCCACTGAAAGACATCTTGGCGAAATGGACTAACTAGTGGACTGGAACGGGGCGCGGTGGAAACCGGGTGACAAGGAAGGTCACTACGAGAGCTGGTTCCTGCGGGCCAACGACGCGGCCGATCGCGCGTTCTGGATCCGCTACACGATCTTCGCACCGGCCGGTCGCCCCGAGGCCGCGCTCGGGGAGCTGTGGGCGATCTGGTTCGAGCGCGGCAAGCGGATCGTCGCCGCGAAGACCGAGCTCCCGCTCGCGAAGTGCTCGTTCGCGTCCGACCGCCTCGCGGTGAAGGTCGGGGATGCGTCGCTCGACGGAACCACGCTGCGCGGCGAGACCTCGGCGCACGGCCACACCCTCGCGTGGGATCTGCAGTACAGCGACGGCAAGCCGCCGCTGCTGTTCTTGCCCGAGAAGCTCTACACGACGAAGTTGCCGCGCGCGAAGACGCTGGTCGCCCGGCCGCTCGCGAAGTTCGCGGGCACGATCACCGTCGACGGCGAGCCGATCTCGATCGACCGCTGGGTCGGCAGCCAGAACCACAACTGGGGCTCTCGCCACACCGACCGCTACGCCTGGGGCCAGGTCGCCGGCTTCGACGAGGCCCCCGACGCGTTCCTCGAGTGCTCGACCGCGCGCCTCAAGTTCGGCCCGGTGTGGACGCCGCCGATCAGCCCGGTCGTGCTGCACCTCGGCGACGACAAGCTGGCGTGGAACGGGCTGACGCGGGCGATCCGCGCGCTCGGTGCCTACGCGCCGTACCAGTGGCACCTCGAGACCACCGACAAGCAGGGGACGATCGATATCCGGATCGAGGCCGAGACCGACGAGTTCGTCGCGCTTCGCTACAAGAACCCGCCGGGCGGCGAGAAGATCTGTCTCAACTCCAAGATCGCGCGCTGCGAGGTCACGCTGCGGCGGCCCGGCAAGCCGGTGCTCGTGCTGCACAGCAAGCGCGCCGCGTTCGAGATCCTCGATGACACCGCGCCCGCGGGTGTCACGCCCGTCGTCTAGCTGTCCCGCGACGCTGCGTCCGCACCTCAGGGTCTGACACGGTGTGACCCGACAACCCGGGCACCTGTGGCTCGCACCTGCGATCACGAGGAGTGCGCCGCCTCTGGTTTCTGCTGTTGCTCGTCGCCGGGCCTGCCGTGGCAGATCCGACTCCCGACCCGGGCGTCGAGGCCCCGCCCGAGCCGCCGGTCTCCGCCCCCAAGGTCCTGACGATCCGCGGGCGCGCATGGATCAAGTCCACGAAGGACGTCGCGATCGGCGCGACCGTCATCGTCAGCGTGCCCGACGACAGCACGGTCAGCTTTGCGGCGATCTCGGACGAGCGCGGCGACTACCAGGTCGAGGTCCCGCCCGGGGTCTACGACATCACCGTCTACTACGGCGACGCCACGATCCTGGTCGCCAAGCAGCGGAGGTTCGTCGACGACGTCCTGCTCGATCCGGTGATGATCGAGGAGAGTCTGTTCAGCGGGCTTGGATGCGTCTTCGGGCCGCCTCCCGTGGAGATGGCGTCGCTGCCGCATTTCGGCGCGTCGATCGATAGGCCGCTGCTGCCGATCGCGCGCGACCGCACGCATCGCGCGTGGATCGGAGCGGTGGCGATGGCGGATCCCGCGCGCGCCGCGACCACCGTCGAGGGCGGCAGGCGGTTCTCCGCGGCGCCGGGGATCCCGGCCGTGTTCGTCCAGGACGTCACCACGTACTCGCTCGACGTGCCGATCGCGCTCGCGCACGGCGGTGGTGGCGCGACCGACGTCACGCTGCGCTCGGGCAGCAACGAGCATGCCGGCGAGGCGCGGTTGATCCTCGGGGTGGATGACGGGCGCGATGCCAACGCCGCGGCCGAGACGTTCCTCGGTGGCCCGCTCGCCAAGGACCACGCGTGGGCGGCGGCCGGCCTCGTGCTGCGCCGCGACGCGGGCGAGCTCGAGGGCGACGGGATGCTGCGCCTCGACGCCCAGACCCAGGATCACCAGATCATGATCAGCGGGCTCGCGCACGACGGCCGCGCCGAGGATGCCGGCTGGAGCACGGCACGGTGGAAGGCCAAGTGGTTCGACGCGAAGCTCGAGGTCGGCGCCAACGTGACGGGCGAGCTGCTGAAGCGATCTCCGGAGCTTGCCGCGCGCGCGACCGGCGGCAGCATCGATGCCGCGCACACCGTGGATCGCACGGGCGGTGCGGCGTTCGCGAAGCTGCGGTTCAAGGCCGCCGGGTACCACACCGCCTCCGCGACGGTGGGTGCCGGCGTGGGGCGGCGCGACGGCCTCCAGCACACGGACGCGTCGTACGCGATCGGCGACGACTGGATGTGGACGCCGTCGCTCACGTTCGTCGCCGGAGTCCGGCTCGAGGAGCGCACGTTCGCCGGCGATCGCGCTCGCGTCGTCGCACCGCGCGCGGCGATCAAGTGGGATCCCACGCGCGAAGGGCGCGGCGAGGTGTTCGTCGCCGTGCAGCGCGTGCCGCTGGTCGATGATGGCTTGCCGGGCGACTGGAAATCGCTCGACCAGCGCAGCGCCGACGAGCTGATCGCGGGTGCGGCGTACCGGCGTTCGGAGGGCGACACGATGATCGGGATCGCGGTGCGGCAGCGCGACGACCGCACCGGCGGCGAGGCCTGGCTTCGCCGCGAGACCCCGCGCACGATCGTGCATCTGCAGGCGACCTCGCTCGATCGGGTCGCGACCCTGCTCGCCCAGCGCAGGATCTACGATCGCAGCGACACGCGGATCACGCTCGGCACCGCGGCGCGTGTCACCGAGGACGTGGCTGAGGCGGGCATCGCGCTCGGCTGGAAGCGGTCCCGCCGCAAGGAGATCGCGGCCGAGCTATCCGCCGAGGCCTACGAGGGCACTGCCGGACCGGGCGTCAGGCTCGTCCTGGGAATGCTCTGGTAAGTGGAGCGCGCGCCACTGCCACGGCTGCGTAAGACCACCGAACAACGGGTTGCACGCGCCGAATCCAGGCTAGATTGAACAGGTGGCACGCTACTCAAGTCTCCTCGCGGCCCTGGTAATTGCCTGTAGCTCCGCGAAGGCCCCGCCTCCCGAGGTGGAGTCTCCGAGGCAGGCCGAGATCGGGCAGCCGGAGGACAACGCTGGCCCCACGCTGCCGCCCGACCCGCGCGAGGCAGCCCTCGCTGCGACCATCTCGGGGCTCCTCGAGAAGGAGCATCTGCTGCGCAAGTCGATCGACGACAGCGTGTCGCGCGCGGCGTTCGACACCTACGTCGATCGCCTCGACGCGACCAAGTTGTTCCTGCTGCGCAGCGATCGCGATGCCCTCGCACGCCACGCCGACAAGATCGACGACGAGATGAGGTCCGGCTCGCTCGATCTCGCGCACGACGGTGCGCGGATCTACGCGGCGCGGGTCGCGGTGGTCGACAAGCTCGTCCAGGACCTGCTCGCCAAGCCGTTCGATCACACCGACGAAGAGTTCATCGAGCTCGATCCCAAGAAGATCGAGCCCGCCGCGAGCGAGGCGGATCTCCGCGATCGCTGGCGCCGCCGTCTCGAGCTCGAGATCATGGAGCGCGTCGCCGGCATGGAAGCCCGGCTCGCCGCGGCGCAGAAGCCGACGGTCCCGGGCACCGGCAGCGGCTCGTCGCAGGGTGCGGTCAAGCCGAACAGCGACGCGCCCGACGACGACGACGACGACGACAAGCACACGATGGTCAAGGACCTCCCGACCACCGCCGAGGGCCGCGATCAGAAGGCGCGCGCCGATCTCGCGAAGCAGTACGCCGGTCGGTTCGCCCGCCTGCGGCAGCCCGGCCCGCTCGACGCCGCCTCCGACGTGCTCAACGCGGTGGCGTCGGTCTACGACCCGCACACGACCTACCTGCCGCCCGCCGACAAGGCGAACTTCGACATCCGGATGACCGGTCAGCTCGAAGGCATCGGCGCGGTGCTCGGCGAGCGCGATCACTACATCGAGGTCAAGGACATCGTCCCCGGCGGCGCGAGCTGGCGGCACGGTGGCCTCAGCAGCGGCGATCTGATCCTCGCCGTGCAGCAGGAGGGCAAGGATCCGATCGATGTCGTCGACATGAAGATCGACGACGTCGTCAAGATGGTCCGCGGCCCCAAGAACACCGTGGTGCGCCTGCGCATCAAGAAGCAGACGGGCACCGAGGAGACGATCGCGATCACGCGCGATGTCGTCGTGATCGAGGACGCGTATGCGCGCGGCGCGATCCTGTCGCACGCGAACGGCCTGAACTATGGCTACATCCACCTGCCGAGCTTCTACGGTGGGCGCCAGGCCGGTCAGCGCACCGCCTCGGGCGATGTCGGCAAGCTGCTGCGCGAGCTCAAGCAGGCGAAGGTCGCCGGCGTCATCCTCGACATCCGCGGCAACGGCGGCGGTCTGCTCGGGGATTCGGTCGAGATGGCCGACGAGCTGATCGATGCCGGCCCGGTCGTCCAGGTCCAGGATTCGCGTGGCAAGCGCGAGGTCCATACCGCCGACAAGCGCGGGGTCGATTTCGACAAGCCGATGATCGTGCTGGTCGATCAGTTCAGCGCGTCGGCCTCCGAGATCCTCGCCGGCGCACTCCAGGACTACAACCGCGCCATCATCGTCGGCACCGGCCCCACCCACGGCAAGGGCACCGTGCAGACGATCGCGGATCTCGATCGCGCCACCGGCGGCAAGATCGAGCTCGGCGTCCTCAAGATCACCATCCAGCAGTTCTTCCGCGTCAACGGAAGCTCGACGCAGAAGGAAGGTGTGATCCCCGACATCGTGCTGCCGAACCCGGCGGGTCACCTCGAGACCGGCGAGCGGTCGCTCGAGCACGCGGTCGCGTGGTCGCAGATCGACCCTGCCCCGCACGGCAACTGGGCGGCCACCTGGAAGCTGCCGGTGCTCAAGGCCAACAGCGCCGCGCGCGTCGCAAAGAACCCGATCCTGTCGAAGATCGCCAACGCCACCAAGGTGCTCAAGGCGCGGCGCGACGACACGCGGATCCCGCTCCAGCGAACGGCCTGGGATCAACGCAAGAAGGATCAGAAGGCCGCGATCGACGCCGCGTCGCCGGATCTCAAGAACGCGCCGATGCGGCTGACCGTCAAGCCGATCCACGACGACGCCGCCCCGCCTCCACCACCCAACGGCAAGCCGGACGATCGCGTCGTCAAGTGGCGCGACAACCTCGCGAAGGATCCGTGGGTCGACGAGTGCGTCGACATCCTGTCGGACATCAAGTAGCGCTCAGCTCGCGACGACGTGGCACGGTTCGCGTCGCCGGCGACGTGGACCTCGCAGTCGTGAAGCCGGCGTTGCCGAGCGAGCGCCGCTACTTCCGGGCCTGCTCGAACAGCCGCTTCACCGGGTCGACGTCGTTCGCTCCGAGCTGTGACTTCGCCGCGATCGCGAGCGCGCGCTCGAGGTAGGCCCGCGCTTCGGCGGCCTTGCCCTGCCCCAGCTTCGCCTGCCCCATACCGGCGAGCGGCTTGAACAGGTCCGGCGTCTCCTTGCCCGACGCGGCCTCGAAGGTCGTGATCGAGCGGTTCTCGAGCTCGACGGCCTCGGGCCACTTCTTCGCGTCGAGCGAGAGCACGGCGCGCGAGGCGAGCGTGTGCGCGAGGTACGGCGACCGGTGCTGCTCCTCGAGGACGAGGACCTCGTCGTACGCCTTCACGGCCTCGGCGGTGCGTCCCGCGGCCGCGAGCGCCTCGGCATGTGTGGTGGCGATCGCGTGGTACATCGGCGCCGCCTTGCCGAGCATCTCGAGCGCGAGGAGCCGGCCACGCTCGACGTAGTGCAGCGCGTTCTGGTGATCCTTCGCCTTGGTCATCGCGTCGGCCATGTTGTTGAGCGTGAGGATCAGCATCGGGTTGCGCGGCCCGTCGGCGCGCTCGCGGATCGACAGCGCCTTCTCGTAGGCGGCGCGCGCCTTGTCGGCCTGGTTGGTGCTGCTGTAACCGGCGCCGAGGTTGGTGAGGATCGCGGCGATATCGGGGTGGTCGTCACCGACGGCGGACTTGCGTAGCGCCATCGCGCGCTCGAGGGGGCCGATCGCCTTCTCCCATGCGCCGCTCTTCGCGAGCGTCACGCCGATCACCTCGAGATCCGACCACAGCGCCGGGTTGTCGGCGCCGAGGGTGCGCTCCGCGATCGCGAGGGCCTTCTGCTGCGAGGTGATGGCCTCCTGCAGATCACCCCGGGCGGCGGCGATCAGGCCCTCGACCTGCAGCAACCGCTGCTCGAGCTGCGCGTCGCCGCCGAGGCGCACCGCCGACGTGCGTGCGAGGCCGAGCCAGATCTTCGATTCGCCGACCCGCCCCTCGGCGACCACCGCCGCGTTCGACATCGCGCCCATCGTCACCAGATCGTGGCGATTGGACGCGAGCCCCGCCCACACGGCGTCGGCGAACACGGTGTTGGCCTCGGTGGTGTTGCCGATGCCCGCGAGCGAGGTACCGCGCACCAGCAGGGCCTCCGCGCGATAGGGCTCGTACTTGACCTCGCCGGCGAGGATCGCGGCCTTGCGCGCCGCCTCCATCGATCCGAAGTGCCGCCCGGCGATCAGCTCGGCCTTGCTGCTCGCGAGCAGCTGGCGCAGCTCCTCGACCTTGTCGCGCGGCTCGAGCGGTGGCAACCCCGGAGCGCGAAGCGCGGCGACGTTCGCGCAGCGCTCGAGGGGATCGAGCTGGAACACCAGCTTGTCACCGGCCTCGACCATCTTGTCGTCGGCGGTGCCGAGCACGACGACGAGTGCGCGCAGCTCGTAGAGCCGCTGATCGAGGCAGGCCTGACGGAGCGACAGCACCTCCTCGGTCTGCTCGCCGCGCAGCCGCGTCGCCTCGCACGCCTCGGTGGCCGCCGCCGTCCACTTCGCCGCGTAGCCATCGAGCGCCTTGCCGACCGCCTCCGTCGTCTTCGCCTGGAATGGTCGGCCGCTCGCCGCGAACGCCTTGGTGATCGCCGCACGCGACGAGGCATCCCAGACGCCGGCGAGCCGCCGCTCGGCACCCTTGCACAGCTGGTTCTCGACCTGCGGGACCTCGCTGGTCTTCGACGCGGCGAACCCGGCGACGGCGGCGGCGCCGAGCCCGATCACCACAAAGCCCGCGATCACCGGCGTGCGCCGTGGTGCCGAGGCCCGGGTCAGCTCGGCGAGCAGCTCGTCCATCGACGCGAAGCGAAGCGCCGGATCGGCGTGGATCGCGCGCATCACGACGCGCTGCACGCGCTCGGGGATCTTTGAGTCCGGCGGCGTCCTCGGCCGAGTGCGCGGCTCGCCCTTGCCGAAGGGCCGCGCGCGATACAGCGCCTCGTAGAGCGCGACGCCGAACGAGAACTGATCGCTGCGCGCGTCGGCGAGGGCGCCATCGCCGATCTCGGGCGCCATGTACGCCGGCGTGCCGATCACGGTGCCGACCTCGGTGAGGGGCGCGCTCAGCGGGCTGCGCGCCTCGATAGACGGGACGCTACCCCCATCCGCGATCGCCGGATCGGACTGGCGATCCGGCTCGGTCGTCTCGCCGGGCCGGAGGCGCGCGAGGCCGAAGTCCATCACGCGCACGCGGCCGTCGTTGCCGACGAGCACGTTGTCGGGCTTGAAGTCGCGATGCACGAGCCCGCCCTTGTGCGCCGCCGCGAGCCCGTTGCCCGCCGCGACCATCACCTCGAGGACCTCGCGCCACGGCCGCACCTTGTCGCGCAGCCAGATCCGCAGCGTCACGCCATCGACCTGCTCCATCGCGACGAACACGCGACGGCCCGGCAGCTGGCCGACGTCGTGGACGGCGATCACGTTCGGGTGAGCCAGCCGCGCCATCGCCTGCGCCTCGCGCGTCAACCACTGCTGATCGGTGCTGCCCGAGCTCGAGCCGCGGGCATCCTCGGGGCTCGCTTGCAGCAGCTTGATCGCGACCTTGCGATCGAGCTCCGGATCGTACGCGGAGTACACGACCCCCATGCCGCCCTCGCCGAGCACGTCGATCACGATGTAGCGGCCGAGGGCCGTGCCACGCGCGAGGCGCTCCGGTTCGAACAGCTCGGGAGCCGAGGCGATGTCGACATCGCGGGTCGCCACCTGCGGCATCCGGCGCATCCCCGGGCCCTCCCGCTTGGTGGCGTCATCGACAGCCTCGTCGGGCTCGTCGCGCTGCGTGAAGTCGGGTTCTGTCACGCACTCCCATGATAGCCCGGGAGATTCGTTTTCCGTGCTGCCTCACGAGGCGCTGACGTCCTGGATCCATCGAGGAGGCGCACACATGTCCGCCAAGGTTTCCCGAGGAATTGCCTGTGGTCTCGTCGGTATCGCACTGTCACTTACCTCGCTCTCGGCCGCCCCGGATCCGAAGCCGCAGGTCATCCACGTCGAGCTCGAGCACAAGCAGCTCGGGAGTCGGCTGGTCGCGTCGAGCCTCAAGCAGGCGAGCGTCGAGCCCGGCGGACTCGAGATCGCAACCAACTCCCCGCCCGAGTGGTTCCAGCTCGGCTTCAAGCCGGGCGACGTGATCGTCACCGAGAACGGCAGCCCCGTCGGCGAGCGGATGTACATCGGCGATGGCGTCCACGTGTTCGACGTCCTCCGCAACGGCAAGCCGCTGCTGATCCGCGTCGTGATCCATCCCGCCTCACGCCGCACGCGCGTGCTCGACGAGGATCGCTTCGACAAGCTCGTCGAGCACGTCAAGGACCCGGCCGACGCGCGCGTCGTTCCGGTCAAGAACAAGCAGGGCATCAGCGGGGTCCGCGTGATCGACTCGCTGATCGGCCTCTACATGGACACCGAGGTCGGCGACCTCATCCGCACGATCGACAGCAACCCGATCGCGAGCGATGCGCAGCTGACGGCCGCGATCCAGAATCTGCGCGTCGGCACCACCGAGGTCGCGCTCGACCGCGGCGGACGCCCGGTCACGCTCACGTTGATCCGCAAGGCGCCGCTCGATCTCACGCAGGTCAAGAAGCTCTCGGCGACGCGCTACGAGGTGACGCGCGCGTTCGCGGATGCGATCAGCAACGACACCGACATCCTGTCTCGCAAGGTCACGGTCGCGCCGCGCATCAAGAACAACAAGCCGCAGGGCTTCACCATCTACGACATCCAGCCCGACTCCCCCGCCGCGAAGCTCGGCTTCGTCGATGGTGACATCGTGATCGATGTCGACGGTCGCGAGATCGACACGCTCGACGAACAGGTCGACGCGCGCACCGAGCTCGAGAGCGCGACGAAGCTCGACGTTCACCTCGAGCGCAAGGGCAAGTCCGTCACGCTGACGTATCTCGTCGCGCCCTAGCGAATCCCGCGCAGGGCGAGCACGGCGGCGAGCCCCTCATCGCACGTCGGCTTGATCTCCTCGGGCGGCAGCACGAAGCCGGTGCCGCCTTTCGGGCGCAGCTCGATCGCGTACGACATCGAGCCGAGCTCGCCGTACAGCCAGTCGTTCATCGTGCCCGCCGACGGATACAGCTCGACGCCCTGGATCAGCGTGTACCGCTTGCCGTGCTGCGCGACGATCGCCGAGGTGATGTTGTCACCCAGCGCGGCGAACCGATCGCGATCCTTCGCCGGCGCGGCGGTGTAGTTCCACGGGTACAGGATCAGCTGGCCATACGCGTGGAAGTCGATGTGCAGCGACGGCTTCTCGCGCGCCGCCAGATCGCGCAGCGCGGTGCTCTCCGGCTCGGAGAACTCCTTCGCGCCACGATAGACCTCCGACCGCTTGTTCGAGCTCGAGCCCGAGCCGCCCCACGCGACGCCCCAGTTGCGATTGAGGTCGACACCGTGGCCATCTCGCCGGTTCTTGCGCCAGAACCGATGGCCGGCCCACGAGTACTGGTAGCCGTCGGGGTTGACCACCGGAACCACCCACAGCGTGGTGGTGTCGACGAACTGCTTGATCTTCGGATTCGTCCCGTACTCGTTGACCAGCCGATCGGCGACGCACGTGGTGACCGCCGACGAGATCCACTCGCGCGCGTGCTGCGTGCCGTTGATCATCATGCGCTCGGGGCCGTTGCCGATCTTCCACGCCCAGATCGTCTGCGCATCGATCGAGCTGCCGACGCCCTCCATCCGCATCCGCTCGGGGTTGGCCTCGGCGAGCGCGCGCAGGTGCTCGGTGATCTCGCGATAGTCGTGAAACTCGGAGAACCAGTCGGCGTGGAGCGCGCGGAACTGGAGGCGCATCGACTCGGCGGCCGCGGTGGCGTCGATGTCGGGATCGAGCACGTCGTACGCGACGCCGAGGTCGCGGAGCTCGTCGAGGGTATCGCTCGCGACCACCAGATCCATCGGCAGCCCGGGCCCCGCGTGCTCGCTCCAGACGTCGAGCGCGCGCGACTCGGCCACCGCGCACAGCGCCTCGTTCGTGCAGTCGACGCGGATCGCGACGTGCTTCGGCGGTGCGGCATCACGGGCGACCAACCCGACCGCGACGCCTGCGAGCGCGGCGGCCATGGCTCCCAAGACGCTCACTCGAACCAGCGTGGTCATGGTCACCATGATAGCGGCCTTTTACCTCGCAGGCCGGTGCGCGCGAATGTACGCCGTCGGATCGAGGTAGCCGGCGGGCGGCTCGTCGGCGTAGCCCCCGCCGAGGGGCAGCGGGCGGTCGCGGAGCTCGAAGTGCAGATGTGCCCCGGTGCTGTTCGGAATCTTGCCGATGGTCCCGAGGCGCTGGCCGCGCTGCACGATCGCGCCGACGGCCACCTCGATCTTGCCGAGGTGCGCGTACAGCGTCTCGACGCCGCACGCGTGGACGACGCGCACGACATTGCCCCAGTCGTAGCCGATGTCCGTCGCGACGGTCACCACGCCGGTCGCAGC
>Ga0075163_10009805_pt1 | contig 12550 bp, 11 predicted proteins | sample JI1023141ADNA_FD_71478 | JGI IMG/M metagenome (GOLD analysis project Ga0075163, IMG submission 71478) | Wastewater effluent complex algal communities from Wisconsin, to seasonally profile nutrient transformation and Carbon sequestration -... | ecosystem: Engineered > WWTP > Effluent > Algae...
CGTGCGAGTCGAAGCGGCGGCGGCATCCACGCGAATTCGACCGGCAGCGGTCTGCTCAACCTCGTCGGCTGCCGCATTCGCGGCAACTCGATCGCCGGAGGCCTCGGCGGCATCGTCTACGAGGGCGGCGGCATCCGATCCGCCGGCAATCTGTCCATGACCGGGTGCCAAGTGACGGACAACAACACGACGCTGGCCCCGGGCTGCTATGCCCCGATCGCCAGGGGCGGCGGAGTCCACCTCTCCAATGGTAGCGCCCAGATCCACGCATCCCAGATCACCAGCAACGTTCTCTCGGTGACCACGATCTGCAGTCCTGTCGGGCAATCGCACGGCGGCGGCCTCTACGCGGAATCGACGGTCAGCTCCCTCGAGCTCACCAACTGCGTCATCGGATGCAACACGGCGGCGGCGAGCGCCGGCGGGAACTTCCAGACCGGGGCAGGCATGCTGTCGCAGGCAGCCAACTTGACCCTCACGAACTGCACGATCGCCCGCAACAACGGCGACGGGGTGCGGATCGGCGCCGGTACGGCGAGCCTCGCCAACAGCATCGTGTTCGCCAACCTCGGCCCGAGCCTCTTCGGCACGGCCACCGCCAACTACTGCTGCATCCAGGGAGGGTTCGCGGGAGGAACTGGGAACATTCCCTTCAACCCACAATTCGTCGGAACAGGGTGCGTGCAGGAGCACTTCGCGGTCAGCCAGACGTCGCCGTGCATCGACGCTGGCGATCCAGCGTCCGGCAGTGAGGACGCCTGCCGTCCGTCCGGCCAAGGCACGCAGCGGAACGACATTGGAGCATCAGGTGGCAGCGGCAACTGCGCCTTGTCCGGCCCTGCGACCATGATCTGCGGAGCTCAGACCTACGGCATCGGCAAGCAGCTACCGAACGCAATGACCCTCGGCTGGGAGTTCATCACCAGCCAGGCGCCGTTTCCCGGCAACCTGACGATCGCGAGCGGGTTCCCGAACAGTCCGGGGATCCTGCTGCTGGGCCTGCAAGCCGTGGACACGCCCCTCAGCGGCATCACCTTGTTGGTCGATCTCGGCAGCGCGACCCCGCTGGCGATCGCCCTCGACAACGCTGGAGCCTTCTCCGTTCCGGTCAACCTGCAGATCCCGTTCCTCGTCGGCTTCCCGCTGCATCTGCAGGCAATCGCATTGCCGGCCAGCGGTCAGCTGCGCGCCTCCAACGGACTGCGCCTCGCGACCTGCCACTGAGGCGCAGGACCAACTAAGCGACGTCGGTTTCTCCACGGCCGGTCCACCCGCTACGCCACGCGCCGGCGCAGCAGGACCACCGACGCGTCGGACCACCACGGGCCGACGAGGCCAAGGCCCAGGCCCGCACCCCACAACGCACAGCGCGTGAGCAGGCCGGCACCGGCACCGCGCATGCGCGTCGGCAGTTCGGTGCCGACCTCGGTCACACACGCTTCGCGCACGACGTCGTAGCCGGCGGCCACGGCGATCGCGCGCACGCCCTTCCGCGTCGCCAGCCAGCGGTGCGGGAAGTTCTCGCCGACCAGGAACAGCTGCTCGAGCAGACCCGTTCGACCGCGGCCGGCGGCGAGTCGAGCGAGGCGCGCCGCCGGGCCGGTCGCATTCGGCAGCTTCAGCAGCACGTGCTCGAAGCGCTGCACCTGCAGGAACGCCACCGGATCGTGATGGTGTTCGAGCACGTCGAGCATCACCAGCGTGCGGAACGCGCCGCTCGGTGCCTGCTCGCGCGGCATGCCCCACGGCTCGTGCACCTGCAGCAGGCGATCGCGCGGCGCCACGCTGTCGCGCGCGTTCAGGTCGAGATCGCAGCCGTAGGCGTCGAGGCCGCGGCGGCGCAACTCGGCGAGCAGCACCCCCTGGCCGGTGCCGTAGTCGAGGATCGGCGTCGGCACGGCCCGACGCTGCAGTTCCGCGGCGATGGTACGCGCCTGGACCTCGCGCCGCTGGCGCAGCACCTTCGCGAACTCGGCCGGGACGTACGACTCGTCCCACGGCCGGCCGTCGGGGCGCTTCTCGTGCTCGCCCCACAGGATCGCGCAGGTGCTGCAGGCGGTGACACGGAGCCGCGCGTTGGCGAGTACGGGGCGCAGTTCACGGTGGCAGCACGACGAAGTGGGCTGGGACGGCATCGGGGCGCGCGAAGGGCCGGACGGGCACCACTTCGTGCGCGGCACTCTGGCGAACGATGCGAACCTTCGCAAGCGCAAGCCCGGATCGCGGCGTCTGCGCAACGCCCTTGCGCCGGACGCCTCGCCTCCTACCGTTCCGCCACGACGCCGTGGTCAGACGGCGCCGAAAGGGCCACCCGTGACTGCCATCATCGAGTCTCGCATCGCCTCCGAGTTGTCGTGCCGCGTCGAACAGGTCGCCGCCGCGGTCAAGCTGCTCGACGAGGGTTCGACCGTTCCGTTCATCGCCCGCTACCGCAAGGAAGCCACCGGCGGGCTCGACGACACGCAGCTGCGCACGCTGGAGGAACGGCTCGGCTACCTGCGCGAGCTCGAGGAACGCCGTGCTTCGATCGTCGCCAGCATCACCGAACAGGGGAAGATGACCGACGCGTTGGCGAAGGCGATCGGGCTCGCCGACACCAAGCAGGCGCTCGAGGACCTGTACTTGCCCTACAAGCAGAAGCGCCGCACCAAGGCGATGATCGCGCGTGAGTGCGGCCTGCAGCCGCTCGCCGACCTGCTGCTCGCCGAGCCGACGAAGAACCCGCGCGACGCCGCGGCGGCGTTCGTCAAGGCGCCCGCCGAGGACGGCACCGGCGGCGTCGCCGACGTCGACGCAGCGCTCGAGGGCGCGCGCTTCATCCTGCTCGAGCAGTTCGCCGAGGACGCCCCGCTGATCGGCAAGGTGCGCAAGTGGCTCGAGGACGAGTCGCTGGTCGTCACCAAGGTCAGCAAGGGCAAGGAAGCAGACCCCGAGGCCCAGCGCTACCGCGACTACTTCCGCTACGACGAGCCGCTCTGCCGGGTGCCGAGCCACAGAGCACTGGCGATCTTCCGCGCCAAGAAGGAAGGCTTCCTCGACGGCTTCCTCGGCTTCCCACCGGAAGGTGCAGCACCGGTCGGCAAGGACGGCGAGGCGACGCAGCCCGAATGCGTGCCGATCGCCGACGCGAGCCGCGGTCAGGCGTTCGTGATGGAGCGCTTCGGGATCGCCGACAAGGGCCGCCCCGCCGACAAGTGGCTCGCCGACACGGCGCGGCTGTGCTGGAAGGCGAAGCTGGCACTGCACGTCGAGACCGACCTGCTGCAGACGCTGCGCGAACGCGCCGAGACCGCGGCGATCGCCGTGTTCGCCGCCAACCTGCGCGACCTGCTGCTCGCCGCCCCGGCCGGCCCCAAGGCGATCCTCGGCCTCGACCCGGGCCTGCGCACCGGCGTCAAGGTCGCCGTCGTCGACCGCACCGGCAAGGTGCTGGCGACCACCGCGATCTACCCGCACGTGCCGAAGGAGGACTGGGACGGTTCGCTGCGCACGCTGGCGGTGCTGTGCAAGCAGCACGGCGTGAACCTGATCTCGATCGGCAACGGCACGGCGTCGCGCGAGACCGACAAGCTGGCCGGTGAGCTGATCAAGAAGTGCCCCGAGCTGTCGCTGCAGAAGCTGGTCGTCAGCGAAGCCGGCGCGTCGGTCTACTCGGCGTCGGAACTGGCGGCGAAGGAGTTCCCCGAGCTCGACGTGTCGCTGCGCGGCGCCGTGTCGATCGCGCGCCGCCTGCAGGATCCGCTGGCCGAACTGGTCAAGATCGAGCCGAAGGCGATCGGCGTCGGCCAGTACCAGCACGACGTCAACCAGTCGCAGCTGCAGAAGTCGCTCGACGCGGTGGTCGAGGACTGCGTGAACCACGTCGGCGTCGACCTCAACACCGCGAGCGAAGCGCTGCTCGCGCGCGTCGCCGGGCTGTCGACCACGCTGGCGAAGAACATCGTGCAGCACCGCGACCAGAACGGCCCGTTCCTGACCAGGAAGGAACTGCTGAAGGTCACGCGCCTGGGCCCGAAGGCGTTCGAGCAGTGCGCCGGCTTCCTGCGCATCCAGGGCGGCGAGAACCCGCTCGACCAGAGCGCCGTGCACCCCGAGGCCTACCCGGTCGTCGAACGCATCCTCGGCAGGACCGGGCTCGACGTGAAGGCGCTGCTCGGCAAGACCGACGTGCTGCGCAAGCTCGACGCGAAGCAGTTCACCGACGAGAAGTTCGGCGTGCCGACGGTCACCGACATCCTCGCCGAGCTCGAGAAGCCGGGCCGCGACCCGCGACCCGAGTTCAAGACCGCCGCGTTCCAGGAAGGCGTCGAGGAGCTGAAGGACCTGAAGGAGGGCATGGTGCTCGAAGGCGTCGTGTCGAACGTCACCGCGTTCGGCGCGTTCGTCGACATCGGCGTGCACCAGGACGGCCTCGTGCACATCAGCCAGCTCAGCGACAAGTTCGTCGAGGACCCGCGCGAGGTCGTGAAGGCCGGCCAGGTCGTCAAGGTCAAGGTGCTGAGCGTCGACCTCGCGCGCCAACGTGTGGCGCTGACCATGAAGCTGCACGAGAAGGTCGAAGGCGCAAGGCCCGCGGGTGGTCCTGGTGGCGGGCAGGGTGGCGGCCGGCCGATGCCGGGCCGTGCGCCTGTGCCGCAGGGGCGACCCGGTGGCGGCTCGTTCGGCGGCGGCGGCGGCGGCAATCGCCCGCTGCCCGCGGGCCCGCGCGAGTTCGGACCGAAGCAGGACGAAGCCGCCGCGAACCCGTTCGCCGCACAGCTCGCCAAGCTGAAGCTCAAGGACAAGTAGCCCCACTCCTGGAGCGGTGCCTCGACAGCTGCTGCCCGCTACCATCGCGAGCATGCAGGACGACGAACAAGCCCGCCGGCAGGCTCGTCGGCATTGGCCGATCACGGTGCACGCACTGGACAGCGAGCCCCCGCCCGACCCCACGACCCCGCTGCAGCGCGTCGGCATGATGTGGGAACTGGCCGTTCAGGCATATGCCATCGCGGGCATCGCCATGCCCGACTACGACCGCGCCCACACCCCCGTGCGAGTCCTGCGCCGTGCCGAGGCGGATGCGCCATGACTTCGCTGGACCTGCTGAACCCCGACTTCCGCGACCTGCTGCGGTCCCTTTGCGAAGAGCACGTCGAGTTCCTGGTCGTCGGTGCCTATGCCGTTGCCTATCACGGACACCCACGCACCACTGGCGACATGGACCTCTGGGTGCACGCGACCGAAGACAACGCCGAACGTGTGTGGCGAGCCCTGGCGAGGTTCGGAGCCCCACTTCAAGCACTCGGAGTGACGCAGCGAGACTTCGTGCGCCCGGACATGGTGGTACAGATCGGTGTCCCGCCCCGACGGATCGACCTCTTGACCGGCATCAGCGGAGTCCAGTTCGCGGCGGCATGGCAGCACCGCGTCGAAGTGACGTGGAACAGCCACCGGATTGCGTTCCTGGGCCTCGACGACCTCCTGCAGAACAAGCGTTCGACGGGTCGCGCGAAGGACACCCTGGACGCAGAAGAGCTGGAACGCCGCCGCAGGAAGTCTCCCTAGAGGGCCTGCCCCAGCCAGCGCGTGCCTTTCCCAGCCGACACCTGGGCACGTCAGAAGATCGTGAACAGGCTGATCGACAGCAGGTGGTTCTCCTTGTCGGGACCACGGCGATCGATCCACTGGTTCAGGTAGCCGACCTCGAGCCACACCTTGTGCGCCTCGTCCAGGTGCACGCCGAGACCGGCGAACGCGCGGTTCTGGCGGAAGCCCTGCCGCTGCCCCCAGTCGGTGCCGTCGAGGTCCCAGAACGCCTCGTCCCAGACGCTGGCGAACAGGCTCTTGTCGTCGTTCAGCGGCACCATCGCCTTGCCCATCACGCGCAGTCGCCAGCCGGTGTCGCCGTCGGTCTCGAGGAAGCGCTGCTCGACGCGCGCTCTGCCCTGCAGCGTGAAGCCCTCGGTCGGCGCGTTGTAGGTCAGCTGCTGCCACAGCCGGTTCTCGCCGAACTCGTCGCGCCGCACCGGATCGGTCGCGATGTAGGCATAGCCGGCCCACACCGTCAGCCGATCGGTCAGCGCCCAGCCGAGCCCCGGGCGCAGCAGCAGCTGGTCGAAGTGCTCCCCTTCGTCGCGCTGGCGATCCTGCACGTCGAGCCACCAGCGCAGCGGCGCCAGCGTGCTGTCGGCGGCGGCGAGCTTGCCCTGCGCGAACCAGCCGAACCAGGCGCCGCCGTCGTCGACGGTCTGGGCGATCCCCCCGCTGCCGAGCAGCGAAGCACAGCCGGCCGCCAGGACGAGACGGCGAAACGGAGCAACGGCGCGCGGCATCTGCATGCGGACACTGTGCTGCGCTCGGCAATCGCCGACGAGTCAAAATCCGTTGACCGACGCGCTACAACCGCGCGCCATGAGCGAGGCCCCGATCCACGTCCGCCGCAGCACCGACGGCCCCGTCGCCACCCTGACCCTCGATCGCCCCGACGCCCGCAACGCCTACAGCGACGCGATGTGCGACCAGCTGGTGCAGGGCCTGCTCGACTGCGAACACGATCCCGCCGTGCGCTGCACGATCGTGACCGGGGCCGGGGCCGCGTTCCACGCCGGCGGCGACCTGAAGGCGATGCGCGAGCGCTCGGGCATGTTCGCGGGCGACCCGGCCGAACTGCGCCAGCGCTACCAGCGCGGCATCCAGGCCGTGCCGCGCACCATCGCGTTGTGCCAGAAGCCGCTGCTCGCGGCGATCAACGGGCCGGCGATCGGTGCCGGCCTCGACCTCGCGTGCATGTGCGACCTGCGGCTCGCCGCGCGCACGGCCCAGCTCGGCTCGACGTTCGTGCGCGTCGGTCTCGTGCCCGGCGACGGCGGTGCGTTCTTCCTGGCGCGCGTGGTCGGCTTCCCGCGCGCCCTCGAGCTGATGCTGACCGGCCGCCTCGTCGACGCCGACGAAGCGCTGCGCCTCTGCCTCGTGCACGAGGTGACCGCTCCCGAACAGCTGCTGCCGCGGGCGCACGAACTGGCCCGCCAGATCGCCGCCCACCCACCGATGGCCGTGCAGCTGACCAAGCGCGCCGCCTACGCGAGCTGGCAGCTGGACCAGGCGCAGGCGCTCGAACTCGCTGCGACCTACCAGGGCATCGTGCAGAACCTGCCCGACCACGCGCGGGCGATCGGCTCGTGACTCCGACGCGCACGGTGCACTGCGCCGACGCGCTGCAGTGGCTGCCCGAGAACCCGTTGCCGAGCGGTTGTTCGCTGCTGACGTCGCTGCCCGACACCGCCGAGTTCCGGCATCGCGATCCGGAACGCTGGCGGCCGTGGTTCCTCGCCGCCGCCGAACAGGTCGTGCGCAGCACCCCTCGCTGCGGCTGCGCGGTCTTCTTCCAGACCGACGTCAAGCGCGACGGCGTCTGGGTCGACAAGGGTCAGCTCGTCCAGCAGGCCGCGCACACCGCCGGCGCGCGCCTCCTGTGGCACAAGATCGTCTGCCGCGCCCCGGCCGGCCAGGTGACGTTCGCACGACCGGGCTATGCACACCTGCTGTGCTTCGCCTTCGAGCGCACCGAACCGGTCGAACACGCCACCGCCGACGTGCTGCCCGAACTCGGCGCGATGAGCTGGCCGCGCGCGATGGGCCGTTCGGCGCTGGAGTTCGTCGTGCCGTGGCTGCGCGACCGCGCCGGCTGCACCACGATCGTCGATCCGTTCTGCGGCAAGGGCACGGCCCTGGCGGCGGCCAACCACTTCGGCCTGCACGCCGTCGGCGTCGAGTGCAACCCAGGCCGCGCCGAGGCCGCGCGCACGCTGGCCTGGTGAACGACTTGCCGGCGCACCCGCGCGGAGCCACGCTTCCAAGCCATGCGCACCGCCCCGTTCGTGCTGCTGTCCGTGCTGGCCGCCGGCTGCGAGCACCTGCCGCCCCAGCGTTCCGTGCCGGGCACGATCTACCTGCTCGGCACCTTCGAGGCGCCGGGCGGCCGCGCCGAGTTCGCCGCCGACCTGCGCAGGAAGGGCTACCGCGTCGTCGCCGACCTCGACGACAGCGTCGACACCGTGGTCGTCGGCCGGCCGCCGCGTCAGGCGGACGGCACGTCGTTCGTGCCGCTCGACGAGATCCCGGAGTACCAACGCGCCGTGCGCCGGGAACTGCGCCTGCTGTCGCCGCAGGAAGCGATCGCGCTGCCGCGTCGCTGAGGCCACCGATGCGCCGAGGCTCCACCCGCACCGTCCTGCTCTCGTTGGTCGTCGCCGCCTGCTCCTCGATGCCACCCGCCTCCGCAGCATCCGCCGACGCAGAACCCGCCCCGTTCGTCGTGCTGTCGTGGAACGTGCGCTACGGCACCGCACGCGACGGTGCGGACAACTGGCCGCTGCGCCGCGAGATGCTCGCCGCGGCGATCGTCGCCGAGGCGCCGCACGTGCTCGGGGTACAGGAGGCGCTGGCCGACCAGCTGACGTTCCTCGACGCACGGTTGCCGCACCATCGCCGGCTCGGCGAAGGGCGCGACGGCGGTGCACGCGGCGAGCACGCGGCGCTGTACGTCGACACGACCCGCTTCGACGTGACGGCGTCGGGCACGTTCTGGCTGAGCCCCACGCCCGACGTCGTGGGCTCGGTCGGCTGGGACGCGGCGCTGACGCGGATCTGCACGTGGGCGTCGTTGCGCGATCGCGCCAGCGAGCGGGCGCTGACGGTCTGGAACGTGCACTTCGACCACCGCGGTGCCGAAGCCCGCCTTCGCTCGGCCGAGCTCGTGGTGCAGCGCCTGCAGGCGCTGCCCGGCCCGCACGTCGTGCTCGGCGACTGCAACGCCGGCGAAGAGGCCGCACCGCTCGTGGCGCTGCGCGCAGCGGGATTGCGCGACACCTTCCGCGACCTGCATCCGGCGGCGCGCGACGTCGGCACGTTCCACGCCTTCCGCGGCGGCAGCACCGGCGAGAAGATCGACCACGTGCTCGTCGACGCGGGGCTCGTCACCGAAGGCGCCGCGATCCTGTCGGCGCCCGGCGCGAACGGTCGCTGGCCGAGCGACCACCACGGCGTCGTCGCGGCCTTGCGCTGGTGCCGCTGACCGGCCTCAGGGGAGGATGCGCACCTGACCAACCGCGTTCGCGATCACGACGCGCCCGGCCATGCCGACGAACAGGCCGTGGTCGACGACGCCGACCAGCCCGTCGAGCGTGCGCGCCAGGGCCGCGGGATCCGGGATGCCGTCGTACTGGCAGTCGAGGATCCAGTTGCCGTTGTCGGTGACGACCGGCTTGCCGTCGCGCTCGCGGCGCTTCTGCTCGCAGCCGGTCGCGGCGATGCGCCGCTCGGTGTGGCGCCAGCCGAACGGCAGCACCTCGATCGGCACCTTGAACACCTTGCCGAGCACCGGCACGAGCTTCGACTCGTCGACGATGACGATCAGCTCGCCGGCCGCGGCCGCGACGATGCGTTCGCGCACGTGCGCCGCGCCACCGCCCTTGATCAGGTTCTTCTTCGGATCGACCTCGTCCGCACCGTCGATCGCCAGGTCGAGCCGCTCGACGTCGTCGAGCGTCAGCAGCGGCACGCCGGCCGCGCGCGCGAGCGCCGCCGTGCCCTCGCTGGTCGGCACGCCACGCACCTGCAGCCCTTCCTTGGCGATGCGCTGCGCCAACCGTTCGATCACGAACGCGAACGTCGAGCCGCTGCCGAGCCCGATCGTCTTGCCGGAGGGGACGAGATCGGCCGCCGCGTAGGCCGCGGCGCGCTTGGCGACGTTCGGATCGTTCATCGGGCAGAAGCTAGCCACCGCCGCCGCGGATCAAAGAGGCGGTTCGGCGGAGCCCGGCCCGCTACTTCGCCTTCTCGACGTAGAACGCCAGCGTGCTGTCGCAGGCGTTGCCGTTCGGGATCAGCGGCATCTGCTGGAAGCCACCATCGCGGTGCTTGCTCACCGTGACCAGCACGCGCCGGTCGCCCCGGCCGGTCACCACGCGCCCGATGCCGACCGCACAGCACGTGAACTCGTAGGGGATCGGCTTCGCCGGCTGCACCAGCACCACGTCGCCGTCGAGCGTGAACGTGCCGCCGTGCTTGGTGGACCCGCTCGAGGTGCCGAGCTGCGGGCTGCTCGCGTAGTAGCCGAACGCGTAGTCGTAGGTGCCGTCCTGGCGCAGCGCGAACGAGCCGGACGCCGACGAGACGGCGACCCCCGCGAAGCCGCCGGTGACCGTGCTGTAGTAGCTGCCGCCGAACGCGCTGCTGGACTCCTCCCACTCGCCGAGCAGGTCCGTCGCGGCGAAGTAGCCACCCGACGGATACGGCGGCTTGCCACCCTTCGGCTGCACCGAGTCGAGCACCTTGCCGAGCGGGAACGCCAGCGCCTGCAGGGCCGCACTCTCCTTGAACGTGTCCATGCCGAGTCCCGGATCGCGCGGCTCGACCACGGCGACGATCGGCTGGAACCGGCCGGCCCCGAGGTCGACCAGCCACAGCGCCCCGTAGGTGTCCGGATTGCCGTGCGTCTGCGGCTTGTCCGGCCGGCGATGGAAGCGCCCCATGTAGAGCACCACCAGCTGGCTCGGCAACCGGCCGCGGTAGTGCACGAACGTCTCGCCGGGCTCGAACCCCGCGAACTGCTCGCGCCAGAGTCGCTCGAACAACGCCGTCGGCCCCGCCGTCGCGGTCTGCACCGGCAGGAAGCCGATCGCGGCCTGGTGCTGCGCCTGGCTCGAAGCCTGCGGCTGGCCGTCGCGTTCGACGTCGCGCAACGCGGCGCGGTAGATCGTCGTGCCGTTCTGGTCCTCGCGCGTGAAGCCGGCGGGTGCCGACCAGGTGACGCCACCGATCGCCGGCCCCGAGCTCGGCAGCTGGCCGCCGGCCTGTGGCCCCGCACCGCCGGGTGCCGGCTTGCCCGCGGCCGGCTGCTTGCCCGGCTTCCAGCGCAGGCCGCGCGGCCCGGCCTCGAGGTCCACGGCCGGCGCGCCGACCAGCCCCGTGAACGCGAGCCCCGCCGCCTGCCGCACGCCCTGCTGCTGCGGCGCGGCCTCGGCCACTTCGAGCATCGCCGCGAAGAACGTCGTGGTGCCGACGCAGAGCTCCCAGCAGCGCTGCTTGTCGGTGTCGCGCATCGATCCGACCTCGGGAGCGACCAGCGCCTGCACGACCTGCGCGTGCACTGCGTCGGTCTGCGCCTCGGACAACTCTTCGCCGGTCGCGACCTGCCACAGCTGCGTCACGAACAGCGCCGTCGCGACGCCGAGGTCCTTGTCGGCCCGCTCGGCGGCGAGCGCTTCGCGCAGCGCCTTGGCCCCTTCCTCGAGCACCTGCAGCACCGCCTCCTGCGGCACCTCGGCGGTGGCGAGGTCCTTGGCGAGCTCGGGGAACAGCACCCAGCGCCGGCGCGGCGTGAACGCGAGTTCCGGACGCAGCAGCGTCGCCTTGTCGAGCGTGCCCTCGGGAGCCTGCACCTGGGTCAAGGTCGACAGTCGCGTGCGCCAAGGGGTGTCGCCCTGCGCGACCACAGCGCCGGTGACGACGAGCAGGGCGGAGAGCAGCGGGATGCGGGGCATGGGCATGACGGGGACAGCGGCAGGGGCCGCGAGAACCACACGGGAGTTCCACGCGCGTGCGAAACGCGGATCGAACCGGCCATCGGCACCCCTCGCACGCCAGGGAGCCGGGTCAGCGGCGCCATCGGGCGACGAGGGCCATTGCGAACCATGCGACGACGGCGCCGACGGCCAGCCACGAGCCGACGACGAGGCCGGGGGCCATGTAGCCGAACACCACGCGGCACCGCGTCGGCGGCAGTTCGACCACCCGCAGGTCGTGATCGCCCCGCACGATCGGTGCTTGCCGACCGTCGACCGTCGCCCACCAGCCGGGCAGGAACGTGTCGGTGCACACGAGCCACGGCTGCGGACCGGCCTCGACCTCGAGTTCGAGTCGCGTCGGGTGATCGGCCACGAACCGGACGGTGCGAGCGGCAGCGGCGACGTCGGCGGCGGCGACGTCGGCGGTTGCACTCGGCAGACCGGGATCGATCGCCGACACGTACACCTGGCGGCGCGGCGCGAAGCCCGGGCTGCCGATCGCATCGAGCACCGCAGCGTCGTCCGCCAGCACTTCGAGGCGCTGTACGGCGAACGCCCGCGGCAGGCTCGAGGTCCGTTCATGGACGAAGAACTCGCCGCCGGGGCCACGCAGCGCCGGGCCGACCCGCAGCCCGGCGTGCTGCAGTGGCGTGGTCGCCAGCACGTAGCGCACACCGAGCAGGTCGAGCAGGGGATGGCGCAGCCGTTCGTCGTCGGGCAGCGTCATCAGCTTGTAGCCGTCGCCGCAGGACGCACCGAACACACGCTGCAAGGCGTCGATCGAACGCTTGCCGTACAGCGAGTAGAAGTGCAGGTCGCGGATGCCCGGCGTCAGCAGCTGTCCGGGCGGCAACTGGGACGGCACGGCCGTCGAAGGGTGCGCGCGCACGATCGTGAACCCGCCCTCGCTCGCCAGCGCGGCGGCCCGTTCCCGCAGGAACGTGTGCACGACCGTCTCCTCGGGGTGCTCGCAGCGTTGGCCGAGCATCAGCGGGCCGCCG
>Ga0075163_10009806_pt1 | contig 12550 bp, 9 predicted proteins | sample JI1023141ADNA_FD_71478 | JGI IMG/M metagenome (GOLD analysis project Ga0075163, IMG submission 71478) | Wastewater effluent complex algal communities from Wisconsin, to seasonally profile nutrient transformation and Carbon sequestration -... | ecosystem: Engineered > WWTP > Effluent > Algae...
AATCTCCACTTACAATGTCTTTGGGTTTGTAAAGGATGAAAAAATTTTTTGTTTCTGTTTCAGTTGTTTCCATGAGGCTAATTTATGTCATTTTTTAATCTATTCAAACTTTTCTCGATATATTTTTCAGTCGGTAATAACGAATGCTGAATGCGTTTTGCATAGCGTATCGAATCGATTATTTCCTTTTGTTTTTCTTCCACAAGCTGTTTTTGGTGAGAAATAATTTTATTTTTCTTTTTGTTTGTTTGTAAGTTTTTAAAGATTAATCCGGCCAATACAATAAAAAGAAGCAATCCACCTGAGGTAGCATACAATACAATTTGTTGTCTTTGTTTCTCTGCTGCTGCTATTTCATCTTTTTTTGTCTGTTCCGTTTTTGCAAGAGCTTCTTTTTTGTCAAATTCGTATTGCATTTGTTGTTGAACAATCGTTTTATTGCTTTCTTCATTGGCAATACTATCTCTATAAACGATATAGCTTTTGTAATTGCTGAATGCATTTTCCCAATCTTTGGTGATAAAAGCGATGGAGCTTTTCGACCAGTAAATATCCCTGATTATTTCTTTTGAATTTGTTTTTAGGGCATAATCAAAAGCTTTCTGCTGATAATCCTTCGCTTTTGTGTAATTTTTTTTTGCAGCTTCGATGTTTGTTAACTGATTATAAATTCGGGAAAGGTTTTGAATGTCTTCTATTTCTTCGGAAATTTTCAGTGATTTTAAAAGATTTTCTTCCGCTAAATCATTTTCGCCTTGTCGTATTTGTAGGAGTCCGATATTAAAGTAGGACAATGCGATACCGTATTTGTCGCCAATTTCTTCTTTGTATTTTTGTGATAATAAGTGGTGTTCTAACGCTTTCTTGTAAATGCCTTGAGATTCGTATATCGTTCCAATGTTGTTGTGTGTGATTCCTAAAGAAAATTTATCGTTATTTTTTTCTTGCATTTCCAGCGCTTTGAAGGAATATTTTAATGCTTCGTCATAATTTTTTTGCGACAAATGGATGTTACTAATGTTTGCATACGACTGCGCAATGTTCTTGGAGTTTCCGAGTTGTTCTCTTATTTTTAGGGCTTCCAAGTGGTTTTTTAATGCTTCAGGAAGATTGCCTTGGTTCCAAAGTACATTCCCAATATTATTGTAAGTGGCACCAATTCCTTTGATATCGTTAATTTGTATTTTTATTTCCAACGACTGTTTGTAACGAAGAAGTGCTTCATTGTATTCTGATTTTTGTGCATGGATATTTCCAATATAATTGATGGCTTCTGCTTTTCCTTTTAAGAAGTTTAATTGGTCGCATAATTGAATGCTGCGATCGGCATATTCCTTGGATTTTTTATAATCGCTGGTGATGAAATACTCCCAACAAATGGCATTGTATGTTTTTATTTTGTTGGTGTCATTTATTTTGTTGGAGGATAGAGCCGTCAGCAACGAATCCAGCTTGCTGTTTTGACAGAAGCCGGCAACTTGGAATGCGAATAGGAGTGTAGTGAATAGAATCAGTTTTTTCATTGTCCCTTTTTGAGTTTTAGAATGTTCTTCTCAATATATTTTTCAGAAGGGAGTAGTGAATTCTGAATTCTTTTTGCGTAGCGAATGCTGTCCAAAATCTCTTTTTGTTTTTCTTCAACAATGTCTTTTTGGAGTGAAATGATTTTGTTTTGTTCTTTGTTGATTTTTAAGCTTCTTAAAACAACTGCTGTGAACAACAGCAGCAGAAAAAGTCCACCACAAACCGCATAGATAATGATTTGATTCTTTTGTTTTTCTTTTTCTGCGATGTTGTCTTTTTTATCTTGTTCGGCTTTTGCGATTGCTTCTTTTTTATCGAATTCATATTGCATTTGCAATTGAACTGTTTTTTTTGTGTTCTCTTCGTTTGTTAATGTATCATTTTTGGAAATGTAAGCTTGGTAATGCGTAAACGCTTTTTCGAAATTATTCTCTTTTTCATAGAGTTTACTTAAGCTGAGATGATGATCTTTTTGAATGTACGTAGCTCCGATGGTTGTTGAAATGTCCAATGCTTCCAGAAGATATTTTTTTGCTTCTTCCATTTTGTTCTGGTCAAAATAAAGTACGCCAATATTTCCCATTGTTGTGGCAACTCCTCCTTGATCACCAATTTCTTGGTCTATTTTGATGGATGCAAGATAAAACTCTAGGGCTTTGTCGTATTTTTTTTGACTATTGTAAGTGTTACCGATATTGCTTTTCCAGGCAGAAATTAAACTCTTGGATTCCAGTTCTTCCGCCATTTTTAAGGCTTTGAAGTAATAATTTAAGGCATCATCATATTTTCCTTGATTCCAATAAACCAGACCAATGTTTCCTAAATCGATGCAGACTCCATTTTTGTCGCCAATTTCTTCAGCAATTTTAAGTGCTTTGAAATAATAGGATAATGCTTGATCAAGGTCACCTTGGTTCCAGTATACATTTCCGATGTTCGCAATGGTTTTTGCTAACGCAGGTTTGTTGTTGGATTGTTCGTTTATTTTTAAGGATTTGAAATAGTAGTTTAATGCTTTTGGATACTCACCTTGATTCCAATACACTAAGCCGATATTGCTGTACAAACTTGCAATTTTATTCTCGTTTTGAGCTTCTTCGTAAATTTTCAGTGCGTCAAAATATTTTTTTAAGGCCTGAGAATAATTTCCTTTGCTCCAGTGAAAGATGCCAATATTGGTTAGCGCTTCTGCTTCTCCTTTTTTCCATTGAAGTTCTTCAGCTAATTTTAAGCCTTCATTCCCATGTTGCAACGATTTTTCCATTTCGCCTGTTAGTCGAAATTCATTACACAAGGCATTTAATGTTTTTACTCGGTTGCTATCCTGTGCAGAAGTTTTAAGGATAAACAGAAGCGAGTCGATTTTCTGCTGCTGTGCAAGGGCAGAAAAAGTCGAAAAGATAAAAATGAAAAGAATGTATTTCTTCATTTCTTTTTCAATTTATTTAAGTTGCGCTCAATGTATTTTTCTGTTGGTAATAAGGACGTTTGAATCTTTTTTGCATATCGAATCGAGTCTGTCACCTCTTTGTTTTTTTCTTCCAAAATTGATTTTTGGAATTCAATTTCTGCTTTTTGGATTTCAACTTTCTCCTTTTGCTCCGATATAATTTTGTTGGCTTTTTGTTTGTCTTTGTAGTTTTTGAAAATATACAATGCGAGTATAAAAAAGATGACAGATACTCCAATTGCGATATAGGTAAATATTTTTTGTTTTTCTGTTTTTTCCTCAGCAATGGCTAATTCTTGTTCGTGTATTTTCGAAAAAACCACTTGATTTAATGAGTCGGAATACCTCTTTTTGTCATATTCATACACTAATTCCGCTTTAAATTGTTCCTTTTTGTTTTTATCATTGAAAATGGAATCACGAGCTGCGATGTACTCTTTATAATGGAAGTAAGCTTTGCCTGAATTATTCAGTTTTTCATAGACATTTTTTAAAGCGAGGTGAGCTTGCTCCTTATGCGGATAGCTTTCTATTTTGTTTGCAAGTTCGAGGGATTGTAATCCAAAGCGTTCTGATTCTTTCAGATTGTTTAGCTCAAGATGAGAAACCGATAAGTTACTATAAGCATTTGCCAAATTGGGCTGCATCTTTAGCTCATTGAATTTTTCTGCAGCTTTTTCAAAATAAATAATCGCATTTTTATTGTCGTTTAATTTTTGATAATAGCTTCCGATGTTTTCTGTTGCCATTGCTTCACCTTGTATATCGCCCACTTCTTTGGTAAGCAAAAGAAACTTGTCAAAATAGATTTTTGCACTATCGAGTTTTCCCATCTCATAATACACACTTCCAACGTTTCCTGTCAGTAAGCTTTGTCCATACAAATGGTTAATTGCCAAGGCATACTTCAAAGCTATTTGATAATGCTTCATAGCTTTAGGGTATTGTTGAATGGAGAAATACGTGTTAGCGAGGTTGTTGTTCGCCATTGCTAATCCAAGTGTATCTTTCTCCTTCTCAATTTCTTTTAATGCTTTGAACCCGTATTCAATTCCGACCGTGTAATTTCCTTGCTCGGTATAGGTAAGATTAAGAGAAGTGTAAAGTCTCCTGTTAGCATAAGAATCCAGATGGTGTTTTTTAGAAATTTCTACCGCTGTATTTAATTTATCGAGGGAAGTCGTGTATTCTCCTCGTTCTCGATAAACGATGCCTAGTGTTAACAAAGCATCCATTTGATAGCGATAGTTTTTTATTTTTTTTGCAAGTGCTAATGATTGGTTGGCGTAATAAATGGTGGAATCAGGGTTGATGCCTGTATATTCTTTGGCTAAAACATCAAAGTCGTAACAAATCGCACTATCTGTTGTATGTGCTTTTATTCTTGTTTTAAGGGAATCAACAATAGGAGTCTCTTTCGCCACGAGTTGAATGGATGTGACGAAAAAGGAAATCAATAAAAGAATATAGTTGAAATACAGGCGCATGTGATTACGATTCTGAATGTTATTTCTTTTTTAGTCTTTTTATACTTTTATGAATGTATACCTCTGTTGGCAATAAACTTTGTTGAATGCGTTTGGCATACTGAATACTATCCGTTATCCGTTTGCTTTTTTCTTCAATGATATGATTTTGTCGCTCTAAATCTTTGTTTTGAATTGAAATCTCATTTTTTAAAGAACGACTTTTAATAAACAAGTAGATGATAAAGATACAGAAGATAGCCATTGCAATCAACGCATAGGTTAACAGCTGATTTTGTTCTCTTGCTTTTTGAGAGTTTAATTTTTCCCTTTCAATTTCTTTTTCCTTTTCACTAAGTGCAAGTTTTTTTTCTAACCGAGAAATCGTATTGATCTTTTCAATGTTGAGCAATTTGTTTTTGAGTTCTGTTTGAAGCACGAGTGTGTTATAGGCCTCTTCAAAGTTGCCCATGTCTTTGTGAAGCAATATTAGCTCCTCATACGTTTCAGATAATTCATGATCTAATAAATTTTCTTTTGCGATGGAAATGCTTCGTTCTAATTGTGTTTTCGATTCGCCAAACACCTTTTTTAAACGGTAATACTTCCCGATATACACTAAAATGGTTGCTTCTGAATCAATCATTTTGTCTTCCATCGCCAGCGCATGTGCTTGGTTTAACTCACGTATAGCCTCATCCAACCGATTTGTTTCAAGGAGGAAAATTCCTTTGTTTTGGTGAAAGAAATACCTATCCGTTTTGGAAAGTGAACTGAAATTATCTTCTATCTCTTTTAATGTGGCTTCTGCTTTGTCAAATTCTTTGCTTTTAAAATAGCGGATGGATAAATTTAATAAGCTATTAATGATTCCTTTGGTATTGTTCCCTTTTCGAAACATGGTTAATGCTTCATCCAAAAGTTTTGTAGATTCGTTTTCATTTCCGATTCTACTTTGTAGGTTTGATTTTAGCTTGAGTACGGTTCCTATTCCGCTCCAGTCGTTTAAGTCGGTATAGATTTTAGAAGCGTTGTTGAGTTTTATGTTGGCTTCTTCTAAATCAGATTTTAAAAGAAGATATCTACCTAATGAAACATTCGAGCGAGCAATAAGCGGTAAGTTGTTTGATTTGCGCGCACATTTTTCAAACTCAATACTAACGGAGTAGGAGGAGTCAGGGTTTGAAAAGTACAATGAATCAGCCAACTCCATCAATTTTTCACAATCATTCTTTTGTTGAGAAAAGAGCGACTGTGAAAAAAGAAGAGCAATAATATAAAATGCTTTGCGTAACAAATTAATCTTGATTTTTCTTTTTAACCATGGTGAGAATGGTAGCAATGGCAACTGTTTCTCCTGTTTCATCATAAACGTCTACTAACCATTTCACAATTCCTTTGGCAATATCTTCTTCTGATTTTTTCTCTTGATCAATTTTTTCTTTACAGGTAAATCGAACACCGATTTCTGCTCCTGGATAAACAGGTTTTGTAAATCGACATTCGTCAATTCCGTAATTTAATAAAACCGGACCTTTGGGTGCATCCACAAATAAGCCGGCAGCTCTGGATAAGATATAATATCCGTGAGCAACTCTTCCAGTAAAGATCGTTCCTTCCAGCGAGTTTGCATCCATGTGAGCATAAAACTTATCACCACTTAATTCGGCAAATGCTTCAATGTTCTCCAATGTTACTTTGTGTTTTGCTGTAATTAAGGTTTCGCCAACTACCAATTCTTCGAAATAGCGTTTGAACGGATGAATGTCATTCAAAATGTATTTCGCTCCGTATTGATAGTTGTTGGTAATGTTTGTAATTGTTGTTGGAGAACCTTGAATGGCGGTGCGTTGCAAGTAATGGAATACACCACGTTTTCCACCCATCTCTTCTCCGCCACCTGCACGTCCCGGACCACCATGTGTAAGCAACGGCATTGGCGAACCATGTCCAGTACTTTCTTTGGCGCAATCTGCATTTAAAACTAAAATACGTCCGTGCATACATGCCGCTCCAATTACAAACTCTTTTGCTATTTTATCATCACCGGTAATGATGGAACATACCAATGAGCCTTTTCCCATTTTTGCTAATTCAATCGCATCGGCAATTGTTTTGTAGGGCATGATCGTACTTACTGGTCCGAATGCTTCTAAGTTATGGCAGTCTTGAAATTTAAACGGATCTTTGTTTAAGAATAAAATGGGCGACATAAAAGCACCTTTGTTTTTGTCGGCACCGGTCACATCAAACTTTTCTAAGTCACCAAAAACGATTTCTTGTGTTTTGGCCAATTGCATTACTTTTTCAGCAACTTCTTTCAATTGCGTTTTTCCTGCCAACGCACCCATACGCACTCCTTCCACATTGGGATCACCAATGGTGGTGGTAGCTAATCTTTTTCCTAAAGCAATTTGAACATCTTCTACTAATTTTTCAGGAACAATGATTCTTCTGATGGCCGTACATTTTTGTCCGGCTTTGGTTGTCATTTCTCGTTGTACCTCTTTGATGAAAATATCAAATTCAGGAGTGCCCGGTGTTGCATCAGCGCCCAACACACAGCAGTTTAATGAATCCGCTTCCATGTTAAAAGAAACCGCTTCCTGAATTAATCTGGGATGTGCTTTTAACATCATTCCTGTGCTGGCAGAGCCGGTAAAGGTTACAATATCTTGTGATTCGATGTGATCTAAAATGCCGTTTGCGCTTCCGCAGATAAGTTGTAAAGCACCTTCCGGTAAAATTTTTGATGCAGCAATTTCTTTTACCACTGCTTCCGTTAAAAAGGAAGTAACCGTTGCAGGTTTTACAATTGCAGGGACACCGGCTAATAAATTAACAGCAATTTTTTCTAACATTCCCCAAACCGGGAAGTTGAACGCATTGATATGAATTGCAACACCTTCTTTCGGAACACAAATGTGATGACCGATGAAAGTTCCGTTTTTACTCAATTTTGCAGCATCTCCATCCAAACAAAATGTTTCATTCGGAAATTGTCTTCGCAAACTGGCGTATGTAAATAAATTCCCAATTCCCCCTTCAATATCTACCCAACTGTCGGAGCGAGTGGCTCCTGTTGCCCAACTTACTTTGTAGAAAATTTCTTTTTTCGATTGTAAGTGCATGGCTAACGCTTTTAGCATTAAGCCTCTTTCTTGAAACGTTAATTTGCGTAAAGCAGGACCGCCCACCTTTCGAGCATAGTTCATCATCTCGGCAAAATCTAAGCCTTTGCTGCTTGCTGTTGTAATTTGTTCACCGGTAATTGCATTAAACAATGCTTGGCCTTCACCATCTCCAGATATCCATTTTCCGGATGCGTAATTTTCTAATTTCATAATGCTATAAATTCTAATTAATAACGTTAAACTATTTTATCATCGCACCTTTTTTCCACTTGCGATATACTTTTTCATTTTTCTCGAGTGCTTCGTGAAACGCACCGGCCCAGTAAGTTTTTACGCTTCCACCTTGCGGTCGGCCGGTAATTTTTTCTTGAAGAAATATTTTCTTTGTAGCCACATCAAACACAATACAATAGTAGGTGGCAATTTCTTCGATGCTATTGTAGCTTTCTACTAAATAAACCACACCAATTCCTTCGGTTGCAATGCCGTTAAATGATTTGATAATATCCGGAAAGGCCATGGTGTTTAATGTGTAAGCATTTGAAAATGCGATCAGACTATCGCTGTTATAGCGCTGTCCTCTAGCTAAAACGGTATCAATATCAAAATAGATATAGTCTTTGTCAAATGCTTTTCCGATATCGTATTTCTCTCCTTCTTTCAAAGGAATCATGTTCCAATCTTTAAAAAAATGTTTTACAACATAATCCGGTGTTTTATAAAAGTTGCCGTGAATACTTGGTTGTCCGATGAATTTGCAATGCGAAAAATCCAAGCCATACCATACCATTTGTTTTTGTGTAAAGATATCCTCGCTCGTGAATGTTTTTTGCGCCAGAAGATTCGAACAAAAAGAGCTGATAAAAATAAATAAAGCAAGGGTTGTTGTTTTCATCGGAAGAAGTGGAGTAGGTTTCTATTGATTGATTGCGGATAATTTTTTTGCTTTCACCGGGTTTGCATACATGTTGATAAACAGGTTGAACAAGGATTGTTCTTCTCCTTTCAATTTGCTTATTTTTTGTTTGATGTAGTGAATGAAATCGTTCTTTTCCTTTTCAGTATAATGTACACTGAATTCAGAGGATTCATTCGCAATATCACAGGCGATGTAATTAACCGGCCAAACTTTATAATTGGTATACAATTGTTCGTCAATGCAATTAACGAGGTGTTTTATTTTATCATTTTCATTACTAATCTTTTCAATTTCTTCCAATTCAGCATGAATCGGCTTTCCAACACTCATGTGAATACGGCCTTTGGGCTGAAGAATTCCGGTAAGGATGCTGTTTAAGTCTTCACCCGGAGCTTTCACATATTTTGAATGTAAAGAGGATAAATATAATTCTTGCACTTTTAAATCGTCACAAGGTTCATATTCGTAAGAGATGCTGAGCGGAACAATATTTAGTTGTCGGATGCTTTCCGTAAAATTTTTACCTCCACTCATGTTTAACATTTTAATTAAACCGGTTTGGGTCATGTCATTGCCGTCTTTTGTTCTGCCATTGCGTTGTGCAATCCAAACCGAAACGTTTTTGTCGACAATAGTATGACGGATATATGCAGATAATTTTTGAGAGATTTCATACAATTCACGACTGTTTCCTTCGCGCAATACCGTAAACATGCGGTTGAGCTTACCAAAATCAGTAATAAAATCACCTTGCATCAAATTGTTACCAAATGTAATTTCGCTGGTTTCAAAGCCATGTTCTACCAATAAAATCTGAAGAATGGCAGAGTCTAATAAAATATCACGGTGGTTGGCAATGTACAAGTAGGCTTTTTTAGGATCTACATTTTCAAATCCATCACAGGTTAGTCCGGTGGAAGAACGGGAAACAATTACACGAATGGCCTGATGCATAAATTCAAGCTGAAAGGCCATGTTGCTGGTCACTTTATCCGCTTTTGCAAAGGCTTCTTCCTGTGTCATGGTCGGCCAAAGATGATTCACCAACTTCATAAACAACGGGTCGTGCTGCAATCTTCGCATCACTCCGCGTGCTTCATTGTCGTAATACGGACGAATATCTTCGAAATTGAATGTGTTGCTCATAGCTTCATTTTTCCTCCATTTAGGGGGAACTAAAAATACTAAATTTTGTGTAACAAAATGAATAAATAGCTTAAAAAATCAATGCCCTGAAACTACTATAATTACTATCTTTGTTGCACTATAAACGACTATGAATATTCTCACCCGATTCCTGCGCTGGTTATTTTACTCCTTTTTTGTAGTAATGGATGTTTTGTTGATTTTATTGGTGTGGTTTATTATTACCGTTACCATCCAAACACCTGTTCCTAATCAGCCGGAATTAATGTCGTTAAATCGTACCGAAGTGGCTCCTGATTTTTATACATTAAAAAATAATTGGATCAAAAAAAGTGAAACAGGTTTGTGGGAAATATATGTGGAAGGGGATGGATTTGAGCGTGGTGTAATTGAAGGGAAGCTGAATAAAGAATTAGCAGAAAAACAAGAAATCGCGTTTGTTGATCAAATTAAAAAAATGATTCCTTCGCAAGGAATGCTGAATTACCTCAAGTTTTTTATTGCCTTTTTTAATCGGAATTTGGATGATTATATCCCGGAAGAATACAAGCAGGAAATTTATGGCGAATCACTTTCTGCCTCCGATCAGTTTGATTTTATTGCACCGAAATATTATCGAATGTTGAATTACCACGCGGCACATGATATTGGTCATGCGTTGCAAGATAAAAACATGACTGTGGGTTGTACCGCTTTTGGTGCTTGGGCGGATAAAACCGATGATGGTGCTTTACTCATCGGACGTAATTTTGATTTTTATGTGGGGGATGCTTTTGCAGAAGATAAACTCATCAATTTTGTTAAACCGAAAGAAGGATATAAGCTGATGATGATTTCTTGGGCAGGAATGATTGGAACCGTTTCCGGAATGAATGAAAAAGGATTGACCGTCACCATTAATGCATCCAAATCGGAAATACCAACAGCTGCAGCCACCCCAATTTCCATTTTAGCGAGAGAAATATTGCAGTATGCAAAAAATATTGATGAAGCGTTTGTCATTGCTCAAAAACGCAAAACATTTGTATCCGAATCCATTTTGATTGGATCGCTTGCTGATAATAGAACAGCTACCATCGAAAAAACACCTTCCAAAACAGAACTGTATCGTTCGGAAAATTCAGACTATATCATTTGTGCCAATCATTATCAGGGAAAGGCTTTTGCAACGGATGCCGTGAATCTCAGTAACATCGAAAAAAGTTCATCCAACTATCGTTTAAAACACTTAACACAATTAGTGGATGAAACGCCAAAAATTTCTGTAAAAGATGCTGCTACGATTTTGAGAAACCAAAAAGGGATGGATGAAAAAGACATTGGAATGGGAAATGAAAAAGCCTTGAATCAATTGATCGCACATCACTCCGTTATATTCAAGCCTGCTAAGTTGCAAGTTTGGGTTTCCACAAATCCGTTTCAACTCGGACAATATGTATGTTACGATTTAAATAAAGTATTTGCAGAAGCATCCGGATTAAAAACAAAAAAAGAAGTGTATGAAAAGGAATTGAATGTTCCTGCAGATAGCTTTTTATATTCGAAAGAATATAAAAAGTTTGTTGCTTATAAATTATTCAAAGAAGGATTTCAGATAAAGCATAAACACAATGTAAAAGAGGTGATTGATTCCAAAACAATTACTACTTTCATTCAATCAAATCCTGAATATTGGGAAACGTATTTTATCTTAGGGAACTATTTTAAAGATGAAAAAAACATTTCAGAAGCATTGAAGTATTATAATTTAGCATTAACAAAAGAGATTACAACTGTGCAAGACAGGGAAGCGATAGAGAAAAGTATTGTGGAAGTTCAAGAAGTGAAAAAATGATTATAGGAATCGGAACAGACATAGCAGAAGTGCCCCGCATTAAAAAAAGCATTGAAAATAATAGCTTTAAGGAAAAAGTATTTTCCAAAGTGGAGATTGCGTATTGTGAAACCAAAACGAATTTTGCAGAAAGTTTTGCGGCACGCTTTGCTGCGAAGGAAGCATTTTTTAAAGCATTAGGAACAGGCTGGAGAGGTGGAATGGCATTTAATGAAGTAGAAGTGGTGAACGATGAGTTGGGGAAACCAACGTTGGTAATTGTTGGAACAACAGCAGAAATTATAAAAGAAAAAAATATCAAAACCATTCACGTTTCTTTGTCGCATGTTAAAGATATGGCAATGGCAACGGTAGTTTTAGAAGGGTAGTTAAAAGTTTGAAAGTCCAATGTTTTAAAGTTGAGACTAGTGTTAGAAAAATAGAACAGTTGTCAATTAAATAAAATAGTAAGTAAATAAATACATCCAGAACTTTGGACTTTCAAACTTTAAACTTTGAACTGATTATATGATCCCCGTTATAGAAACCAAATCTTTAAAAGAACAAAAGTCCCACCAAGAGGTGCAATTACCTGCTTTGTTGCAATATGTTTCTGAGCGTTCTAAATTTTATTCTGAAATATTTAAGAAGCACAACATTGATATTTCTAAAATAAAAACCTTAGAAGATTTACAACAGATTCCTGTTACCACCAAGGACGATATTCAAAATCGAAATGATGATTTTATTTGTGTGCCACCAAGCAAAATAATCGACTATATTACTACATCCGGGACATTGGGTGATCCTGTGTTGTTTCCGATGACAGACAAAGACTTAGACCGATTAGCGTATAATGAATGTATTTCTTTTGAATGTGCAGATTCAACCTCGGATGATGTTTTTCAATTGATGACCACCTTGGACAAACGTTTCATGGCTGGGTTGGCTTACTTTTTAGGAATCAGAAAATTGGGAGCTGGAGTTGTAAGAGTTGGAGGTGGAATTCCTGAATTGCAATGGGATACCATCAACCGTATTAATCCAACAGCATTTGTTACTGTTCCTTCTTTCTTATTAAAACTGATTGAATATGCC
>Ga0075163_10009807_pt1 | contig 12549 bp, 10 predicted proteins | sample JI1023141ADNA_FD_71478 | JGI IMG/M metagenome (GOLD analysis project Ga0075163, IMG submission 71478) | Wastewater effluent complex algal communities from Wisconsin, to seasonally profile nutrient transformation and Carbon sequestration -... | ecosystem: Engineered > WWTP > Effluent > Algae...
GCATCGATCCGTTTGCGCGCCCACGCATCGATCCGTTTGCATGCCCACGCATCGATCCGTTTGCGCGCAAACGGATCTCCCGGGCCGGACATTGAGCGACGGAGCGCTCAACCAACGTTTTTTTCACGTTTGGCGATTTTGCTCCAACGAATTTCCAACGGAAATCCAACGGTCGCTGCGCCAGGAGAAGCCCAGACTGTACGTTTACGCCCCATCGACGCTCGGGCGCTTGGATGCCTGGAGCAGGCTGTGGGGCGCGGGGGAGAAGCATCCATGAGCAACACAGCCGAGCTGCGCGCGCTGGAGGAGCGCGTCGAGCACTTGGAAGAGGAGCTGCGCGAACTGCGCGCGCCACGAAAACGCAGGAGGACCAAGGTGCCGGCGTTGGCGCCCGAAGACGTCCCCTCCCCTTCAGCCATCTCCCAGGCGCGGCGAACCTGCCGCAACTTTGGCCTGCGCAAGGCGCGCAAATGGTGAGGAGTTACGGCGTCGGCAAGATGCAGCAGCTGCCGTCCGGCAAGTGGCGGTTCATGCTGCCGCCTTCTCTGACGGGCCGTCCGAAGTGGTCCGGAGCCTATGCGACCCTCAAGGAGGCTGACGAACAGAGGCGGGCAGCACTGCACCTGGCGGCTCAGGGTGAGCTGGTGTCCGATGCGGCCCTGACGCTTGGCGAGTACGGCGCGCGCTGGCTGGCCGGCTGCCGCCATCGAACAGCCGATGATGACCGCGGCCGGTGGCGGCGCTTTATTGCGAAGCGCCCGATCGCTGCCATGGCGCTCGAAGACATCAAGCCCGGTCACATCAAGCGGCTCATGGAGTCAGTGGCCCGCACCCGCAAGGCCGTGCCGACCTCGGGCAAGCGGTTCGCGCACAAGACGACCAGTCAGCTGGTCAGTCCCCAGACGGTGCGACACGTCCATGGGCTGATGCGGCGGTGCTTTCGCGAGGCGATCGTCGACGGTCATATATCCCAGAACCCATGCGACGGCTATCGCCTCCCCTCCGACCCCGAGCGGCAGCGCATGGCAGAGCCGGCGAGCTATCTCAGCGTCGAGGAGATCGAGACGGTGCTGTCGAGCTCGATACCACTGCGAGCTCGGCTCATCTATGAGGTCGCCATCTATACAGGGCTGCGCGCTGGCGAGCTCTGGGGCCTGCGCTGGCAGGATGTCGATCTGAAGGGTCCGCTGCCGCGCTGCGTCGTGCTGCATAGCTTTGAAGGGCCGACCAAGAACACCCGGACGCGACGGTTCGTGCTGCTGCCACGCGCCAAGGCGGCCCTGCTGCGCTGGCGCGACCTGACCAAGCACCGGGCACCAGGCGATCTGGTCTTTCCCGGCCCGCGGGGTCGCATGCACACCGATGGCTATGACGCCGGCTGGAGCAAGCACCGGGCGGAGCTCGGGCTTCGCGAGGGGCTCACATTCCACTCGCTCCGCCACACCTTTGCCAGCCATCTGGTCATGGGGTCATGGGGTCGGCAGTGGCAGATCCACGAGGTGCAGGCGTACATCGGTCACAGCTCGATCACGGTGACCCAGCGCTACGCACACCTGAGCCAAGATCATCTGGCAGAGCTGGCGACAACTACCGCTTGCCTGCCCAACAAGCCGCGGCCGCAGGAGCCGCGAATTAAAAAGCCGTGGTCCAAAAGCCGCGGCCCTAACAACCGGCAGTTAGAGGGAGGCTAAATGGTACACGCTTGGTACACGGACATCGCCCCGATTTGGCGATGTCCCGACGGTGGGCTTGGTGGGACTCGAACCCACGACCAACGGCTTAAAAGGCCGCTGCTCTACCGGTTGAGCTACAAGCCCGAAAAAAGCGTCGCAGCAGTAGCATGAAACGAACAAAAAGGTCAACGCTGCTTGATGGCTATCTGGTGGATTTTTTGGCGAATTTCTTTGTTCAGCGATGCCGACCGACATAAAAGCGGTGACGCCGGGCTGCTCATTTTGAGCTAGAACGCCGGGAAAATCGTTCTGTACTTTGCCCAGCCGCAACTACTGTGCAAGAATTCTTGCTGAGGTGAATGCGACCTCAGGCTGATAGGTATGGACGACTTCCACTGCTCTTTCTGCGGTAAGCGACGACGCGAAGTACGTAAGCTCATCTCGGGCCCACGGGTCTTTATCTGCGATGAGTGCGTCTCGCTATGCAACGACATCCTCTCCAAAGAAGAAGCTCACGAACGGCCGAAGTATCCCAAGCCGAAGGAGATTACCGAGGAGCTCGACAAGTATGTCGTGGGCCAGGACAGCGCGAAGAAGGTGCTGTCGGTCGCGGTGTACAACCACTATAAGCGGCTCCAATCGCGCGGCCGCACCGGTGATGTCGAGGTTCAAAAGGGCAATATCCTCATCGTCGGGCCTACCGGCTGTGGCAAGACGCTGCTCGCTCAGACGCTGGCCAAGAAGCTGGATGTTCCCTTTGCCATTGCCGACGCCACCACGCTGACCGAGGCCGGTTATGTGGGCGAAGACGTCGAGAGCGTCATCAAGGCGCTCTATCGCAACAGCAACGGCGACGTCGAGCGGGCCCAGCGCGGCATCATCTGCATCGATGAAATCGACAAGATCGCCCGCAAAGGCGGCGGTCCGTCGGTCACTCGCGATGTCGGTGGCGAGGGCGTGCAGCAGGGGCTGCTCAAGCTGCTCGAAGGCAAGCACGCGACCATCACTCCCGATGGCGCGCGCAACCGGCCGCAGCAGGAGCTCATCCAGGTCGATACGTCCGACATCCTCTTTATCTGTTGCGGCGCCTTCAATGGTCTGGAAGACATCGTGCGCCGGCGCGTGGGCGAAAAAGGCATCGGTTTCGGTGCCAAGCACACCGCCAAGAGCGACGAGGATAAGGACGCTCTGCGGGCGATGTCGCGTCCCGAAGATCTGGTGAAGTACGGCATGATCCCCGAGTTTCTCGGCCGGCTGCCGATCCTGGTCTCGTGCGACTCGCTCGACGAAAATGCGCTGGCCGACGTGCTCTGGCGGCCAAAAAATGCGCTGACCAAGCAGTACCAGCGTCTCTTCGAGATGGAGGACGTGCAGCTGCGCTTCACCGACGAGGCGGTCCACGCCATCGCCCGGGAGGCCCATCGCCGCAAGTCCGGCGCTCGCGGCCTGCGCGCCATCATGGAAGAGATCATGCTCGACGTGATGTACGAAATCCCGTCGACCAGCGGCGTTCGCGAGTGCGTGATCACCGAGGACGTCGTCGTCCACCGCCAGCGCCCGCTGATGGTTCGCGAGAAAAAAGCCGGCTAAGCCCTTCCCCAGCTTGCATCTGTCTCTTCCCCCATTTAAATAAGACGGCTCCTTAAGACAGCTAGGTCAGCTAAAATGACAGGCTGTCTTATTGGCTCGCTTTTTAAACCAAAACATGAACTCGTCCTTGACAGGGGACGCTCTAAACCTTAGAGTACGCTACCCAATGGCATGCGTGGCCTCAGCGTCGCTCCTCGATTGGCCTCTCGGCGATAGCCATGTGGCGGTAAGACCTGATCTTAGGTTGAATTTTCTTGTCGCTGACCTCCCCGGTCGGCAAGGGGTCTATAGATGTTGAAAGAAGCGGAGCGCGCACAGCTGAGCGCGGTGCTAGTGGCCGAACGTGACCGCCTGATCCGGGCTGCCAAGGATGGGCTCAAGTTCAGCATGGAGCGGGAGCGCAGCATTGGCCGGGATTCCATCGACGAGTCGATGGAAGAAGAGCTTTTCTCGACGGAGCTGCGCCTGCGCGACCGCGAGAAGTTCCTGCTTCATAAGATCAATGCCGCCATCGAACGCCTCGACGGCGGCAGCATCGACGAGTGCGAGGAGTGCGGCGAAAAGATTGCCTTCCGCCGCCTGCTCGCCCGCCCTGTCACGACGCTGTGCATCGACTGCAAGGAAGAGAAGGAAAAAGAGGAACTTGCCAAGTCGCAGATCGTCGGCAGAGGTGGGGTCGAGTCGGAGCAGATGCCCGATTCGCTCGAAGACGAGTAGTCCAGGCGAGGCTCCGGCCTCCCCTGGAAAGACCGTCCAATCTTCTGGACAGCCATCAGCGACGGCGATTGTTCGTCGGTTTCGCCTTGGCTGGGCAACGGCTTCTTGATAAAGTAAAGGTCCGCCGCCGACATGGAGCAATCGCGCTACAAAGTCATTGACCGCCTTGATACCGGCGGCATGGCTGAGGTCTTCCGCGGTGTTGCTGAGTCCACCGTCGGTGGGCTCAAGCGCAGTGTGGCGATCAAGCGCATCCTGCCGAACCTCACCAAGAACAAGAAGTTCGTTCAGATGTTCATGGATGAGGCCAAGCTGGCGCTCCATCTCCAGCACGCCAACGTCGTCCAGGTGTTCGACATCGGCGTCTCCGACGCTGGCAATGGCGAGCAGGCGTACTTCCTGGTCATGGAGTACGTCGAGGGCTGCAACCTCAAGGTGCTCCTCGAATCGCTGAAGGCTCAGGGGCAGCGCCTTCCGGTCAGCCAGACGATCTACCTCATCATGGAGGTCTGTCGCGCTCTGGCCTACGCCCACGAGCTGACCGATCCCGAGAACGGCAAGCCGCTCGGTATCGTGCATCGCGACATCTCCCCGCCGAACATCCTCATCTCCAAGAAGGGCGAGGTGAAGCTCGCGGACTTCGGTCTGGCCAAGGCCGCGTCGCAGCTTGAGACCACCGACCCCGGCGTCGTAAAGGGGAAGTTCAGCTACCTCTCGCCGGAAGCGGCGCGCGCCGAGGATGTGGATCGCCGCGCGGACGTCTTCGCAGTGGGCATCCTGCTCTACGAGATGCTCACCGGGAAGCGGCTCTTCGACGGTGAGACCGACTATAAGACCGTCCTCCTGGTGCGCCAGGCAGTGATTCCGGCCATCGGTCCGCAAAACCAGGACGTAACGCCGGAGCTCGAGGCCGTTGTGCGCAAGGCGCTGGAGAAGGATCCGAACCAGCGCTATCAGCGAGCCGACGACCTGGGCGATGCGCTCGCGCAGTATCTGTTCTCGCGCGGTCTCAAGGTCACGTCGCGCGACATCGAGCAGCTGGTCATTCGCTGCGTCGCAGAGCGCCAGAAGGCCAGCCCCAAGGCGCGCACGTCGCTCATCGACAACCTCATTCAGGACGAAATCCTGAAGTTCACGTCGCTCGATGAGGTCGGCCCTGAAGCCAAAAAAGACGCCCCCGCAGCGGGCAACGCACCGCTCAATCCCGATCAGTTCATCGATACCCGCAACTGGGGCATCGAGAGCGAGACCAGCCTTCCTCCGACCGGAGGAAAGACGGGTCCGAGCTCAGGAAAGCCGCGCATCTCGGCCAGCAACGTCCAGCCTCTCGAGTCCCTTCTCGAAGGTGGAGCGACCGTCAAGCCCGCGCCTGCGCCCAAGGCGAAGCCCAGCTTTCCCATGGCCGCGGTCATCGCCCTCATCCTGGCCATCGGCGCCGTCGCCGGCTACTTCATCTTCGGACGCTAGGTTCGTCCCCAGTCCTGCTCGTTCCTTGCTCCAAGCGCCACGCCGCTCGCTATAATGCGACGCAGGTAATCAATGAGCGACAGCCTCAAGTTTCGACCTCATCGAGGGCCGGTTCCGCGAGTGCTCGCCCTGGTGCTGGCCGGTGGCGAAGGACGGCGACTGTGGCCCCTGACCGCCGACCGCGCCAAGCCCGCCGTGCCCATGGGCGGCCGCTATCGGCTGATCGACTTTGTCCTGTCGAACCTCGTGAACTCGGGGTTCAACAAGATCAAGGTCCTCACGCAGTACATGAGCGACTCGCTCAACACCCATCTTGCCCGCGGCTGGCGCCTGCCCGCGATGCTCGATCAGTACGTCGAGCCGGTCCCAGCCCAGCAGCGCCGCGGTCGCGAGTGGTTCAAGGGCTCCGCCGACGCCATCTTCCAGTCGCTGAACGTCATCACCGACGAGGATCCTGACATGATCCTCATCTTCGGCGGCGACCACGTCTACAAGATGGACGTGCGGCAGATGCTCGATTTCCATCTGGAAATGGAGGCCGACTGCACGGTCGCCGCGATCCCGGTGCCGGTCCAGGATGCCCGCGCGTTCGGCGTCATCGAGGTCGATACCGACTGGCGGATCCTCAGCTTCACCGAAAAGCCCGAAGTCCCGCGCGAGATTCCCGGTCGCCCCGGCTGGGCCCTCGCCTCCATGGGCAACTACATCTTCAACACCCGCGTGCTCATCGACGAGCTCTTGCGCGACGCTGAGGGCAAGACCGGCAGCCAGCACGACTTCGGCCGCAACGTCCTGCCCGACATGGTCGGTCAGCGACGGATCTACGCCTACGACTTCATGCGCAACGAGATCCCGGGCATGGACGAGCGCGAGCGCGGCTACTGGCGCGACGTCGGGACGATCCAGCAGTACTACCTGGCCAACATGGACCTCATCCAGGTTGTCCCCGTCTTCAACCTGTATAACCCGCGCTGGCCGCTGCACACCTCCATGCGCTCGCTGCCGCCGGCCAAGTTCGTCTTCGACGAAGAGGGCCCGCACGGCATCCGGCGCGTCGGCTTTGCGACCAACTCGCTCATCAGCGAGGGCGCCATCATCTCGGGCGGCCACGTCAGCGAGAGCGTTCTCGGCCCGCGCGTCCGCGTCAACAGCTACGCCCACGTCCACCAGAGCATCCTGCATGAGGGCGCGGACATCGGCCGCCACTGCCGCATCAGCCGCGCCATCATCGACAAGAACGTGCGCGTCCCCGCCGGGACCCAGATCGGCCTTGATCCCGAATCGGATCGCCGCCGCTTTCAGGTCATTGACGACATCGTCGTCATCCCCAAAAACCACGACTTCGGCTAGGCCGCGGTCAGCGCAGCCTCGACAAAGTCCAGGCGATCATTGCCCCAGAACAGCTGATCGCCCACGAACATCGCCGGGGCGCCGAACACCCCGCGGGCGACCGCCTCCTCGCCATAGGCGCGCAGCTTGTCCTTCACGGCCTGCGTCTCCACCGCCGCCAGCAGCGGCTCTGGATCCAGACCTGCCTCGCGGCAGAAGATTCGCAGCTCGTCGTCGCTGGCGATGTCGCGATCTTCGGCCCACGCTGCCGCGAACAGTCGCTGCGCCAGCGCTCCGCTGTGTCCCGACGCCTCGGCCGCCACGATCAGCCGCATGCCTCGCATCGAGTTCATCGGAAAGCGGCTGTTCATCTGGAACCGCACGCCGTACCGCGTCGCCCAGCGCCCCAGATCCGCCAGCATGTAGCGCGCCTTGGGCTGGCACAGCGCCGGCACCGCGTTGCCGGTGGCCTTGAACACCGCCCCCAGCGCCAGCGGCTTCCACACAATCTCCGACCCGGTGCGCTGGGCCAGCCCCTCCAGCTGCGTCGCTGCCAGGTAGCTATACGGCGAGGTCAGATCGAAGAAGAACTCCACCCTTTTCATGGCGCCACTTTAGCATCAGCCGATTGACACCAGGGGACGAGAACTTCAGCATGTGGCCATGCACAAGCTGGTACTCATCCGCCACGGCCAGAGCATCTGGAACCTTGAAAATCGCTTCACCGGCTGGACCGATGTCGGTCTTACGGATACCGGCCGGCAAGAGGCGCGCCTCGCAGGCCGCCTGCTGCGCGAAGGCGGCTACCAGTTCGATGTCGCCTATACCTCGGTGCTCAAGCGCGCCATTCACACGCTCAACATTGTCCTCGACGAGCTCGACCGCGACTGGCTGCCCGTCCACAAGGCCTGGCAGCTCAACGAGCGCCACTACGGCTCGCTGCAGGGCCTCAACAAGACCGAGATGGCGAACCAGTTTGGCGAGGCGCAGGTCAAGATCTGGCGCCGCAGCTACGACACCCCGCCGCCGGCGCTCGCGACCGACGATCCACGCCATCCCTCGCACGACCCGCGCTATTCCGGGCTCGCGGCCGCCGAGCTGCCGTCGACCGAGGCGCTCAAGAACACGGTCGCTCGCATGCTCCCGTTCTGGCACAGCACCCTCGCGCCCGCCATCCGCGCCGGACAGCGCCTGATCATCGTCGCCCACGGCAACAGCCTGCGCGCGCTGGTCAAGTACCTCGACGGCATCTCCGACGAAGCCATCGTCGAGCTCAACATCCCCACCGGCATCCCACTGCTCTACGAGCTCGACGCGGAGCTGAAGCCCATACGCAGCACCTACCTCGGCGATCCCGAGGCTGCCAAGCGCGCCGCCGATGCGGTCGCAGCCCAGGCCCAGGCGCCCAAGGCGAGCTAGCCAGAGCTCAGCGCCGCGGGCGAATCCGTGCGCGCGTCGTCAGGATGCTGAACACCAGACAAAACCCAAAGAAGCCGCAGGCATAGAGCGCCCAGTCCGCCCGCGCCAGCTCCCCCCTCCCTTCCAGGATCAGCGACGCCACGAACGCCGTGATCGCCCCGGCCGTGTACATCAGCTGATGCCCCAGCGTGTACAGCAGCAGCGCCCCCTCGTCGACGCCGCGAAAGCGAACCTCCAGCTGCCCGCGCTGCGCCTTGGTCAGGAAGCGCCGCAGGTCCCCGGGCAGGGCCAGCGCCGTCCCCAGCACGTCGCGCGTCGTATCCACGAGCATTCGTGAAAGGTCGCGATCCTTGCCCAGGACATACTCCTCCAGGTAGGGCCGGATGACCTGCATGGGCTCAAGCGTGGGGTCTAATTCAGTACACAGTCCAAGAAGCAGGAGCAGCGTCCGCTCCAGCAGGATCCACTCTTTGGGCACGTGAAAGTGCTGCAGCAGATCGCGCAGCGAGATGTTGAGCCGCCGCAGATCCGACAGCACCTCCAGCCGCATCTCGGGACGCAGCTGGATGTCGCGCAGCGAGAAGCTGTCGATCTTCACCTCGGCCTGGAGCTTGTCGTGAAAGAAGTCGACGACGCGCTCGAAGATCTCGGGGTCGGCGCCGCGCGCGATAAACCCCATGTCCTTCATCGCCGCGATGAGCCGCGCCGTGTCGCGCGTCAGCGCCGCTTGCAGCACCTCGACCATTCCCCGCCGCATCCGCGGCGAGAGCTCAGCGACGGCGCCAAAATCCAGAAAGACCAGCTTCGGACTCGTCTGCCCGGCCTCGGGCGGCACCACCAGCAGGTTTCCCGGGTGCGGATCAGCATGGTAGACGCCGTCCTGAAAGATCTGCTGGCAGTAGGCCGTCACGACGGTGCGGGCCAGCGCGCCGCGGTCCAACCCCAGCTCGTCCAGGCGCGCGACGTTCGAGACCTTGATGCCCTCGACCCAGCACGTGGTCAGCACCCGCTCGGTCGACAGCTCCGCCTGCACCTCGGGAAACGCGACCGGCAGCAGCGACTGGTGCCCCGGCTGCTGAAAGTTGGCGGCCACGCGCTGGAGGTTCTTGGCCTCCAGCCCGAAGTCGAGCTCGGCGAGCACCATGCTCCGGATCTCGGCAAAGACCGCCTGCATGCCGTGCTCAGGCGCCAGCCAGTGCAGCAGGCCAAAGATGCGGCCGAGCGCGCGCAGATCCAGGCGCACGATCTCGTTGATGTCCGGGTACTGGACCTTGACCGCCACCGCCAGACCGGCGTGGGTGCGCGCCCGATGCACCTGCCCGATCGACGCTGAAGCGACGGGCACCGGCGTGAACTCGGCAAAGACCTCCAGCGGTCCGCGGCCCGAGAACTCCTCGCGAAAGCGGCGCTCGACATCGGCATAGGGACGCGGCGGCACCCGATCCTGGAGCGTCGTCAGCTCCGAACGAAACTCCTCGGGCAAAACGTTGGACAGAATACTAATGAGCTGCCCGACCTTGATGAAGAGCCCCTGCAGCTGCTCGATGCCGATCAGGATGCGGCGGGCATTGCGCAGGTGGGCATCGGTCAGGAGGCGCACGGCGTGCTCGTCGCTGGCAAAGCGAAAGCGAAAGCGCACCCAGTAGTAGCTCAGCAGCACGACGAGCGTGACGCGATAGGCCAGAAACAGCCGCCGCCAACCGCGAGGTGCCACCGAGGCTGCGCGCTCAGGTTGCGTCATCGTCGTCAGAGCCAGGGCGCGGGGTTTGCTCGCCCGGTCCACCGTCGGGGCTGTCAGCGTCGATCTCGGGCCTGACCTCTTCGAGCTTGCGATACAGGGTCTTGCGATCCAGCCCCAGCCGCTGCGCGGCGCGCGTCTTGTTGCCGCCCTCTTCCTTCATGACGCGCTGGATGTACTCGCGCTCCAGCTCGCCGAGGGTCATGTTGCGCTGCACGGCGTAGCCCAGAAGATCGCCCTGCCGTCGCTCGCGCACCGTCGGTGGCAGATCCTGCGGCGTGACCAGCGAGCCCTCGCTCAGGGCCACCGCGCGCTCGACCAGGTTCTCCAGCTCACGGACATTGCCCGGCCAGGTGTGTCCGAGCAGCAGCTTCAGCGCCTGCTGGCTGAAGCCGGTCAGGTGCTTGCCGCTGCGCTCGCAGGCCCGCTGCAAGAAGTGCTCGCACAGCGGCACCAGGTCCTCGACCCGATCGCGCAAGGCCGGCAGGTGGATCTGGAGCACGTTCAGTCGGTAGTAAAGATCTTCGCGGAAGGTCCCGGCGCGCATGCCCAGCAGCAGATCCTTGTGTGTCGCCGAGATCACCCGCACGTCGATCTTTTCCGGGCGGGCTGCCCCGAGGGGCCGGATCTCGCGCTCGGCCAGCACACGCAGCAGCTTGGCCTGGAGCGCCGGCGAAAGATCGCCGATCTCATCGAGAAACAGCGTTCCGCCGTCCGCCTCGACGAACATGCCGGCACGATCGGTGCGCGCATCGGTGAAGGCGCCGCGCTTGTAGCCGAAGAGCTCGCTCTCCAGCAGCGCGTCGGGAATTGCCGCACAGTTGACCGGCACGAACGGCCGCTTGGCCCGCGGCGAGTTGTAGTGGATCGCGCGCGCGACCAGCTCCTTGCCCGTGCCCGACTCGCCGGTGATGAGCACGTTGACTGCCGAGCTCGCCAGCCGCCGGATGAGCGTGAAGACCTCCTGCATCTGCGGCGAGCGGCCGATGAGGTTCTCGAAGCGATAGGGACGCTCGACCTCTTTTTGCAGGCGCGAGACCTCCCGCCGCAGCCCGCGCTCTTCCAGCGCTTTGTCGACGGCCAGCACCAGCGCTTCCATGCTGAAGGGCTTGGTGATGTAGTCGTGCGCCCCCAGACGCACGGCCTTGATCGCCGTGTCGATCGAGCCAAACGCAGTAATTACGATGACATGCGGCGGATTTCCGTCGGCCGCCGGGCTGCGGATCTCACGCAGCATGTCGAGGCCGTCCAGGTCCGGCATGCGCACATCGGTGACCACCAGATCGATGCCGCCGCGACGGACGCGCTCGATGCCGGCATGGCCGCCGGCCGCAGTCTCGACCTGATAGCCCTCTTCGCTCAGGGTGTCCTGGAGCAGCTCGCGCATGGCCGCGTCGTCTTCGACCACCAGGATCGCGTGCTGGCTGCGGGCAGAGCGCGCCGCGCCGCCCTCCACCGGTGTCGGGGGCGGAACCCCGCGCGCCCGTCCCTGACCTACCGGGACCGTCGGGAGCTTGCTGGTTGTCTTGGGCGGCTGCGCCATCTAGTTGAAGCTCCCCCGGCTATCGCGACTGCTGCTCACCAGCTTGGTTTACCACGCTTGCCGCCGCTGCCTCAACGGACTCGGCAAGTCGCACTTCGACGGCGCGCGGCGAGGATGACATCGCACTGAAGGCCGGGCTCGTCGCCGGCAGCTGGTCTGGCTCGGGTGCTGGCAGGAACACGCGAAAGACCGTGCCGCCCCCCTGCCCGGGTGGGCGCCGCTCGCACTCGATCCAGCCGTCGTGGTCCTTGATGATACCTGCCGAGACCGAAAGACCCAGGCCGCTGCCGCCCGCTCGCCCGCCTTCGCCGGGGCTGGAGTCGGCGTTTTTCGTCGAATAGAAGGGTTCGAAGATGCGCCCCAGGTGAACCTCGTCGATTCCGACGCCGGTATCGGCCACGGCCAGCATCACATACGCCCCCGGCGGCGCCCGGTCGAGGCCCGGCTTGCGGCGCACGAGCCCCTCCAGATACAGGTCCAGCTGCCCGCTGTCGGGCATGGCCTGGATGGCGTTGATGCACAGGTTCAGGCACACCTGCTGAAGCTGGTCGGCGTCCCCGAACACCAGCGGCAGGTTGGGCGGACGCGAGGCATCGGACGAGCCCCCATCGACGGTGCCGGCCGTGGCGACCGCGAACGGATGCAGCGTCGCCGCCACCGCCCGCCCCTGGAGCTGATGCTCCAGAAAATCGAGCGTGGAGCTACAGACCTGCCGCAGATCCACCGCCGCCCGCGCCGGCGCCTTGCGCCGCGCATAGTCGAGCAGCTGCTGGATGATCTTCGTGATGCGCTCGGCCTGATTGGCGATGATCTCGGCGTTCTTCTGCACCGCCTGCGGATCTTCGGAGCGCTTGGCCATGACGCGGGCGCGACCGCCGATGACGTTGAGCGGCGTTCCGACCTCGTGGGCAATGCCGGCGGCCAGCTGTCCGATGGTGGCCAGCTTGTCGGAGTGGCGCAGCCGCTGCTCCAGCTGGAGCTTGGCGTCCACTCCGGCCAGGATCTGCTCGCGCGCCTGCCGCAGCGAGCGCGTCATCTCGTTGAAGCGGTCGGCGAGCAGCCCGACCTCGTCG
>Ga0075163_10009808_pt1 | contig 12549 bp, 7 predicted proteins | sample JI1023141ADNA_FD_71478 | JGI IMG/M metagenome (GOLD analysis project Ga0075163, IMG submission 71478) | Wastewater effluent complex algal communities from Wisconsin, to seasonally profile nutrient transformation and Carbon sequestration -... | ecosystem: Engineered > WWTP > Effluent > Algae...
GTGGTCGATCTCGATGATGATGCGCTGTTCCTTCATGGTCCCTCCGAAGAGACGAGACGTGCCTGCAACCGGGTGGCGGCCTGCTCCCCGGTCGTCAAGTCTTCCCATCGCTCGATCGCCAGGTAACGCTGACGCTTGTGGACCCGCAGCGCGCCGACCTCGGGCAGGGCCTCGGTGGGTATCGGGGTGGGGGCGGGTGTTGTCGTGCTCGTCGGGATGAAGCGGGCCCCGGCCGGTGCGGCGCGCGATCCGGTGGTTGCCGGCGGGTTGAACTCGAAGGGAGCGTCACGCCGCTTCTCGTGGCCGGCGATTTCGGTGACGAGGCTGCGGATCCGCTTTTCGTGGCCGGTGCGCTGGTCCGTGTCGCGTTTCTTGCGGGCCTGCAGGTCCTTCGATTGTTTTGAGTCTGCCGTCTTGAGCTCCTCCTCGAGCGCCGCGAGTGCGGTGTTTAGCTCGCGGACTTTTTCCTCGCAGGTCGTGAGCTCGGACTTGCAGGTTTCGACGGCGCGGCGGGCCGTCTCCACGGCGTCCTTCCAGGCGCGCTCTTGTTTGGCGCGCTCGTCTTCCAGGGTGGCCTTCCGCTCCGCCTCGGCGAGGTCGCCGCGGAGCTGGCCGACCCGCTTCTCGGCGTCGGTGAGTTTGGTGAGGAGGTCGTGGGCGCCGGACGGACCGGTTGCGGAGGGTCGCGTCCGCTCGAGCTCGCTCAGGGTCCGCTCGATGTTCTTCTGGGCGCGCTCGAAGCCCAGCATCGCGTTCATCAGGCGGCTGAAGGCTTTCCCGACGCGCCCCCGGTGGCTGTCGGCGGTGGTGAGCTCCTCGCGCGCCTGGGCGATCCGACGGGCGTGGTCTTCGTCGAGTTCACGCCAGCGCGTGACCAGCGGATCCTCGCTGCTGCCGGCACCGAGGCGCGGCGGGACGGCTTGCCACGAGTACACCGCGCGCAGCGCGAGGTGCTGCGGCGTGGGCCACGAGGTGGGGCACAGCGTCAACGCCGCGCGGAGGGTGTCGGCGGCCAGGTCGCCGACAGGGAGCGGCTGGTCGGTCTGGACGGGCGCGGCGCTGCTGGCGTTGGCGAGCCAGAAGCGGAGGTCCGATTGGGCTGCGTGGTCGCCGAGCCGCACGTTAGCGGCGAAGCGCCAGGCCGACTCACCGCCGAGGATGCGCGCGGCGTCGGCCGCCTGGGTGGCGTTCAGATCGATGGCGAGGCGACCGTGTGCGGTGCCAGAGAGGAGCGCACGACCCGCGTTGCCGGCGACGAACAGGTCGGGGAGATCGAGCGTGCCGGCGACGATCTCACAGCCGCCGCGCAGAAGGCTGATCAGTCGGGGGTGATGCTCGCCCGAGGGGATGAACCACAGGCGCTTTGGTCCCTCGGTCGGGGGCTCTCCGGCGGTGATGTGCACGAGGGCGCCGCGTGGGCCGGCGCCCAGCGACGGCGAGCCGGGGAGCACTCGCACGGGCGCGGCGTCCGGAAGCTCGGGCACGTCGAACGGCCGCTCGCCGGCGGGGCGGAATGCGAGGTCGGCGGCGCCGGTCCAGGCCTCGTCGATCGCGTGGTGCCAAAACAGGCGGAGGAAGAGTTGCCGGAGGGCCGCGGCCTGGTGAGCGTCGAGGCCGAGGCGCCACGGCGCGGGTCCGGTGTGCGAGGGACCGAACCACAGCCAGGCGATGCCGCCTGCGAGGATCGCGGTCGCCGGGATGTCCGGTGCGCGTCGGATCAGGACCGTCGCCCGGCGTCGGCTAGCGAGACCGGGGTCCGCCTTCGCCTCGCCCCACCGGGGCGTCGCCAGCACATATACGCGGGCGCCTGCGTCGGCTGCGTGGAGTAGGGCACGGGTCGCCGCGGGGTGGTCGCCCGCCAGCATGACGAGCACGGGCGTGGTTCCTTGTGGTGGTGCGGCCGGGGACTCGGTTTCACGCGTGAGTGCGGCGCCTCGTGCTGCGCGGAGCGGCGGGTCGATGCCGCCGATCCATGCGGACGGGAGACGTTCATCGCTGCGATCCACGACGTGGCTGTAGGGGATCGGGCGGATGGGTCCGGTGTTCATCGGTCTCCCTTCGTCAGCCACCGGCAGAGCGGCTCGGGTAGCTGCTCGCCGGTCACCCGCGCCGCGACGAGGCCGCGCCAGCGCAGCGGTGTCGCGGGGTCGGGGTTGGGGACATCGGCGCGCACGTCGAGCGGGCTGTTGCTCAACTGCCAGCCGAACCCGGGGCCCGTGGCGGGTGCCACGAGGAGGTAGCGGTCGTGCGGGGCGTTGCGGCCGAAGACGTCGCGGTAGCTGCGTGGTAGCTGACCGACGAGCGAGCGGATCATCTCGATGTCGGCGTCCTGTTCGCCGGTCCACACCTCGATCGAGAGGTGAGGGCGATCGACCCGGAGTGTGCGGACCAGCAGCTCGAGGCTGGCAAGGTTACCCGGACCGCGGACGTAACGATCGCAGAGGAGCACCTGCCGCGGTGTTGTCCCCGCGAGGAGTCGCTCAACGAGCTGGCGCATCGACCATCCGCCGCGGTACGGCACCTGGACGAGGAGGTCCGGGGACGGGCTGGCGTGGGCGCGCACCGGGACGCCGATCTGCAGCGGCCCCAGTTCCTCGGCGGACACGGGATGGACGGCGAGGTCGACGGGGGCGGCGAGCGACCAGAACAGCGCGGGTCGACCGCGCAGGTCGGTGAGCATCGCGTCATGGGCGGGGAGGATGGGCTCGTGCTCTTCGAGCGGCGTCGTCTCGGTCAGCTCGGCGAACACGCGGCGGAGTTCGCCGCGGCCGCGGTACGCGGGGTGCGCGGTGAGGTGGCGATCGAGGCGGGCATGAGCCCAGCGGCCCGCCTCGTCGCGGTTGAGCGGGCCGATCGGCAGGTCCTCGACGGTGACATCGCGCCACGCGCCCCGGCCGGGGACCTCGACCTCGGGCAGCGTCCGGGTCATGTGGAAGACGTCCTGCTCCTTGTCGGACAGGCCCTTCAGCGGGACCGCGAGTCGGCGCCTGTCCGCCTGCCAGTAACCGAGGTTCGTCAGCGGGCCGCTGCCCCACGTCTCGGCGAGGCGCCACAGGTCGAGCTCGTCGCGCTCGTGCTCGTGGTGGATCGGCCGCTTTTCGATGAACCCGTCGAGCTGCCACTGGTTGGTCTGGCTGTCGAAGTCGAGGGTCCAGCGCAGGCGACAGATGGTCCGCGCGTCGCGGAGGAGGCAGCCGGGCTGGCCATGGCTCGTCGGCAGGTCGTGCAGGACGAAGCGCGTCGCTCGCTCCAACACCGAGCGGAAGAGGACGCGGCGGTCCGGCGTGATCGGCAGCGCCGCGATGAGCTCGAAGCGCTGGTCGCGGGTGGAGGCCAGGCGTTCGATGGAGAGGATGCGCCGGCCGAGTAGCGGGTGTTCCGCCAGCCACAGGTCATACACGCCCTGTTCGGGCACCGGTGCATCGTCGGTCGCGGCCACGTCCTCTCCGAGTCGGGTCAGGCCGCCCTGGTGATCGCAGAGACCCAGCGTCCGACACCACTCGACCACGTTGCGCGCGCCCGGGTCGGTCAAGCCCGGGAGGGCCGCCTGCACGGCTGCTGGCGTCAGGTGTCCGCTCGCCTGGGCGGCACGCGCCACGAGCCCGAGCTCGGGCCGTCGCTCGACGAAGGCCATCTCGGCGAACACCGCGACCCTCTCCACGCGGATCTCCGTCGACAGCACGGCTCTCATCGTCTGCTCCTCTCGGTTCGTGCGCCTGAATTCGGCGCTTCGTAGGGTGCCGATCGGCGCACGAGCTCCTCCAGCTCGGTGATCCTGCAGCGGCGGAAATAATCGGCGTTGCCGACGACGACGAGCTGCTGGCGCGCCCGCGTGACCGCCACGTTGAGTCGGTTGGGGCTGTCGAGGAAGCCGACTCGCGCGGTGTTCCGCATCGACAGCAGGACGAGGTCGGCCTCGCGGCCCTGGAAGCGGTCCACGGTCCCGCAGACGATCTCGACCGGCGCGTCGCGGGCGGTGAAGCGGGTCTGCCGGTCGTCCTGCGTGACCCGCCGGAGCATTGCCGAGAGCGCACGCTCCTGCTTGACGTAGAAGCACAGGCACGCGGCCTCCCACAGGCCGGTGCCGGATCGGCGGGGCGGCCCGGCCTCGGCGGCCCAGGCGATGAACTGGCGGAGCAGCGCCTCGATCGTGCGGATCTCGTCCTGGTTCTCGCCCGCATGCTCGTGACCGCGGACGTCGGCCCAGACCCGCCGGGACCGGAACGCGCCGAAGCGCCAGCCGAGGCCGGCGTCGCGGATCTGGATGGTGTTCGCGTCCTTGAGAGACTGGCCGTGATAGATGATGTCGCGCGAGAAGTCGGCGATCTCGGGGTGCATGCGGTGCTGAAAGGACAGGCTCTCGAAGCGGGCCTGGAACACCTCGCGCTGGCGGGAGAGGCCCGCCGTGAGGGCGCTCGGACGATCACCACGTTCGACGCCGATCCCCTCCTGCAGCACCTCGAGGATGCTCGGCAGGCCGATGTCCTGGATCTCCGCCAGGGCGCCCCCGATGTCGACGGCGTACGGCTGCAGCTCGTCCAGCGCATCGCGTAGCCGCTGCAACTCGCGGTCATGCTGGCTGTGGCGGAGCTCATGCAGTCGTGTCAGGCGCCAGGCGAGCTCACCCGCAAGGTCGTGATCGTGAAGCCAGGTCTGTTCGCAGTGCTGGGCGTCGAGGAGCGTACGAACCTCCACCTTGCGATCGCCGCGGTACGTGCGGCTCAATTCGCCGCGGGAATGCGCGAGCCACCGCGCCTGGCGGCACAGGAACACGTCGCCCTCCGGCAGGCGCTTGCCGTCGGTGAGGTCGCGCGCGCTGAGGAGGTTGGCTGGTAGAAAGCGGGAGGCCTCGGCGAGCATGTCGTCGCCCACGAGCACCCAGTCGGCGGCGGCGAGGAGAAGCGCCGTCGGAGCCCCGGCCGCGAGATCGGCGAGCGTGACGACGGGCACCGATCCGGGTTCACGACCAACGCGGGCGGCCACGCGGACGACGGCCAGATCATCCTCGGGTTTCTTGGTCAGCTCGCGGGCGATCCAGTCGAGGACGCCTGGTGGCTCGGCGATCAGCCAGCGCAGACCCGGCTGACGCATGGCCGGGCGGAGCAGACGGTACATCAGCAGGCAGGCCCGCTGGTGGTCGCGTGTGAAGATCGATCGATCCTTCTCATCGACCAGATCTCGGAGGTTGGCGACGATGTCCGCGCGGTCGGCGAACGGCGGTAGCTGGCACACATCGCCGACGATGATCCATCGCCGGGCCATCAGTGCCGGCACCATGAACTCCTGGATCAGCGTCTTGCTGGCCTCGTCGACGATGAGAACGTCCCAGTGGGGCATCGTCGTGATCGGCCGGTCGTGCACCTTCATGTCGAGGTCGCGGTCGCGGAACAGCGGGTGGCTGACGATCCCCATCGTCGTGCCGCACGTCAGGTTGGCAGCCATGATCACTGCCCGCTCGGCCATCTCTTTCAGTTCCCCGGCGAACGATGCCATCGTCGGCATGTCTCGCCACTCGCGCATCAGGGCGTCGATGCGCTCGCCGAGCTGACACGCCAGGACTTTTTCGTCGACTTTATCGGCCTTGCCGATCCGTACGGCGTCGACCGGCGAGTCCGATGCGAGCAGACGCTCGAGCACGTTGTCGATGGCGACGTGGGTCGACGCGCACAGTAGGACCCGCTGGCCGTCCGCGATGAGCTGCTGGACGATCTCGCAGATCGCGGTGGTCTTGCCCGAGCCGGGTGGGCCCTCGAGGAACGCGAAGTCGGGACTGCCGAGCGCCTTGGCCACGAATCTTCGCTGCTCGTCTGTCCCGCTGCGTGTGTCGTCGACCAGCGAGCACCAGCGGTCCGGCGTGCGCGGTGTGAAGCCGGGCCAGCGCGCGTGCCTGGGGTCCTCGCACAGGCGCAGGAGCCCCTGGTGATGCGGGAGCGGGGCCACCATGAGCTGGTTGAGCGCTCGCCGCTGCAGCTGCAGGTTGCGGACGTCGACCGGGAGGTGGAGCGTGCTGCCTTCGGGCGGCAGGCGATCGACGAGGAGCTGGTAGCGCTCGCGGTCGACGCGCTTGACCCGATATGCGTCCTCCTTCCGCTTACTCCGTGAGGTCCACACTTCGTCCACGTCGTCCTCGCAGAACGCGACGCGCGGGTCGACGAGATCGTCGTCCGCGTCGCTGTCCGACGGGAGGAGCTGCAGCCAGAGGCCGGCTCGCTGGGACTGGCCCGTCTCGTGCCATGCGAAGCGGACGCCGTTGTCGGCGCGCATGGGGCCGTCGGCGGGCAACTCCTCGAGGCGCAGGAGATCGCCGGTCCAGTCGATGCTGCGGCCGGCAGCGTCGAGGAGCCGGCGCACGCCCGCGTGGGCCGGGAGGACAGCGGCCTCGATCTCCTCGCCGTCGACGACCAGGAGGTCGGCGGTACACCGCCCCTCGATGTGCAGGCACCAGTGGTCGTCGCCGAGGGGCGTGGTCGGAGCGAACAAAGGGAGGGACTGGCCGTCGCGGTCGGTGATCTGGGTGGGTGGTGGGGGCGCGGCCTCGACGGCGATCCGACATTCCAGGCCGCACCAGAACATCCGCTCGTCGGGCTGCAGCGGGACGTCGGTGCGGACGCGTAGCCCGTCGGCGGTGGGCGTCGCGTCGAGCACACGGATCGGGACGCTGCGCTCGATGCTGAATCCCAGCTTCTCGAGGTCCGGCATGCGGTCGACGGGCCACCCGACGATCACTGTCCCGGGGGCTCGCCGCGGGACGCGGAGGCGCGTGTCGAGCGGCTCGAGGCGCACGGTGAACAGGTTCCGCACGCGCTCCCAGGGCAGCGCGTAGCGGGACTGTCGCTCCTTGGCGGTGTGAATCGCCTGCCCGAGGAAGCGGTTGAAGGGGCGTAGCGTGGCCCCGACCTGGGCCATCAGCGGCGGCGCGAAGCGCGGCTGGCCGGCGGCCGCGTGGAAGAACAGGACCTTCACGACTTCGGGCCCGGGATGAAGGGGTTGCGGGCCACTTCCTGCCGCAGCCGCGGCGTAGGACTCGCGGGCGAGTCCGGGGGCAGCGCCTCGGGCTCCTCGCCCGCGGCCAGGCGCGCACGTACACGGGCCCACTGGCGCAGCTCGTCGATCTGCTCACGCATCGTCCGGGACAGCGGGAAGGTCCGCGCGAGGGCGTGGGCGACGTGCTCTGTGGCGAGCTCCCGTCCCGCCGCGAAGGCGTCGTACATGCCCTCGCGGACTGCCTCCTCGAGCTCGGCGCCGGAGAAGCCGACGGCCTGCTCGGCGAGGGCGGCGAGGTCGAATTGTTTGGGCTCGCGGTCCTTCTTGCGGATGTGGATCGCCAGGATCTCCTCGCGGACGCGGCGGGTCGGCAGGTCGACGAAGAAGATCTCGTCGAAGCGGCCCTTTCGTAGCAGCTCGGGCGGCAGCATCTCGATGCGGTTCGCCGTCGCCACCACGAACACCGGCTCTCGCTTCTCCTGCAACCACGTCAGCAGCGAGCCCACGACCCGCGCAGTCGTCCCGCCGTCGGACTGGTCCGAGCTGCCGACACCGGCCAGGCCCTTCTCGATCTCGTCGATCCACAACACGCACGGGGCCAGTGCCTGCGCGACCTGCAGCGCGGTGCGGATGTTCGCCTCGGACTGCCCGACGATCCCGCCGAACACCTTGCCCATATCGAAGCGGAGCAGCGGGAACTGCCAGGTCGCGGCGACGGCCTTGGCCAGCAGGCTCTTGCCGCAGCCCTGCACGCCGAGCAGCAGCACCCCCTTCGGGGCGTCGAGGCCGAACGCGCGGGCGCCGGCTCCGAACGCCTTGCCGCGCCGCTCGAGCCATGTCTTGAGCTGGTCGAGCCCTCCGACGTCCCGCATGCGTGCGTCGGTCGGGTAGTACTCGAGGACCTCGCTCTGCTTGATGATCCGCTCCTTCTCGCGGGCGACCTGCGGGACGGCGGCATGGCCCAGGCGGCCGAGCGCCGCCGCCGCCTTTCCGAAGGCGAGGCGGGCCTCCATCACGGTGAGCCCGCGCGCCGCGTCCAGCAGGGCCTCGTCGACCTCGACCTCCACGCGTAGATCCGTTGCCACATCATCGAGCACTACCTTCAAGTCGAGAACGCCCGGCAGCGCGAGCTCGACGGTCGGGACCTCCTTGCGCAGATCGATCGGCAAACCCGGGAGAGGCGTGGATAGGACGACGAGACGTCGCGGGTTCGCCGGCATCCGCGCGAGCTCGCGGACCCATCGGAGGAACTCGGGGTTCGTCTCGCGTAGGTGGGGATGGATGTCCTCGAGCAGCCAGATGCCGGGCTCGTCGGAGCTCCGGATCTTCTTGAGGATCTCCATCGCGTCGGTGGCGTCCCCGTCCTCGACGGCGGCCACGTCGGCGTGCGTGGTGCGCCGCGAGAGTCCCGCGGAGTAGCTCCAGATCCACAGAGGGAGTTTGAACTCTTGCGCAAGGCCGAGGGCGAGGCCCTGGACGCGCTCCCACTCGAACGACGCGATGTGCACGACGCGGGCGCCGGCCCTGGTCAGGGCCTTGAGCTCTTCGAACGCTTCCATCGCCGCGCATTGTCGCCAATCTCGAGCTGCCGCTCCACCTCGATGACCAGCATTCTGTGTGGTGCCGCGGCGTGAGGGCTAAATTACGGTGAACGTCGGGAATGTCAGGTGCGTGGACCGACGTCGGGTCAGCCCGGCCGCTCGATGCCATGGCCCGCGCCACGTCGGCCACAACGGCAGCGGTTCAAGGCGCCGTACGAATGCTGGGGCGATGACCTCGCACGCCGAGAACGGCCGAGAGGTCGACCGCGACTGTCGGTCAAGTTGCGACCATTCCACAGCACTTCTTATACTTTTTGCCAGAGCCGCAGGGGCATGCCTCGTTTCGACCCGGTTTCCTGACAGGGGGGGTGGCCTGATACGCGGGATAGTCCGCGGGGTGCGCGACGTTGACGACGTTGCGTCGCCCGTGAAATGGATGTGCTGCAACCTGCGGGTCGATCATGGCGGGGGGCGTCGTGTGCACAGGTCCGTCGTCGGGCGAGGTTTCCGGCAGAGGCGTCACGCCGGTGTCAAACGGCGGGAGATGCTCGAGGACGGCGTCCACGTCGTCCGCGCCGAGGCTTCGAGCCAGCGAGTGCACGACCGCTTCGAGGAAGCGCTTGGCCGCGAGCAGCTCGCGGATCTGCGACATCTCGTCGGCCTGGGCTTGGCGTACACCCGCGAGCTCCTGGTGTGTCGCGGCGAGCGCGTCGCGTGTCGCCTGTTCCTGCGCCTGTGAGACTGCGAGTTCCCGCGCAAGTCGAACCACTTCGTCGGCAGCGTGACGGGCCCGATGTTCCGCGTCGATGAGGGCGCTGTTCACCGTGGGCTGCTCGCTCAGCGAAGGAGGCGACGTGGGCGAGGAGCGAAGCGCGTCGAGTTCGTCACGGGCCTGGGCGACGCGCTTCAGCTGCTCCTCGGCGATCAGGCGCTTGTCCTCGGCGATCAGGCGCTTGTCCTCGGCTTCCAGTTGCTCCTCGGTCTTGGCTCGAAGCCGGGCCTGCAGCTCGTCGATGTAGCGCAGGGAATTCTCGGCGTACTGGCTGGTCTGTCCGGCCTCCTGCCCTCCGGTTGCGTAGGTGCGGCGATCTTCTTCTCTGGCCCGACGTTCAGCGGTGAGCAGTGCATCGGCTTCTTTCAGGCGTCGCTCGAGATCGGTCACAATGGCTGCTGGATCCTCGATCTGGGTCGCAGCGCCGGAGCGAAGCTCGGCCAGCTCGGCCTCGAGGATGTCATGGGCTTGGACGACCTTCTTCAGCCGCGCCTCGGCGAGCAAGCGCTTGCTCTCGGCCTCGAAGTGCTCCTGGGTCTGAGCGCTGAGTTGGGCCTGCAGCTCGGTGATGTAGCGCAGGGTGCTTTCAAAATGCTCCGGGGTCTGTTGGGCCCCCTGCGCACGGGTCTCGTAGCCGCGTCGATCTTCCTCACGGGCTTGACGTTCGGCGGCGAGCCGCGCCTCGGCATCGGCGAGGCGGCGCTCGAGCTCTGCGACGGTGGTCGCTGGATCCCCGGCTCGGGTTGCTGCGCCAGGTGACGTCGGCTCGATCACCACCCCGGGGAGCCGTTCGGCGCGGCCACCCCACACAACGCGGGCGCGCTCGTTGGCCACCTCAAGGATGACGAGCAGCGAGGACACTGCGGCGAGCAGATAAACGCGGTCGTCGGCGGCGATCTCCCCGAACACCGGCCCGGCCTTCACGTGCCGGAACGGATGGCGCTCGCCGCCGAGCTTGACCGCGAGCGGGACCGCCTTGCTCAGCAGGGACTTCGCCTCTCCTTCGCGGGGGAGATGCACGAGATCGATGAGGCTGTGCGGGGAGCCGTGGGGCGCGAGGCGGACCGCCGCCATCGTCTCGCTGTCGAGGGCGAGATGGCCGATGCGGATGCCGTGCTCGTCGTAGTGGTGGATGGTGTCCGTCGACCGATAGCCCGGCTGGCGCGACGCGAGCCAGGGCTGCACGAGTAGGGCGGGGTCGAGCAAGTCGTACCAGCCGTCCGGCGGATCCGGAACGGTCGGACGCGGGGCGGTTTTCGGGCGACGAAGACGTGCGAGGAATGACTCCGTCATCCTCCCCAGGTGGTCGACGAACTGCTGCGGTAGTGATGCGCCCCGGGACAACGCGCCCCAGGCGACCGTGTACACGTCGCCCCACTGGTCGCCCGAGAGCTCGGCGAGATGCGGAAGGAGTGCGCCAGTGAGCTCAGGCCGCGGTTCGCGTGGTGTCCATGATGTGGTCGGGGGGCGAATAACACGCTGTTCGGCCCCCGCATCACCGTAACGACCGAGACGGGGGGGTCGTAGGGGCCCGAGACTGGGCGTCGTGCCGCCGGTTCGTCCGGGCGTCGGCGGTGATGCGGAAGGCAACGTGACAAGTTGTGGCCTATCCGGCGGCGATACGGGCGGCGGCACGGTCCCCTGGGGGCGTACCTGGCGCTCGGAGCGTGCATTCCGGGTCGCACGCCGCCGCGATGTCCCGGTACGCGTCACCGCTCCGTCCCCGGCGGACTGGTCCAGATCGTCGACGAGCGACAGCTCGACGTGAAGCGCATCAGCGACACGGGCCACGTCCGCGAGCGAGAGACCATCCGCATCGGACAGAGCGAGCGCCGCGAACCTGGCGGTGCGCTTCCCGGGTTGCCCGAGGAGTTGCTCCCACTCGAGGCCCCGAGCCCGTCGCTGCCCGTCCAGATGGGCGACGAGCTCGGCGGCGATGCGGGCGCCGGCGGGTGCAATGCGGCACTGAAGCGGCGGGAGCAGACGCATCGCGCTTCCCAGGCGTGGGCTCGCCGCGGAGTTCGCGAGCATCCGTCGGAGGTTCCCTGGCTGCATCCTTGCGGCACGCGCCAGGTCGGCGAGCGTCAACCCCCGCTCGGCGGCCCGTGCCCGGATCGCCGCCAGCAGCTTCATCGCTGTCATCAGCTCAATCTACTGCGCCGTCGCGCGCGAAGGTACGCGCGGCGCTCCGCGCCGTGTCCGTGAAGCGCTGGCGCTCGAGATCGCAGCCTGAATCGCGCGTCGGATCGTGATGCGGGTCGCCTGGGAAGCGCATCAGCGAGGGCTGATGCGCAAGATGCTCGACCACGCGCGGATGCGCCGCATGCTCTCGCGCGTCATGACGCGATATCTTGATGCGCATGGCAGAAAAAGAGATGGATCGACGCTTCCGCTTCACGGTGCTGAGGCCTCCTAATGCAGCGAACGGGACCTCGACCGTCGCGCTCGATCTGCCGGGCATCGGCAGGGAGCATGTCGACGTCCTGCGGGAGCTCATCGCGCCCAACCTCGGTCCCGGGTTCGTCCTCGCTATCAACGGCGAGGCCGTCGCGCACGGCCCCGGGATGGACGACCGCCAACCCGCGCCGTTTCGGGAGGTCCAGCAGCTCACCGAGATGGCCGTGCAGCAGCACGAGTACATGTGCGCCGAGCTCCGGCGGATGCGCGACGAGCACGAGCAGGACTTCGCCCACGAGCGGGCCATTCTTCGAACCCTCCGCGGCCGCTGGCTCGAGCGGGTTCTGGATGACCAGGTGCGCGGCGAGGATGCGCTGCGCTACGTCGTCGAGACCATCCGCTCCGCGGCGAAGAAGACCGAGCCGCCCAAGGCTGACGGCGAACAACCACCGGCCGACGGATAAGCAAGCCTCGCGGATGACGAGTGTGCGCAAAGATGGGACGGAGCGAGAGCGACGAGGAAGAAGGCGACCCTAACTGCCAACATGCCGTGAGACACAGGGCCCCCAGAGTTTACTGAAGCAGGGCGAGATCACGAACCAGAGGATGAACGACGAGAAAGACAAGACGAAGGACGATAACGAGCAGCAGTCGAGGATCGAGGCCATTCATAGCGAGGAAGCCGTCGGGAAAGCTGACGGAGTGCTGCTGATGGACAGACTGCCGAAGCGAGGGACGATCGAGGTCCAGGGTCCGCCGGGGATGGCGGTCGTCGTGGGAGGAGACGAATGGTGCACGAAAATTGTGCTTCATCTCCCGCTCAACGATGAAGGGGCATGGAAGCCATGACGACGA
>Ga0075163_10009809_pt1 | contig 12548 bp, 13 predicted proteins | sample JI1023141ADNA_FD_71478 | JGI IMG/M metagenome (GOLD analysis project Ga0075163, IMG submission 71478) | Wastewater effluent complex algal communities from Wisconsin, to seasonally profile nutrient transformation and Carbon sequestration -... | ecosystem: Engineered > WWTP > Effluent > Algae...
GCGCTCCGCGAGCGGCTGGAGCACCCGGCGGGAGTGCGCGGATTGAGCGAACAGGTCCATCGCGGCGTCGACCGTGGCGAGAGTCGAGCGCGAAACGTCCGCCTGTCAATGGCTGCCCAGGCGTCGCGCCCTGGGGCCCGTGAACCCGACCAGGCGAGGCGCCAGGGCCCACCGGCCCCATCCGGGTTTCGCGAGGTTGGCCCGGACGATGTGGGGTCGGCGACGCTCGGGCCCGGTGGCACCGCCCTTGCTCTATCCGGCGCCATGCTCGAGCTCGTCTATGAGTACCGCCTGCTGATCGGCAAGTGCTCGTCGGGCGCCGGGCTCACCCTGGACGAGATCGAGCGGCTGACCAACCTCGAGGCCGCGTTCGTGGCCGGCGAGGACGATCGCCGGGCCGCCGAGGGCCGCCGCTTCCGCCGCGAGCGGGTCGCCCTCACCGCGGTGCTGCGCGGCGGCGACCTCCACGACGCGGTCACCGTCGGCGAGCTGACCCTGGGCGGCCTGGTCTGCCTGGGCGCGCCGTACGCCGAGGTCGGGGCGATCGTCGACCTCGCCATCGACGACGACGCCAGCCACCGCACCTATCGCTTCAAGGGCCGGGTCGCGTGGATCGGCGACGACGCCGACGACGACTACCGGCTCGGCATCGAGCTGACCGGCGCGCCGGTCGTGATCCGGCGCTCGGCCCCGGTCGCCCTCGATCCGCTGCTCGCCCGCGTGGCGGCCTGAGGACCCCGAGCGTCAGCGAGGGTCCGAAGAAACAGGGAGCGCCGCCGCCGCGTCGTGAGGGCTCGCCGCCGCCGTCGCCGATTCCTTCTGGCCAGGCCTGGGAATCCACCGGCGCGCGCGCCCTCGCCGTCGAGCGCGGTGCTACTGTCGCGACCATGATCGCGTACGACGAGCTGGCCGCGGCGCTCGAGCGCTGGCGGATCCGCAACGGCCTCCCCGCCACCCCGCCGCTGTTCGCCGACGCCCGCGGGGCGACGACGCCGCCGCCGGCCCCGCGCGCCACCCAGGCGATCGCCGCCGCGCCGCCGCCGCCCGCGCCGGCCCCGGTCGCCGCCGCACCGCACCGCGCGCCGCCGCCGCCGCCCGCGGGGCGCGCGACCCTGTTCGGCATGCCCGCCGCCGCGCCGCCGGCCGCCGCGCCGACCGCGGCGATGGAGCTGGTGCCGCCGCCGCCCGACGACGACGGCGGCGACCTCGGCGAGGCCGACGTGCTCGAGGAGGCCGATCCGTACGACAACGAGGGCAGCGACTTCGCGGTCGCGTTCGCCGCCGAGCCCGGGGCCGGCGGCGACGAGCCGACCCGCGCCGGTGGCGACGCGGGCTCGTCGGCCGACGGCTGGCCCGAGGCCCACACGGTGTCGACCTACGGCTGGGGCCAACCGCCGCCGGCGCCGGCGCCGACCCGCCAGGTCGAGGCCGACGACGAGGCCACGCACATCGGCGATCCCACCCGCCGCGACTGACGAGGACATGATGGCGACCGCCTGGCGTCGCGGCGCCCAACCGTCGGACTGGACGGCGATCGAGATCGCGGTGGCCGCGCCCGGCCCGGGCCGGGTCACGGTGGCGATCGAGGCCGCCGCGATCGATCCGTGGACCCGGACCCCGCGCGGCCGGGTCGGCGGCGTGGCCGCGGTCGGCCGGGTGATCGCGACCGGCGAGGCCGCCACCGAGTGGCAGGGCGCCCGGGTGCTGGTGCCCTCGCACGCGCCGTGCGGCGAGTGCGAGCTTTGTCGGCGCGGCGGCGTGGTCCTGTGCCCCGACGGTGAGGTGGTCGGCGTGACCGGCCCGGGCGCGCTCGCGACTGTGATGACCGCGCCGACCCGCTGGCTGGTCCGGCTCGAGACGCCGCTCGACATCCCGGGGCCGGCGGCGGCCGCGCTCGGCGGCGAGGTCGCGATGGCCTACGCGCTGTACACCCGGCTCGGCGTCGGCCCGCGCGAGCCGGTGGTGATCTGGGGCGACGGCGCGCTGGCCGCGCTGACCGCCGCGATCCTGGTCGCCAAGGGCGCGCCGCCGGTGGTCGCCACCGACGACGACGCGCTGGCCGCGGCCCTGCCGGCGACCGCCATCCGCTGCGCCGCCGATCCGGTCGCGGTCGACGCGGCGCTGCAGGCCGCGGGCGCCGGCCGGCGCCCGCGCCGGATCGTCGTGACCGACCCGGCCCGGCTGGCGACCGCGCTGACCCTGGCCGGCTCGCGGGCGATCGTCGCGATCGCCGCCCACGACGGCGCGGCCGGCGCCGTCGACCTCGCCGGCGCCCTCGCCGCCGAGATCACGCTCGCCGGGGTGGTCGGCTGCCACCCCGATCTGCTGCCCGAGCTGGCCGCGCTGGTGGTCCGCGGCGACCTCGACCTCGCCGCCACCACCGAGATCGTCGACGTCGCCGACCTCGGGCCGCGGATCGCCGCGCGCGCCGCCCGCCGCGATCCGCGCACGCTGGTCGCGTCGCTGGCCGGCTGGGCGAGCCCGTCCGCGCCCGCCTGACCGTCGCGCCTCGTCGGCGACGACGCCCGGCCGGGTCAGCCCGCGGCCGGGTCCGCGCCGACGGTCACAGCGCGAAGGCGAGCACGACCGCGACGATCGCGACCGCGCCGACCGCGATCGCGATGATGATCTTCTTGCGCCCGCTCTTCATCTCGCCGATCAGCTCGTCCTCGCCGACCGGCGGCCCGTCGTCGGCCGCGGCGGCCTGATCGGGGTAGCGCGGCATCGACGAGGTCTGGCCGGTCTTGAGGCTGTAGCGCTCGGCGTCGGTGGTGGTCACCGTGCCGTCGTCGGAGTAGCGCTCCTCGATCGGCAAGGTGTCGGCCTTGTCGGCCGCGGCGGCGTCGGTGCTGCGCGCGGCCTCGGCGGCGGCGGCGGCGTCGAGGTCGCCCTTCTTGAACCACAGGGTCTCGCGGAACTTGCCCTTGTTGGCCTTGCGCGCGACGTCGGCCGGCCGCTTCTTGCCGGTGGCCCCCGCCGGCGCCGGCGCGCTCGCGGTCTTGGGCCGCGGCACCGGCGCCGCCGACTCGGCGGCCGCCACCACCCGCGGCGCGGGCGGCTCGACCGCGGCGGCCGGCCTGGCCATGGCCTGGACCGCGGCCGTCATCGGGCCGACGTCGCTGGCTGGCGTCGGCGCGGCGGCCTCGACCGCGGGCCTGGCCTCGACCGCGGCGACCGCCACCGGCGGCGCCCACGGCGACGGCGCGGCGGCCTCGACCGGCGCGGGGTGGGCCGCCGCCATCGCGGCGTGGACCTCCTCGGCGTCGAGCATCGGCGTCCGCTGGGTCAGCATGTCGTCGACCTCGGGCGCCTGGGCGACCGCGGCCTGGGCCGCGACCGCCGCCGCCATCGCGGTCGGCGGCGGCACCGCCGGCGCCTGGATGGTCGGCGCGATCGGCCGCCGGGCCGGGATCTCCGGCGTCGGCTCCTCGCGCAGCGCCGCCGGCGGGATCTGGACCTCCATCACCCGGGTCTTGGCGTGATCGGTCGGGGCGCCGAGCACCACCGCCTGCGCCGACTCGCGGGCCTTGCCGACCCGGCCGAACGGCGCGGTGGTCGCGGGATCGACGGCGCCGATCTGGACCTTGCCGAGATCGTCGAGGAACTGCTTGAGCGTGAGGTAGCGGCGGGCCGGGTTGCGGTCCATCGCCCGACCGATCACCGCGTCGAACGCGGTGGTGATCGACGCCTGCGCCGACGGCGGCGGCACGGTGCCGCCGAGCTGGGCCGCGGCGATCGCGGCCGGATCGCCGACGAACGGCGGCTGGCCGGTGAGGAGGAAGTAGGCCACCGCGCCCAGGCTGTAGGTGGTCGAGCGCTGATCGAGCGGCTTGCCCTCGAGCGCCTCGGGGGCGGAGAAGCCCGGCACGCCCGGCGCGCGCTCGCCCGGGGTCGGCAGCGCGAAGTTGATCAGCTTGATCGCGTCGCCGACCACCAGCACGTTCTTGGGCGCGAGGTCGCGGTGGACCAGGCCGACCTTGGCGGCGTCGAGCAGCGCGCCGCCGATCGCGGCGATCACCTCGACCGCTCGCTCGCCGTCGATGAGCCCGGCCTCGACCTGGGCGGCGAGCGGCAGCGCGCCCTCGAGCCACTCGGTCGCGACCCAGACCTGATCGCCTTGCTTGCCCGAGGCCAGCACCCGCGCCACCTGCGGCGACTGGACCCGCTCGAGCATCTTGAGCTCGCGCTCCACCCGCTGGGCCTGGGCCGCCGGCGTCAGCACCGTCGGCGCGATCAGCTTGACCGCGACCGTGGCGCCCGACTGGGTGTCGGTGGCGCGATGGACCGCGCCGGTGTCACCGCCGCCGATCCGCGGTCCGAGCTGGAAGCGACCACCGAGCAGACCGGACGAGGCCGGCGTCGGGGCCGCGGCCGGCGCCGCCATCGCCACCAGCCGGCCGGCGTCGGCCGTGCAGAAGTTGGCGTCGTCGCCGTACTGCGTGCCGCACTTCGGACAAACCTTCATGTCGGGACCTTCGCTTGCAAACACGCGGATCGTAGGGACATCCTCCCTCGAAAGCAACCGGAGTGACCCATGCGTCTGGTGACCTTGGCCTATGCGACCGCCGACGAGCTCCTCGCCGACTACCACGAGCGCGACGGAGGGACGATCTCCGTGCGCACGCGCACCGACGGGACCATCGGCGAGAAGCTGCTGGTCGAGATCTCCTTCCCGGGGCTGCCCAACCGCGCCCTGGTGCGGGCGATGGTCACCTCCATCGCCTTCGACACCGGGCTACGCTTCGTGATCGACGAGGCCGACGCCACCACCCGCGACTTCATGCTCGCGATCGCCCGGGGTGAGAACGTGGTGGTCGCCGCCCACCGCGACCACGCCCGCTTCCCGACCACGCTGCGGGCCCGCTGGTCGGTCACCGGCGGCGGCCAGGGCGACGACACCACCATCGTCGAGGACCTGTCGGCCGGCGGCGCCTTCGTCCAGACCGCCCACCCGCCCGAGGTCGGCGCCGAGGTCGACCTCGCCATCGCGGTGCCGACCGGCCCCATGCTCGAGACCAGCGGTCACGTCGCCTGGGTCCGCCACGGCAAGGCCCCCGGCTTCGGCATCGACTTCGACGCCCTGGTCGGCGACAGCGGCCGCCGCCTCCGCGCCCTGCTCCGCCACGCCTCCGAGACGGCGGAGGTCGAGCTGGAGGCCTGATCCTTCGGGCTCGGGTTCGGGGTCCTTCGACTCCGGGCTCGCTGCCGCTCGCCCTCCGCTCAGGACGAACGGTACGTGTCGTCGGGCCCTCGGGTTCGGGACCGGCCTCGGCCCTCGGATCTGGGCCCTCGGGCGGCGCCTGTTGACACCGGGGGGCGGGTTGGGTAGAAACCCGGACCGCCATGGCTTCGAATACCGCCGCCTCCGAGAGCCGCCGCAAGCGTTCGCACAAGAACATGGGCCGTCGCAGGAAGAACGCGACTGGCCGCAAGTCCACGCTGAGCATGGCCGAGCTGTTCGCCGGCTTCGGCGAGCCCGGTCAGCCGGCGCCCGCCCTCGCCGCCGCCAAGAAGTGACCCCACGGCCGGTCGCTCGCGCGATCGGCTGACCGCTACGACGGTTCGGCCGAGACCCGGTCGACCGAGTACACGCCCTTGATCCGCGACAGCGCGCGGATCACGCCCTTGAGCTGGTCGAGATCCTTCACGCTCGCGTGGAAGGTGTTGACCGCCCGGCCGGCCTCGGTGGCGCGGCAGTGGGCCTGGTTGATGTTGACGCCCTGGTCGGTGAACGACTGGGAGATCGTCGCCAGCAGGCCCGGCTTGTCGGCGCACAGGACCTGGATCGCCACCTCGTGGCTGCCGTGGGCCTGGCCGTCCCAGCTCACCTCGACCCGGCGCTCGGGATCGAGGTCGAGGCCCTTGTCGCAGTCGCGGCGGTGGACGCTGACGCCCTTGCCCCGGCTGATGTAGCCGACGATGGCGTCGCCCGGCAGCGGGCTGCAGCAGCGGGCGAACCGGACCATGATGTCGCCCTCGCCGGCGACCAGGATGCCGCTGCCGGCCGGCCGCCGGGTCACCTTGCGCAGGAGCGTCTTGAGCACGCCCTCGCTCTTCTCGGCCTGGGCCTCGGCCTTCTTGAGGTCGTCGGGCAGGAGCTTCTCGAGCACCTGGGTGACGCTGACCTTGCCGTAGCCGACCTGGATGATCAGCTCGTCGGAGTCGCCCAGCCGCAGCTCGCGGGCGGCGTGGTCGAGGTCCTTCTCCGACCGGGTCAGGCTGAGGCCGCGCTTGCGCAGCCCCTTCTCGAGGATGTCCTTGCCCAGGCCGATCGCCCGCTCGCGCTGCTCCTTGCGGAGGAGGTAGCGGATCTTGGTCCGGGCCTTGGCGGTCTTGACCAGCGCCAGCCAGTCCTTGTTCGGCTTCTGGTTGGGGCTGGTGATGATGTCGACGGTGTCGCCGTTGCGGAGCTGGTAGCGGAGCGGGACGATCATGCCGTTGACCCGCGCGCCCGAGCAGTGATCGCCGATGTTGCTGTGGACGGCGTAGGCGAGATCGATCGGGGTCGCGCCCTTGGGCAGCGCCTTGACGTCGCCGCGTGGGGTGAAGACGTAGACCTCGTCGCCGAACAGGTCGAGCTTGACCGTCTCGAGGAACTCGGTCGGATCGCGCAGCTCCTTCTGGTGCTCCATCAGCTGGCGGATCCAGGCGAACTTGGCCTCGTCGTCGACCGGCTTGCCCTCCTTGTACTTCCAGTGGGCGGCGATGCCGTACTCGGCGACCGAGTGCATCTCCTTGGTCCGGATCTGGATCTCGATCCGCTCACCGCGCGGCCCGATCACCGCGGTGTGCAGCGACTGGTAGAGGTTGGCCTTGGGCAGCGCGATGTAGTCCTTGAACCGGCCGGGGATCGGGGTCCAGGTCTGGTGGGCGACGCCGAGCGCCTGGTAGCAGTGCATCTGCGAGTCGGTGATGACCCGGAAGCCGATCGCGTCGTGGATCTCCTCGAAGGTGCGGCCGGTCTTCTTCATCTTGGAGAAGATCGACCAGAAGTGCTTGGCCCGACCCGACACCGTGCACTCCACCCCGTTCTCGCGCATCTCCTTGCCGATCAGCTGCTCGACGGCGGTGATGTACTCGAGCCGCTCGGCCCGGGTCTTCTGCACCTCCTGGGCGAGCTGATCGTACTCGCCGGGCTGGAGGTACTTGAAGGCGAGGTCCTCGAGCTCGGTCTTGACCCACGAGATGCCGAGCCGGTTGGCGATCGGCGCGTAGATCTGCATGGTCTCGGCGGCGATCCGCTCCTGCTTCTCGGGCGGCAGGTGGAACAGCGACCGCATGTTGTCGAGCCGGTCGCACAGCTTGACCAGGATGACGCGGATGTCGCGCGCCATCGCCATCAGCATCTTGCGGAAGTTCTCCGCCTGCTGCTCCTCCTTGGTCGACCACGGCAGCTTGCCGAGCTTGGTCACGCCGTCGACCAGGAAGGCGATCTCCTTGCCGAACAGCCCGGTCAGCTGCTCGACGGTGGCCGAGGTGTCCTCGACGCAGTCGTGGAGCAGGCCGGCGCACACCGACGCGGTGTCGAGCCGCAGGCCGACGATGATCTCGGCCACCGACAGCGGGTGGGTGACGTAGGGGTCACCCGAGCGGCGGGTCTGGCCAGCGTGGGCCTTGGCGGCGAAGTCGTAGGCCCGACGGACGACGTCGAGATCGGCGGTGGGATCGTAGCTCTGGATCGTGGCGAGGATCTGCTCGAAGCGCATACGGCGGGGTAGCTGCCGAGCGTACCACGTCGGGGTCGCGCCCGCGGCTGCCCGTCCGGGCAGGGGTCGGCCAGAATGAAGCGACGGAGGCGCGGCCCGCCCTTACGAGGCTGCGGAGCGCGCCTTGTTCCTTCGGACCCTCGCTTCGCTCGAATCCTCAGTCGTTCGCAGCGACCCGGTCGGCGAACTTCCAGGTGAACTTGAAGGCCTGCTCGGTGCGGCGGACGACCAGCGTCATCTTGCGCATCTCGGGGCGGAACAGGTCGCGCTTGTAGAAGACGAAGTCGGCGCGGCCGCGGAACACCGACAGCGAGCCGAGCGACTGCCGGCGCTTGTAGCCGTCCTCGTTGATCGCGACGATGTCGCCGTAGATGTTGCGCTGGGCGGTGCGGATCTCGCGATCCCACATGCTGACCAGGTGCTTGGTGGTGGCGTGCTCGACCGACTCGGGCAGGTACTCCTTGCCCTGATCGTCGACCATGTAGACCTCCCACGACGTCGGGTCGGCCCACTCCTTCCACTTGTGCTCGATCTGGACGTGGAAGCGCAGCCGGTCGCGCGACACCAGCGTGAAGGTGGCGACGTTCTCGAGCGGGTAGCGCTTGTGGCGGGCGACGCTGACCCGCTGGGTCGGCTCGGTCTCGCGCGGCTGCTCGAGCTCCATGTCGCCGGTGACGATCACGACCGGCTCGGAGTCGCGCAGGGTCTCGTTGGCGGCGTCGAGCGGGTTGGGCTGGCGGACCTCCGCCGAGAACGTCCGCGCGCAGCCGGCAGCTCCCAGCGTCGCCGCCATCGCCACCACCAGCGTCGCAAGCCTTCCATGACCCAGGAGCAGGCTGTTCCGCATACGACAAGGGTGGCGCCGTCACGCCAGCGCGTCAACGGAAAAGCCGGGGCGGTTGCCTGCCATCGTCCTGCGACGTTGTCGCCCGCGGGCCTCAATCCCCCGTCGCACCCGACGCGATCAAGCGGCGGGCGTGGGCGGCGGGGTCGGTGGCGCGGTTGGCGGCGACGACCGCGGCCAGCTCGGCCAGCGGCAGCGCGACGTCGGGCCGATCGTGGTCGCCGTAGCGGCGGGTCAGGTAGATCGCGCGCAGCACCGCGTAGGCCGGGTCGATGGTCTCGTTGACGATCAGGTGATCGTAGGCCTGGTAGTGGCCGAGCTCCTCGATCGCCTTGCGCAGCCGCCGCTCGATGACCTCGGGCGCGTCGGTGGCCCGGGTCCGCAGCCGCGACGCCAGGGTGGCGAGGTCGGGCGGCAGGATGAAGATCCGGACCGAGTCGTCCGGCCACTGCGCGGCCAGGGCCCGGGCGCCCTGGTAGTCGACGTCGAAGATCATGTCGCGGCCGGCGGCGATGCAGGCGTCGATCGGCGCCCGGGCGGTGCCGTAGCGGTTGCCGTGGACCTCGAAGGTCTCGGCCAGCTCGCCGGCGGCGGCCATCCGGTCGAAGGTCGCGGCGTCGACGAAGTGGTAGTCGACGCCGTCCTGCTCGCCGGCCCGCTGGGGCCGGCTGGTGTAGGAGACCGAGAAGTCGATGGTGTCGTGCTCGCGCAACAGCCGCCGGGTCAGGGTGGTCTTGCCCGCGCCCGACGGCGACGACACGATGACGAGGCTGCCGCGGTTGCTCATTCGAGGTTCTGCACCTGCTCGCGGATCTTCTCGAGCTGGGCCTTGGCGTCGACCACCAGCGGACCGATGGCGGGCGCCGACGACTTGGCGCCGAGGGTGTTGAGCTCGCGGCCGAGCTCCTGGGTGAGGAAGTCGAGGCGACGGCCGACCGGTCCGGCGGTGGTGGTCATGGCGGCGAGCTGGTCGAGGTGGGCGCGAGCCCGGACCAGCTCCTCGGTGACGTCGGCGCGATCGGCGAGGATCGCGATCTCCTGGGCCAGCCGGGCCGGATCGACCTGGGCGACGATGTCGGGATCGACCAGCCGGCCGATCCGCTCGCGCAGCCGGTCGTGGGCGGCGCTGGCGGCGCGCGCGCCGGCGACCGCGAGTTGGTCGACGGTCGCGGTCAGCGCGTGGACCCGGGCGGCGAGGTCGCGGGCCAGGACCTCGCCCTCGCCGGCCCGCATGGCGACGAGGGCCTCGAGCGCGGCGGCGGCGGCGGCGGCGCCCGCGGCCGGCTCGACGTCGCTGACATCGCCGTCGCCGGCGGTCACCACCCCGGGCTGGGCGAGGACGTCGGCCAGGGTCGGCGCGCCGAGGCCGAGGGCGCTGGCCAGCCCGGCGAGCTGACCGTGGACCTGGGCCGCGACCGCGTGGTCGATGCGGAAGCCGCCGGCGGCGTCGGTCCGCTCGACGCGGATCGAGATGGTGACCGCGCCGCGCTCGAGGCGCTCGCGGACCGCGGCGGCGACCGCGTCCTCGATCGCGGCGGCGACGCCGGTCGAGCGGACCTTGAGGTCGAGGAAGCGGTGGTTGACCGCGCGCAGCTCGACCGTGACCTTGACCGGACCGCGCTGGGCGGTGCCGCGTCCGTAGCCGGTCATGCTCCGCACGGCGGCGGTGATACCACGGGTGGGTGATCGCCTCGGCCGGGCGATGCGGCGTCAGCGCGCCGGGGGGATCTGGCGCAGCGCGGCGAGCAGCGCCTGGAGGTCGGCCGGCGGCTCGGTGGCGAACCCCAGCGCCTCGCCGGTGATCGGGTGGACGAAGTCGAGGCGGGCGGCGTGCAAGGCTTGTCGGCCGAGGGCGGCGGCGAGCGGGGCCAGCGCCGCCAGCTTGCCGGTGTAGCGGCGGCCGTAGAGGGTGTCGCCGACCAGCGGCCAGCCGGCGTCGGCGAGGTGGACGCGGATCTGGTGGGTGCGGCCGGTCTCGAGCCGGCAGCGGACCAGCGCGGCGTCGACGGCGAAGCGCTCGATCACCTGCCAGTGGGTCACCGCCGGCTTGCCACGGTCGACCTTGGACGAGAAGCGCTTGCGGTCGACCGGGTGGCGATCGTGCAGCGTGCGGATGGTGCCGCCGGCGGTCGGCGGGGCCGGCGCGCACACCGCGACGTACTCGCGGACCAGCTCGGCCTTGGCCTTGAACAGCCGCTGCAGCCCGACCAGCGTCGGCTCGTCCTTGGCCACCACCATCACGCCCGAGGTGTCCTTGTCGAGGCGGTGGACGATGCCGGGGCGCAGCTCGCCGCCGATGCCGGCGAGGTCGTGGATGTGGGCGAGCAGGCCGTGGACCAGCGTGCCGCGGGGGTGGCCGGGCGCCGGGTGGACCACCAGCCCGGCCGGCTTGTCGAGCACGATCAGGTGGTTGTCCTCGTGGAGGATGACCAGGTCCATCGGCTCGGGGGCGAGGTCGATCGCCACCGGTGGGTGGATGGCGACCTCGACCCGGTCGCCGCGGCGCAGGCGCTGGCCGGGCTTGGCCGCGGCCGCGCCGTTGACGGTGACGTCGCCGGCGTCGATCAGCCGCTGGGCCTGGGCCCGCGACAGCGCCGGATCGCGCTCGGCGATGAAGGCGTCGAGCCGCGGCCGATCGTCGGTGTCGACGTCGTGGGCGCGCCGCTCCGGCTCGGGATCCCCGTCGACCTCCAGGTCGGGGTCGGCCTCGGGGCCCGGCGACACCCGCCCGCTACCAGATCTTCGACTTGACGTGGCCCTTCGACTTCACCAGGACGTCGACGATGGCCCGCTCGTAGATGTTCTGGCCGAAGATCTCCTCGGTGACGCGGCTCTTGAACAGGTCGCGGCCTTCCTTGATCTCGTCGGCCATCACGTCGAACAGGTTGTCGTTGGTGATGCCGTCGAGAATCTTGGCCTCGTGGTAGAGGGTCAGGTCCGAGGCGATCGCCCGCGCGAGCTGCCTGGCGCGCTTCGAGTTGTCGATCAGGTTGGCCATTGGCCGGATCGTAGGGGCAGGTCCGGCCAGCGGTCAAGCGCGCGGCCCGGCGTCCGACGGCCACCGGCGCGGATGACAGCCGGCCGCCGGCCGGCGACGATGGCGGCGATGGCCGACGACGCCGACATCACCGGCATGCTCGCCCGCGCGACCGCCGGCGACAGCGCGGCCGCCGGCCGGCTGGCCGCGCTGGTCTACGAGGAGCTGCGCGAGCGGGCCGAGACCCTGATGCGGCGGGAGACCCCGGGCGCCAGCGTGCAGGCGACGATGCTGGTCCACGACGCCTACCTCAAGCTGATCCAGCAGGACCGGGCGAGCTGGAACGATCGCCACCACTTCTTCGCGGTGGCGGCGCAGACGATGCGCCGGCTGCTGGTCGATCAGGCCCGCCGGCGCGGGCGCGACAAGCGGGGCGGCGGCCAGCGGGCGATCGAGCTCGACGCCCGGCTGGCCGAGACCCTGCCGGCCGGCAGCGACGTCGTCGCGCTCGACGAGGTGCTGACCCGGCTCGAGGCGCTCGACCCGCGCCAGGCCCGGATCGTCGAGCTGCGGTTCTTCGGCGGCCTCACCGTCGACGAGGTGGCGCGCGAGCTGCGGATGTCGAAGCGCGCGGTCGAGGCCGAGTGGACGATGATCGCGGCCTGGCTGCGGCGCGAGCTGGCGTCGACGTCGTGACCCCGGCCCGCCACGCCGAGGTCCGCGGGCTGTTCGCGGCGGCGCTGCGGTGGCAGGCGGCGGCGCGGGCCGAGGTGGTGCGCGCCCTGGCCGGCGACGACGGCGCGCTCGCCGACGAGGTGCTGGGCCTGCTCGCGCTGGCCGACGAGCCGGCGGCGGTGGCGGTGGCGGCGCCGGTGCGGGGTGTGCGCGCGCACGCGGCGGTCGCGCGGACGGTGACCGCGCCGTGGCCGCTGGCCCGGGTGCTGACCGAGCTGGCCGCGATCGGCGCCGCACCGACCGCCGGCGATGCGGCCGGCGCGACCGGCGAGGACCGCGACGACGA
>Ga0075163_10009810_pt1 | contig 12548 bp, 10 predicted proteins | sample JI1023141ADNA_FD_71478 | JGI IMG/M metagenome (GOLD analysis project Ga0075163, IMG submission 71478) | Wastewater effluent complex algal communities from Wisconsin, to seasonally profile nutrient transformation and Carbon sequestration -... | ecosystem: Engineered > WWTP > Effluent > Algae...
GCCGACGCTGCTCGGCTACGCGATCGGTGGCGGCCCCGGTTCGCCCGCGGCGGGTTCGACGTTCACTGGCGGCACCGCGACCGCGCCGACCACGACCGCCTCGGCGACGTTCACCGCCGGACAGATGATCCGCGGCGGGGCCTTCGGTGACGCGCGCGCGGCTGGTCGCTGGGCCGTGCTCGTCTCGCACGTCACGACCACGATGACCCTGCTGACCGCGTTCGCGGCGGCGCCGACGAACGGCGACATCCTCTACAGCGCGGAGACGGTCTACACGTCGGAACTGCCCTCGTCCTCGGCGATCACCGGCCTGCGGTTCCTGCTGCAGACGGCGAACATGGAGTACGAGTGTCACGGGTGCTGGGCCAAGTCGGTGTCGATCACGATGCCGGTCAACGGCCAGGTGCCGAGCGTCGAGATCGAGTGGGGAGTTTCGTGGTGGCGCCACAGCACCGCGACGTTCCCGAGCGCCACCAGTGTCGAGTCGTTCACCCCCGCGATCAGCGGCGGCGCCTACAGCTCGTTCTACTTCCAGGCGTACGGCACCGCCACCGCCGCGACCCGCACGATCCGCGCGCTGTCGATCGACATCGGCGTGAACAACATCCCGGTCATCGGCCCCGGTGGCGTGAGCCAGTACCAGGTGATCACCGGCTGCGTGCGCGCCCCGGCCGATATCACCGTCGGGTGGGTCGAGGACGCGACGACCGCCACCGCTTCGCCGCAGTCGGCCACCGACTTCGCCGCGACGACCGCGAGCCACGCGCTGTGGACGTCGAACACGACGGCCGGCCAGTCGATGGGCCTCTACATGCCGAACCTGATCCCGACCGGGAACAACGGCGTGCAGTTCGATGACGGTGGCATCAACCGCGTCCGCCGCCAGTACAAGGCCCGCGCCGACGAGACCCGCGCGACCGACCTGCTCGCCAGCGCCCTCCGCATCGGATTCGCCTGAACAAAGGACCCATGCTCAAGCCCAGCACGTACAAGCCGCACGCGATCTGGTTCTCGCGCGACCCCGCCTTCAACGCGCCGCCGATCCCGGAGCGGTCTGCCACCGCCACCGACGCCGAATGGAAGGCGACGGCTGACGCGTGGCTGATCGAAGCCGCGGAATGGGACCGGAAGGTCGCGCAGGCGCGCGAGACCGGCGTCATCACCGATCTGCTCGTCGAGGGAGCGGAGCCGACGCTGTTCCAGGTTCGCCCCATGCCGAGCGAGGTGATTCACAAGCTCCACGACCGCATGACCAGCGGCAAGGTCGGTGACCTCGAGGGCGCCGCGATCGCGTTCCGCGCGTGCGTCGTCGGAGTCTCGAACCTCGGCGAGCCGCGAACGCTGAAGATGACGAACCACCCGGAATACGGGCGCATCGAAGACGGGCAGCTGGTGCAGCTACTCGACGAGATCAACCCGCAGATCGTCGCGCAGCTCGGCGGCTACCTGCTCGGAAGGGCGGTCTCGCCGAACCCAAAATGATCGAGGGGGTCCGCCTGCTCCCATGGCTCCAACAGGCGACGCGACGCGACCCGGTGGGGGTCGCCTATCTGAACGACTGCGAGGCGTGCATGCGCGAGCGATCGAAAGACCTGCGGCAGTCGATGCGGTGCGGCTTCGAGCCCGCACTCGACGATCCGCGCGCGTCCGCAACGTGGCGCCCCGACGGGTTCAGCGGCTTCGACGGTCTGCCCGGCGGCCTCGCGTCGACGTGCCCCGGCTACACCGTACATCTGCCCGAGGTGCGCGAGGTGTCGTGGTTGCACCTGTGGTGGAGCAAGGGCCAGCTGCGAGACAAGCTTGGCGCCGCGCCGTCGGAGACGGTGCAGATGCTCGTGGAGACGCTGTCGGCCGAGAACAGCGCGGCTGAGGCGTACGAGATGCAGCGCGCGCGCGACGAGCAGTCGAAAGGCGGTCGCTGATGGGCTTGTTCGACATCGTCACGAAGGTACTCACCGAGTACAAGGCCGACGTCTCAGACCACGAGAAGAAGGTCAAGCGTCTGACCGGCGTACAGAAGGAGTTCGCCAAGGCAGAACTCGACGCCGCGAAGGCGCGAAACGAGCAGATCGATCAAGCCAAGAAGCAGCTCGGCACCTACGCGGTTGCCGTCGGCACCGCGTTCGCCGCGATCAAGGTCGGCCAGGCCGGGCTTCAGGAGTACATCAAGTATTCGCAGGTCGCGCAGACCACGACGAACGAGACGCTGTCGAGGCTCAAGGAAGCCGCCGGTGGCCTGCGCACCGAGATGGACCTGCTCACGTTTGCCGCGAAAACCAACCACGGCGCGTTCAAGCTCACGACCGATCAGCAAGAACTGACGCTCAAGGCGATGCGCGCGCTCGAGAAGCAGGGCGCCGATTCCGCGAAGGTGTTCGAGGCGGTCACGACGGCGGTCAGCGAGGCGAAGACTGACGCGCTCGAGCCGTTCGGGATCTCGATCGACGTCACCGGCACGAAGGCCGACAAGTTCGGCGCGATCATGAAGGCACTGTCTGGCGAGGTCGCGAAGGCCGGCGGCGATCTCAGTTCGCAGGGCGACGAGGCGAAGAAGCTCGGCGTGCAGTGGGATGACGCGATGTCGACGATCAAGCGCGCGATCGGCGCGATCGTCGTCGGCCTGGCGCCGCTCATTGGCGCCGTCTCCGACCTGGCCGCGGCGGTAGGCGCGATCGTGTCGAAGGCGGCGCAGCTTGCCAGCTACGTTCCGGGCGGGTCGAGCACGGCTGTCGGCGCTGGTGCGGCTGCGGCGCTCGGCGGGCCCGGCGGCCTGCTCGCTTATGGGGCCTACAAGATCGGCGGCAACCTCGGCGACACCGACGTGTTCCAGGCGGCCCGCGCGCGCGGCGATGAGCAGGACGCGGTCAACCGAGCGGTGTTCGATCGCGCCATGGGCTCGCTCAATCGCACGCCGTCGTACCGCGTCGGACGCGGCGATGCCACGCTGGCGAATCAGACGTCCATCGCCGCGGGCGCGCGCGGCGATGACATCCTCGAGGCGCTCAAGGTGGCCAAGGCCGCGGCGCTCGGCCAGGACACGATCGCGGGAGACATCGATCGCATCCTCGACTCGTCGACTCGGACCGCAAAGCAGGCGCTCGACAAGCAGAAGGCGTTCAACGGCTTCGTGTACGGACTGCGCGGAACGCTGAACGACTTCGGTCCGACGAAGCGAACCGGCGGTGGCGGGCGCGGCTACCGGCCGGGCGACTTCTCGAGCGGGTTCACCAGCGACGGCCTTGGATTTTCGCCCGGCGCTGGCGAATTCGACACCGGCTACGGCTCGACGGCGTTCGGCTACGGCTCCGCGTTCGGAGGCGGCTTCGGCGACCCGAATCAGTTCGCGCTCGACGACATGGGCCGCGCGGCCAACAGAGACAGCGCCGAGCGAATCCTCGGCGGAACGCTCGGCCTCGGCAAGTACGGCGGCGCCATGAGCGACCGCGCTGCCGCAGCCGAAAAGCGCGAGAGCGCGCTCGCGAAAATGTTCGGCCCGCTATCCGACTTCGACGCGTACGCCTCGGGCTTCGAGTTGCTGCGCGGCGCGGTGACGTCGGCGTTCCAAGCGTGGATGGACGGCTCCAAGTCCATCGGCGCGGCGGTCAAGGGCGCGATCAGCGCGATGATCGGCGCGAAGGCAGTCGACATGCTCGCCGAGTCGCTGCGGCACGGCGCGTACGCGATCGGCTCGCTCGCGTTCGGAGACGTCAAGGGCGCGGCGATGCACGGCACCGCGGCGGTCAAGTTCGCGGCGGGCGCGGTCGGCCTGGGCGTGCTCGCGAAGACTCTCGGCGGTGGCGGTGGCAGCACGACCGCGGCGGGCGCATCGGGCGGGGCTGCGCCGACGGGCGGGGCGAGCACCTCGCAGCAGACGTCGAGCCGGCCGATCACGATCCTCCTCGGCGACGAGTACGGCGCGGATAGTCCGCGTCGACGGCAACAGCGCGCCGCGCTCGCGATCGAAGCGGGCAAGCGCGCCATCGGCTCCGATGACGGGGTCATCTACGGGTGATGCATGCCTAGGGGACGACTCGAGGGAACCATCACCGTGCCGTCCGGCTGGACGTTCTCGGCGACCAACGGCACGGGCGGACCATCGACGGTCACCGTCCCGGCAACGTCGTACTCCGTGACCGCCTACTGCACGGCGCTGCAGACCGCGCTCAACACGGATCGGCCATCGGGCTGGACCGTCACGCCGTCATTCGGCGAGTCGGGCACCGGCCTCGTGACCATCAACTGCTCGTCGACGAACTGGTCTATCACGTGGACCACCGCCGAGATCGGATCGCAGATCGGCCACACGAACATCACGGCGCGCGCATCGTCGCTCGCCGGCGGCATCGTGCCCGGTGTCTGGATGCCCGATTGCGCGTACTGGTCGCCGTACGACGTCGGCGATCAGGGGCACTACGTCAGCGACATGCGCCAGATGGTGAGCCCGCTCGGCCACGTCAAGACGCTGTACGGAAACAAGATGCGCGTGCTCGCCGGCCTGAAATGGGAGGCGGTCAGCAAGGACCGGGTGAAGCTGTACAACATCGGCGCCTCATACCAGCCGTTCGAGTCGTGGTGGCTGGCAACGCAGCTCGGCGAGTCCTACGTCGCGTTCACGCCCGGCTCGGTGGTCTACTTCTTCCCGTCGGCTGACTCGGGCACGTCGACGACGTACAAGATCCTCGACCTGCAGACGTTCGCGCCGCAGACGCTGGTCACCGGCTGGGCTGGCCGGTTCCGCGTCGAGATCCCGCGCATGGTCGTGACCCCGTGACCACGACGAGCTCGCTACTGTCGTCGGGCGCGGGCGCGGCGATCCAGTTCGTCGTCTGTATCGAGGGCTACGAGTACCTGCTGACCGATGGCGCCGCGGACCTGGCCTACGACACGTGGGACGGCGAGTCAGATCCGGTGTGGGCCGGCGCGCTCGGCGGGCTGACGATCGACTGGGGCGGCATGAAGCAGTCGATTGCTCCGTGGTCGACGCGGATCTCTCCGATGTCGATCACGCTGCGGGTGATGGACTTCGACGGCACCGACCGGTTCGGGATCGACACGCACGCGAACGCGGCCGGCGCATCAACGAAGCTGTCGGCGGACGTCAACACGACGGACGCGGCGATCGACATCCTCGACAACTCGGCGTTCGCTGACGGCGTGATGTACATCGGCCAGGAGCGGATCACGTACACCGCGAAGCCGACGTCGAACCTGTTCACCGGGTGCGCGCGCGGAACGCTCGTTCCGTTCAAGGCCGACTCGGAGACCGAGCAGCGCTACGCACGCAATCACCGGATCCCGAGCTTCTACAACGCGCACGAGGCCAAGATCTCACCGGTCGTCTCGTCGACGCCGCGCAACTGGATCGGCAAGTGGGTCGGCGTCTGGATGCACGTTCGCGTCGGTGGCGTGCTCAACAGCAAGGCCGATGCGCAGCTGATGTTCGCGGGCACGATCTCGTCGATCGGAGACTCGACCAGTGGCGTCACGCTCGTGGAGTGCACCGACGCGCGCGCGAAGATCCAGGACGCCGTGCTTCTGCACGACCAGATGACGGGCGCGGTCGCCGAGGGCGTGACGCTGCGCGATGGGGACAAGTTCTTCGCCTTCGACTCGAACGCCGGATCGGGCAAGTCGTCGACGCTGATGTGCGTAACGGGAGCCTCGACGAGCTACGAGGTCGAGCCGGGGCTGTACACCCTTAGTGAGTTCGAGTACGTGCTGAACCTGTGGCTGCACCAGGCCAAGGCGGACGCGCTGCTCAACTTCCGGTGGTCGTATCAGGCCGAGGCCGCGACGGCCGCGGGCACGCGCGGACGCTTCACCTGGCAGCACACGGCGGCATCGACCGAGAAATACGCGGCGTTCAGCACGCCGACGATGGTTCTAGAATTCCTCGGGTGGGGCAAGGGCATCCACGCGCTCTCATGGAGCAATGATAGCGACGCGACATGGACGCTCGACGGCCCCGAGGAGCCTTACCGCATCCTCCTGGAACACCCGAACTTCTACACGACGATGACGCTCGCGAACACCGCGGGGACGTGGGTGGACAACACGTCGTTCCTGCCCGCCGACTTGAAGCCGTTCCCGACGACGTCATCGAGCCAGTGGGGCATCCTGAAGCTGTCGACCGGGCTCGTGCTGCTCGCGCACTACGAGACGGCCACGACGTTCACGGTCTCGGCGCCGCCGAAGCTCATCGAGCTCGGCGGTGAGTCCCCCGGCGACTTCCTGTTACACGGCCTCCGCGTGTCCGAGCCTGGCGACATCACCGTCGCGCAGGTCGTCATGCTCGAAGGCAAGTTCGCCACGCTGCTGACGCAGATCCTCGCGTCGACGGGCGTCACTTCGTACAACGGCACGTATGACGTCCTCGCCGAGCAGCTCGGGTGCGCGATCCCGTGGGAGCTTCTCGGCAGCGCGTGGACGCAGTCGATCGCGCCGCTCGGGTCGACACAGACCGAGTCGATCTGCGTCGTGCTCGACAAGCCGACGAAGCTCTGGGATCTCGTCAAGTCGCAGCTGATATTGCGTCGCGCGTCGGTCATCTGGAAGGACGAGGCGATCCGGATCGCGCAGTGGTCGACGCCGACCGCGACCACCGCGACGTGGGACCTGACCGAGTCGAACAAGTACAGCCCCGCGAACACGGTCGACCAGCAACGGTCCCCGTCGATCATCGACGATGGCGACACCTGCAACCTGCTCAAGATCGGGTACAACCGCGACTTCGGCGGCAGCTACCGCGGATCGATCACGATCATCGACCGCGCAGCGATCTCCGACGGCGAGCGCGCGATCACCGTCAACGAGCCGAGCTCGGTCGGCGGCATCACAGCAACGGGCCAGTCTGTCGAGGCGCTCGCATCCGAGGCCGCGGCGTGGCTGCCGATGTTCTCGCGTCCGATCCGCAAGGTCCGCCGGTCGATCGGGCTCGAGCACATCTGCACGATGGCGCCGGGTGATCAGGCGTTCATCACGGACAACTTCGCGCGCGACCCGTCGACGGGTATCCGCGGCTTGTCGGCGGTCCCGGCGCTGATCGTCTCGGTCTCGTGGGATCTCGGCGGCGGCTCGGCCGACGGCGGATCGGCGCGCGACTTCATCGCCGAGATCGACCTCGTGCTCGAGCCGGGGCGTCGCTTCGCGCCCTACTCGCCATGTGCAGAGGTCGACTTCACCGCCGGCAGCGGTGGATACAACGCCGGTACGAAGACGCTGACGATGCAGACGCACCGCCACAGCGAGACGTCGCAGAACGAGGACATGACCCACTTCGACGCGGGCGACAAGGTGCGCGTGGTCGAGATCGATCCTGCCAGCGCCGCGGCTCCGCTGACGTGGACCGATACCATCGCGTCGAAGACCACCACGACGTGCGTGCTGACCACCGGGCTTGCGGGATGGGACTCGACGAAGCGCTACCGGATGATCTCGGACGCGTACACGACCGCGGTCACTACGCAGAAGTCGGACGTGTACCAGGCCAACGATTCCGACGGGCTGATCTCGTCGCTGGCGCAGGCGTACGTGTACACGTACGGGGCATCCACGGCGGTCACCTGGACCGCATCGGCGCCAAGCGACCCGCCGTCGCTGCCGTCGATCTACGGCTACGGCAACGGCTACCCGCTCGACACCGGCTATGAGCGGGACTGCGTCGACCTCGCGAACAACCTCAGCAACTACCGCACGGCGCCGATCGGGTCGATCCTGAACTCGTCCGTTATCTCCGCATCGAGCGGAAGCTACCAGCGCGAGATCCTGCACGTCATGCCGTGGCACATCGGCCCCGGGACGTTCTACACGCGCAAGCGGAGGATTCACGTCGCGCCGTTCGCCCGGAACACGGAGGCATCGGGCAAGTCGATCTGGGTCTACTGGTCGCGACGGCCGCCGACCGGGTCATCGTTCACCTGGACGACGGCCGCGACACCCGAGTACACGATCCCGACGCCGCGCGAGTACGTGACGTTTTCCCTATCCGCCTCGGCGGGCTGGGCGTCGCTGACCGCGCAGACGATCGACTGTCGCGCCGCCGACCCCGACACCGGCGAGGGATACCTGATCATGGAAGGTGAGAAGGGGATCGAAACGCGCGGCTATTCGGTGCTGTACCTCGGCCCGCTGGAGAACTCATGAGCAGCCCGATCTCCAAGGACTACACGCCACCGATCGATGCGTTCCGCTGGTGCAAGAACGGGATGATGCCCGACGTGCGCCTCGTGAATCAGCTCGTCGCGGCGAACAACCGGATGCACGCATACCGGAAGAAGACCGTCTTCAACATCTGGGCGTTGTCGTCGACGAACGGCGTCAAGCATCGGTTTCACTTCCGCAGCGGCGAGGGGACGCAGCTGCTCGTGTTCCGCTACGGCGTTGCGCCCGCGTTCCACGCTGCGACCACGCCGCTCGTCACCTTCACGATCACGCCTTCGGGCGGTTCGCCGGCGAGCGCCTACGCGTCGTTCGGTTCGGCGAATTACGGCACCCTCACCCCGGATGTGATCCAGTGGGGCAAGCGCGCGTTCTCCATCTCGCCGAACATCGCGTATGAGGTCTCGGTTACCACCGCCGACGAGGCGAACCTTGTTGCGCTGACGGCGTTCGAGGTCGGCTACCACGACCTGACCACGGACGTCGACGGGTTCATCGCGCCGACCTCGACCTACGGCCAGATCGACGATGCGGCACGGCAGACGATGTTGCTGACCCTCGCCACGGCGTGGAAGCACAACGGCGCGCACCTCTACAACTGGAGCTGCAACGGGACCGCGAAGACGATCACCGGCGCGACGTGGACGAACCCGATCGACGCGACCACAGCTGTCGCCTCGACGTCCGCCGGCGTGATCCTCGGCGACGCACTGCTCGAGCCGTACGGCCGGCGGTCGGCGTCCACATATATGACCCTGTGCGCCTACGGCCAGGTGACCGGCGGCGCGGGTACGGGTGAGGTACGGATGTTCACGGACTACGGCGGCGCGTCGCCGACGCTGTGCTCGGTGACGGGCATCGGCACGACGTTGCAGTGGTACACGTCGAACCAGATCTTCGGGGCGGGGAACTTCGCGCCAGACGAGTTCACGAAGGTCGACCTGCAACACCGCATGAACGGCGCCGGGACGCTCAACCTCTACGCGGTCAGCCTGTACCTCTACGAGACGTGACAAGTTGCCGCCTCGCGACTCCGGGTAGTACCCGGGTCGTATGGCCATTGGCGACGTCACCACCATCGTTCAAGGGTCGCGCGCGAAGGTCGAGGCGCTCGCGTCGGCGACCGCGACGAACTCCGCGCCATCAGGCGCATCTGCGGGGCTCGAGACGAACGCGCTCGGCGTGTTCGGCAAGATCCCGACGACCTGCATCGCCGAGGTGGTCTCGACGGCCGGATCGGCGACGCTGACCGTCACGATCCGCGTCTGGGGGTACGACGGCGCGAACTGGACCCCGCTCGGTAACAGCGCGACCGGCACCGCGCAGGGCGTCCTCAACGACGGCAACGCGATCACCGAGAGCTCGGCTGACAAGATCGCGTTCTCGCAGCCCATCTCGTACCTGGGCGCGTACAGCCGCGTCTACTTCGAGATCACGGCCATCGGCGGCACCTCCACCGCCGTCACCGTCTTCCTCATCGTGCAGCGCGACCTGTGACGCTCCCACGCGCTCACCTCGGCTCGTTCTTCGGCGACCCGTTCGCCGACGGGACGTCGCTGACCGCGCGGAACTTCACCGCGCGTGCATCTTCGACGGCGATCGCCGTCACGCGCGATGCCACGTCGAACATCTACACGCCGGTGTCCTCGGCTGAGTGGGCGACGTTCCGCGCCGCGTTCTCGCTGACCGCGCCTGCGCCCGATTCGCTTTGGCTGCTACAGGAGGCGAGCGGCAACCTGGCCGACACGATCGGTGGACTCACGCTGACCGCCGCCGGGACGGTGACGTACAACCAGGCCGCGACGGGGTGGACCCGGACCGGCGTGGGGCTCGCGGATGGCGTGAATAGCCAGTTCGCGACGACGAGCGCGAGCCTGCCGAATGCGAACGCGGCGAGTCAGACCGTGCTCCTGATCGGCACCGTGACGACGTCGCCGGCCAGCAACCGGCAAGTGTACACCGGGCCGAACAACAGCCTTCGCATCATCGGCGGAACACCTCGATTATCGGTGACGGCCATTGCCTCGACGGCGTCGGGATCGGTCAACCCGCTGAACGCCGTGCGGCCCTGGATCTACAAGCACGACTTCACCGGCTCGGTGCAGAAGGGCTACACGGACCAAGAGGCACTCGGCATACCGTACACGGCGATCGCCGGCAAGGTGATGCGCATCGGCTCGACGGCTGCGGCCCCGGGCGGCGTCTTCCTCTACGCGTGTGCCTGGTACAACGCCAATGCCGAGATCAGCGACGCGAACATCAAGGCGCTCCTTCAGGCCATGGGATTCACCATCGCGTGGTGACGCACGAACTTGTCCGGACCTGAGACTTGATGTAGCCGACAGCAAGGATCCCCATGACCCTCTCGCCCGACATCGACGCGCGCGCCGAACTCCAGGCGCTGATCGACGCCACACCCTACGGCGGAACGCTCGATCTGCCGGCGGGGTCGTACTTCGTCACGCGGGCGGGCTCGGCTTATTACGCCCTTCGCGTCCCGGCCGGAGTGCGCGTGCGCGGCAACGGCACGACGATCCGCCAGGCGCCGGGCATCGGTGCGAGCGTGCGCACGTTCCAGATGGACGGCGCGGGCGCGACGCTCGAGAACCTGACCGGCGACGGCGACGCGGCCAACCAGACCGTCGACGAGCACCGCGCCTTCGCGTTCGTCGCGGCGGCGGACTGCACGCTCCGCGGTGTCACGGCGCACGACTTCACCGGCGACGGCATCTACGTCTACACCGGCGCCGACCGTGCGCTGGTCGAGAACTGCACCGCGACGGGCAACCGGCGTAACGGCATCACGATCGCTGGCGGCACGGGCGTCCGGGTCTACGGCGGCGCGTTCGCCGGCAACGCGGCCCAGCAGGTCGACAGCGAGCCCGGATCGCCGACGCACGTCGACGACGTGACGATCGCGGACGCGCTCATCGACAGCGGCACCGTGGCCGGCTTCGCGCTCACGATCAGCGGCTCGAGCTCGGCGTCGCGGTCGCGCGGCTGGCGCGTCACCGGCTGCACGATCCGCGGCGGCGTCCATGTCGTGTGGGCCGACGACGTGATCATCGCCGGCAATGACATCGCGAACGGCGTCAGCAAGTTCGGGATCGACGCCTATCGCTCCTGCGACGGCCTTACGATCGCGCGCAACACGATCGCGATGACCAACGCGGCGATGGGCTTCGCCTCGGCGGTTGCCGCGGTCGGCACGGGTGGATCGTCGCGGCCGACTAACGTCAACGTGGTCGACAACGTGATCACGTGCGCGGCGCCCTCGTCCCTCGGCCTGCGCTTCGACGGCTGCGGGTCGGTCACTGCGGTCGGCAACCGGATGGTCGGCGCGGGCATCGTCAACGCGGGCGGGGCGGCGATCTACGCGCGCGCCACGGACCCGAGCGTGCCGTTCGACCTCGCGACGTTCGTTGGCAACGTCGCGGCCGGGTTCGGGTCGAAGGGCCTCGCGATTCAGGGGAACGGCGCCTCGCAACTGACGCGCGTGCGAGCGGTCGGCAACACCTTCGGCGACGCGACGGCCGTGCAGACCGTCGGCATCTCGCTCGACGACGGGACGCACGCGCTCCAGGCCAGCAACATCGTCGGCAACGCGTACGGCGCTGGCGTCACGAGCGGGGCGCTATGAGCGAGCGCCGGCACGACGACGACTCCGGCGATCACCACGACGACATCGACGAGCGCGTGCGCGCCGCGAAGGTCGCCGTGCGGGCGCAGGTCGAGCGCGAATTCGACCGCGACAAGCTCGATGGCATCCACTCGCGACTGCGGCTGATCGAGGCCGGCCAGTCGTCGCACGCGATGCAGCTCGAGTCGCACGGCAGCTGGCGCAAGGTCACGATGGCGATCGTCTCGGCGGTCGCGCTCGCCGCGCTCGGGTCGCTGTGGACCGCGTACACCGCCGCGCGCGACGCGGGCAACCGCGACGGCCGTGTCGACACCCAGATCGAGGCGCTGAAGGGCGCTGTTGGCAAGCTAGAGACCCAGATTGAATCGCTGTGGCGCATCCGCGTGCGCAGCCTGACAGGAGATCAACCATGACCGCGCGCAACCGTTCTCGCCTCCGCTTCGCATCACTGTTCACCGTCTCGGCCATCGTCATCATGGCGCTCGGGATGATCATGGTGCACAGCACCTACGATCGCGCCTACGCCGACGGAGCCGCCGCCGTCGCAGCGCTCGACGCCGGCGCGCCCGACGGCATCGCGACGTCGCCAGCCGCGGCCACAGCGCCCGTGGTGCACGACCCCGCGACCGCGCCGCTGGAGTTCGGCGAGGACGTACTCACCGCGTACAAGGCGGGGCAGTGGGCGCTCGTCGCCGTGCTCGTGCTGATCGCCGTGATGGTCGTGCTGACGAAGGTCGCCGACAAGTACGCG
>Ga0075163_10009812_pt1 | contig 12547 bp, 8 predicted proteins | sample JI1023141ADNA_FD_71478 | JGI IMG/M metagenome (GOLD analysis project Ga0075163, IMG submission 71478) | Wastewater effluent complex algal communities from Wisconsin, to seasonally profile nutrient transformation and Carbon sequestration -... | ecosystem: Engineered > WWTP > Effluent > Algae...
ATCAATTCAAACTATCTGAGTAAAATGCCATTTTCCTCTGATAAGAATTAAGTTTTTTTAGTTAAATCATCAACAATCTATACATGCTAAACTGTTTGAACATCTGCAAATAAGATAAACTAAACAAACATTTTCAAAAAAAGTTTTACACAAATCAAATTCCTAAGTTTGAGATTTAGTTAATTAGCCAATAATAAGCAGCTTTAGTAAATTCGAAAGTAAATAAAAACGTTTGTGTTATAAATAAAAACCAAAAATAGATTTGATATTCAGCAATGGTTAAAGAGGGAATTAAATTGTCTATGTTCAAAAAAATTACACTGAAAATTAATATAGCAAATAATAATATTAACCTTAGTTCGGGATAATAAATGTTAATAATAATGCTTATAACTATTTGATTATCAAACAAATACAGCATAGAAAGTTTTTATCTTTGTAGTGCAAACAAACAAAAAAAATACTCCCCATGCTGCATGATAAAATTACTGAAATTTTTATAAAGGTTGATGACTTTTGTAATGAATTTAAAAATGAGTTTTCAAAGTATGAAGTTCAAACCCTTGAATCAGGAAAAACTACAAGGAATAGAGCTAGTTCATTGTGTGATTCAGAAATTATCACTCTGCTTATTTCCTTTCATGGCGGTACTTTCAGGAACTTTAAACACTTTTATACAAACTATTGCTGTGTACATTTAAAAAATGAGTTCCCAGGTTTAGTTTCCTATAATCGTTTCATTGAATTAAGCCATCGACATGCATTGGCATTTATGTTGTTTTTACAATTTTCTTGCAAAGGAGAGTGCACAGGAATAAGTTTTATCGATTCCACAGTGCTAAGGGTTTGTCATAATAAAAGAATAAAACGGAATAAAGTTTTTAAAGATGTTGCAGCAGTTGGAAAATCAACAATGGGCTGGTTCTTTGGCTTCAAGCTTCATCTTATTATTAACGACAAGGGGGAAATTCTTTCTTTTTATCTAACAAAGGGTAACACCGATGATAGGGACGTGAAAACAATAACACAAATGACAAAAGAAATTTTTGGAAAACTATTTGGCGACAAAGGTTATATATCAAAAGCACTAAGTGATTTACTTTTTGGAAATGGAATTCAACTCATTACTCAAGTAAAAAGAAATATGAAAAAACAAGCACTAAGTAATGAAGAAAAACTCCTACTCAGAAAGCGTTCTGTCATTGAAACCGTGAATGATGAATTAAAAAATATATGCCAAATTGAGCACACAAGACATCGCTCTATTAGTGGTTTCCTCTTGAATATTATGGGAGCAATTGCTGCCTATTCTTTCTTCCCAAAAAAACCTTCGATTAAAAGAGATATACAAGAAACAAATCCAAAATTAATTAAAGCTCTTGAGCAACAATTGTTTTTAGCAGCTTAAACCGAACTCAGGTTACTTAGGTAAAAGTACATCGCCAATAACATGAATTATTCCATTCGAAGTTGGAATAGATGCAACTATTTCTGAACCATTAACAAAAGTCTTACCATCTTTTTTAGAAATTTTTACTTTGCCACCAAAAACCATATCAAACTCTTGGCCATCATTCATGTACTCTGTTTTAAGACTACCCACGTAGGTATGATATCCTAAAATATTAGCTAAATCTTCTTTCTTTTCTGGCGCTAACAATCCTTCAACTGTTCCAGGAGGTAATTTTTCGAATGCCGCATTAGTAGGTGCAAAAACTGTAAATGGGCCAGCATTACTTAAGGCATCAACCAACTCTGCAGCTTTAACTGCTGTAACTAAAGTAGTATGATCTTTACTTCCAACCGCTACTTGAACTATATTTGGATTTGATGTTTCGTCAACAACTCCACTTTGACCTGGCCCAACCTCAGTAGCTGGAGATTCTGTAGTTTCTGTGGTGGTTTCACTATTGCTGCAAGAAGATAGGGCAAAGCCCACAACGAATGCAAATAAAAATGCGCTTTTTTTCATGATTTTGTAATTTATATTTACAAAGGTGAATCATTAAATATAATTGATTTATGATTCAAATCATAATCATTGGAATTTGTTAATTCTTTTGTTTTAAAAAAGAAAAATTTAAAAAAAACAAGCCAGTAAACATTACCAATGCTATCACAAATAACATTTCGTTAGCCAAGGGAACCATGGTGTAACTAATAGAAAAAACTCCTTGAATAGCTAATATGAGTTCATTCAATAAAATTCCAATTACGAAGGTAATAATACCAATTTTTGTTTTCGTTGTATCGCCTATTAAGTGATTAAAATAGGCATATGCTATCAAAAAAACAGATGTAAAAGCCAATAATACCAAATGCAAATAAGCTATTACAATTGGTCTAAATCCAAATGCAAATTTACTTATTGCAGGAATAGTTGAGCCCACTTGTAAAGTAATTTTAAAAATAATAGCCAAGGCAATGCATAAAAGCAAAATTCTTGACACAAAATTAAAATGTAGGCTATTCCAAAATTTTATATCAATAAGCTCTTTTAAAAATACAAGTAAGCCATAAAACTGAGCCATAGCTGCCAAAACAATTAAAATGTAAATCCATATAGGTATGTTTAACCACAATACGGATAAGCCATAGGCTGGAATACAGGCCCATGTAAATAGATTAAATGCTTTAAGTTCATTTGATAAAATTATACTTTTTGAATGAAGATAATTTACAAATAAACCTGTGCAAGCAAAGAAAAACCAACCATTGTATTGAAAGTGCAAATACCAGTAAACAGAAGCCAAATAAGTGTGTTGCTCAATTTGTTTTGAGGCCATCATATAGCTTAAACTTAAGGTTCCAAGTGATGAAATTATATTAAAAAACAAAGCAAAATTCATCCACTTTTGGCCAGGTAAACTTCTACAATCCTTTGACAAAGCATAAAATCGATAGCAAAACCAAAAAGAAAAAATAATTGATAGCGTTGAAAAGGTAATTGAAAAAAAAGCATAACCCTGAATTGCAAAAGAAATGAGCATGCCATAAGCTGCGATTAAATTTGCGAATAAAATAGACTTGAATGAATCTAATTTTACTTGATTAACATTTTCTTTTACACTAAATAACATCAACACCATAAGCATCAGTGATATCCAACCACCAAAGGCAAAATGGGAATGTGCGTGTTGTAAATTTTTTTGGTTAAAATATGGAAACTCAAAACCTATTTTGTAGCGCATGATTACACCAAATAAAGCTACAATTAAAAGGTTAAGTAAACCAATACGTACCCAGAATTTAAAATTAAAATTCATCTCAATAAATTAATTTGCGTTCAATAATTTTCACTTTATTTTTAATTTTCATTTTCGCCAATGTTCTTATTACTGTTTCAACCCTGAGCCCTGTAAAATTAGCTATTTCTTGTCTAGTAAAAGGTATTTCCATAGGTTGATTTATAACTTCATTCTTTTTTTTATATGCATTCAGAAATGCTAAAATTCTTGCTTCAGGATTATTGTTTATAAGCTCTCTTGCTGTGCTTGCTTTGTTAAACAATCTTCTTGCAAAAACCTTAATCAAATCTAGTTGCAATGCAGGATACTCTTTCAGTATTTCAAAGTACTTTTCTTTGACAATTCTTATAATCACAGCATCTTCGGTAGCAATAGCACAAGAAGGATACGTTTCATCAATAAATAATGGAGGTTCGCCAAAACTGTGGCCTTCTTTAAACTCAGCTTGTGTAAATTCTTTACCATCAATGTTTGTATTGCACATCTTTACTGTGCCATGAATAATCTGATAGTAATTTAAAGGAATATCACCTTCATAAAAAATGTATTCACCTTTCTTATATTTCTTGGTTACTCCACCCCAAGCAATTAAAATATCTAAATCTATTGGCATTGTTCGTACATTTAAATCTCATTAAATAAGCTATTAGCCTTACCCAAATCTGAAATTTTTTTTTCTATAAGTAAAACCTCTATAATTTTTCTCGACTTTTTAAACTCTCCATGAAAGGCACATGGTTTTTTCTCGGAACACTTATTAAAACCCATGGCACACTGATTAAATGCAAATTTGCCATCTATAACTTCTACAATCCGTATTACAGGTATTTGTCTTTGTTTTCCTTCAATAAAAAATCCACCATTTGGGCCTTTCAAACTACTTATTATTTCATGCTTTACCAGCAATTGTAGCATTTTTCCAAGGGTATGGTCATTCTCCTCAACAGCTTTTGCAAGCTCTTTGGCTGAATATTTCTTTGCAGTATTTTTTATTGATGCTAAAAAAGCTATCGACTTTAATCCAGCTTGACAAGTTTTACTAAAAATCACAGTACAAATATATAAAGTATTTAAATACTTTTATACTTTAATAAAAGATGTAATTGCATTTGTGCTTCACTTTACATATATTCAACTAAATTACTATTTTATCAGTAAAGTTCAAAAGGATTTAGTTTCAAACATTTGTGCCAAAAACTTAGGCAGTGGTATTTTTAAAAACATATAAAACATTACATTTGCCTTATACCAAAACCTATTCTATTAAATTATAAAATGAAATATTTTACACTAATTTGTCTAATCAGTTCAGTTTTTGCTTTTTCCATTAAAGCACAAACGCACCAAGTTCATTTACTCTCCTACACCACGCTTAGCCTAGAAATAGCTGATGTTGATGATGATGGTGACCAGGATTTTTTAACTGGTGGCATCAGTAATTTACAATGGCAGGAAAATATTGGTGGTGGTCTTTTTAAGAGTCATACTATTACACAAAATTTTGATGAAACACACACCATCAAGGTAATAGATTTAGATGGTGATGGCGATAAAGACGTTGTTACTTCATCATTTACAACCAATCAAATAATTTGGTTAGACAATGATGGTAATGAAAATTTTACTATGACAACATTGTCTAGTAGTGCTGGCGGATGCGCAGGTTTAGATGTAATTGATGTTGATAATGATGGAGATTTAGATGTGGTGGCAACAGGATATAATAGCGATGAAGTATTTTGGTTGCAAAATAACGGAAGTCAAGTATTTACTAAAAATGTAATCAGAGGAAATTTTAATGGAGCTGCCTCCATTAGAGTATTTGATGTTGATGCTGATGGCGATAAAGATATTGTAACTTCTGGGATTCTTTGCGACAGCATTATTTTGTTACGCAATAATGGAAGTCAAACATTCGTTCAACAATTTTTACATCCTCTAGATGGTCCCAGATCTTTGAGATTAGTTGACTTTGACAATGATGGTGATACTGATATCACATTTGCTGGAGATGGTGGGTTAGGTTGGATACTAAATGCAGGAGGCGTGTTAACTGTGAATCAATATAGCACTACTTATACGCGCGATTTTTTAGTGGCAGATTTGAACAATGATAATTTTAAAGATTTAATTTTTACCAATTATGCCGATGATTATATTTCTTGGCAAAAAAATAATGGCAATGCCACATACACAGGAATGGGTTATATTGATAGCTTCATCAATAGTCCTGTTGCTATTGGTGCTGCCGACTTTACAGGTGATGGCTTCAGAGATGTTATTGGTGTTTCTAATCAAGAGGTAAAATTTTGCACTAATAATGCTGGCTTAACTTTTACAAAAAAAGCACTAAACTATTATATGTACACAGCAAAATCTGCCTGCCATGGCGATTTTGATAATGATGGAGATGTGGATATAATGGCGGTGGGCTATTTCAATGTGTACTTTTATAGAAATGATGGTAACGATCAATACACCACTATTAAAATATTTTCGACCAACAATTCATTTGGTGGCGAAGAAATGAGAGCAGCTGATATTGATGGCGATGGCGATATGGATGTGGTTTATACCGAGGGTGTTGGGAATAGAATAAGTTGGCTCGAAAATCAAGGTGGGGGCATTTTTGTTTACAGATTAGTACATAGTTTGATTGATGCAAAAGGTGTTTTTGCTGTTGATTATGATTTTGATGGCGATATGGATGTGGTATCTGTAACCGTTGAAACATATACGCTTTCGGCTATTTACTGGTACGAAAACAATGGTAGCGAAGTGTTTACTGAACATTTAGTAAATGGAAATTATGCCTTTCCAAATGGCATATTTGCATTTGATTACAACCAAGATAATTTTATGGATGTAGTAGCTGCATACTCTGGCACAGGTGGCTCTCAAAAAGTAATTTTGCATGATGGACAAGCTGGCTGGAGCACAGAAGTTAACGACAATTCGCAAGGGGCAAGCTCCGTATATGCTATTGATATTGATGATGATGGTGATGAAGATATTTTATCATCAGGCTTTAATGATTATGATATTATTTGGTATGAAAATCCAGGATTAATATCACATACCATAGATGGTAATGCGCAAGGTGCTACACATGTATTTGCTGGCGATATGGATGGTGATGGCGATATTGATGTGGCTTCTACTTCAAGCACCGATGATAAAGTGAGCTGGTATGAAAACAATGGCAATCAATCATTCACAAAAAAAACATTAGCCACAAATGTACCTTATCCTGAATCAATCGAAGGTGGTGATATTGATAGTGATGGCATAATGGATTTATACAGTGTGTGTAAAGAATCGCATAGTGTAGCATTGTACATCAAAGCACCAGCGCCACCTCCACCATCTTTATCAACCTGTGGCGATTTATTTATTTCAGAATATATTGAAGGCTCTGCAAGTAATAAAGCAATTGAAATTTACAATGCAACAGGTGCTGATATTGATCTCTCCACTTATGAAATTGGGGTTTATCAAAATGGCGCTTCTTCACCAACTCAAACTGTTGCACTTTCAGGAACTATAGCTGCAAATGATGTTTATGTGGTGGCACATCAATCATCTATTGCTACCATCTTAAATGCAGCTGACCAAACATTTGGATTTGGCTTTAATGGTGATGATGCTATAGCTTTATTAAAAGGTGGTCAAGTGATTGATATTGTTGGTAAAATTGGTGAAGACCCAGGCACAGAGTGGAGCAATGGCGGGGCATCAACGTTAGATAAAACATTGGTACGTAAAGTTGCCATTTCTAAAGGAAGTAATTTAAATATACCATTTGTAGCCAATGGAGAATGGGATGTTTACCCTATTGATGATGCCTCTTATTTAGGAGGGCACAGCTCACAATGTGCAAATTATTGTCCTGCAAGTGTTACAATTAATGCTTCAACAACTAGTTTTTGTGCTGGTACTTCAGTGACATTCACCACAAGTGCTGTAAATCAAGGTGCAACACCTGTTTATCAATGGAAAAAAAATGGGGTGAATGTAGCTACTGGCGCCACTTACACAACTACAACTTTAGCCAATAATGACACCATTAAATGCATCATGACTAGTAGTCAAACATGTGCTATTGATCCAAGTACAAGTAATGCAATAGTTGTTACAGTTAGTCCTTCTGTTACGCCAACAATCAGCATTGCCGCAAGTGCAACCACAATTTGTAGTGGCACTAACATTACCTTCACAGCCAATGGTGCAAATGGCGGAATTGCTCCTACTTATGTTTGGAAGAAAAATGGAACCACAGTTGGAACCAATTCTTCAACATACAGTAGTACTACTTTGGCAAATAACGATGTAATCACATGCGTATTTACCAGCAACGCAGGATGTGTTTCAACAAATAATATCACAAGTAATAGTATTACAATTACTGTAAATACTTCAAGTACGCCAAGTGTTTCAATTAGTGCTGCTAACACAACAATTTGTGCTGGAACTGCTATTACGTTTACTGCAGCTCCAATCAATGGTGGAACAAGCCCAACTTATCAATGGTATAAAAATAACAATCCAATTTCTGGAGCAACAAATGTAAGTTACAGCACGCTTACAGCAGCAAATAATGATGTTTTTAAATGTATTCTAACAAGCAATAGTGCTTGTGCTACAGCACCCACAGCAACTTCAAATAATATTACTGTTACAGTTAATCCGCAGCCTATTGCCTCTACAATTACTGCAGGTGGCCCAACAACATTTTGCGCTGGAGGCTTTGCCATCCTCAGTGGTAATAACAATGGCGGTGCATGGAGCAATGGTGCAACTACATCAAGTATTACAGTAACAACTTCAGGAAGTTATTTTGTGACTAACAGTAATTCTTGCGGTTCTATCAATTCTAATACAATTAATATTATAGCTAACCCTACACCAACAGCATCAACAATTACAGCAGGTGGAGCTACCACTTTTTGCGCTGGCAATTCGGTTACCTTATCGGGTAATAACAATGGTGGTACTTGGAGCAATGGTGCTACAACAGCCACCATCAGCATTAATGCAAGTGGAAACTATTTTGTTACAAACTCAAATAATTGCGGCACAATTAATTCAAATACAATTGCCGTTACAGTAAATCCTTTACCAACAGCAGCAACAATTACTGCAAATGGACCAACAACAATTTGTACTGGTGCAACAGTTACTTTATCAGGAAATAGCAATGGTGGCACATGGAGCAATGGTGCAACAACTGCATCAATAAATGTAGCCACAGCAGGTAATTATTTTGTTACGAACACCAATGGTTGTGGAAGTGTAAACTCAAATACTATTAATGTCATAGTGAATGCTGCACCAACAGCATCAACAATTTCAGCGGGTGGTGCTACCACTTTTTGTGAAGGAAATACGGTTACCTTGTCGGGAAATAGCAATGGAGGTACATGGAGCAATGGTGCTACTACTGCCACTATCAGCGTTAATGCAAGTGGAAACTATTTTGTTACAAACTCAAATAATTGCGGCACAATTAATTCAAATACAATTGCTGTTACAGTGAATCCTTTACCAACAGCAGCAACAATTACTGCCAATGGACCTACAACAATTTGTACAGGTGCAACAGTTACTTTATCAGGAAATAGCAATGGTGGCACATGGAGCAATGGTGCAACAACTGCATCGATAAATGTAGCCACAGCAGGCAATTATTTTGTAACAAACACCAATGGTTGTGGAAATGTAAATTCAAATACTATTAATGTCATAGTGAATGCAGGTCCTGTGGCCTCAACAATTACTGCTGTAGGGTCAACTACTTTTTGTGATGGCAATACAGTAACTTTAAATGGCAACAATGGGGGCACATGGAGTAATGGTGCAACAACTGCATCATTAGTAGTAAATGTTAGTGGTGATTACTATGTTACTAATTCTGATGCATGTGGCAGTGTAACTTCAAACAGTATTACGGTTACAGTAAATCCACAGCCTCTTGCAGCAAATATTTCTGCTATTGGAGCAACAAGTATTTGCAATGGTAATTCGGTGCAACTTACTGGAAATGTAGATGGCACTTGGAGCAATGGCGCTATAACACCGTCAATAACTGTTATAACAGCAGGTAATTACTTTGTAACAAATACCAATAGTTGCGGAAGTGTAAATTCAAATTCTATTAATGTTATTGTAGATTCATTGCCTGTTGCGGCAACAATATCAGCAGTAGGTTCAACTACAGTTTGTGATGGAATTACTGTTATATTAACAGGAAATATAGATGGTACTTGGAGCAATGGAGAAACTTCGCCAGCCATTGCTGTAACTACTTCTGGGACCTATTTTGTGAGCAATACCAATGGGTGTGGAAACAGTGTTTCAAATCAAATTGCAGTAACAGTATTTCCTCAAACCACAACACCTATCATAACACAAGTTGGTTACAATTTAGAAACATTTACTGGATATAATTCCTACCAATGGTTCAACAATAACTTTCCTATTCCCAATGAAACCAACATCACTTATACACCAAGCGCTTCGGGCGATTACTACGTGTTGGTTGTAGATAGTAATGGATGCCAAGCACAATCTGCTGTGTACAACTTTGTTTATGTTGGCTTGAGTGAAGGCCTTACATCTAGCCAATTAATTGTTACACCAAATCCTGCAAACAATTTCATTGTATTACAATCTACCAGCAATGCCAACTTAGAAGGAAATTTAAAAGTATGGAGTATTAATGGTGATTTAATGTTTGAGAGGTCTTTGATCGAAAGCAATCAATACAAAATAGATATTGAGCAATGGGCCAATGGCATGTATATGATAGAACTAATTGGAAATAAAAAATCTGAACGTTTTAAATTTATTAAACAAGAGTAATCAGTTAATTCCATCTGTTTATTTTTTTATCGAATCATTCATATAAATAATATAAATATTAATTTTAAAGCATAAATTGCATTCAAAATTTCTATCCATTTTATAATATGAAAAAAATTAACGAGGTAATCATTTTCGCAATTGGCATATTTCTTTTTAATTTTCAATTAGTTAAAGCTACTCATGTGGCTGGTGCTGATATCACCTATGAAAATGTTGGTATTGATTCTTTTTTGGTTACGGTAAATATATTTGAGGATTGCGGAGGTTCTGTAAATCTTGGGCAAACAATAACTGTTTATTTTACAAATTCTTGTGGTCTTCCTGATTTTAATTTAGCCTTTAATCGAACAAGTGTTACTGAAGTTTCTCAACTTTGCGCTTCCGATTTAATATCTAGTACATGCGGCAATGGCACTTTACCTGGTATACTTCATAAAGTTTACCAAGAAATTGTGGTTTTAGAATCATGTAACTCATGGGAAGTTATTTGGGGCATTGCCAATAGAAATGCTACTATTAATATAGATCCAGCGGGTAATACATACTTTTTTTCAGTAAACGCTTTAATTAATACTGCCGTTGCCAGCAATAATATTTCACCGATGTTTTATACACAGCCCATTCCATATGTTTGTGCTAATCAATTAACAAACTATAGTTTTGGGGTAAATGAACAAGATGGTGATTCATTAGTATATAGTTTTACTGATCCATTAGGTGGAACAGCGGCTGCTCCAGTCATTTTAAATTATCAACCAGGTTATACCGTCCAACAGCCTATTCCAGGTATTACTATAGACTCAAACACAGGACTTATTTCATTTACATCAACGGTACTAGGAAGTTTTGTTGTGGTAATAAAAGTGGAAGAATATCGCAATGGTGTTTTGATTGGTTATGTAAAAAGAGATATGCAGTTTGTTGTTAGATCATGTACAAACAATGCACCTAATATTTCAGATGGTGAAGTGTCAAATCTTAATGGCAATGCAGTTCAAACTGGTCCTTACGCTATTGAATTGTGTGATGCAAATAATTTTAGTTTTACTGCAAGTTTTTCTGATCAGGATATTGGTGATACGCTTGAAATAATTTCAAATATTAGCAATGTTTTGCCTGGCGCTAATATCACTATTACTGGTACTAATCCTGTTATTGTAAACATTTCTTGGATTGCGCCCTCTGGCTCCTTTACGCAAAATAATTCATTCTCAATTACAGTTAAAGATAAGGCTTGTCCTATTCCAGGAATTCAAGTTTTTGTGTATGATATTGATGTTGTTCAATCTACGAGTATTCACCCTGCAAGTGCGGTAAATTGTAGCAATGTTGGTTTACAACTCAACGCATTTGGAGGGAACAACTTTACATGGTATGATATAAATGGAGTTCAAATAATTCCTAATAATTTCTTTTCTTGTAACAATTGTCCTAATCCAATTGTTAGTCCAAGCACTACCACCTCTTACATTGTTGAAAGTAACTTAAGCAATTCATGTACAAATAGAGACACCATACTTGTAATTGTTTTGACTGCTATAACACCAATTGTTACTCAAGTTGGATTTAGTTTAGAGGCTACTTTAGGATATGATTCATACCAGTGGTATTATAATAACGTAGCCATCCAAAACGAAACAAATAATACTTTTACCCCAGCTTTAATGGGCAATTATTATGTAATGGTTATAGACAATAACGGTTGTCAGGCGCAGTCAGCAGTGTACAATGTTACAAGTGTAGGTGCGTTCGAATTATCAGCTTCAACCAATTTAATTTTATTGCCAAATCCAGCTTGTGCTTATGCTATTCTAAAAACAACAGACAATACTACAATTAATGGTAATTTAAAAGTAGGGAGTATCAATGGTGCTGTGATATTTGAAAAACAATTAAACAATAACAATCAATTAAAAATCGACATTGAAAGTTGGGCCAATGGTATGTATCTAATTGAAATAATTGGCGATAAAAAAACTGAACGGATTAAATTTATTAAACAGGATTAGCGATGAAACACACCTTGGGCTATTTCTTTTTGTTACTTTTTAAAAACAAATCAATTTCTGGTTCGTAATGTTTAAACACAAGCATGAAACCAATCCACATGCCATTAAGCAACAATGTTAATTTGAATGCTGATAATAGATGTTCGGGCCAGAGCACATTTTTTTTGTATGGAACGGTATTGTTTAATACAATTAAATTATTCCTATTCAAAGATTTTATCTGTTGCATAGATTTATTCAAATAATCATTCAAAGTAAATAAGCGGTTATCAATTTCACTTACTCTTTTGATATTTCCAATTAATTCTAAAATTTCTTTGAATTCTAATCCTGTTTTCTTTTTGATTGAATTTATCACTTTAAAATTTCCTAAACTATCTAAAGGCACTTCTAATATTTCTTTTGGGATTTTTGAAGAAACTAATT
>Ga0075163_10009814_pt1 | contig 12545 bp, 11 predicted proteins | sample JI1023141ADNA_FD_71478 | JGI IMG/M metagenome (GOLD analysis project Ga0075163, IMG submission 71478) | Wastewater effluent complex algal communities from Wisconsin, to seasonally profile nutrient transformation and Carbon sequestration -... | ecosystem: Engineered > WWTP > Effluent > Algae...
ACTCAAACCCGCTTGTGCCCCGTCCAGGACGAGTTTGGCGAAGAGCTTACGATCATCATGTTCCGGATGGCCCCAGACATTGTCATGGTAATCCATGTAGATGCCATCTTTCAAGCACCATGAACAGCGCACTTTTTCCTTTTTCGCGGCAGGCATTGGATTGGGATCGAACGGGAAGACCCGGCTAAGATCGTGATCCCGCCGGGTCTTCCCTTGCAATGGTGGTCGTTCCTAATGTGACACGACAAATCGCTGGTGTTGGAGAACTTCCCCGTTCTCCACCCGCATCACATATTGACCGGAAGGGAGTGCGTCGGAGAATTCCACCACCGTGTTCCACTGCGCTCCTTGCATCGCGTAGCGCTTCTGGAACATGAGCTTGCCCATGGCGTCGAACACCATGATCTGTGCATCGGTCGCATTGGCATCCGATCCCGTCATGCTCACCTGGACCTGCCCACCAGTGGTGGGATTCGGCCACAGCGTAAACTCGGTCGGCTCATTGTCCAACATCAAACTGGAGGATCCATTGCCAGGTGCCAGGGAGGATGCGATCGCAAGAGAGCAGGTCTCGCCCCACGGACACCAGTTGGATCCGCCATCCCTGCTGGCCCGAACGCGTACCTGATAGGTATGCCCCACGACCAATGCTGGAGTGGCCCAGCTCAAGGATCGATGGTAGTTGTTCGACTGGATCGTGTGGGAATACCCATCGGCCACGTTCACGAACTGGAATTCATAGCGGTTCGCTCCAGCAACCGGTTTGGCAGTCACGAACTGTGAGCGGGTGCGGGTCGATCCACAAGAGAAGTACTGGTCTGCGGGATCGTCCAGTAGTTTGGTGAGCGGGCACGCGGCCGCAACGGGGTCGATCTTGAACCGGTAGGCAGGGCCCCATTCGTAGTTCACGCCGTTCACGCGACCGCGGATCTTCACGTTCAACAACACCCCTTCGGGTATCGGGTTTACGCTGGGCGTCCAGCTCAACCGTTGGTGGCAGGCACGCGTTGCGCCGCTTCCGGACCCACCGGAGGTCGCATGATTTCGGAACTTGCGTTGGGAATACGCGCCGTCCGGATCGTAGAACCAGAACTCGTATCCGTCATCGGTCTGGTCACCAACGCCCCATTGGGCGGTGACCTCCGGAATTGCAGATGCTACAATGAAGTTGGAAGCAAGCCAGTCCAGCTTATCGCACGCATTGAAGATCGGCCGGGCGCTACTCGCCGGCACATAGAAGGAGCCCTTGTCGGCAATGCTGCTCTCGCTGGCAAAAACGCCGTCGTTCGTGTTGTCTATCAAGCGGGTACCGAGATGGTCCTTGAGCACATAGCCGCCCGTGCTCATGCCATCACCAGCGCTATCGAGAACGCGCAAGCGCAAACCACCATAGGGAACGCAGCAGCTTACCGTCGTCTCCGTATTGTTCGGGTATCCGGAACCGGAACAGATGGCATAGGTGAACCCTTCTCCGATAAGTTCCCAGCTCGTTTGCGATCCGGAGCCATCCGTTCTCAACACCAGTTGCAGTGTCTCGTCACAGCCCGTGTGCAACTTCACAAGCCTATTGCGCGTGGTGCCGTTGAAGTTGGTGAATCCGCCCCCCACCGTTACCCGGCCTTCAGGCTGCCAGGTGATCGCATAGACCCAGTTGTTCAAGGTCGTGCCCGTCGAGAACCCGGTGTCCAATGAGCCATTGGTGTTCAGCCGCACAAGGCGCCCACGCGAATTGCCGTTGAATGTGGTGAAGTCCCCGCCGACAAGCAGCTTGCCATCCCCCTGCAGCACGATGGTGTAGACCCAGCTATTGAAGCCGGTACCAATGGAGAAGGAGTTGTCGTAAGTGCCGTCACGGTTCAAGCGTGCAATCCGGGCCGCCGGTGTTGATCCATTGAAGCTGGTGAAAAGGCCGCCGACCAGCACCTTGCCATCGCGCTGATGCGTGACACAATAGACCGCCCCGTTGGGGCCCACACCCGGGTTGAAGGTCGTGTCCAAGGTCCCATTGGTATTCAGCCTTGCAAGGCCAGGACGGGCGGTTCCACCAACCGATGTGAAGGATCCCGCGAGCAAGGCCTTCCCGTTAGCGTCGATCGCCACGCTGTATATATCACCGTTCGCTCCTGCCCCAATAGTGAACGATGGGTCGAGCGACCCGTCCGTAATTAGGCGTGCGACACGGCCGCAGCTTGTTCCGTTGAACGACGTGAAGGTGCCGACCACGACGATGCGGCCATCCGCCTGGATCGCAATGCTGTTCACGGTGCCCCCAGCGAACCCCGACCCCATGTTGAAGGTGTTGTCCAAACCGCCGTTGACATTCAGGCGGGCAAGCCTGTTCGACAACGCGCCGTTGTAGGCGGAGAAGGCTCCTCCTATGAGGATCTTGCCATCGGCGGCCACCGCAATAGCGGTCACTTGGGAATTCGGACCAGTCCCTATGGTAAACGTTGCGTCCCTGGTACCATTCCGGTTGATCCGGGTAAGCCGATTCAGCGCAGTGCCGTTGTAGCTCGTGAAGCTTCCGCCAAGAATGTGCTTGCCATCGGGCTGCGCCGCCATGGCGAAGACGCGGTTATTGGCCCCCGTTCCAATGCCGAACGTCACATCCTGAGAACCCGACTGCCCTACGGCCAAGGAGGTGCAGAGCACAGCACCGATCAGGAAGGAAGCGGAAACGGACCATTGCGGGGAACGGATCAGACCGATGTAGGAGCTCGATGGTGAGCGATGGGTAGAGTTTGTTTCCATGGCACTCTGGTATATGTGGAACAAGGGCCGAACGGCTCTTGACCGATCGCACTATATGCTTACGCCATCCCGTGGAAAAAGGTTCCGCTCCGTGCTTCTGGAGGCTGCCCAACCCGCCCTTGGCCCATTGCACCGTTCCTTTGGGGTGATGTCGAGCGCCCTCCTTACCGATACACACCATCGCACCCACCGCAGCCTGCGGATCAGTATCGTGGACAAGTGCGACCTACGATGCACCTACTGCATGCCGGAGGACCAACACTTTTTGAAGCGCGATGAGTTGATGACCCGAGAAGAGATCGGGGCCATCGCACGGTTGTTCGTGGAGCGCTATGGCATCACCAGGATCCGGTTGACCGGTGGAGAGCCTTTGGTGCGGCCCGACGCGGTGAACATCGTACGCGACATGGCACAACTCGGCGTATCGCTTGGCATCACCACCAACGCGATGACGTTGGACAAACACTTGGACGGACTGATCGCTGCCGGGTTGAAGAACATCAACATCAGCTTGGACACCTTCGATGCGGAACGTTTCAAAAAGATCAGTCGGCGGGACGGCTTCGACCGCGTGCATGCGAACATCCTTGAAGCACTACGCCGTGGCATGCGTGTGAAAGTGAACATGGTCGTCATGCGCGGCGTGAACGATGATGAGCTGTTGCGCTTCGTGGAGTTCACGCGTGATCATGACGTGCATGTGCGTTTCATCGAATTCATGCCTTTCGCCGGGAACCATTGGGGGCGTGAGCGTGTGTACACCTACGCCGAAATGCTGGGGCACATCAACAGTGTGCATACCGTCGAGAAGCTGGACGACGCCCCGCACAGCACTGCCAAGGCTTATCGCGTCAATGGTTGGCCCGGCACCTTCGCGGTGATCAGCACCGTGACCGAACCGTTCTGTGGTGATTGCGATCGCTTGCGCTTGACCGCCGAGGGGAAGATGCGCAACTGCCTCTTCACCCGGGAAGAGACGGACCTGCTTTCAGCCTTGCGCCGAGGGGAGGATATCGCACCACTGATCGAGGCCAACGTCCTGGCCAAACACGCCATGCTCGGTGGCTTACCTCAGTTCAAGCCGGAAAAGCAGGAAGAAGTGCTGCACGATCTGAGCGACCGACCCATGGTGAGCATCGGGGGCTGAGCCGGTCCGTTCTCTCAAGTCTCCTGGTCGTAGTAGATCTTGTAGAACTTCCTGCCGCTCTCATCAATACCGCTTTCGATCTTGTTGCGATCGCCGTGGATGTAGATGTGGAAGTTCTTGTCCAGCTTGATCACGCTCTTGAAGATCCGTGCCTGCCGTTTTACAGCGTGTGCCGAGATCTCGAAATTGTCGTGGATCTCCACGTCGTGGTTTTCCTGGAAGCGGTCGCTGTACTGGTTGAAGGACTTGATCGCGCTTTCTTCCTGGAAGACTTCCTGCGCGAACTCACCCTTGTCGAACTCCGAATGGCTCTTGAAGTATTGTACCGATCGGTTCAGCAGGTCGATCTGGTCGGCCTTGGCGATCTGGTAGTCCTGCGGTAGCTGTTGCGTGATGAACGACTTCGTGAGGTCCAACAGGTTGCTGGTGCTGTTCACGTTGTCGTGCTTCGGTTTGTGGTCGATGAAGTTCTTCTGCCAGAACTCCGTGCTGTTGTTATCATCGATGACGAAGAGCGTGGGCGTTCCGGTGGTAAAGACCACCAACACGGCCTTGTTCGGCTTGTTGTTGCCCAAGCCGCGCTTCATGCTCAGCTCGATCAGGCCGCTCGCCAACTTGCTCTCGATGAAGACCTCCTTCTCGTCGAACTTGTAGATGCCCACGGCATCATGCACCGCACTGCCGATCTGCACGCCGCTGAACTTCGCAACATACAGATCGCCGCCCTTGATGTTGTGGTGCTGCGACACATCGACGAGGTGCTTGGCGATGGCCTCTGAGCACTGCAATAGGTCCTTACCCTCTTGGATCTCCGCACAGAGCCCATGCAGCACGTTGTACTCCAACGCTACGGCGTGCGTGAACTCCGAGGTGAACGCCATATTGGCGAACGGTTTCAGGAAAAGCTTGCGCAGGAACTCCTGCTCCTCCTCGCCCTTCAGCACCACGCTGAAATCGCTGAACACGCTCTCCTTCCCATCAACCCCTACGCGGTGGAGGACGAACTCCTCGACCACGGACTCTTTACCGTTCACCATTTCAATATCAGCTCTCGGATCACTTGTAACCGCGCCCTACAGCCCGTGCCTGAACGCATGCTCCTGCACCTTGATCACATGCAACACGAACGGGAACAGTGCGTCCATGGTCTCTTGCGCGCCGCGCGTTGAACCCGGCAGCGTGATCACTAACGTGCGGCCGATCATGCCCGCAACGCCACGCGACATGATCGCTAGCGGCATCCGCACCTGACCATACGCACGAGCAGCTTCCATGATGCCCGGCACGTCGCGATCGAGGATGGGTGCGATGGCCTCGGGTGTGCGGTCACGCGGTGAGAGGCCCGTGCCGCCGGTGGTGAGGATAAGGTCAAGCCCTTCAGCGGCCCAAGCCTTCACCAGTGTTGCGATCTGATCAGGCTCATCGGGGCATACTGCTTGGATGTCGACGACGACACCCAACATCTTCAACCGTTCTGCGATCGCGGTTCCGGACCTGTCCTCCTTCTTCCCACTGGCTACACCATCGCTTATGACAAGCACAGCTGCGCGCGGTTCTTTCTCGAACGCATCCTTCCAATCGCTCTTGCCGCCCTTCTTCTCCACCAACCGAATGCGGTCGATGGTGATGCCCTTGTCGATCGGCTTCAGCATGTCGTAGATCGTGAGCGCCGCCACACTTGCACCGTGCATGGCTTCCACTTCGACACCGGTGCGGTAGATCGTACGAACAAGGGTACGCACCACAATGGTCGTGGGCTGCACATCGAACGTGAGCGCAGCATGCTCTATCGGTAGCGGATGGCAATCCGGGATCATGTCCGCTGTACGCTTGATGCCGAAGAGACCTGCAACACGGGCGGCTTCCAACACATCGCCCTTCGGCACGCGCTTTTCCAATACTGCGACGATCGTCGCAGTATTGCTCACGGTGACCGTGGCTTCCGCGATCGCTTCGCGCAGCGTGGTGGGTTTGTGGGTGATGTCGATCATTGGGATAATGCCAGCGGGCGGGAAATTTCCCGCCCTTACAAATTACGTTTCCAGACGTGGGTGGTATCGGACAGGATCTCCTTGCCGAAGATCGGCAGGCGCTTCTTCACTTCATCGGTTACGTACGCCACAGCCTCGCGCGCTTGCTGGCGATGTGACGCACTGGCGAAGACCATGAAACACAATTCACCCGCTTTGACAACGCCTTGGCTGTGATGCACGTGCAAGCAGGTCATTTCCGGCCAGCGCGCGAAGGCCTCTTCGCGGATCGCGATCATCTGTTCGTTGGCCATGTCGCGGTAGGCGGTGTATTCGATGGCCGATACGGTTGTAACGGTTGGACGATCGTCCGCCCCAACGATGGCATCGGAACGTACTTGGCCCAGGAAGATCTCGTGTGCACCTATGTCCGTGCGCGTGGCGTGTTTCGCGACGCTCTCGGCAACGAAGGATGGCGGAATGGCCCCTTCCACGAAAATGTCGCGCTTGCGATGTTCGGTCGTGGTGCTCATCCGCCTGCGAAGGGTGGTAGGATCGCGATCTCCTCTGTGCCTCGCAGCACGCGGTCCTCATATACGGCTATCCGATCCACGGCAACCGTGTAGCTCAGGGCTTGCATTCCCGGTATGCGCGTGATCAATTCCTGCTGGAGTTCTTGGATGGAAACGGCTTCCACCGAAATGGATGCCGAGCCCGCCCTCTCCGCGATGATGCCGAACAGCAGTACGTCCATTGCTCAAAGGTCGCTCGGCGCGTTCACATTCCGGAAGAGCGTTGATGGCCAGCCTTCTTCGCCCGGACTTACTTCGACCCAAACGGGACGCACGCGTGCCAAAGCATCGCTCATCTTCAAGACGCGCTCCTTCAGGCACTGGTCGAACGCCTCCAACGCCCGCAGATGATAAGCCGCCGCCAGGGGCTCGATAAGTCCGTCATGCTTGGGCACAGCGGCATCGTGCGCCTCGTCCAAAGCGGCCTTCAGACGCGTGATCAGGCGGTCGTTGAGTTCGGGCAGATCACAGGCGATCACCAGCATCCGCACGTAGCGGGCACGCTTCAGCGCGGTGGTCAATCCTCCCAACGGTCCTTGTCCCGGGATCTCGTCGGGGATCACTGTCCCATGGCTCGTTCTGTACTTCGAAGGGTCGCCGACCACGAGGATCTCCCGCACGTGTGGACGTAGCAGGTCTATCGCGCGATCCAGCATTGTGCGACCGTCGATCTCCATCAAGGCCTTGTCGTGACCCATCCGGCTGCTTTTACCGCCCGCAAGTACGACACCGGTCCATTGGCGATCCATCATCGGGGCAGGTAGTGGATCTCGACCAGGTCCCCAAGGCCCCACGTCCGTTGCGTCGCAGGGAGGTAGGCGAGCGCATCCGCATCCACCAACGATCGCAACATGTGCGACCCTTCATCGCGTAGCAAAGTGACCTTTCCACTGCGGACTTGTGCAGCGCGGAATTCCGCGCGGTCCCCTTTCACTTCCAATAAATGGGTGATCGGCAGGTGATCAGTGACCAACCAAGGATCCTTTGCGCCTTGCATGGCTCGCAGGAAGGGAAGTACGTACTCCCAGAACAAGACCATCACTGCGCGCGGGTTGCCGGGCAGGCCGAATACGGGCTTGCCATTCAGCATGGCGAACAGCATGGGCTTGCCGGGCTTTTGTGCGACCCCATGGAAGTGGATCCCGGCTCCCATCCACTCGAGCACTGGCCGGATCAGATCGTGATCGCCAACGGAAGCGCCGCCCGTGGTGACAAGCAGATCAGCAGTCGACAACGCTTGGCGGATCGCACTCTCCAAGGCCTGTACATCATCCTGGACGTTGAGCACCTCCGTTATCGCGTCAGCGGAAGCGAGCATCCCCTCGAGCACAACATCGTTGCTACCGAAGATCATTCCCGGCTTGGGATCAGCCGGATCCATGAACTCATTGCCAGTGATCAACAAGGTCACCTTCGGCGCAGGATGGCATTTGACAGAAACAACACCAACCGAGGCAAGTAGTCCGATCGCCGCACTGTTCAGGTGAAGGCCTTGTGGAAGTACGACCTGCCCTTTGTGGAGCTGTTCTCCTTGCTTACGCACATTTCCACCTTGTTGCAAACGAGCGTCCGTGTGGCGGATGCGATCACCTGCACGGTCCACGAACTCCTGCATCACGACCGTATCCGCACCATCAGGAACCTGAGCGCCTGTGAAGATCCGCGCGCATTCACCGGTCATCAATGCGCGATCAAGTACTTCTCCTGCCGCGACCTCCGCCACAACGGACCATTCATCCACATTCGGACCATGCGCGAAAGCATATCCATCGACCGCGCTCATATTGAACAGTGGATGATCATTCGGCGAGATCACATCGGTAGCCGTGAAACTCCCGAGGACCGCACGTAACGCACGTTCCTCGGTAGCAAGAAAAGGTACCTGCTCCATCATGATCCGCTTCGCCTCTTCTACGCTGATCATGCCAACAACAATTTCACGGATGCCAACAGCAACACAGCGCCAAGCACCTGCTTCAGACGCAACGCGCTGTAGTGCTTCGCACCGATGTATGCACCAAGAAGACCGCCCGCGAACGCAGCGACGATCCAGAGGGCGTGGTCCATGGTTATTACAACCGCCGTGCTGCCCAATGCAACGATGCCCGCCACGCTGTTGACGAAGATGAACGCTGCGCTCACCGCTGCGCTCTGCTTCACCGTTGACCAGCCACAAATGAGTAACAACGGACTTAAAAGCACACCGCCACCGATCCCGATCATGCCGGAGAGCAGGCCAAGGGCCGCGCCGATGGCCATGGCAAGCAGCACCGGTGGAAAACGCGTTTCCAGTTTGCCCGTTCCGAAAAGGCCGAACAAGCGTGCCACAGCTGCCAGTAGACATACACCCAAGATCTGTTTGTAGAGCGTTGGATCCAATTCGATCCTGCCACCAAGCCATGCGAACGGGACGGATGTAACTGCGAATGGCCAGAACACGCGCCACTGGAAATGTCCTGCACGTGCGAACTGGATGAAGGCGATGGCGCTGACGAAGAGGTTCAATACCAATGCCGTGGGGCGCATGACCTCGGTGGTGAACCCAAGCAATGACATGGCGGCGAGGTAGCCACTGGCCCCGCCATGGCCAACACTTGCGTAGAGGAAGGCGATCACCGCCAGCAGGATGGGGAGCCACACTTCCATCACGCGTGGCGCATCGGTGAAATGGGTGTATCCATGAATTCTCCGGCATCCGGACCCATGATCCGCATCCAGCGACCATGTTCAGTGTCGACAAGGTCCATCATGCCCGCGTGCCCGTGACCGCCTTTGACCAGGTCCTCCATGCGCATTGCCATCAGCGAGGCGGCGATCGTAGTCACCGCCGGAGGGACCTGTTGCATGTCACACCCTTCCTGTTCCTCCGCCGGGCGGTCCCGAAAGAAGGGCGATGTGCGTGGTCCATGTGTGGATGCCGTCTGTGTGAAGATCTGGATCTGCTTGCCATGCACAGCACCGCTCACCAACGGAATACCCAACGTTGCGCAGGTGCGCGCGATCACTCCTCTTACCAAAAGGTCGTCCGTGCAATCAGCAACGACCGAATGCCCTTGCAACAGCCCGGCACAGTTCACAACATCGATGAAGCTCGCCTTAGAACGCCATTCCACACTGGGGAAATTGGTTCGTAACCGTTCCATAGCAGCATCCGCCTTCATCCTACCGATATCTTCGGGAGTGAAAAGCAGTTGGCGGGTCAGGTTGCCTTCTTCCACTGTATCCCCATCGACCAATGTGATGCAAGAAACCTGGAGTGAAGCAAGAAGTGGCAACAGGGCCGTCCCCGTGCCACCCACACCGATCACCACAATGCTGCGCACGGTTCCATGGGCACGATCCGCCATGAGCCCAAGGTAATGCCCGGTGGAACCTTTGCGCGGTGGAGCACCGCAATAGAAGCGGCCAGGATGCTCAAGGAAACTTCGGCGGGGCCTGAGGGAATGGCCCTTGAAGACTATCCCTCGATGGTGTAGGTCACATCCACCGTTCCGGAAATAGGCTTCACCGTGCCGCTCATTTCGTTCCGGACATGCGCATCGAAGCTGGCCTTCAACCTGTGGGATGCGGGATCATGGCTGCTGATGGTCAGGGTGCCCGGTTGTTCGGCGATGCTCACGTACGGTGTACCCAATTCCATGTAGAGCAGGCTGTTCTCCGCCTCGTTCATAACATAGGTGCCTGCTGCCAAAGTGTCGACCTGTAGTGTAACAGCGCTACCCAGTAGCCCCAAGCCAATGACGGTTGCCGTGGTGCCGTCTGAAATAGCGGAGAGGTTACCGTCCGCACAGAACGCGTTCCCATTGACGGAGGCTTCAAGCCGAGCACCATCCGTGCCGCACGAGCTGGGGACAATGCCAAGTTCTTCGGCCACTTCCTTGCCTGCCTTCACGCAGGCCGAAAGGGTCAGAATGGATATGAAGAGGAGGAGGAGGTTGGTGTGGCGCATGGTGGTTGGTCCCCTTGGGGGCCAATTTGGTACGCAGCCTTCTACGGCGATAGTGACCGCCGGGATACAAAGACGAAGCCCTCGTTCCTTTCGGAACGAGGGCTTCGCAACGAGCGATCCAGTTTTATCGCACGACCAACCGGTTCACGCTGACACCTGCATCGTGACGGACGTTGAGGGTGTACTCACCGGTGGCGAGCTTGCCGAGATCAACGGTGAGCAACCCGTTCTGCTGGACCACGGCATCGCCATTGAGCGCCATCACCAACCGACCGGTGATGTCATTCACATCAATGGAAATACGGCCTTTCGCTTCGCCCAGTGCAATGTTGACCATGCCCGTGGTCGGGTTAGGCCAAAGGCGGATGCCACTGACCGCGCTTTCTTCAGCGATCCCCTCGCCTGTGGAGCCAACAGAGACATCCACTTGGGTGCGTGGACCGGCACACGTGGTGCTCGGTGATTCTACCTCGATGTCGTAGAAGAAGTAGTAGTATGCCAAGGCGTTGGTGCCACTGGCCGAGCTGCTTGTCATGCTGCCCAAGGTGCCCAAGGCGTAGGGATAGGTCGGGTTGCTGCCCGCTCCATCACGCCAGAGCTGGGGATTGCCGCCGACGATGCGCAAGCTATAGGGGCCACCTGCAGGTACAGCGAAGTCCAGCGTTACGCGGCTCTCACCGTTGGGGATCACGAACGTTCCCGTCGCGATCGTGCTGCTATTGCTTTGGTCCACCACCGCAATGGTGCGGCTCGCAGCACCATTGGCATACACCTTCACGCTCTTGATGATCATGTCCTCGAAAGCCGTGAAGAGCTGGTAGTTGTCCCCATTGGTGTGGTACTGGCCGTTGACGCTATTGTTCGTGCGCCCACCGTAGGCGATCTCACCACCGTGGATGGTGGAAGAAGAGACCCAGTAGCTCACATCCGAGGAAAGCACAGGAGTGACAAAGCTGTTGCCGGTGCCGATGACCGTGCCACCGACCGCCTGGCCGAACCACTCGAGGTTCGTTCCGGTGGCTTCCAAGGTCGCACTCGTATTGATCGGTGTGTTCACGCCGTCCGCGATGGGTGCGTTCGGTGCATCCAGCACGTCAACGGCGATCGCGGTGCTGGTGAAATCACCACAGGTACCCGGGATAGTGACAGCGTAGGAACCGCTGGCGGTCACTGTGATGCTTTGAGCTGTTCCTGCACCGTTGTTCCATGAATAGGAAGCCGCTGTCGAAGAGGTCAGGACCACCTCGTTGCCTTCGCACAAGGAAAGATCGCCATCAACCGAAACGGTGGGGGTCTCATCGGGGCTCTGTGCAACAAAAATGCTGGTGTTGGCCGTGCATCCATTGCCATCATCGATAGTGACCGAGTAGTTCCCCGCAGCGTTCACATCGATGTCGCGAGTCGTTGCACCCGTGCTCCAGAGATAGGTGAATCCGTCATTGGCGGTCAGCGTCAATTCGTCGCCATTGCCGCAGATAATGGGGGCTGATGGAGTGCTGATCGTCGCCACAGGACTGATGCAGACATTCTCGATCACCGTGATCACTCGATCGGCGTCCAGATCATTGAAGGTTTCCTCCAGACCACTTGGCCAGTGGATGGTGACCGTTGGAACGTTGGTGTATTGACCAAGACCGAAGTTGCAGGCGAAGGAGGTGACCATGCCATAGCTCTCTCCTGCTTTCACCTCACGCACTTGCGTGCCCCAAGGACCGGTGATAGTAACCCTTGCGCCAACGGCGTCACGGTTGCTGATGGTCCCCCTGAGACGCACCGTGAACCAATGGTTGTCATTGCCGTCGTTCATCCACAAACGGTCCGGATTGTTCGCATCGGGATTGATATAACCACCGCCATAGTTCGAGAACAGGTCGATGAAACCATCGTTGTTCAGGTCGCCGGTAGCGAAGCTGTGCATGTCCTTGCCCGCAGGGAAAAGTCCGGTCACTTGGGTGAAGGTGCCATCGCCATTGCCTTTGAAGAAGAACTCGTCGCCACCGGCGATGAGCACGTCCAGGAACCCATCGTTGTCGAAATCGGCGAACTTGCTCTGGAGCATGAAGCCGTTCACCTCCATGCCGCAACCGGTGGTGATGTCCGTGTAATGCCCGGTACCATCGTTCTCGAAGAGCTGGATCGTGGCATCGTGGTTGGTC
>Ga0075163_10009816_pt1 | contig 12545 bp, 4 predicted proteins | sample JI1023141ADNA_FD_71478 | JGI IMG/M metagenome (GOLD analysis project Ga0075163, IMG submission 71478) | Wastewater effluent complex algal communities from Wisconsin, to seasonally profile nutrient transformation and Carbon sequestration -... | ecosystem: Engineered > WWTP > Effluent > Algae...
ACCCGAAGGATGCAGCGAACACAGCGGGCTTCAATCATGGACCGAGCATTGCCGTGCTGCCGGATGGGCGGGTGATGGCGGCATGGTTTTCCTCGCCCTCGGAGGGAGCGAAGTCGCAGCGCATCATGCAGGCGTTTTCATCCGATCAAGGCCGCGCTTGGGGCGTGGCGACGGTATTGCAGGACTTCGATGGGGAATCGGATTTTGATCCGGCGTTGTTTGTCGCTGGAAGGGAGACGTTTCTATTTTTCTCGGCGTTCAGGCCGCAAATCGACATCTACTTCCGCCGCAGCAGTGATTCCGCGAAGACGTGGACCGAGCCGGTGAAGCTGGATCAACCCAATCACACGACACGCTCGAACGGTATCCAGTTATCCACGGGCGAACTGCTCGCGCCGTTGCATCTGCGCGGGACGAAGGCGGGCGGCGTTATGAAATCGCGCGATGGCGGCAAGACTTGGATGCGCTTTGGCGCAGTGGCCACTCCCTTGGGGCAGGGCGGCGAGCCGACCATCGCGGAGACGAAATCCGGCGCGGTTCACATGATTTTGCGCACGAAGGACGGCCAGCTCTGGCGCTCCATCAGCCGCGACAAAGGCGAAACCTGGGGCGCGGCGGAGCAGACTGGCCTCGCCTCCACTTCGAGCGCCAGCCATCTGCTTTGCATGAGCGATGGCTCGCTTGTGCTCACCTACAACCCCGGTCCGGATCCATTGCGCTTCCCGCTTCACATGCGCGTCTCTCACAATGAAGGCAAGACCTGGAGCGAACCAATGCTGTTGGTGGATCGACCCGCGAAAGTCGGCGGCTGGTCCGTCTGCTATCCAGCCCTCGCCGAGCTACCCGATGGCACGCTTGTCGCGATCTGGGCGGAGATCAAAAGCTCTCCCGGCGAGCTGTATGGCGACATTCACTCGGCGCGTATCACGCTGAAGAAGTAGCGATCCCTCATGAACCATCACCTCGCACTCCTCACTACACTGCTACTCTGGCCATTGGCCGCATTCGCCGCCGAACCGCCGCACATTCTCGTGCGCGAGTCTTTGCAGTTTGAGAACATCGGCGACAGCGGGCGTGTGCCGGGGACGATTTGGCTGTTCCATCAGCATCTGCCGGAGGCAACGGTCACGCTTTGGCCGTGGCATCTTCATGAGCGTGAGCGGGAGATGCTCATGCGTGCTTTTCCAAAGCTGCGCATCGCCGAGGGCGAGGTGGATGATGCGGGCCATGCCTCCACGCCGGAACTCGCCGCCGCGTGGAAGGACGCGGACATTTTCATCACTCCCGCACGCCATGCGAAGACGTTTCAGGCCTGGGCGAAGACGGGCAGGCCGTATGGCTTCTTCGGCTCGCACTTTGATCCCATCAGCGGTCGCACGTCGCTGCCGGACGGCGGCACGTTGGAGCAGTTGCGCGAGGCGATCACGAAGCTGCCAGCAGACCATTTCGACGGCCACTACAAGTCCCGCGCGGTGTATGACGGCGCATCCTTCGTCTTCGCTCGCGACACCTATTCGCTCCTCTATTTGCAGGGACAAAGGCTGCGCACTCCCATCGTCGAGTTCGGCCTCGACGGCACGTTTGGCATCGCCGTCCGCGATGAAATGACCTATGAGATCGCGGTGGCGAAGGAACACCTTTTTGACCCGCTGCCCGTCGATGTGAAACCCAACGTCATTTGGCGAGACGCCTTCTGGCTCGCCGATGAAGCCGCCTCCGTCTATGCCCGCGCTGTGGCCGTGATCAGCGCAGAGTGCCACTCGCCCATCATCGCCCTATCCCAAGGCACGCCTGCTTTCTACGTCCGCAATCCGGCGGACACCGTGAAAGCGCAGATGTTCCGCGACCTCGGCCTCACAAATTGGGTCTTCGAAAGCACTCACACCACCGGCCAGCAGCTCTGGGAAAAACTCAAACCCATCCACGAGGACCGCGCCGCCGGTCGCGCGAAGGTACAGACCGCGATGCAGCAGGCAGCGAAGATTCAGAAGCGCATGATCGAAGCCATCGCGGAGGCGGTGGATAAACATCGATCAAACACTTCGCGATGAAACACCCTAGGCCTCTCATCCTCATCACCGTGCTGCTCTCCATCAGTGCATTCGCCGACATCACGCTCGTGCGCGACGGAAAGGCGCAGGCGGTCATCATTATGCCGGAGGGGTATTATAAGCAGGTGCAGAAACCGGCGGCGCAGTTGACGAGTGAGGCGATGAGCGTGCCGCTGGCGGCGGTGGAGTTGGGGGACTGTTTGCAGAAGGTCAGCGGTGTGAGGCCGGTGATCGCCACGGAGACGCAGAAGGGCGCGGAGGCGGCCGCGCGCATCTACATCGGGCACCGCAAGGCGAACGCGGACCTCGCGGTGCAGCCGGAGGAGTTTGTCATTCGCACGAAGGGCAATGATTTGCACATTCGCGGCGGCGATGCGGCTCCCGGTGGCCTGATATGCCAGGGCACGCTCTTCGGCGTGTATGACTTCATCGAGCGTGAACTCGGCGTGCGCTGGCTTTTTCCCGGAGAGCACGGCGAGGTGGTGCCGAGGCGGCCAACGATCACCATTCCCGATCTCGACCGCCGCGAGCGGCCGCGCATCGAGAAGCGCAAGGTGCGCAATCAGGCGGTGACACGTGAGGACACCTTTGCGCCGTTGCTGGCGAAGTGGGGTATTCCGGTGGAGGCTTGGAAGGCCACGCACGGCTCGGAGGCGACGGGTGCGTGGATTCGCCGCACGAGGCTCGGCGCACGCACCGAGATCGAGGGCGGTCATGCATACGCGGGCTGGTGGGAGAAATATGGGAAGGAGCATCCCGAGTGGTTCGCGCTCCAGCCCGACGGAACACGCACGCAGAAGCCGGAGCGCGAGCGTCTGTGCAAATCCAACGCCGCGCTCTGGGATGAAATCGCGCGGGTGCGCATCGCTGAGTTCCAGGCCGATCCGAGCAAACGCATGGCCTCGCTCGCGCCGAATGATGGCGGTGCCAACAAGTGTTGCATGTGCGCCGCGTGCCGTGCGCTCGATCCTGCGGATGCGCTGAAGCTCCTGAATGATCGCAGCCTCATTGATCCCGCCACGAAGCTGCCCTTTGCCGAGTATCCCGCGCTCACGGACCGCGTGTTCACCTCCTTCAACGAAATCGCCAAACGCGTGCGGCGCGAGTTGCCGGACCGCGACCTCGTGGCCTACGCCTATTCGGTGTATCGCACGCCGCCGTTGAAGCTCGGCCCGCTGGAGCCGAATCTCATCATCGGCTACGTCGGGCTCGACTTCGCCGACATCGAGGCGTGGTCCCGCATCGCGCCGCGCCTTTACATTCGTCCGAACGATCTCGGTCCCGCCATCGATGTAGGTCTGCCGCGCTACAACGCTGCTCATCTCGCCGAAGCCATAAAGTTCGCCGTCGAGAACAAAGCCATCGGCTTCGACTTCGACAACTGCCACGGCAACTGGAGCACCCACGGCCTCGACTACTACGTCCTGTGCAAAGCCCTGTGGAATCCCGCGCTCGATGTCCGCGCCACCATCGCCGACTACTGCCACAACGCCTACGGAGCCGCCGCCGAGCCGATGCAACGCTATCACGACCGCCTCGAAAAAGTCAGCGATCAAGTCCGCGCCGACCCGCAATTAGCGGCCAAATCACCGCACGCCGCACGACTGCGGCGCTACTACAGCGAAGAAGCCCTCACCGCGCTCGAATCCGAAATCCTCGCGGCAAAAAATGCGGTGAATCGCAACTACGCCCCCGACATGCACGCCTCAGCCCGCATCGAAATGGCCGCAGACGGTATGAAGTATGCCCGCCTCGTCACCGCGCTGCTCGAAGTCGCCCACGACAAGAAATCCCAGCTTTTCAAGGAGCGCCTCACCGCCGTGGAGTCGTTCCTGAAAACCAAAGTCCTTACCCCCGAACTCGCTCCCCTGCACAGCCACCGCTACCTGCGCATGGCGTTGGCGTATGCAGAGCGCGAGGTGGAATAGCACGACCTGAGACACCTCCTCTTCCTTCTTCTGCTCACCCTGCAGCACCCGCGACACGGTCATGATCGACACCCCCGTGGCGCGGGCGATGTCTTTGAGCGTGGGCGTGGAAGTCGTGGGCATGGTTTAAATTTTTAGTGGATCAGCGGCTTGGTGAATTGCTGACTGGACCGATGGTGCCTCCAGGCACGAATTCGGCGGGGGTGAGCGTTTGCGTGATGTCGGCTTTACCTCGGCTGATATTGGCGGCCCATTGAACGATGCGGTGGATGACGGGGCGCATGTCCCAGCGCATGCAGGCGACGGGTGGATCGCAGTGCGAGAGGGCGACGTCGTCATCGGTGCAGATGAGGGAGACATCGGCGGGGACGCGGAGGCCTTGGAAAAGCAGAAACTGCATGGTGGCGACGAAGTAGGTCACTTCATCGACGATGAGTGCGGTGGGGGGGGTGGCTTTGAAAAGGGAGTGGAGGCAGGCGTGGAAGCCGACGTTGGTTTCTTCCCAGTCGGGCAGGTTGAACTCGCCCGCCTGGCATCCGTGCTCGCGCAGGGTGTCGAGGTAGGCGGCGACGCCAGCGGTGGGATGCGGCAGCCGCAGGGCGCGGCGGGTGAGCAGGACGATTCGCCGATGACCGAGCGAGATGAGGTGCCGCGTGGCCTCGGTGACGGCGGGAGGCTTATTCGGCGAGACGGAGGGTATTTTTACGCCGACACGGTTGCCGAACAGAGCAAAGGCCGGCACCGGCTGGCTGGCGAACCACTCCAGTACGCCGCGCGATCCGGCGAAGATGATCCAAGCATTTGCCTCAGTCTTGCGCACGAATGCGGCGACGAGTTTGGGATCAAAGCGAAGAGTGGTGAGGGACTTTGGCAATGTGATGATAGTGTGTCCGGCGGCGGTGAGAGCATGTTTGATCTCAAGGACGAGCTTGATCTTCTCATCGAGTTCATGGTCGTTGAGCAGCAGGGCGATGCGGAGCGCTCGGGATGTGTTGCGATGACGTGGGTTGATGAGGCGCTTGCGGCCTGCGCCTTGGGGCAAAAGGAGGCCGGTCTTTTCGAGCTGTTTCAGGGCACCTTGGACGGTTTTGTTGTTCACGCCGAGTTCGGCGGCGAGCTGGTGCTTTCCTGGCAGGATGATGCTCCATCGTCCGCGCAGGATTTCGCTGCGCAGATGCTCGGCCACTTGGTCGGTAATGCTGAGAAAGCCGGGGTTACTCACGCCGCTAAGCCTGTCCGTTTCCTGGTCAGGTTGCAAACGGATTCAGGATTGCTGAAGCCTGGGATCTGTGGACGATCGAACCATGAGAAACTGCCGGACTGTAGCCTCGTTTGCTTTTATGCAGCCCCCTGCTGCCCTGCTCGCTTGCTGCTTGGCGTTCACAGTGCTTTCCACCAACGCCGCACCAGACGCTCCGTTACACGATGTCGTCATCTATGGCGACTCCTCCGGTGCGGTCACAGCCGCCATTTCCGCCAAGCGTGAGGGGCGATCCGTCATCTGGATCAATCCGACCCACTTTGCCGGAGGCATGAGCTCAAGCGGACTGGGGGCCACGGACTTCCTGAACTACCGCAGCACTTTCGGCGGCATCGCGTCCGAGTTTTACGACAACATTGCCAAGGCCTACGGAGCCGCCTTTGTCCGCAGCTTTGAGCCGCATGTCGGCAAGCAGGTTTTCGAAAAGATGATCGCCGACTCCGGTGTGACCGTCATCTACAACGAACGGCTCGACCGCACACCCGGCAAAGGCGTGACGATGGAAGGCAAGCGCATCACCGCCATCACCATGCTCAGTGGAAAGACCTATCGCGGCAAAATGTTCATCGACGCCACCTATGTCGGCGATTTGATGGCCGCAGCGGGAGTGACCTACACCGTTGGTCGCGAGCCAGAGAGCCAGTATGGCGAGGACCTCGCCGGTGTGCGTCGCGGCGATACCAAACCGCGTGTGCATTACACGCAAAAGGACAAGGATCACTTCATCGTGGACGTGGACCCGTATGTGAAGCCTGGCGATCCTAGCAGTGCTCTCCTGCCGCACATTTCCAAGATCGACGGCCTCACCAACGGTCAGGGCGACAAGAAAATACAAGCCTACAACTACCGCGTCTGCCTCACCACGAACCCCGACAACCGCATCCCCATTGAAAAGCCCGCTGGCTATTGTGAAATCGATCACGAACTGCTGCTGCGGAACTTTGAAGCTGGAGACAAACGCCTCCCCGCCCTCATTGAGCCGCTCGCAGGCGAAGGAAAGAAAGTGGACTGGAACAACATGCACGCCGTCGGCTCTGACTATACCGGCGCCAACTGGGACTATCCCGAGGCCAGTTATGAACGCCGCATCGAAATCGAAAAAGAGCACGAGACCTACATCCGAGGCTTTCTTTGGACGATGGCCAACAATCCCCGCGTGCCGGAAGCCATCCGCCAGCGCACCGCAGCCTATGGTTTGCCCAAAGATGAGTTCACCGACAACGGCGGTTGGCCCTGGATGATCTACATCCGCGAAGCCCGCCGCATGGTCACCGACTACGTCACCACCCAGCTCGATTGCGAGGGCAAACGCAAAGCTCCTGATCCCATCGCCCTCGGCTCCTTCGGTATGGATTCGCACACCGTGCAGCATTTCGTCACCGAGCGCGGCTTTTGCATCAGCGACGGCGTCATCTGGCGCACCCCACCACGCCCTTATGGCATCTCCTATCGCTCCATCATCCCGAAGAGGGGCGAGTGCGAGAACCTCTTCTCCCCCATCTGCCTCGGTGCCTCGCATGTCGCTCACGGCAGCATCCGCATGGAGCCAGTGTTCATGGCTCTAAGCCAAAGCGCCGCCATCGCCGCTGGTATGGCCATCGACAAAAACCTCAGCGTGCAGGATGTGCCCTATCCCGCCCTCCGGGACAAACTCGAAGCCGCCAAGCAGGTAGTGCAGCCTGAGACCTGGAAACGCCCGGTTTCCAAAAAGAAACCCACGCCCGAAAGCAAGCCAAAATAGCCCGTTTGGCGTGCGGTTCGCAGGGGTCCGACTTGGCCGTTCTCTGGCCAGGTATCAAATGCAGCCGGGATTGTCGCTGCGCCCTAAATAGGCATAATGAAGGTGTGAAATACCTTCTGACCACTTTGACCCTGGCCTTTGCCATCGTCACCGCGCAAGCGCAGACCACGATCAGTGCCGTATATTTCGGCCAGACCCATGTGCAGAAAGCCACCGATACGTATTTCGGCCTTGTGGGGAATCGGGAGACCCTGATCAAGGTGCATGTCGTAAACCCCACTACTCCCGTCTCGCCCGTAGTCACCGCCACGCTCACGGTGAGCGGACTGTCCAACCTCGTTCTGACGCTCACCGGCCCCGCCACGCTGCCTGCCTCCATCCCGGACGGGCTGGGAGTGGTCCAACACTCCTTTGCCAACACCTTCACCGGCTACATCCCCGCCAACTATGTGAAAACGGGCTTGCAGGTGACGGTGAATGCGGGCGTGGGCGTCAGCACCACGATCACCAACATGAAGGTCTCAGCGCCGACGAAAGTCATCATGACGATGACAGACGTGCAGTATTTCTCGGATACGAACTCCGACTACGCCGCTGGAATCTTTGATGAGATTGAGGCCAAGTGGCCCGTGGCGGATCTGGAAGTCAGACGGCTCGGACATGTCGTGTTCCCGGAACTGGTCATTCCTCCCCGCTCGGATGTCGGCGCGAAGGCGGCCCGCCTGAAATCCAAAGCGGATTATACGATCCAGACGGGGCTTACCTTTGATGGGGAGCAGGCCGCAGCGCTAGCTTGGAATGGTGCGCTCAAAAGGGCGGCGGGGCGCTCCGGCCGGTGGAGCTATTATTACCTGAATGTGTATAATGCCAACGCTGGCGGACAGGCCGGCGGATTCGGAGGGGTCGGCAGTGGCACGAATGAGGGCATCCTGCAACACGAGTCGGGTCACGCCATGTCGCTCCCGCACTGGGGTGACAGCGGTTCCTACCCCTACAAGGGCGCAATGCATGGCATCTCCGCGCCGGCCATTTACAACGGCACGCATGCCGGTCCCATCTGGGCCTTTGATCTCCGCACCAAGGCCTTTATCCCGCCCACAACGCAGACGGGCAATGCGGGTGGCAAGCCGGTGGGCACTTACAAAGCTGATCCGATGCAGGGCGGCGGCACCGGCTGGCAGGAGTCGGCCTACCAACTGAACCACTTCTCCGACTACTCGGTGAATCAGATGCGGAGCTACATTAACGGTCATGTCGTGGTGTGGAATCCGGCGCTCAATGGCGGCAGTGGCAGTTGGGCGCAGTGGAACCAAACCGCCGGGGGCTACACCACCGCAGTCTCGAACAACGGCGTCGAGTATCCCACCACGCGAGACACCCAGGTCATCAGCATCATGGCGTCCATCTCCGGCTCGAAGCCCGATGTGACCATGGTCTATCCGCCCATCGGCCCCTACACCGCCGGGCTGATCCGCTTGTTTGATCCCACCGTCGCGGCGGATCGCACGGCGGCCCAGTCGATCTTCAGTCCCGCCAACGGCTCGGACCTCTGCGTGCGGGTGGTGCAGGGCGGCGTGACCAAGACCTACATGCTCGCGGCTTCCTGGCTGACCAACCAAGGCCTCACGTCCAGCGGCAGTCTGGTCACCGAGGCGGTCAACATTCCCGCCTCTGGTGGCACGGTGACCAAGATCCAACTGCTGCTCACTCCAGATGCCGAAGACAACGGATTGCCTGCCAATCCGCAGGTGCTCTCCACCTGGGCACCTCTCATGCCAGATACTGGCGCTTTTGCCGCTGCTCCTAAGGCCTTCAGCCCATCGGCCATTGCCATGAAGGCCACCACGGGCGAGGTTGCCTTCGGCTATACCGGCACGGTGGAATACCAGTTCACCGAGACCACCGGCAACCCCGGTGCAACCTCCAGCGGATGGCAGACCAGCCCATCATACACCGACACGGGGCTGCAAGCGGGGACCCAGTATTCCTACACGGTCTCGATGCGTGCCGGAACACTCACCTCCACGACTTCGGACGCCGCCTCCGCGACCACGCTCACCCTTCCAGCGCCCACAAACGTCACGGTCAACTCCACTCAGCAGTTCAACCTCGTTGCAGACCTCAAGGGCTTCCAGAACGTGACCGGGTTAGGCACCTTCAATGCGGGCACGGCGGACAAGCTCGTGGTGGTCATCTCCACGGAGGACAAAAGCAACAGCGGCACCGGCTACGTTTATGGCGTCAAGTATAACGGTAAAACGATGACGCAGGCCATCCAGGAACATGGCGGGCAAGCCAATGGCTCGGCTTCCATTTTTTATCTCGATAATCCGGGATCCATCGGCGCGGGGACCATCCAGGTCTCGGCGGAATCTCCGAACGGGGGAATCGGTGCCGCCTACGCGCTTTCCAACACGATGCCGGGCGTCGGGGTCACTAATAGCAGGTTCGGTTCGAACGCCAACTCCGTGAGCCTTACCACCGGGGGAGAGCGTTCGATGGTGATCGCTGTTTTGCAAAACTCAGGCAATCCAAACACCGCCGGAACACCGACCGCCACCGCGCCTCTCACGCAGGCGAGTAGCGGTTCGTGGGGAACTACTTGGGGCAGCCATGCCTCCGGTTATCAACTCGTCGCCACACCCACGGCGATCACACCGACTTTCTCCACCCTCACGGGAGGCAGTTACAGCATCAACATCGCTGCGGCGGAGTTCCCCGGAAAACCCGGCACGGTGCCGGTCATCCTGCCAAACGTCTGGACGCAAAAGGATGGCGGTGCGCAGGATTGGACCACAGCGTCAAATTGGCAGGACGGTGCTGTGCCGAACCCCACGAGCACCACGACGATGGATTTCAGCACGGCGGACATTCTGGCCGATACCGCCCTGAATCTCGGAGCCGACCGCACGGCGAGGGTCTGGAAGTTCGGTGATGCCTTGGGTGACGAAAACTGGAGCGTCAACGCGGGCAATACGATGACCTTGGCTGGCACCACGCCCACCATCGAGGTGGTGAACAACACGACACAGCTCAACAACGTCGTCGCTGGCACCCTCGGCCTGACCAAAACCGGCGCAGGGACCTTGAACCTTCAGGCCAACAACACTTACACTGGCAACACCACGCTCAGCGCAGGAACTTTGCACTTCGCCAAAACCGCCGCCATGCCAGCCTCCGGCACCGTGGCGGTCGGCACCGGGGCCGCGCTGGTGGTCAATCTCGGTGGAGCAGGTGAATGGACGACCGATGTCACGGGCAATGGCACCATGGGCGGATTGCTTGCCGGAATCGGAGGCCAGGGAGCGCCAGTGACTTATACCGGCACTGTCACCTTGGGATTCGATACCTCCAATGCCACTGGCACTCAGACTTATGCAGGAGCCATCGCCAACGTCGGCACCACGCTGGGACTCAGAAAGCTGGGCACCGGCACGCTAACGCTCACCGCTGCCAGCACCTACACAGGTGCCACCACCATCAGCGGCGGCACCTTGCGCTTCAGCGGTGCAGGCAGGTTAAACGGCGGCAACTACGCCGGAGCCATCTCGATGGCCAGCGATACCATCTTGGAATACTCGGGCACTTCGAGCCAAACGCTCAGCGGTCCCATTACCGGCGGTGGTAACTTGAAGAGCACCACCAACGTCGATTTCATCATGAGCAACAAAACCAATGACTTTGCCTCATTCACCATTGGCAACGGTCGTGTCTTCATCAATACCAATGCCGGAGCACTGCCCAGCGCGGCAGCGGTGAATATCACTGGCGGCCTCCTGGCCTTTGGCTCCGCGACTGATGTGGCAGACAATCCATTCACCGTCAGCAGCGGAGGCGGTATCGTCACGCGCCGCTCCGGTGGCACGACTTTGACGAACGTCACGCTGCCTGGAACCGGCACCGTCATTTTCAACAACGATGATGCCAGCACCGGCACTCTGAACATCACCAATGACCAAATCATCGACGAATACGATCCGGTGACGGGAGACCTGATCAAAACCGGTGCCCAAATCATCACGGGGAATCTGACCATCCAGGTCGGTGGCAGCCGGATGCTCACCACGACCGCTGCGCTCGGTGGTGTGATTTTTGGCGGCAAGATCATTGGCAACGGCTCATTGACCGTCACCAGTGGCGGCAACTCCGGCAACACCAACGGTCTCTACCGGAGTGGCGTTCTCACTTTGACTGCGGCCAATGACTACACTGGCAGCACCACCATCACCACCGGCACCCTGGCCTTGGGTGACAGCAATGTCATCCCCAACACGCCCCTAGCCATCGCCAACGGCAAACTCGATGCCGCCACGTTCAGCGACACCATGGGCACCCTGGCCATCACCGCCAGCGCCACCATCAACCTCGGAGCCGGAGCCACGCTCGCCTTTGCCGACAGCAGCGCCATCGCATGGCCGGGCACGCTCACCCTCACCGGCACCTTCGTCTCTGGCAGCTCGATCCGCTTTGGCACCACTGCCACAGCCCTCACCGCCACCCAGCTGTCCAAAATCGGCTCCAGTTCCTTCAGCAACTTCAGCTTGAACGCCGAAGGCTACCTTATCGCCACGCCCACTGGCGGCACGATTTACACCATCACGAACAACACGACGGATGTGAATGGTGCCTGCACGCCGGCGGGCGTCACTTCAGTGGGCGGTGGCAGCAGCCAGACTTACACTCTCACGCCAAACCCAGGATACGCCGTGGGCACTTTGACCGTGAACGGAATGCCAGTGACGCCAGCGCTGACCTACACCTTCACCAATGTGACGGCGAACCAAACCATCAGCGCCACCTTTGTGAACATCGCCGCAGCTCCTTTGTATTGGGACTCTGACGGTGCCACCCCAGGGTTTGGCAGCAGCACGGGCACATGGGGCACCTCTGCATTCTGGACCATTGACGCCAGCGGCTCAGCCGCCCCCATCGCCATCTCGACGGAATCCAACACTTCCCTGAACTTCGGCAGCGCAACGCTGAACTACAATCAAGCCGCAGTGACCATCGCGGCAGGCGGCGTCAATGCTGGAAGCATCACCTTTGGAGCCGGACAGTCCACCGCATTGACCCTCAGCGGAGGCACGATCACGCTGGGTGATAGCTCCGTCATCACCGTGAACAATGCATCTAGCAACATCGCTGCCGTGCTTGCGGGTGCGAACACCAGCCTCACCAAGGCCGGGGCCGGTATTCTGACGCTAAGCGGCACAAACATCCACACCGGCACCACCGCCATCGACGCAGGAACGCTGAGACTTGGTGCCAACAACGTCCTTCCCGATGGCCCCGGCAATGGCAACGTCACGCTCACCAGCACGCTGGACCTCAACACCTTTTCCGAAACCCTCAACGGGCTCGCCGGTGCTGGCACCGTGGACACTCTGGCCGGAGGCACCCCGTCCCTCACCCTCGGCGGCGGCAATGCCACCAGCACCTTCAGCGGCACCATCACCAACACCACCGGCACCTTGTCCGTGGTCAAGATCGGCACCGGCACACAGACACTTGCCGGAGCGAACAACTACAGCGGCTCGACGACCATCAATGGAGGCATCCTGGCC
>Ga0075163_10009817_pt1 | contig 12543 bp, 12 predicted proteins | sample JI1023141ADNA_FD_71478 | JGI IMG/M metagenome (GOLD analysis project Ga0075163, IMG submission 71478) | Wastewater effluent complex algal communities from Wisconsin, to seasonally profile nutrient transformation and Carbon sequestration -... | ecosystem: Engineered > WWTP > Effluent > Algae...
GACAAGGTGGCGGGCGACCCGGTATTCGCCGGCACGATCAACGAAACCGGCATCCTGGAGTTCCGAGTGACGGCTGCTGCCGACAACACCACGCTGGCCCGCATCATCCATGCGGTCGAACAGGCGCAGGGGACGCAAGCACCGACCCAGCGCTTCGTCGACCGGTTTGCCGCAATCTACACCCCGACCGTGTTCGCCATTGCGGTTGCCGTAGCCCTTCTGACGCCCTGGCTCCTCGGCTGGACCTGGACGCAGGCGCTCTACAAGGCCCTGGTGCTACTGGTCATCGCTTGCCCCTGCGCGCTGGTGCTCGCCACGCCGGTAACCGTGGTCAGCGGCCTGGCGGCGGCGGCCCGACGCGGCATCCTGATCAAGGGCGGCGTCTATCTTGAGGAGGCCCGCAAACTGCGGGTCATCGCTCTCGACAAGACCGGCACCATTACCGAAGGCAAACCCCGTCTGGTCGCCACAGAACTGCTTTCCTCGACGATCCCCGAATCCCAGGTGCTTGCCTGGGCGGCCAGCCTGGCCGGGCACTCGGACCATCCGGTCTCCAAAGCGATTGCAACCGGTCTCAAGCTTCCTGAAAATGGCTTGACCGATTTTGTCGCACTCGCCGGACGAGGTATTGAAGCTCGCACGGATGGCCAACGCCTCGTTCTCGGCAACCATCGCCTGATTGAGGAGCGCAAGCTGTGCAGTGCCGAAATCGAGGCTCGCCTTCAGGTGCACGAGACGCAAGGCCGGACGGTCACCATGCTGGCGTCGGCTCAGCAGGTGCTGGCAATTTTTGCGGTGGCAGACACCATCAAGGACAGCTCACGGGAGGCGGTGGCCGATCTGCACCGTCTCGGTGTCGTCTCGGTCATGCTGACCGGCGACAATGTGGCGACGGCCGCAAGCATCGCCAGGGAAGCCGGCATCGACGACGCCCGGGGCAATCTTCTCCCGGAAGACAAACTGGCGGCCATCGAAGATTTGCAGACTCGCTTCGGGCTAACCGCGATGACCGGCGACGGCATCAACGACGCACCGGCGCTGGCCCGTGCTGACATCGGCGTGGCCATGGGTGCTGCCGGCACGGATACGGCGATGGAAGCAGCCGACGTGGTGATCATGAACGACGACTTGCGGCGCATTCCCGAGACCATTCGCCTATCCCGGCGCACCCATGCGGTGCTCTGGCAAAACATCGGGTTGGCGCTGGGGATTAAGGTGATCTTTCTCGGCCTCGCCGTTTTCGGCAATGCGACCATGTGGATGGCAGTCTTTGCCGATATGGGTGCGAGCTTGCTGGTGGTGGCCAATGGTTTGCGGCTGCTGCGCAAATGATGCGCCGGGAACGCCATTTCTGCGGCCGGCGGCGCTGGTTAGCGCTGGCCGCGGCCATTGTCTTGGCCGACCAAGGCATCAAGGGGTGGATTGCCGCTCAGTTTCCCTTGGGGGCCAGCCAAGCCGTGATGCCATTTTTCAACCTCGTTCACCTGCTGAATGACGGGGCGGCCTTCAGCCTGTTGGCCGGCGCCGGGGGCTGGCAGCGCTATGCCTTCATCGCCCTGGCCTCGGCGGTTTCGGGCGTGCTGGCCTTCCGGTTGCTGCAAGGCGTCGCAACCCGGTGGGAAGGCTGGGGATACGGCCTGCTCTTGGGCGGCGCCTTGGGAAACCTGACAGATCGCGTGATCCGGGGCGCTGTCGTGGATTATCTGGATCTCCATGCCGGCGGCTGGCACTGGCCGGCCTTCAATCTCGCCGACACGGCGCTTTGCCTAAGCGTCCTTATCCTCCTGGTAGGAATGACACTGGGGCCTGACCAAGCGGAGATACCCCCAGTAGAGACAGACAACGTATGAGGTCCAGGATGCAACCCTTTGCCCTTTGCTACAACGAGGAACCCGAATTGACTCCACGCTTTTTCTCCCTGCTTGCCCGTCTTGCCTTGTTTGCCTTCATGTTGGTCGGTGCGTTCCATCCTGCTTTGGCCGCCGAAGAGCCTCTGCCGCCCGATGAGGCCTTCCGGTTCAAAGCGTCGCTCAAGCGTGCCGACACGGTGGTAGCAGAGATCATTCCTGCAAAGAAGCACTACCTTTACAAGAACAAGGTCCGCTTTGCCCTCAAGAACGCCAGCGGCGTCATGATCAAGGAAGTCAAACTGCCGGCGGGCGAGATGAAGAATGATCCATTTTTTGGACAGATCGAGGTCTATAAAGCCCCCGTCGTTGCTCAAATTACTCTGGAGCGCTCTCCCAAGGCCAAGACGTTCACCCTGTATGCATCCTATCAAGGGTGCAACGAGAAGTTGGGTGTCTGCTACCCGCCGATCGAAAAAACGATCGACATGAAGTTCGATTGACACAGGTCGTCACGATAAGAATAATTCTCAGCCATGTGCCGCCACCCCCGTTTCCGCTCAATCATTGCGATGCTGCTGGCCTTCTGCCTGGCCAGCGCATCGCTGTGGAGCTATGGGGCGGAAGCGACTGCAGATGCGTTGTCGGACGAGATCGCCCATTTTTTTCCCTCCCAGGGTGAATTGCCTGATCCGGGTTTGGCCGACCAGCATTGCAATCAGGGCTGCCACGCACAATCCCATCTGACCGGGGCCGTGTACAGTCCTGCGGCGTTCTCCCCGATTCATTTCACCCCCCAAGAGCACACGAGAGTGCCGGGCAGGGCGAGGATCCCGACCCGTCCAAGTGAGGGGCCCTATCGCCCCCCTCGAACCGTCTTTCAAGCCTGAATCCCGTCGTTCGTTTTGATTCACGGCTGGCGTCCTGCGCGCCGGCCAGCGCTTGAAAGGTTTTTTCTCATGTGGTTTTGCAGCACTTTGGCTGTGGTGCGCCCCTGGCGGCGCGCTGTCGGCATCGTGACTGGGGCATGTGTTGCCCTGGCTCTCCCTCTGGCATCGGCCCAAGCGGCCACTGCCCTGACTCTCGAAGAAGCGTGGCGCCTCGCCGAAGCCGCCAATCCGACCCTGCGCAGCACGCACGCGAGGCTTTCGGCTGCCGAGGGTGAACTGACTGATGCCCGTAGTCTCCTCTGGAACAATCCGGAACTTTCCGCCGAACGGCTGCGGCGATCGGTTCCGCAGCCCGGCCTTGCCACCGAAAAGCAGCGCGACTGGAGTGCGGGGCTCGCACAGACCTTCGAAGTCGCCGGCCAGCCCGGTTACCGGCGCGAAGCCGCCACTCAGGAACTGGCCGGGCTCCAGGCCACACTGCAGGAGACCCGCCGTCAAGTGCGCGCCGAGATCGAACAACGTTTCGTACGAGTGTTGGCGCTGCAGATGCGCATCGCCACTGAAGCGGAGGCACTGAAGCTCGTCGAGGATGCCGCGGCTGCGGTTCGCAAGCGGGTGGCGGCGGGAGAGGACAGCCGCCTGGACGGCAACCTCGCCATCGTCGAAGCCGAGCGCGGCCGCAACCAATTGGCCGCCCTGCACGAGCAACTGACCGAGGCTCGGGTGGAACTGGGCAGCGCCTTGCAATTGGTGCCCGATCACCTGCCCGAGGTCGCCGGTAATTTGATGCCGGCGACCCCAAGATACTCCCTGGAGGAACTGCTCGCCACGGCCGGCCAGCGGCCCCAATTGCGCGCCTTGGCATTGCGGGAAGCAGCGGCGGCCAAGCGTCTCGGCCTGGAGCGGGCAGCGGTCTATCCGGACATTACCGTCGGGGTCAATGTGGGCAGGGAAGGACCCGGCGAGGCCCGGGAAAAGCTGGTCGGCGTCAGCCTGTCACTGCCATTGCCGCTCTTTCGCCGCAATGCGGCGGGCATCGGCCGGGCGACGACCGAACTCACCCAGGCCCAGATCGAGCGGCAGGCCGCGGACCGCGATATTCCGGCCCAAGTGCGCGCCCTGTGGCGCAACGTCGAGAGCCTGCACGCCCGCGTGAAGCGCCTGGAAGACCAGGTGCTGGTGAGCCTCGACCAGAATCAGCGCCTGTCAGTCACTGCCTATCGCGCCGGCGAAATCGGCCTCCTGCAACTCATCGTGGTCAACCGCCAGGTGCTCGACGGGCGACGCGACCTGATCGAGGCCCGCAGCAACTTGCGGCTGAGCACCATCGCCCTCGAAGCAGCGGCCGGTTGGCCGGCTGCGGGAGAAGAGCGATGAGACCGCAGGCGCCAATGTTCCTCAATAAATCTTTTTCCCGGGTGCTTTCCATGCCAACGTTTTCCCTCCGGCGCGCCGCCTGGCTCGCCCTCCTCACCAGCGCCATCGCACTGGCAGCCTGTAATCAACCCGATGCCCCGCCGGATCAGGCCAAGGCCGCGCCACCCGCCAAGGGAAAAGCCGCTTCAAGCCAGGAAGCAGGCGAGAAGGAAAATGCTGAAAAGGAGTCCAACGAAGCGGGCGAGGCCGGGCTGCTGAGGCTGTCCGCCGAGGAAATCGAGACGGCGGGTATCCAGGTCGAAGACCTGGAGATGAAACCCGTGGCGGACCAGGTGGTCCTTACCGCTACCATCCGCGCCAATCAGGACCGGATTGCCCACGTCGCGCCCAGGGTGTCGGCGCGAGTGGCCAAGAGCGTCGCCAATCTGGGCGACAGCGTGAAGGTCGGGCAGGCATTGGCTGTCCTGGACAGCCTTGAGCTGGGCGAGGCTCATTCCGCCTATCGCCAGGCCCAAAGCCAGTTTGCCCTGGCCAAGGCCGATTTCGAGCGGGCGGAAAAACTCAAGGTCGATGAGATCATTCCCGAGAAGGACTATCTGCGGGCCCGGAGCGAATACGAGAAGGCACGCGCCGCCTGGCGCGCCGCCGATGACCGGCTGCGGCTCCTGGACGGGGAGCACCGGGACTCGGACCAGGGGCCGACCTCGCTTTTCCCGCTGCGGGCTCCCTTCGCCGGCACGGTCATCGAGAAGCGTGCGGTGGTGGGCGAACTGGCACAGCCGGACAAGAGCCTCTTCACAGTTGCCGACCTCTCGACCCTGTGGATCGAAGCCAACCTTTTCGAAAAGGATTTGAGCCGGGTGCGCTTGGGTGCCCGGGCGATTGTGACGGTGAGTGCCTATCCGGAGGAAACCTTCCAGGGACGGCTCACCTACATCAGCAGCACGGTTGATAAGGAGACCCGGGCCGTGCCGGCGCGGGTGGAAGTACCCAATCCGGACCGGCGTCTGAAGCCCGAGATGTTCGCTACCGCCGCCATTGCTACCGGGGGTGCGACTTCGGCCATCACTTTGCCGCAGTCGGCAGTGCTGTTGGTGAATGGTCAGCCCATGGCCTTTGTCCGCGAGGAAGGGGGCTTTGAGCCTCGTGCCGTCGAACTGGGCGAGAAGGTCGGCAGCCGCGTGATCATCCGGGGTGGCATCAAGCCTGGTGAGTCGATGGTGGTCGCTGGCGCCTATGCGCTGAAGGCGCGGCTCCTCAAGTCGCAAATCGGCGACGCAGACTGAGGAACCGCCATGCTCAATACCATTGTCGATATTTCGCTACGTTACAAGGTCTTGGTCCTGGTGGGCTTTCTGCTCGTCGTGGCCTTTGGCGTGCAGGCGTTCCGGACCGTGCCGGTGGATGCCTTCCCGGACGTGACGCCGGTGCAGGTCAACATCTATACCGAATCGCCCGGGCTCGCCGCCGAGGACGTGGAGAAGCTCCTTACCTTCCCGGTGGAAATTGCCGTCGCCGGGCTGCCCGGCGTCGAGGAAATCCGCTCGGTGTCGCTGTTCGGGCTCTCCTACGTCAGCGTCTATTTCAAGGACAACGTGGACATCTACTTCGCCCGGCGCCTGGTTGGGGAAAAGCTCCTCGAAGCCCGGGAACGGATTCCCGAAGGCTATGGCGAGCCGGCCCTGGGACCGAACACGTCGGGACTGGGGCAGGTATTCTGGTACACCGTCGAGTCCGCCGATCGGAAGCTCTCAACCATGGACCTGCGCACCCTGCAGGACTGGAGTGTGCGGCTCATGCTGCGCACCGCACCCGGCGTGGATGATGTGACTTCCTGGGGCGGCGACGAAAAGCAGTTCCAGGTGCTCATCCAGCCCCAGAAGCTGATCAAGTACGGCTTGACCTTCAAGGCGGTGATGGAGGCCCTGGCCGCCAACAATCGCCAGGTGGGCGGCCAATACGTCAATGTCGGGCAAGAGCAGTATCTGGTGCGCGGCCTGGGGTTGGTTTCAGGCACCCGCGACATCGGCAATGTCGTGATCACCCAACACGAGGGAGCGCCCGTCTATGTGCGTGACGTGGCCGAAGTGAAGGAAGCGCCGAGCCTGCGCTTCGGCGCGGTCACCAAGGATGGCCGGGAAGTAGTGCTGGGGCAGGCCTTGGCACGCATCAACGAAAATGCCAAGAACGTGGTGGATGCGGTGAAGACCAAGCTCAAGGTGGCCCAGCAAGCGCTGCCGGCAGGCGTCACCATCACCCCAGTGTACGACCGCACGGAGTTGGTGGAGAAGGCGCTCAAGACGGCGGAAAGCGCCCTCCTGGAAGGATCCATCCTGGTCGCGGTGGTCCTCTTCCTGTTCCTGGGGGAGATCCGTTCGGCCGTGGTCGTGGTCGTGACGCTGCCGCTCGCCATGCTGATCGCCTTCATCCTGATGCAGTCCTTCGGGATGTCCGCCAACCTGATGTCCCTGGCCGGGCTCGCCATCGGTATCGGCATGATGGTGGATGGCGCGGTGGTGATGGTGGAGAACAGTTTCCGCCTCCTCTCTCACCAAACCGGCAAAACCCCCAACAAGACGCATGTGATGTTGGAGGCGGCGCGGGAGGTGATTAACCCCATCGCTTTCGCCATCCTCATCATCATCGTCGTCTTCCTGCCGCTCTTTTCGCTCACCGGCCTGGAAGGCAAGCTCTTCAAGCCCATGGCGCTCACCATCGCCTTCGCCATGGTGGGTTCCCTTGTCTTGACGCTCACTCTGGTGCCGGTGCTGGCAGCGCTGATCCTGAAGCCGAAGGAAGAGAAGGATACCTTCATCCTGCGCCACGCCAAGCGCTTCTATCTGCCGATGCTGGACTGGGCGCTGGACCACAAGAAGCCGGTGATCGGCGGCGCCCTGGCGTTGCTGGCGGTAGCGCTCGCCGTCTTCCCATTCCTCGGCAAGGAGTTCATGCCGACTCTGCAGGAAGGCACGCTGATCTTCCGGGTGACCGGCATTCCGTCTACCTCGCTGGAAGAGAGCCTGGTCGTGGCGAAACGGTTTGACGCCGCGCTCAAGCAAAGCTTTCCCCAGGTCACCTCCACCCTGGCCACCATCGGCCGCGCCGAAAAGGGCGAGACCGCCGACGTGAATTACATGGAAGTGCTGGTAGATACGAAGCCGGAGAGCGAGTGGCCTCGACGCATGTCAATGCCGGAACTCGCCCACGAAATGCAGGAATCCCTGGAAAAGGCCATCCCGACCGTCGTCTTCGGCGCCACCCAGCCGATCCAGATGCGGGTCGAGGAGCTTATCTCCGGCGTGCGGGCGACCCTGGCCCTCAAGATCTATGGCGAGGACCTGGCCGCGCTCGATCGGTTGGCCGGCCAGATGAAGACCGTGCTGAGCACGGTGCCCGGCGCTGCGGACCTGTCACTGGAAGCGAACAAAGGCAAGCCGCAGATGGTGATCAAGGTGAACCGCGATGAGGCGGCCCGCTATGGGATCAACGCCGATGAAATCCTTGAAGTGGTGCAGGCCGGCATCGGCGGCAAGACCGTGTCGACCGTGATTGATGGCGTCAAGCGCTTCGACCTCCAGGTTCGCCTCGATACCGCCTTCCGCGACAGCCCGCAGGCCATTGCCGATATCCCGATCCGAACCCAGGCCGGGGCGCTGGTGCCGCTCTCCCGGGTGGCGACGGTGGAGACCGACGAGGGCTATTCCTTCGTGCGGCGCGAGCAGTTGCAGCGCTATGCGGTGATCCAGATGGACGTGAAAGGCCGGGACGTGGACGGTTTCGTGCAGGAGGCAGGGGCGAAGCTGCGGGAGCAGGTGAAACTGCCAGCCGGCTACTGGACCGAATGGGGCGGCGCCTTCGAGAACCAGCAACGGGCCTTGGCCCGGCTGGCGCTGATCGTGCCGCTGACCATCGGGCTGATCTTTATCCTGCTCTATACGGCCTTCAACTCGCTCACCCATGCGACGCTGATCATCGCCAACGTGCCCTTTGCCGTCATCGGCGGTGTCTTGGGACTCGCCCTTACTGGCCAATACGTGTCGGTACCCTCGGCCATCGGCTTCATCGCCGTGTTCGGCGTGGCCATGCTCAACGGCATCGTGCTGGTCTCCTTCCTCAATGACCAGCGACGGCGGGGACTCTCGATCCGGGAGGCGGTGCGCCAGGGGGCCGCCTTGCGCCTGCGTCCGGTGTTGATGACGGCTTCAGTCGCCATCCTGGGACTGATTCCCATGCTGCTTTCGCAAGGGGTCGGTGCCGAAACCCAGCGGCCTCTGGCCACCGTGGTGGTGGGCGGCCTGTTCACCTCCACGGCGCTGACCCTGCTCCTGCTGCCGCTCATGTACGAATGGGTGGAAAGCCGGCGGGAGCGCAATACCTCAACCTGACCTGAAGCGGCGGCTCCGTGTCTGTCGGGGCCGCCGCCTGGAGAACGATATGAAAGAGATCAAGGCATTCATCCGCCAACACCGCATCGCCGATGTGCTGGAGGCATTGCGCGATTCTGGGCTGTGCAATGCGGGCGCGGGCGCCGGCTGTTACAACGTCACGGTTTCCCGGGTGCAACGGCCGCTGGCCGATGCCGACCCGACCCAGCAGCACTTTTCGATGGACCTCGCCGAAGCCGTCGTCCAAGAATACAAGCTGGAACTCCTGTGCGCGGACGATCTGGTGGATACGCTGATGGACCTCATCTCCCAGGCAGCGCACACGGGGCAGCCCGAGGCGGGTTGGGTTTCCGTAAGCGATATTGAGCGGGCGGTGGAGATCCGGTGAGCTTCGGTGACCGGTCAACACGGCAAGCAGGTTTATCGAGGTTCATTTTGTCAACGGAAAGAAACTCACCGAGGAGATTGGTATGAAAATACATAAACAAGGATTGGCAGTGCTGGCCGGCGTCATGCTGTCGGGTTCGGTCGCGCTGGCCGCGCCGATGGCCTACGTGCCCAACGAGAAAAGCGGCACGGTGTCGGTCATCGATACCGCCACGGACACCGTCGTGGCGGAAATCAAGGCCGGGAGCAAGCCGCGGGGACTGGCCGTCAGTGCCGACGGGAAGCGACTCTTCGTCAGCGACCAGCCGGACAGCGCGCTTCTGGTCATCGACCTGGAAAAGCGCGCCGTGGTCGGCAAGGTGGACCTGGGCGAATCGCCGGAGGGCGTGAGCCTCTCCCCGGACGGCAAGTGGGTGGTCGCGGCAGTCGAGGTCAGCAACAGCGTGGCGTTCATCAATTCCGCCACCCTGCAAAAGGAATTCAGCGTTCGCACCCGTGGCAAGAACCCGGAGCATGCGGTCTTCAGCCCGGATGGCCAGTGGCTTTATGTCAGCGCCGAAGAGGCGGATCAGGTCGATGTGGTCGATGTGGCGAAGCGCGAACAGGTAGGGTCAATTCTTGTCGGCACCCGGCCCCGCGGCATCGGTTTCCTGCCCGACGGCAGCCGCGCCTACGTCGCTTCCGAGGTGGCAAGCACGGTGTACGCCATCGACGTGAAGGCGCAAAAGGCCATTGCCACGATCAAGGCCGGCACCTTCTCGAACGGCGTGGCCATCCGTCCCGACGGCAAGCGAGCCTACATCTCCAACGGCAAGGATGGCACCGTCTCGGTGATCGATACCGAGACCAATGCGGTCGTGGAACATGGCACTGACGCCGGACGGCAGGAAGCTCTACGTGGCCAACGGCCGCTCCAATTCGGTGTCGGTGATCGATACCGAGAGCAACCAAAAGCTCCATGACATCCCGGTCGGCGAACTTCCCTGGGGTGTGGTCGTCCGATGAGTACCGGAGACACGTGCCCTGTCGATACGCCGGCGCCCGCCCGCTATCCGCGGAGGGCGGTGATCCTGCACTGGATCGTGGCGCTGCTGATCATCGCCTTGCTGGCGAGCGGCTGGACCATGGTCGACATTCCGAGGAACACCCCCGAGCGGGCCTTCTTCTTCAACCTGCACAAGTCACTCGGCATCGTCGGGGCGTTTTTCATCGCGGCATTGATCGCCTGGCGCGTCAGGCATGAGGTGCCGACGCTGCCCGCAAGCATGTCGCGGTGGGAAAGGGGAGCGGCCGTCCTCAACCATTGGTTGTTCTACATTTTGATGGTGCTGGTGACGCTCGCCGGCTACCTCACGTCCTCTTTCAGCAAGTACGGTCCGAAGCTCTTCGGCATCCCGCTTCCGCATTGGGGATGGGAGGACGCGGCACTGCGCGGCGATTTCGCGGCGGTGCATCGGGTGGCCGGGCTCGTCTTCGCGGTGTTGATTGTGCTTCACGTCGCTGCAGCGCTCAAGCACCTGTTGTGGGACAGAGATGGGGTGTTCCAACGGATGATGCCCGGCGCCAAAATGAAGGTGCCATAGCAATTCATGGTGAATGCTTCGCATCGGAACAGTCTTTCGAAGGAGACACGTCGATGATCAGGAAGGAAATCGCAAAGTTCTTTTCCGGCGTCGCAGCCAACCAGGTGCTGACGCATGGAGCCCTGGCCGCATCCGGCGTTCAATTCACCGTGTTCGGGATCAGCTATACAATGACGCTCAACCTGACGGCAACTGCCGCCTGGGCGATCATTCTGGCCTTCCTGACTTACTATGGATGGATAAGACGGTGATGGCGAAGCCATCGGCCGGGAAAACAAGCTCGTGCCGTCGCGAGCAGAGGGCGCGACAGCGTCTCGCACGCTTCGAATGCCGAATATGAGCAAGACGAAGGGCGAGGACACGGAAATCCGGCTCGATGCGAGCAACGCAGACGAGCCACGCACGCTGCTTTGGGTGCTCGGAATCAATTTCACCCAGGTCGCTGTAGCCGGCACCGTAGGCATCGCGGCGCAATCTGCGGGCCTGCTGGGCGCCGCGCTCGACAATCTCGGGGATGCCGCCGTCTATGCCGTGAGCTTCTATGCAGTGGGCCGAACGGTTATCGCCAAATCGCGTGCGGCGACCCTGTCGGGCATTCTTCTGATCACCTTGGCCCTCGGGCTGTTTGTTGAAGTCTTGCGCCGTTTTTTTGCGGGAGCCGAGCCGCTGGGGCTCGCGATGATCCTGACCGCGCTCGCGAACGCGGCCACCAATCTGCTCTGTCTCCGGCTGCTGCGGGCGCACCGCGCCCACGGCGTGCACTTCAGGGCATCATGGATTTTTACGACCAATGACATGGTAGCGAATGCCGGGATCGTTCTGTCCGGCGCCCTGGTCATGATCCTCAAGTCTCCGCTTCCCGACCTCCTGATCGGGCTGGTTGTCGCTGGAATCGTGCTGAAGGGCGGATGGGACATTCTCCGTGAAGCGCGCGCGGCACGCAGCGCGGCAGGAAAACCATTGACATGAAGTTTGATTGACGCCGGTTATCCTATTTTCCCATTACTGGACTTTAGCCCGTCTGCCATCTATTGAAAGGTTATATTGCCATGTTGAAAAAGCTCGTTATTTGCCTGTTAGCGACCACTGCACTACAGGGCGCCCTTGCGGCACAACTGCCCGAAGTGACTGTCTATAAGGATCCTGATTGCGGCTGCTGCACCGAGTGGGTCAAGCACATGCAAGAGTCTGGCTTTCAGGTGAAGGAGGTCAATACGCGAGCCATGGACGTGGAACGGCAACGGTTTGGGGTGCCCCCGCATTTGGGTAGTTGCCATACCGCGAAAGTTGGCGGCTACACCGTGGAAGGCCATGTGCCTGCCTCCGCCGTCAAGAAAATGCTGGCCGAAAAGCCGTTGGTACGGGGCCTGACCATTCCTGGCATGCCAACCAATGCCCCCGGCATGGGGCCGCACATCGTGGGAACGCTCAAGGTATACACCTTGCCCAAAGTGGGTGAGTCGTCTCGCCTCTACTCGGTCGAATAGCGCCGATTCCCGAAAGTGCGGTTGGGGAAATTTTGGCAATGCGCCGATGTGGAGGACCGTGTTTGCGGACATGGGCGCCAGTTTGCTGGTAGCTACCAATGGCCTTCGGTTGTTGCGAAGGTAAGCACGCCGGTCTATGCTGAATCAATCCAACCCGAAGGAGATCGATCATGAAAAAGACTCTATTGATTACCGCCATGTCCGCCTTGATGCTGTCAGCAACACCGGTATTTGCGGAACCCGCAGCCCCCGCCGACAAGGCGGCTCAGGCGAAACCTTCTGTGCCGAACGTGGCTGAGTACGACAAGCAGATGGCACAGGCCCAGGAAAACATGAAGAAAATGCAGGAGCAGATGGACAAGATTCGCCAGACCCAGGATCCGCAAGAGCGTCAGAAGCTGCTGCAGGAGCATTGGACCACCATGCAAGGCAATATGCAGATGATGCACGGCATGTGGGGTAGCGGCGGCATGGGGGGCATGGGTTGCTGCATGGGCGGCCGTGGCATGATGGGGCACGGCATGATGATGGGCGATCCGATGATGGGCTGGGACCACATGGGTGGCTATTACTCCAAGCTCACCCCG
>Ga0075163_10009818_pt1 | contig 12542 bp, 8 predicted proteins | sample JI1023141ADNA_FD_71478 | JGI IMG/M metagenome (GOLD analysis project Ga0075163, IMG submission 71478) | Wastewater effluent complex algal communities from Wisconsin, to seasonally profile nutrient transformation and Carbon sequestration -... | ecosystem: Engineered > WWTP > Effluent > Algae...
GAGAAATCCAGCAGCTGCGTAATGATATTGTCACAGCGGATGATGCCCTTGTTGATACGGTCAATCTGGGCGTCAACATCAAGACCTTTGCCCCTGATTTTGCGGTCCAACAAAAATGCTGAGGTCCGAACCGCACCGAGCGGATTGCGCAGTTCATGGGCAACCGTGGCGGTCAATTGCCCAAGTTGTTCCATGCGGCCCTTCTTGACCAGTTCGTCCTGCGCTTCCTTCAGCCGCTTCATGTTGTCGGCAAGGTCGCGGTTGAGCCTCGAAACATCATCATTGATGCGGCGCAACTCCGTCATCTCAGAAACATCAACAATGCTGATGATGGCCGAACGGATTCCTCCCCCGATCCACAGCCAGCCCGAGCTGATCACAATCACACTGCGCCGTGGAACACCCAAAGCCTGGATTTCCGTTTCGAACTTGCAGGCCTTGCCGGGAAAATCCGGGTGCTTGGACTGGATGCGTTCAACCATCTCCAGGCGTGCCTCTTCCGCCCCGTCACCACCGCAATAGGCATTGAGCAAGGGATTGCTGAAGGAAATCTTGCCATCCTCGTCCAGTTGCATGACGCCAACCGGAACGGTTTCTGAAAGGGCGCGATACTGGTCCTCACGCTTCTTGATTTCCGTCAGGTCGGTATTGGTGCCAATGAGATAGGTCTTGCCGTCTGGCGCAGCGAGGCGCGACTTTCGCGTCAACACTGGCATGGTCATGCCTGAATCGTTGGACGCGAACTCCTCCGAATAATCGGTGCGCCCGGAGGATATCACTTCATTGTCGTGGGCGAGAAAGCCAACGGCTTCCTGTTCGGGATAGAAGTCGCTGTCGCATTTGCCCAACAGTGCTTCTTCCGGCCTGCCGATCATCTTGCAATGGAGATCGTTGGAGTAAACGAACCTGAGATTTTCGTCCTTGACGAAAATCGACGTCGGCAGGTTGTCGAGAATGCTCAATAGAACGCGCACATCGTCGAGCCGCTTGTGCGGAATTTCCTGGTCAGTCATCGTCTCTCTCCCAAAAGACAGTCCCCGCCCCCGGAGAAAATCAGGCTGCTTCGCGTTCAACTGTTTCCAGAAGGCGCGACAGATCAACCGGCTTGCTGAACACACCAAGGGCGCCGCCCTTCACAGCCCGGTCGATCAGGTCATCTGCACTGTAGCCCGTCATGAAATAGATGCGCGCGTCCGGATGGCCGCCCTTGATTTCCATGAAGCTGTCGACGCCATTCATCTTCGGCATCATCACATCGAAGAAACCGATATCCACCTTGTTCGAGGTGAACGCTTCCACTGCCTGTTCACCGTCATAGGCGACGATGACACGATGGTCATCCATGCTGAAAAGTTCCGCCAAGGAGTCCGCGTTGGCGGCATCGTCATCAACCACAAGAATGTTCAATTTGCGCGACATGATTTGTCCTTTTTCAAGCTGCAAGAATGGGAAGACGGGTGAGGAGTTCAAGCGGGTCAAACGGCTTGGTCAGAATGCCGGTGATGCCAACATCACGCAGCATCGGAACTTCACTGCTGAATCGTTCACGGTGCGGCGAAACCAGAATGGATGGTCCACGATGGCCCTGCTTCTTGATGTCGCTGAGAACCGAAACTTCCTCAATGAGCGGAATGTTGGCATCGATCACCAACACATCATCAAGGGAAAGGTGCGCCGCCTCGTGCGGGTTGCGCACCAGATGACAAACTCGACCGGATTGCGACAGGGCTGAATGGATAGCCCCACCCACATCAATGCCCCGCCGTGCCGTCTCGGTCAGCACCAATCCACCGGGTCCAACGGATTCCGTAAGTCGCAACACTTCTGCGACATCAAACGGCTTCTCCAGAACACCCAGGGCGCCGCCACGCATTGCCTGCTGCAGCAGCTCTTCGACACTATAACCAGTCATCATGAATACCCGGGCAGCGGGCTTCATCTGCCTGATTTCCAGAAAGCTCTCGACGCCGTTCATTCCCGGCATCATCACGTCCATGAAGGCTACATCGAAACTGCCATGCAGATAGGCGGCAATGGCCGCCTCGCCACTGTGCACCACCTTCACATTGTGACCTTCCATTTCGAACAACTCGCCGAGGGAATGGGCATTGTCGATGTCGTCATCGACCACAAGTATCGTCAGCGCTTTCATTATGCAGCCTCCACAATCATGCCATCCGCCGCGACAAGCGGCAGATGGATGTTGAATTTGGAACCATGCCCCACGGTTGACGTGATGGTCAGAAAGCCACCATGCTGCTCGAGGATCTTTTCTACGGCGGGGACACCAAGGCCGGTTCCGAAGCTCTTGGTGGTGAACAATGGTTCGCGAATCTTCGCAAGATTATCGGCGGAAATGCCGGGTCCGTTGTCGGCAACGCAGATCACAACGTGTTCACCATCACGGTGGCTCGAAAGATCAATTCGTGGTCCAACCGTGACAATGCGGGCTGGATCATCGCCCGCCCCCACCATGGCCTCAGAAGCGTTGGTCATCAAATTGGCAACGGCGCGGCGCATGCGGGCCGGGTCAAAAGGCACATTGAGGTCATCAAGCCCCAATGTACAGGATACGGCCACCATCTCTGGCAGGCGCGCGGCTTCTTCCTCGACCGTTTCGGCAAGCCAGTTGTCAAGGTTCTCCGCCCGGCACGTGAGTTGCTTGGTCCGTGAGAAATCCAAAAGCTGCGTGATGATATTGTCGCAGCGCGTGACGCCCTTGTTGATGCGTTCAATCTGCGACTCGATACCAAGGCCTTTGCCCCTCACCTTGCGCTCAAGCAGAAAGGCGGAGGTCCGAACCGCCCCCAAGGGATTGCGGATTTCGTGGGCGACGGTCGCAGTCAGCTGGCCCAACTGCTCCATGCGACCTCGTTTCACCAATTCATCCTGCGCCTCTTTCAGGCGCAACATCTTGTCGGCTAGGTCTCTGTTGAGCGCCGTCACTTCATCGTTCACCGCACTGATGCGGATGTTCATGGTTTCTGACTCCATGCGTGCCGCTTCCGCCTGCTCCGCCGCCATCTCGACATGGTCGAGCCGTTTCAGCGTGCTGCGGAACATCCAGAAGGCTGAACCAGCCCCCAGCAACACACACAACGCCGCAAGCCCCATGAGGAGGTAGAGCTTCTGGCGCAAGTCTGTGGCGCGCTCATTCAACAAACGGGAGAGGCGATGCGTGGTCTGCTCCCACATGGCGCGTTCGAGTTTGTATTTTGCCGCCGGGTTCAACGTCTGCTGCGTCAGCATGGTCAGCGACATCCACTCGGCACCCGCACGCGAATTGGCGATCACGTCAAATGTGACAGACACGTCGTTGCCAATCTGCGTGACAAGTTCGACGGCACTGTCATAGGTGGCGACATTGTCGCTGCTGGCCTGGGCACGCGTGACGGAGTTGCGCGTGCGCTCTATGGACTGCGCCAGAGTTCCAAGCCGATAGATGATGCCCTTGAGTTCTGTGGAATCAATGCCATTGCTGGTGATGCTATCAGTCAGAGCCTCATGCATGCCATGAAAGGCGAGCAACAGTTCGGGCAGGTTCTGCACATTGGTCTGGGCGAGGAAGAAGGTCTCGGCAACAGGATCGAGGAGCAGCGAGGATTCCGTGCCGACAATGCCGGTAAAGCGCGAGAGGTGATTGAGCTTTTCGCCAACGCCCGTATTGAGCAATGCCACCTTGCCCTTCAATTCACCAAAGGCCGTGGCCAGGCCAAGGTCGGCGGCCAGAAGGTCCCCCTGGGACAAGTGGTCGGCGGCCTGCACCGGCGACAGCGAGCCATCGGCAAGACCAATCGCAGTTGGCATGATGAGGTTGGCCAGCAGCACACCCGTGGCCTCACTTTCGGTCAGGGCAATGTCGCGGCGCAGACCGTTGAGGGTGAGGTGGCTTAGCAGCAGAATGGGAATGAGCAACACGCAGACAATTGCGGTCAACCGCATGCCCGCCGCGCGTGAAGCTACAATCTTGACCACACTTCTCTCCCGTCACGCCGATCAAGTTGGGGCAAGGCAAAAGCGCCCCAAGACTCACGGCAGATGGCGGAACATGGGCGATTTATGGTAAATGGATTGTTAAGGAAGTTCTGCAGATGGAGGTTGCATGTCAGGACAGTCAGGTGGGTGCCAATGTGGTGGCGTGCGCTATCATTTCACCGGCGCTATGGGACGAGCCTCCGTTTGCCATTGCCGCATGTGCCAAAAGGCCTTCGGAAATTTCGGCGCTCCCCTGGTGAGCGTGCCGCTCTCCGCCTTCAGTTGGACACGCGGCAGGCCCGGCATGTTCCGCTCTTCGGCGCCGGTGGCCCGGGGCTTTTGCAGGGACTGCGGCACCCCCCTTTTCATGCAGGAAGATGGAGACCCCAACATCGAACTCGCAATTGGCACGCTCGATGATCCAAACTCTGTCTCGCTGGAAGGACAGGTGGGTGTGGAAAGCAAAGTGTCGTGGTTTGATGGCATGCCAAACCTCCCACCGGAAACCACCAACGAGAACAACCCCACGGCAGCAAAGGGCCGCTATCTCACGCTCCAGCATCCCGACCACGACACGGACCGCTGGCCATGAGTGGTCACATCGCGACAGGTGGCTGCCAATGCGGCGCAGTGCGCTATCGCATCACTGGCCCGCTTTTCGACGCCCACATCTGTCATTGCCGCATGTGCCAAAAGGCCAGCGGCAACATGTTCGCGGCGCTGGTGGGCCTGAAAAAATCGGACATCACCTGGCTTCACGGCGAACCTGCTGTGTTCCGCTCATCGTCAATCGTCAGTCGCGGATTCTGTGGAAAATGCGGTACACCGCTGACCTTTGCCTATGATCACACCGTCCACATGAATGTCAGCATCGGTTCCTTGGACAGGCCTGTAGATGTGCAGCCCGAGGTGCAATTCGGTATCGAGGGGCGGCTTCCCGCCTTCGGAACCTTGCACACCCTGCCCGGCAGCCGCACCGAAGATGACGTGCCGCCGGGCGATATGGCCAAGCTCAGGAGCCTGCAACATCCCGGCGGGGAGTAAGTCAGAGCTTACAGCGCCGCCTTGATGGCAGCGAGCGCCGCCTCAGCCCGCGCACCGTCGGGTCCACCCGCCTGCGCCATGTCGGGACGGCCACCGCCACCCTTACCACCCATGGCAGCCGCACCCAGTTTCACGAGATCAACAGCATTGATCTTGCCCGCGAGGTCAGCCGTGACACCGACAACCACGGCGCCCTTGCCATCTTCCGACACGGCCACGAGCGCCACGACGCCAGAGCCCACTGTTTTCTTGCCGTCGTCGGCCAGCGGCTTCAAATCCTGCGGAGAAACGCCTTTAAGGATGCGCGCCATCAATTTGATTCCATTGATGGTTTCAATGTCATCACCACCCGATTTGCCACCGCCGCCCATGGCCAGGGCTTTGCGCGCCTCGGCGAGTTCACGCTCCAGCTTGCGGTTTTCATCCAGCACGGTTTCGATACGTGTGACGATATCGGCCTGCGGCACCTTGAGGGCGGCGGCCGCAGCCTGAACACGGCGGTCCTGGGCCTCCAGATAGGCCCGTGCCGCAGACCCGGCCAGTGCCTCAATGCGGCGCACACCAGCTGAGACCGCCCCTTCCGAGATAACCTTGATCAGGCCAATGTCACCCGTGCGGCCCACATGGGTGCCGCCGCAGAGTTCCAATGAATAGATCGGGCGGCCGGCACCATGGGCATTGTGGCCCATGGAAACCACGCGGACCTCGTCGCCATATTTTTCACCAAACAGCGCCATGGCGCCTTCGGCGATGGCCGCGTCAACGCTCATCAGTCGTGTGGTCACAGCATCATTCTGCACCACGATCTCGTTGGCGATCTGCTCGACCTCCGCCAGTTCTTCGCGGCTCACACTCTTGTTATGGGAAATGTCAAAGCGCAGGCGGTTCGGCTCCACCAGGGACCCCTTTTGCGCAACGTGCGTGCCGAGTGTCAGGCGCAGCGCCTCGTGCAGCAAGTGTGTGGCAGAGTGGTGCTGCCGATTGCCGCTGCGGCGGGCATGATCCACCACCAGTTCAGCTGCTTCGCCCACCTTGATGTCGCCCGATGCCACCGTTCCCACATGGGCCCAGACATCGCCAGCGCGCTTCAGTGTTTCTGTGACCGTGAACACGGCACCAGCCGCCGTCTTGATCACGCCATGGTCGCCGGTCTGGCCGCCGGATTCGGCGTAGAACGGTGTCTGGTTGACGATGATCGCGCCCTGCTCGCCGGCCTTCAGACCGTCCACCTGCTTGCCATTGCTGACCAGCGCCGTGATGAGACCTTCTGCGACCTCCGTGTCGTAGCCAAGGAACTCCGACGCGCCCAGCTTCTCGCGCAGTTCAAACCACACGGTTTCCGTCTGCGCTTCGCCAGAACCTTTCCAGGCTGCGCGCGCTTCTGCCTTCTGCTTGTCCATCGCGGACTTGAAGGCCGTTTCATCAACACTGATGTTGCGGGACTTGAGTGCATCCTGCGTCAGGTCAAGCGGGAATCCATAGGTGTCGTAAAGCTTGAAGGCGGTATCGCCGGAAAAGACCGCGCCGGAGGAAAGACCCGACGACTCTTCATCGAGGAGTTTGAGACCACGCACCAATGTGTTGCGGAAGCGGCCCTCTTCGAGACGTAGCGTCTCCGTGATAAGCCCCTGGGCCCGCACCAGTTCGGGATAGGCCGCACCCATTTCACGCACCAGGGCTGGCACCAGCTTCCACATCAGCGGTTCCTTGACCCCCAGCAACTCGGCGTGGCGCATGGCGCGGCGCATGATGCGGCGCAGGACATAGCCTCGGCCTTCATTTGATGGCAGCACGCCATCGGCAATGAGGAAGGACGAGGCACGCAAGTGGTCGGCAATGACCCGATTTGACGCTTTGGCCTTGCCCTCAGCAGGCACACGAGTGTTGTCAACGATGGCCGAGATCAGCGCCCTGAACAGATCAGTCTCGTAATTGTCATGGGTGCCCTGCAGCACCGCGGCAATACGCTCCAGACCCATACCGGTATCAATTGAAGGGCGTGGCAGGGTCAAGCGCGTACCACCACCCTGCTCTTCATACTGCATGAAGACCAGGTTCCAGATTTCAATGAAGCGATCGCCATCGGCATCTGCCGATCCGGGAGGGCCGCCCGGAATCTTGTCGCCATGGTCAAAGAAAATTTCCGAGCACGGACCGCACGGCCCGGTGTCACCCATGCGCCAGAAGTTGTCATTGGTGTCGATGCGGATGATGCGGCTGTCCGGCAGGCCGGCGACCTTCTTCCACAGGTCGAAGGCCTGGTCATCATCATGATAGACAGTGACCGTCAGCTTGTCCTTGGGCAAGCCATATTCCTTGGTGACGAGCGTCCAGGCCCACTCGATGGCCTCAGGCTTGAAGTAGTCGCCGAAGGAGAAGTTGCCAAGCATCTCGAAGAAGGTGTGGTGGCGCGCCGTGTAGCCCACGTTGTCGAGGTCATTGTGCTTGCCGCCGGCGCGCACGCATTTTTGCGCTGTGGTGGCGCGAGTGTAAGAGCGCTTCTCCATGCCAGTGAAGACATTCTTGAACTGCACCATGCCCGAGTTGGCGAACATCAGGGTCGGGTCATTGCGCGGCACCAGTGGCGAAGAAGCAACGATCTCGTGGCCTTGGCTTTTGAAGAAATCGAGGAAGGTCGAACGGATTTGCGCAAGGCTGGTCATGGGATGAAATCAGTCTCTCTGGAATGGGAAAGCGTGGGGCGGTCTATAGTTCCAGAAGCTGCACCCTGTCCACAGGTTCTGGTCCTATGGCTCGGTTACAAGGCCAGCAAATGAAACACCCCCGGCGGGGCAGCCGGGGGTGTGGAAGAGCGAGCGTGGGGCAGAAAATCCGGCCCCTGCGAAGGCAGACCGGATCTTCAAAATACGTCTCGCGCGGTTTGGCCGGGTAACGCAGACCTACAATTGCAGCTCCAGGACGGGGAGGAGCGGCATACGCGGAGGCCACCAGCCAAAAGGGGGAGCGGGGAAGTCACACCAAATGAGTTGGCTTCTCCCAATTCCGCCGCCATTCCGGCTTTCGCCGGGGTGACGGCCAGAGTTGGATACGGTCAGTCCTCGGATGCAGCCTCAGATCCGCCCTTGTCAGCGATGCGGGCCGCGATCAATCCGGAATTGGACCGGATGGCCGCTTCCACGGCATTCGCCATGTCAGGGTTCTGTTTGAGGAAGGTCTTGGCATTGTCACGGCCCTGGCCGATGCGCTCGCCATTATAGGAATACCAGGAACCCGACTTTTCCACGACACCAGCGGTGACACCGAGATCAACGAGTTCGCCCACCTTGGAAATGCCTTCGCCATACATGATGTCGAATTCCACCATCTTGAAGGGCGGCGCCACCTTGTTCTTGACCACCTTGACGCGGGTCTGGTTGCCGACAACCTCGTCACGTTCCTTGATGGCACCGATGCGGCGGATGTCCAGTCGCACGGACGCATAGAACTTGAGCGCGTTGCCGCCCGTGGTGGTTTCCGGCGAACCAAACATCACGCCGATCTTCATACGGATCTGGTTGATGAAGATGACCATGCAATTGGTCTTGGAAATCGAGGCAGTGAGCTTGCGCATGGCCTGGCTCATCAAGCGGGCCTGCAGACCGGGCAATGAATCGCCCATCTCGCCTTCCAGTTCAGCCTTGGGCGTGAGGGCCGCCACTGAGTCCACCACCAACACTTCAACAGCGCCGGAGCGCACCAGCGTGTCAGCGATTTCCAGCGCCTGTTCACCTGTATCCGGCTGCGAAATCAACAGCTCGTCGATGTTGACGCCCAACTTCTTGGCGTAGACGGGATCAAGGGCATGTTCGGCATCAACGAAGGCACAAATGCCACCGCGCTTCTGGGCTTCCGCCAACACATGCAGCGCCAGCGTGGTCTTGCCGGATGATTCCGGCCCGTAAATTTCAATAATGCGGCCCTTGGGCAGGCCGCCAATGCCAAGGGCAATATCAAGCCCCAGGGAGCCGGTGGAAACAGCTTCCACTTCCATGGCCGTATTGGCCCCCAGCTTCATGATCGAGCCCTTGCCGAATGCCCGTTCGATCTGGCTCAGCGCCGCGTCCAGCGCCTTGTTCTTGTCCATGGATGAATTCTCGATGACCCGGAGAGCAGCTTGCCCCATTGTTCCCGTTCCTTATTTCACTGGGTTGACGTTCACGCAATTGACGGTACAAACCCGGGAGAACATTTCAGGAAAGTTCCACCGGTGTTTCTTGTATGTTCTATTTTAGTTCCGATTGCAAGAACTATCTGCCCGCCCGCTCGCGGTGCAAAAACACCAGAATCTTCAAAACCTTGGGCGATGATTCTGACGCTCCTCAGAAGCCGCTCTCGCGCAGCAACACCGTCACCACCCGGCCGAATGCGAATCCGAGAACACTTTGCGGCTCCACCTCCACCAGCACCCGGCCTCGCTCAACCCAATCCGGCGCCGTGCCTTCCACAGCAAGGTAGACCGGCAATTGCCCCTGCAGTGGCGCATCGCGGCCCGTGGCCTTGTCCGGTGTCATGGTGATGGGGCCTCCATGACGGGAGGAAAGATAGATGAGGGCTTGCCCTTCCGCCCCCGGATTGCCGATCGCCACCAGCCGCGCCGCAATAGCAGTCCCCATGCCACTGTCAGCAACGAAGCGCCCATCTGCCCCTGCCAACAGGCGGGCCGACTCCCGCTCCGGCACCAATCCAGAAATCACCGCCCGATCCGGCGCCATGAGGTGCAGCAGCATCTCGCCATCCCCCACCCACTGCCCCGAGGCCAGCACAACGTCACGCGTCGTCACCACGCCAGCAAAGGGCGCTCGCAGCAACAGTCTCGCCTGACGTTGTTCAAGCTCACGCAATTCCGCCAGCGCTGCGTTCCGCTGGCTTACGATCACCTGCCGCTGTGCCCGGTCCCCGGCGTCGGCCGCAAGCCGCGCCAGTTGCGCTTCGCTCATCGCCAGCCGCACTGTCGCCTGCCCCCGCAGATGGGCGATCTCCGGCACGGAAAGCTCGATCAACACGTCACCCGCCTTCACCCGCGCGCCACTGCCCACATGCACGGCCACCACTTGCGCCGCTTCTGGCGCATGCAGCCGTATCTCCTCCGCCGGCACCAGAATGGCAGGAACCGAAACATGCCGGTCGAGAGGCAAGGTCAGGAGCAGCAAGACGGCAACAAGCAAGGACAGCGAAACTTTGGACCGCCTGCTCCCCAACAGTTTTGAAAGTCCCATGCCCTTCCACTCCTTCAGTTCACGGATGATCGGCTTCAGGATGAACCAGTGTATTTCAATTGCTGCCAATGGCACGCCCAGCAACTTCGGAAACATGTGGTAGACCAGCAACGCCATGCTGCCATAAAGGCCAAGACGGTAGATCCATGTGCCGATGGCCAGCGCGATCAACATCCTCCGACGCCAGGTCGGATGAAACTCCGGCATGGGTTCACCTGTTTTGAACAACAAATCCCGCATCGCCCAAGTTGCGAGCGCAAAGGCCCGCGGCCCGATGCTGTGCAGGCCCGTGGCATCCACAAGCATGTGATAGCCATCAAAACGCATGAAGGGGGAAAGGTTGACCAACAGGCTCATGATCCACGCCGTCGCCGCCACGAAATAAGCGGCGGAGCGCCACGTTCCATCCGGCAGGAAGGCCCAGAGCAGCAGCGCCAGCACCGCCAGAGCCAATTCGACTACAACTCCCGCTGCACCGATGAGAAAACGCTGCCTGCGTGAGGACAGACGCCAAGCATCACTGGCTTCGGTGTAGAGCATCGGTGTCAAAACCATGAAGTTGATACCCATGACAGGCACATGGCAGCCGAAGTGCCGCGCGACGAAACCATGACCCAACTCATGGAACACCTTCAGCCCCACCAGCGTCACACCATAGAGGGCAACGCCTGATGGTGAGAAGAAATCAATGAAGGTGGCAATGAAGTGCTCCCACTGTCGTCCCGCGAAGTAGAGGCCCACGACACCAAGCAGGGTTATGCTCCAGAGCACCACACGCGAGGCCAGCAACCTTGCTACAGGCAGCAGCGCATCCAGAAAGGGCTCCGGATTGACGAGCGGAATGCGGAAGGACAGATAGGAGTGGACGATCCGCGAGAGCAGTGGCCTCTCGCCCTGCTGAAGATCCGAAAGAAGAGGTGTGGAAGTGGAACATTCGGCAAGGCGTGACTTCACCAGAAACTCGGCCAACGCCTTCACTTCGTCCGGATTGGCATTTCCCGGCTTCGGCCATGCCCGCAAATATTCAGCCATCTGTCGCGACAGGCGATAGAAGCGGTGGCGCAACGGATCATACAGCACAAAGCCATGGGCACCCGTGCCATCCACCCCGCCGTCAGCAAGCATGAGATCGCCCCGCAGCTGGGGCAGTTCGTCCACCGTCGCTGCTGAACCCGTCATCGCCCGAAGTACTGGCGCAACGCCGCAATCGGACGCCGCAGCAAATAAAAGCCGAGCGGCACCTTCGCACCGCTCACCTGCGCCGTGCCCCGGAGACCTATGCGGATCGCTGCCCCATGATCGGCCGGCAATGCCATGATCTGATAGGCAAGGCCGCCTCCTGGAATCTCCCGCGCGTGATAACTCATCTCACGGATTTGGGCGGCGCGTGGGTGCAACGGATCAGCATCCAGAAACAACCAGACCAGTCGGTTGTCCCCCAGCACAATGGAATCCTGCACCGGAAGATCTAGCCGGAAGGCCACATGAGATGGATCGGCAATCTCCATCACCTTTTCACCTGTGCGCACCGGCTTGCCGATCCAGTCGCTCCGCGCCGCGTAAAGGAGCAGGCCGTCCCTCGCGGCCCTCACCTCGCCCCGCAAAAGCACCGTCTGTGCATAGGCCTGTTCGGCCTGGGCCAGTTGCAGCTCCATTTCCATGGTCGCCAGCGAGCGCTTCAGTTCAGCATCGTTGAATGCGCCGTTGCGGGCGGTGGTGAGACGACTTTCAGCCACCAGGACTTTCTGCGCTGCAATGGTCACGTCGGCCTTCTGCCGCGTGTCGTCAAAAGTGAATAGGAGATCGCCAGCGCGCACCGGACTGTTGGGGTCGGCTGCAACACTGGCGATCACGCCATCAATCGGTGCAGACATGATGGCGGGTTCATGGGCAACGACTTCAAAGGGCGCCAATGCCGTCATCGGCACCGGCACAAATGCGAGCACGGCCAGAAGCATTGGCATAACCCACAGCGCCCAGCGTGGCACTGCAGGTTTGCGTAAGAGACTGGGCGGCGTCAGCGCCCGCATGGCATGGGCATAGGTGTCTGCGAGGCGGCCGGCGATGTTCTGCTCTGCATCTGTCCACGCTACGTCCCGACTCAAGAGAAAAGCCGCAAAGGCACCCCCCTTGCCATCAGGAAGGGGAATGAAAAGGCCCGGTGTTTTTTGTTGCAGGGTGGCAAGCGATACACTTTGCATGCCGTTGCCAATTGCAATGCCGTTGACCAGTCGCGTGACTGCCACCACCAACGGTGCGTTGACATCGAATGTCGAAACATCCGACACGGCCTCCGGCACAAGGCGG
>Ga0075163_10009819_pt1 | contig 12541 bp, 8 predicted proteins | sample JI1023141ADNA_FD_71478 | JGI IMG/M metagenome (GOLD analysis project Ga0075163, IMG submission 71478) | Wastewater effluent complex algal communities from Wisconsin, to seasonally profile nutrient transformation and Carbon sequestration -... | ecosystem: Engineered > WWTP > Effluent > Algae...
TGTGGGCCCAGCACGGGGAAGAGAACGCGCGCCGCAAGGCCGCGGGTGAGGCGCCCACCTCCCGCGTCATCCACTTCCGCCAGGCCGCCCCGCGCACCCCGCCCTTTGGCGTCGGGCAGGGTGTTTTCTAGCTCGGGGCAGTCAAGCCACCGAAAACAAAGCTGAATTCCGCTCAGGCCGTGGGCGGGCGCTGCCGAATCAGCCCTTCCTGGGCGGTGGTGGCCACCAACTTGCCGTCACGGGTGAAGAAGCGTCCGCGCGCCATGCCGCGCCCCCCCGAAGCCGAGGGGCTCTCCACCACGTGCAGAATCCACTCGTCCATCCGGAAGGGCCGGTGGAACCACATGGCGTGGTCGAGGCTGGCCACCTGCATGCCGGGGCTGATCCAGGTCACGCCGTGGGGCAGCAGGGCCGTGGTCATGAAGTAGAAATCGGAGGCGTAGGCCAGCAGGTAGCGATGCAGGCCGGCGTCGTCGGGCAGCGGGCGCATCACCCGGTACCAGACCGCCCGGGTCGGCGCGCTGGGCATGGGCTTGAAGGGATCGCCCGGCTCCACCGGCCGCGCCTCGATGGGCTTCTCGGCGATGGCCCGGGCCCGCAGCGACCGGGGCAGGCGATCCACCACCTGCAGCGCAAGTGCCCGTTCTGACAGCAGATCTTCTGGGCCGGGCACATCGGGCATCACGTCCTGGTGCTCGAAGCCGGCCTCCTCCACCTGGAAGGAGGCAGAGAGGCTGAAGATGGCCTCCCCATTCTGGATGGCCTTCACTCGGCGGGTGGTGAAGCTGCCGCCGTCGCGAATGCGCTCCACGTCGTAGATGATGGGCCGATCCACCGCGCCCGGGCGCAGGAAGTAAGCGTGCAGCGAGTGCACCACCCGCTCGGTGGGCACCGTCTGCACCGCGGCGGAGAGCGCCTGGCCGAGCACCTGACCACCAAAAACCCGGCCCCAGCCGAGGTCCTGGCTCTGGCCGCGGAAGAGATTCTGCTCAATGCGCTCCAGCGCGAGCAGGTCGATCAACTCTTGGAGAACGTCCTTCATCCCGGCTTTCTACCCACTGGCCCGAACCGGCGCCAGTCCCCACCGGCGGGTGGACGGCGGGCCCTCGCGCAGTGGTGGCGCCCGACGGCGACCTCGCGCAGACTGCGGGCATGCCACCTCACCCGTCGCCCCCGCGCGTGTCCGAAGGCCCCACCATCCGTGGGCTGCTGGTCATCGGCCTCGCCGGCCTGCTGGTGGCCGCGGGCAGCATCGCGGGCGTGGTGGTGACCCGCCTTGTCGGCGGTGAGGCGGAGAGCCGTGTGGTCGCCGAGCTCGAGCAGCGCGCGGCCGCCCTGGCCCAGGCCACCGAGGCGGTGTGCCGCGACATGCTCGTGTGTGTGCCCCAGCTCTCTCGGCTTTTGCGCACCGATCCCCAGGCGGGCCCGGCAGCGGCGGTGCTCTTGGACGACCGCATGAACGTCCTGGCGGGTACAGCCGAGTCCACCAGCCGCGATCCCCTGCTCGGCGATGTGCTGCAGGGCGCTCCTCGGGCGGCCGCGCGCGTTTTGCGGCCGGCCAGCCACCCCCGCGGTGAAGGCGAGGATCACCGGGTTGCGGTGGCGGTCCGGCTGGGTGACGGACGCCGCGCGGTGCTGGACCTGGCCTTCGAGCTCGACAGCCTGCACTTCGCCGTCGCGGCCCGCCAGCGCGCGGTCCTGCTCTTCATCATCGCGGATCTCTTGGTGATTTTGCTCTTCGGCACCTACCTGGGTGGGCGCTACGTGGTGCGGCCGTTGGAGGCGCTGACCCGCAGCGCGGCGGCGGGCACCCCAGCGGTGGTGCAGGGGGGGCCGGCCGAGGTGAGCCGGTTGGCGGCCACGTTTGCCGCCCTGGTGGGTCGCCTCCAGGCGCAGAATGCCGAGCTCCAGGCCACCGTGGCTGCCCTCTCCGCGGCCCGCGATGACCTCGTGCGCAGCGAGCGCCTCGCCACCGTGGGGCGCCTGGCCGCTGGGCTGGCCCATGAGATCGGCAACCCGCTCGCCGCCGTGCTCGGCTACGTGGAGTACCTGCGCGGCGGGCCCACGCTGCCCGAGGAGCCGCCGCCCGAGCTGCGCGCGCAGTTGCTGGCCCGCATGGACAAAGAGCTCGGGCGCATCCGCGACATCCTGCGCGACCTGCTGGACTTCAGCCGCCCCACCCCGCCGGTACCGGAGGTGTTCTCCCTGGTGCCCCTGGTGGAGTCCGCTCGATCGCTGCTGAAATTCCAGAAAAATTTCAAGGACATCCAGGTAGAGGTCACGGGCGCCGCGCCCCCGGTGTGCGCTGACCGAGGGCGGATTCGGCAGGTGCTGGTCAACCTGTTGCTCAACGCCGCCGACGCCATGCAGGGGCGCGGGCGCGTGGAGGTGCACCTGGCCACAGTGGGTGACTTCGTGCAGGTGCGGGTGCGTGATGAGGGCCCGGGGGTGCCGGCGGATCGGGCGGCCCTGCTCTTCGAGCCCTTCCACACCACCAAGGCGGCAGGCCAGGGCACCGGTCTCGGCCTGGCCATCTCGCGGCGCATTGTAGAGGAAGCGGGCGGCCACATCGGGCTGGAGAGTCCAGGCGAGGCGGGCGCCTGCTTCGTATTTACGCTGCCCTCAGCCCAGCAGCAGGGCCACGATGGCGTCGGCAAAGCGCCAGATCAGGTCGTGGCCGAAGAACAGCGCCTCCAGCGCCCCCACCGCGAGGAAGGGCCCGAAGGGCACCACCAGCCGTGAGCTGAGGTGGGCGAAGCGATCCTCTTCGCCAAACCGCGCGTCGAGCTCTTCGGTGGTGAGCGTCAGGCCCGCCGAGCGGCCCGTCACCCGCTGGTAGATGCGGGCCACCACCACCGCCACCAGCGCCTGGAGGCTGGCGGCCACCAGCACAAAGGGCAGCGCTTCGATGCCCAAGAAGGCGCCGATGAGCGCCAACAGCATGGCGTCGCCCAGGCCCATGGCCTCCCGGCGGTAGATCAGCCAGCCCACGCCCGTCACCAGCAGCAAAAAACCACCGCCGGCCAGCGCGCCGTAGACCCGCGGCAACGGCTCGAGCCCTGGGATGAAAAACGCGCCGCTCACCCCCACGATGATCAGCGGGATGGTGATCTCCTCGGGCACGAAGGTGTGCTCAAGGTCGATGAAAGCGAGGGCCACCAGCCCGTAGGCAAAGGTCTGTAGCCAAATCCACAGCGCCGCCGCGGGGTAGAAGGTCTCGGGATCAAAGGGCAAAACCGTCGCGCGGAACAGCGCCAGGCCCAGCAGACCACACGCCGCTTCGATGAGCATGTAGCGCGGGCTGAAGGGGGTGCGGCAGGCCCGGCAGCGCCCGCGAAGGATCCACCACGACAGCACCGGGACGTTGTCGTACCAACGAATGCGCGTCAGGCAGCGGCTGCACCGCGAGGGCGGCTGCACCAGCGACATGCCCAGGGGCAACCGATAGATGACCACATTGAGAAAGCTGCCCCAGCAAGCGCCCCAGAAGAGGGCGATCACCTGCAGCATCAGCCCCGTGCTGGCCAGCAGCGCCTCGTCGGCGCTCACCGCACGTTGACGGTGCCCACGCGGGCGCGGTTCTCGTTGTCCTTGTCGCCGGCGACAATGTTCATGCGGGTGTCGCCGCGATACAGCCCCACATAGAGGGTGAAGCGCGCTGAGGACGTACTGCGGTTCACCACCACCAGGTGTTCATCCTGCACCAGGTCACCCACCTTCCAGTTGTCCGTCGGGAAGAGGCCCTCGACGGGATCGTGGTCGCCGTGCACCCGCTGGCCGGGGGCATCGAGGTGGACAAACACCTTCCAGCGGCCGCTGACTTTTTTGGTGGCCTTCCAATAGAGCTTAAACGTCAACTCGGAGCCCGGGTGGGGCTCCGCCGGATCCAGGGCCCAGCCCACCAGCTCGATCTGGTTGTCGAAGTTGATGGAGGTGGCGTTGACCCCGGGCGGCAGCTCCGTCAGCAGCGCACGGGTGATGGGGTTGCGATCTTCCTCGCCCGTGTTGAGCTGGTTGGAGACCAACAGGAAGCGGAAGCTGCTGTCGTCGAGCACGGGCACGGTGCGCCCGGTGGCCCCGCGGAACTCGTTGTTGATGCGGGCCAACTCCTTGCGCGGCACCAGCGCGAAGAAGCGGTCGGTGGCGGTGGCCCGCTCCCGAAAGGCTTTGGGATCAAGGGCTTCCAGCTGATCGGCGTAGAACGAGCTGCCCCGCTCGGCCACCAGATACTTCAGCAGCGGCTCGCCCTCGTGGGCCAGCTCGCCGTAGCGGTCGAAGATGTCCTTCTGGCTGAAGTTGGTGGTCAGCGTCGAGGCCACCACCAGGTTGAGGAAGCTGCCCCAGGCCACCAGCACACCGCCCAGCACCCACCAGGGGGCCCGCGGCCGCCGCAAAGCGGCCTCGAGCCCATCGGCCAGCCGCAGCAGCATGCCATCGCGTTGGCCACCCAGGCGGCGCACGCGGACCGTGTGCACGAGGTGCAACCCCACCAGGCAGACCAGCCAGACCACCAGGAACACCGCGAACCACCGCGCCCCGGGCACCAACCGGCCCCACTCCGGGCGGGTCACGATCTTCTCCACGAGGCCACGCGGTGCCACCACGCCCAGCAGGCCCAACATCGCCGAGAAGGCCAGCATCGCGGGATGGACAATGCTGAGGCGGCGAATCGGGTAAAACACCGCCAGGACCGCGGGCCGCAGCAGGCGCAGCAGGCCGCCCTGGTAGATCATCAGCACCGCCAACAGCCCCAGGTCCAGCAGACGCGCCACCTCCCAGTAGGGCAGCGTGGGCGGAAAGGCATCCACCTTGCCGGTGACCAGCGCATCGGCCAGGGCCTGCGTCTGGTGCTTGAGGTTGCTGTCCAAGAGGGCCAGCAGCACCACCGCCACCAGCGTCTGCAGCGGCTGCGGGGGCGAGCGCAGGGCCCGACCGAACCACACCCCGGCCGCGATGGCCGCCGCTGGCGCCGCCAGGAAGAAGCCCGCCTGGCCGATGGGCGCGCCGAGCGCCGGACCCAGGAAACCCAGCGCAAACCACGCCAGCAGCGCCGGTCCGGCCACCGCGGTGGCGCTCGGCTCATCGTCGTAGCGGGGGTGCCAGATCAGGTCGGCGAAGGCCAGGGGCAGGAAAGCGGCCAACGGAAAGAGCCCGTAGCCGATTTGAAGGACAAACATGTCGAAGGGTGGCCGCTCGGCGGCCACGGCCGCGCCATCCAAGCCATCGGCCCAGAGCAGCAGCGCGCGGATCGACAGGCCGTCATCCAGCGCCGCCACCGCACCCCACCAGCCGAGGCCGAGCAGAACCACGGCCAACGTGGCGGGCACCCAGGGGAAAAACCGACGCGCGGCGCCCGTTTGGCGCAGCGTGGCGCCATCGGAGCCGAACACGAAGGCCACCGCCAACAGCAGGGCGCTGCCCGCGGCCACCCGGCCACCCCAGCGCAGCTCACCGAGGGCCACCAACACCGCGGCGGCCAGCACGGCGGCCAAGAAGCCGAAGCGCACGATGCGGTCCGCCATGGGCCGCTCCACCCGCGCCCCACCTGCGGCGCGCACGCCGCCCACTGCCAGCACCACCAGCACCGCCAGCGGCCCCGCCATCGCCGGCGCGCCCCCAGCCAACCCGGCCCCGGCCAGGGCCAGCCAGGCCAGCCAGCCCCACGCCTTCGAGGCCCCGCCATGCACCTGGAACCAGGCCAGCGCCGCCAGGGCGGACAGGTTCATGGCCACCGCGGTGCCGAATGCCAGCCGGCCGTGAAAAACAAACAGCGGCATGCACAGCAGCCCGAGGGCCGCAAACCAGGCGGCGAAGCGCCCATGCACACGGCGGGTGGTCACGAAGGTGAGCAGCACGACCCCCACCGACAGCAGGAGGCCGGGCAGCCGGAGGGCCAGCTCGCCGGTGCCGAACAGCATGCTGAGCACCGCGGAGGGCCACAGCCCGTAGGGCAGCTCGGCCACCGCGCGCGTTTGCTCGCCGGCGGGCATCAGGACCTGCATCCAGTGGCCGCCCCGCATGGCATCCACCACCGAGGCCACATCGGACTCCCAGGGCTCCCAGATGCCCAGCATCGGGCTTTGTACGAGCATCAACACCGCCGCCAGACCGAGCAGGAGCCAGGGCTCCAGGCGCGGGCCAACCGGAGCAGGCGGCGGGCTGGGGGACGGTTCGTCGGCCATCGGGGCACCGGGAAGCAGGGGTTGTTCGGTCGGCTCGTCCGTGCGCACCCACGGGCGGAGGCCTTGCGCGCGGACCATACCCGGGGGCCGCCAACAGCGCCACCCCCCAGGCATGGGCAGTGGGTCGATCTCACCGGAATGCCTTGGAATTCGCGGAAGTGCACCGGATGTTGGGGGTCTGGATCGAGTGCAAGAAGGGGTAAGAACCGGCTTGCATCTCAGCCCCAGCCGCTCTAAAATAATGCGCTTTCGCGCGGTTTGCCCGGTCCTCGGGACGCGGGTGGCCGTTTGGATTGCGAGGTTGTGTGCATGTCGAGACACTTGACCGTAGCCGAGCTCGACGCATCGCCCCCCGGCACTCGGGTCATCGACGAGGATGGCGACATTCTCGAGCGCTTGCCGGATGGACGGTGGGTCGTCATTTCTGTCCCTGAGGGCGCCGACCCGACTCGGGGCGACATCTGGCCTTCCCGCCTGTTGCGGGCCCGCCCCTTTTGGAACAGACGCTGAGCACGCCCATCAGAGAGCCGCCCATCAGCGCACCTTTGCGTGGTCCTCCTTAGATGCCCGGCCGAGACCCAGCACGGGTGACTCGGCCGGCCGCGGACGGCCTCCTCGATCGACCACTCGGTTCAGGTCCCCCGCTTGAGACTCCGCCTACGGAGCAGTACGAACAGCGCTGCCGGCGATCTGCCGGCGGCATGGCCATGGTGACGCGCAGCGCTGAGGCGCCGCGGGTAGTGGGCGACGGGATTCGGCCGCCCAGAGAGAAGAGAAGCGAAGATGTCGAAGAAGCTCTTTGTCGGCAGCCTGTCCTGGGGCACCACGGATGAGTCCCTGCGGGCGGCCTTTGAGCAGTTCGGCGAGGTGACCGACGCCAAAGTCATCACCGATCGGGAGACGGGCCGCAGCCGCGGCTTCGGGTTCGTGACCTTTGCGGACGATGAACACGCGCTCACCTCCATCGACGTGATGGACGGCGCCACGCTGGACGAGCGGCGCATTGCGGTCAGCGAGGCCCAGGAGCGCGCGCCCGGCGGCGACCGCGGCGGCGATCGGGGCGGGCGCCCGGGCGGTGGCCGCGGCGGCTTCGGCGGCGATCGTGGGCCCAGCGATCGTGGCCCCAGCGATCGTGGCCCCAGCGATCGTGGTTCCAGCGATCGTGGCCCCAGCGATCGTGGTCATGGCGGCGGCTTCGGCGGCGGCGATCGCGCCCCCGTGCGCAGCTCCGGCGGTGGCGGTGACCGCGCCCCGGCGCGCGGTGGCTTTGGCGGCGGCGATCGCGGCCCAGGCGGCGGCGGCGGCGGCGGCGGCGACCGCGGCCCCGCGCGCGGCGGTTTTGGTGGCGGCGATCGCTCGGGGGGTGGTGATCGCGGCGGCTTCGGCGGTGGTGATCGCGGCCCGGCGCGCGGTGGCTTCGGCGGTGGCGATCGGGGCACCGGCGGTGGTGATCGCGGCGGCTTCGGCGGCGGCGGTGATCGCGGCGGCTTCGGCGGCGGCGGGCGCGGTCCCGGCGGCGGCGGCGGTGACCGCGGCGGCTTCGGCGGCGGCGGGCGCGGTCCCAGTGGCGGTGGTCCCGGTGGCGATCGCGGCGGCTTCGGCGGCGGCGGCGGGCGCGGTCCCGGCGGCGGCGGCGGTGATCGCGGCGGCTTCGGCGGCGGCGGCGGGCGCGGTCCCGGCGGCGGCGGCGGTGATCGCGGCGGCTTCGGCGGCGGTGGTGGTGATCGCGGCGGCTTCGGCGGCGGCGGGCGCGGCCCCGGTGGCGATCGTGGCCCCAGCCGCGGTCCGGGCGGCGGTGATCGCGGTCCGGGCGGCGGTGATCGCGGTCCGGGCGGCGGTGATCGCGGTGGGCGTGGCCCCGGTGGGCCCGGTCGGGGTCCGGGTGGTCCCGGTGGGCGCGGTCCGGGTGGGCCCGGCCGGGGCCCGGGTGGTGGCGCCCCGGGTGGTGGCGGTCGCGGCCGCGACTGGTAGTCGCCTACCCGTATATCTGCCTGATTCCGCTGGTTTTTCCTTCCCCTCTTGGGCGCCCTGAGCAGCTTCGCTGAGGCGCCTCAGACCTGCCTCGTCTCAATCGACCGCTTTGGCTACAGTGGTGCCCCGGGGGAGGGACACGGGAGAGCGATATCTGCGCCGAGCGCTGAAGTGCAGGCGGCGCAGCCACACGTTGTTGCCCACCGGGCAAGGGGAGAGCGAATGAGCTTCAAAAGGGGGGCCTGGGCCTGCTTGCTGGCAGCGCTGGCCATCGGCTGTGACGACAGCCCCAGTCCGGGGGGCGGGGGCGGCGACGCCGATCCGCAGGACGCGCTGGCGGCCGATCGCGGCTTGACCATCGACGGCGGCCAGATCGGGGACGACGTCGGGCCGCGGCGCGACCAGGGGGTCCAGCGTGACGCGGAGCCCCCCCGCGATGCCGTGGTGCTGCCGCCCGACGCCGCCGTGGTGATGCCCGACGCCGCCGTGGTGATGCCCGACGCCGCCGTGGTGCTGCCGCCCGACGCCGCCGTGGTGATGCCCGACGCCGCCGTGGTGCTGCCGCCCGACGCCATGGTGGAGGGGCCCGATGCTGAGGTCCTGCCCCCCGACATGGGCTGCATGGACTGCGACAACGACGGCACCCGCCTGGATGAGGGCGACTGCAACGACCTGGATCCCTTGATCTTTCCCGGCGCGCCCGAGCTGTGCGACGGGGTGGACAACGACTGCGACGGCCGCATCGACGGCCAGGGCGAGGTCTGCTTCGGCGGGCCCGCGGGCACTGTGGGCGTGGGCATCTGCCAGCAGGGCGTGCGCGTCTGCCAGAACGGCGCCTTCGGGGCCTGCAACGGTCAGGTCCTGCCGGCGCCCGCCGAGGTGTGCGGCAACGGCCTCGACGACGATTGCAACGGCCAGGCAGATGACCGCTGCGACCTCGATGGCGACGGCTTCTCCGCTGCCCAGGGCGACTGCAACGACGACGATCGCGCCATCAATCCCCGCGCCGCCGAGGTGTGCGACGGGGTGGACAACAACTGCGACGGCGTGGTCGACGGCCTGCAGACGCCTTGTTACAACGGCCCGGCCGGCACCGCCGGGGTGGGCCTGTGCCGCGCCGGCACCCAGACCTGCGTGGATGGGGTGGTGGGCGGCTGTGCCGATGAGGCCACGCCCAACATGGAGGCCTGTGGCAACGGCACCGACGAGGACTGCGATGGCCTCGTGGACGAGAACTGCAACGTCGTGGGCTGCCCGGACCTGAACCTCGACTCGGTGGTGGCCATCAGCTCCGACTGCATGGCGGCCGGCAGCCAGGCGCGCCTGGCCGTTTATGCCGACGTGCGCGACAACCGCGGTCAGGTGCCCGCCAACATCGTGGTCGACATCCAGGCGCAGGGCCAGGTCAACATGACCGCCCTGGGCCGGGTGGGCAACCGCTGGTGGCGGCGCGTGGACGTGGGCAACGAGGCCGGTCAGGTGCGCTTCACCGTCACCGCTGCCTGCAATGGCGCCGCCCCCATCGCCCTCAACTCCACGGCATTGTTGGACATTGTGCCCAACCTGCCCGCCGGCACCCAGCTCACCACCGGGGGCTGCGAGGGCGCCCAGGGCAACCTCGAGGTCCGCGTGGTGGACGCCACCACCGGCCTGCCCATCTCGGGCGCGGTGTTCATGGTGGGCGCCGCCGAGGAGAGCACTCTGCAGCGCGACGCCAGCCAGTTCATCCGGGGCGCCGCTGGCAACCAGCCCAACCGGGGCGTGACCGCCGCCAACGGCATCGGCCGCCTGCTCGACTTCGGCGATGTCCTGCGCGACGGCCTGACCCTGACCGTGGGCGCCGAAGGCTACGAGTACGTCACGCTGTTCGACCTCGACGCCAGCCAGGTGATCGTGCCCCTGCGCCCCGTCGATCCGCCGGCCCCCGCCACCGTCGCCCTGGGCGGGCAGCTCTCCGCCTTCGACGATCTGCGCTCCGACGGCCAGACCGACGCCGGCATCGTGCTGGGCAGCTTCGATGTGGAAGGCCTCTCGGTCTTTGGCATCGGCAGCCTGCTCGGCCGCTACGACTGCTGGGATCCCGTCACCCAGGGCTTCGTGGGTGGCCTGGTCAACCCGGTGCCCACCCCCGGCAACTTGATGGTGCCCCAGCAGCAGGAGGTGGTCTTCGGCACGCCGGTGACCATCGAGCGGCACGACTTCTTCTTCAGTGCCTTCCCCCAGGGGCGCGAGAACCTGGTGGGCATCGCGGGCAAGATGCCCACGCAGGACCTGGCCAACCTGCTCCTCGGCGGCGGCAGCCTGGCTGACACCATCAGCCTGCTGCGCCTGCGCGAGATCGGCGTGCTGCGCAACCAGAACTTCGCCGCCGACGATCCGGCGATCAACCTGCCGCTGGCCGACGCCCTCGCCACCAACGCAGGCTGCGACGCCAGCAACCTGCCGGCGGGCGCCGACCTGTTCTGCGTGGCCGCCGGCGACTGGTCGGGCGGTCGGGGCACGGGTCGCCTGTTCCCCATGGGCCTCGCCTCGGCCACCGCGGCCGTGGTCAACCGCGCGCGCCCGGCGGCGGTGGCCCTCGACATGACCACCGTGCCGGCCCAGGGTTCGTTCAACGGCATTGGCTATGTGGGTGCGGCCGTGGCCCGCTTCCAGGACATGGCGGTGCCCGAGGCCCTGCGCGGCGCGGTCAGCGGGATCCTGGACCGCCGCACCCTGAGCGGCATGGGTGGGCGCGTGGTGGTCAATTCCTTCTTTGATCCCACGCCCTTGACCCGCGCGGACCGCACCTTCAGCTGGGATCCGGTGGCCAACGCCAACAGCCCCACCGTGGATCTGTGCCGCTTCGAGGTCTACCGCTCCATCCGCGACACCTACGATCCGGGTGACTGCGCGGGCAACTACATCGCCACCCGCGATGAGCCCGTGTGGACGGTCTACACCGACGGCGATCCGGGCGTGGCGGCGCTGCCCACCCTGCCCGCCGACTTCCCGCGCGCCCGCACCTTCGGCTACGTCAACCCCGGGGCCACCCCGGCGGACGACCGCCTCCTGATGCGCGTGACCTGCATGGCCCTGGGCGGCGCGCCCGACTTCGTCTACGACGCCGGCAACTTCCAGGACATCGTCAACGGGCTGACCCACGCCAGCACCGTGAGCCGTAGCTACTGAGATTCACTCCATTTTTCCGCTCGCTCTCCTCATCGGCCTCCTGACGCCGCCCTCAGACCCGCCCGACCACCGCTGGCTGGACGCCACCCTCACCCTGGGGGCGGCAGCGGGCTGGCTCACCCTCGACCACTTCCAGCCCGCCTGGGTGGCCACGCCGTGTCCGTGTCGGCGCGGCCAGGTCAACGCCTTCGACCGGGTGGCCGTGGGCCTGGATTTCCCCCGGGCGGAGCCCCTGGCGGACACCGTCGTGGCCGCCACCCTGGCGCTGGCGCTGGTGGCGCCCGCCTTCCACACCCCCGATGAGGGCGCCTACGTGGCCGATGCCCTCCAGGTGGCCGAGGCCACCGCCACCGCCGGGCTGCTCACCGCCGTGGCCAAGATCGTCGCTGGCCGACCCTTTCCTTATATGTATGGCCCTGCGCCCTACCCCGAGCAGAACGGCGATGGCGTGAACTACGCGTCCTTTTGGTCGGGGCACACGGCCACCCCGATGGCCGCCGCCTTCGCGGTCACGGCCACCTGCCGCCAGCGCCACCCGGGCCGGCGTGCATGCTGGTTGCCGGCCCTGGTGGGCGGTGCGCTCGCGCTGACCGCGGGGGGTCTGCAGGTGGCGGCGGAGAACCACTTCCCCACCGATGTGGCGGTGGGGGCGGGGGTCGGCGCGGGGGTGGGCCTGCTGGTGCCCTGGCTGCACACCTTCTGACGAGCCCTGCCGGCGCGATCCGGATGGGCCTGGTCAAGTCGTACACTCGGCCGGAGCCATCGCGAAGGGGACTTGTCGGGTCCTATTTTCGGCCGGAGCCATCGCGGAGGGGGGTTGTCGGGTTCCATTTTCGGTCGGAGGCATCGCGGAGGGGGGTTGTCGGGTTCCATTTTCGGTCGGAGGCATCGCGGAGGGGGGTTGTCGGGTTCCATTTTCGGTCGGACCCATCGCGGAGGGGGGTTGTCGGGTCCTATGATCGGTCGGACCCATCCGGAAGGGGGTTTGTCAATTCCTACGACCGGTCGGACCCATCCGGGAGGGGGTTTGTCAATTCCTACGACCGGTCGGACCGGTCGTAGCAGCCCACATGGCCGCCCAACCGGGCGGAGCCCGGTTGAGGCCTAACCTCGAGTTTCGCCATTTGGGTCGTCGCGAGGACGAGCGGCCGTCGAGCCGCCGCAAGGAGACCGCTCGATTTTTTTCGGAGGCGTAGTGGTGCTACGTCGAGAAAAAA
>Ga0075163_10009822_pt1 | contig 12540 bp, 10 predicted proteins | sample JI1023141ADNA_FD_71478 | JGI IMG/M metagenome (GOLD analysis project Ga0075163, IMG submission 71478) | Wastewater effluent complex algal communities from Wisconsin, to seasonally profile nutrient transformation and Carbon sequestration -... | ecosystem: Engineered > WWTP > Effluent > Algae...
CGTGCAATTCGCCGGGAGCGTCGGCGCGGCCTATGTGAAATCGTTGTCCGACAACTTCGGCATCGTCTCGAGCATCGACAGCAAGAGCGACCTCAGCTTGCCCGGCGCCACGCGAGTCAGCGTCGAGCGCGCCCGTCCCCTAGGGGGTATGAAGTGATCCCGGCCCTCGGCCTGCTGGCCGGCATCCTGATCGGCGTCGTGCTGCAGCCCGATGTCCCCATCTGGCTGCAGCCCTATCTGCCGATCGCGGTGATCGCCGCCCTCGACGCGGTCTTTGGCGCGGCGCGCGCGGTCTTGGACGGGATCTTCGACGACAAGGTCTTCGTCGTCTCCTTCTTGTCCAATGTCGTCGTGGCCGCCTTGATCGTCTATCTCGGCGATCAACTCGGCGTCGGCGCGCAACTGTCGACCGGCGTGATCGTCGTCCTCGGTGTCCGCATCTTCTCCAATGTCGCCGCCATCCGGCGCCACCTCTTCTCGGCATGAGCGAGCACCGCGAACCGGCCCAGCCCGGCGCCGTCCAGGGCGCCGGCGCCTGGCGACGCCTGGCGCGGATGGGCAGCCCCCGCCTGACCAAGGCCAACGTCTTGGTCCTCGCGCTCGCCGTGCTGCTCGGATTCGCCATCAGCACCCAGGTCCATCAGACCCGCGCCTCCGGCCTGGAATCGCTGCGCCAAGAGGAATTGGTCGGCGTCTTGGACACCGTCACCCAAGAGGGCGTGCGGCTCGGCACCGAACTTCGCACCCTAGAACGCACGCGGGACCGGCTGGCCAGCGGCGCGGACAGCGAAAAGGAGGCGGTGGAGTTGGCTCGCGCCCGAGCCGACACCCTCGCGCTGCTCGCGGGCACCGAACCAGCCACCGGTCCAGGCGTCCGCCTGACGATCACCGACCCGAGCGGCAAGATCGGCGCCACCATCCTGCTCGATGCGATCCAAGAGTTGCGCGATGCCGGTGCCGAGGTCATGCAAGTGGGGCCGGTGCGTGTCGTGGCCAGCACCTATTTCACCGATTCCGATGGGGGAGTGAGCGTTTCGGGGACGTCGATCGCCGCGCCATACACCATCCTCGCCATCGGCGACCCCGACACGATGGCCTCCGCCATGGGGATCCCCGGTGGCGTCAGCAACTCGGTCAGCGGGGCTGGCGGGGAGCTGACGATCACGCCGCTGGACCGGCTGGATATCACCGCTGTGCACGAACCTGCCCCGCAACGCTTCGCCACGCCGGAACCAGTGCCGACCGCTAGCGCGTCCTCCTGACGCGAACGCCCGATTGAGCATTAAGGTTGCGGACAACCCTCGCCATGAACGGAGACCAGAAATGTCGGACTTCGACTTCCCGGACAACCTGCGCTATACCGCCGAGCACGAGTGGGTCAAGGCCGGTGACGACGGCGCCGTGCGCGTCGGCATCACGGCATACGCCCAGGATGCGCTTGGTGATGTCGTGTATGTCAGCGCGCCCGCGGTCGGTTCGACGGTCACCGCCGGCGAGTCCTGCGGCGAGGTCGAGTCGACGAAGTCGGTCAGCGACCTCTACTCGCCGCTCACCGGCACGATCACCGCGGTCAACGATGCGCTCGACGGTGCTCCCGAATTGATCAACTCCGACCCTTATGGCCAGGGGTGGGTCTTCGAGATGACGGTCGAGGACGCGTCGGCGGTCGAGGCACTCATGGACGCATCCGCCTATCGAGAAAACCTGGCCTGAGCGCCAGTCCCTGCAAGACGACAAGGACACCAGCACATGAGCGACGTGGCCCCAGACGCCCCGGACGGCGAGGGCACACACGAGGCGACCGCTCCGGCGGCTTTCCGTTTCGACTCCTCCACCCAGCGCCTGCCCAGTGTGGGGGGTTCGGAGGCCCCGGACTGGTCCGACTATGAGCCGGCCCTGACCCGCGAGGACCTCGGCCTGATCGAGGCGCTGCGACCGGGGACGGCCTTGCTCATCGTGCAGCGCGGCCCCAATACCGGCGCCCGGTTCCTGCTGGACAACGAGCAGGTCACCAGCGGCCGCGGGCCGGACAGTGACATCTTCCTCGACGATGTCACGGTCTCGCGCAAGCACGCGGTCTTCTCCTGGGAGAGTGATCACTTCGTCGTGCGCGATGTCGGCTCCCTCAATGGCACCTATGTCAACATGCAGCGCGTCGACGAGGCAGATCTGCAAGATCGCGACGAAGTGCAGATCGGCAAGTTCCGGCTGGTCTTCCATCAGGCCAAGGGCTAGGCGGTGGCGGGCCGGCGCATCGGGGCGGTCCTGGCCGATCTGCAGCAGGAGTTCCCGGATCTGAGCATCAGCAAGATCCGCTTCCTCGAAGCCGAAGGATTGCTCGAACCCGAGCGCACCGGCTCCGGTTATCGCCATTATTCGGGCGCCGATGTCGAGCGCCTGCGCTTCATTCTCACCGCCCAGCGCGACCACTTCTGGCCCCTGAAAGTGATCCGCGATGCCCTCGACGGTATGGAGCGGGGCCTGACCCTCGACCCGGGCGCGGCCTCGGCGGTGCCGCAGCCACCGTCACTGACTGCCGACCCCGACGTGCCCGAGCAGGCCGATTTGGCCGTGGCTTCGACGGCCCGCTTGTCGCGTGCCGAACTGGCTCGGGCCGCTGAGGCGCCCCTGGCCCTGCTCGATGAATTGGTCGCCTTCGGGCTGCTGCGCCCCGACGCCCAGGGCTATTTCGCCGGGGAGGCTATCCGAATCGCCGCGGCCGCCGCGCAACTGGCCGGCCTTGGGATCGAGGCGCGCCACCTGCGGTTGTTCCGCACGGCCGCCGAGCGCGAGGTGGGCCTCGTCGACTATGCCGTCGCGCAGGCGGGCCGCCCGGAGCCGGTCGCGGTGGCGCATGCGTGCCTGGCGCTGCATACCGCCCTGGTCAAGGATGAGCTAGGTCGTCGAGGCTGACCCAGGTCCGCGCGATAGCGTTGCCTGATGAAGCCCTTGGACATCCTCGGCGTCCGTGTGGAGATGCCCACCAACACCCCGATTGTCCTCTTGCGCGAGCGGGATGGGTTGCGCCACCTGCCGATCTGGATCGGTGCCGCCGAGGCCACCGCCATCGCCTATGCCCAACAGGGAGTGGTGCCACCGCGCCCCCTCACTCACGATCTGCTCGTCAATGTGCTGGCTGCCCTCGGGTCGGGCCTGGCGCTGGTGCGGATCGAGCGCATCGACGAGGGTGTCTACTACGCGACCTTGGTCTTGAGCAGTGGTCAGGAAATCGACTCGCGGGCCTCCGATGCGATCGCCCTGGCCATCCGCGCCGGCGCCGAGGTCGTGGCCCCTGCGGAGTTGCTCGACTCGGCGGGGATCCTGTTGCCGGAGGAGGCTGATGACGAGGTGCAGAAGTTCAAGGAATTCCTCGATCACGTGTCGCCGGAAGACTTCGACACCCCAGAACCATAAATCTAAACATTAGGTTTACTGGTGCGAGTGTGACGGATGTGATCAATGAGGCAGGCGCGACACGCCGAAAGCGTTACCTGCCCGGTCGTTGACGACCAGCATCGAGCGCCGTACCGTCAAATCCACGGCACGACCCTGGTCAGGGCGCTGCCAACCAGGACGTGGGACAACAAACGGAGGCACCGTGAGCGGGACGGGTGAGGAGGGCGGCCGGACGATTCCGGTGGCCACCCAGGACGCGTTGTTCGACGAATTGTCCAACCCTTATGGCGATGTCGGCTATCGCGGGGTCACGGCATGCAAGGCGGCGGGGATCACCTATCGCCAGCTCGACTATTGGGCCCGCACCGGCCTGGTCGAGCCCTCCATCCGGGGCGCTGCGGGCTCGGGCTCGGCCCGGCTGTATGGCTTCCGCGACATCTTGGTCCTCAAGGTGGTCAAGCGCCTGCTCGACACCGGGGTGTCCTTGCATCAGATCCGGCTCGCCATCGAGCATCTGCGGGAGCGTGGCGTCGATGACCTTGCCCAGGTGACCTTGCTCAGCGATGGCGCCTCGGTCTTCGAGTGCACCTCGCCGACGGAGATGTTCGACCTGCTCCAGGGCGGACAGGGCGTCTTCGGCATCGCCTTGGGCAAGGTGTGGCAGGAAGTCGAGGGATCGCTGGCGCATCTGCCCGGCGAGAGCCCCGAGCAGGAGGAGCCGGCGGAGCACCCGCACGACGAATTGCGCGCCCGCCGCGCCGCACGCGTCGGCTGAGCGCCGGGGCGCCGAAGTCCCTCGGCCGCGTTGATAGGCTCACGACGGCCTTCTGCGCACCCGTTAAGGAGCTTCGGTGACGACACCCCTGCCTGAATTCGCCGCCCGACACATTGGTCCGCGCGATGCGGATATCGAGGCAATGCTGCAGGTGGTGAGGCATCCCAGCCTCGACGCGCTGGTCGATGCCGCCATCCCCGCCAAGATTCGGGCCGGTGAGGCGCTGGGTATCGAGCCGGCCGACTCCGAGGCCGCCGTCCTGGCCCAACTGCGGGAGTATGCCGCGCAGAACACCGCCTTGACCTCGATGATCGGCCAGGGTTACTACGGCACGATCACCCCGGGCGTCATCGGACGCAATGTGTTGGAGAACCCGGCGTGGTACACCGCATACACCCCCTATCAGCCGGAGATCTCGCAGGGCCGGCTTGAGGCCCTGGTCAACTTCCAGACGATGGTCACCGATTTGACCGGGCTCGATATCGCCGGCGCCTCGCTGCTCGACGAGGCGACTGCTGCCGCCGAAGCTATGACCCTGATGCACCGCTCGACCCGCGCGAAGCCCGAGGCGGTCTTCGTCATCGACGAGCAGGTCTTCGCCCAGAGCCTGGCCGTGATCACAACCCGGGCGGAGGCCCTCGGCATACCGCTGATCGTGGCCGATCTCGCCGAGGTAGCGGATGCGGACGCCTTGCGGGCCGTGGCCGGGGATCAGCCGGTCTTCGGGGTGCTCGTGCAATATCCCGACGCGCGCGGTGCGGTGCGCGATTTTGCGGCCCTGGCCGCCGCCGCTCACGAGGTCGGCGCCCTGGTGAGCGCCGCGACCGACCTGCTCGCCCTCACGCTTCTGACGCCGCCGGGGGAGTGGGGCGCCGATATCGCCGTCGGCTCGGCGCAGCGGTTCGGTGTGCCGATGATGTTTGGCGGCCCGCACGCGGGTTTCATGAGCGTCCGCAAGGGCCTCGAGCGCACCCTGCCCGGCCGGCTTGTCGGGGTCTCAGTCGATGCGGCGGGCTATCCGGCATACCGGCTGGCCCTCCAGACCCGCGAGCAGCACATCCGGCGCGAGAAGGCGACCTCCAATATCTGCACTGCGCAGGTCCTGCTCGCCGTCATCGCGTCCATGTATGCCGTCTATCACGGCCCCGCGGGCCTGAAGGCTATTGCCGAACGCGTCCACGACCGCGCCCAGACCCTGGCCGCCGCCCTGCGCCGCGGAGGCGTTGACCTGGTCAGCGAGCACGTCTTCGACACGCTGACCGCTTTCGTCCCGGGCCGCGGGGAGCAGGTCGTGGCCGCCGCGCGGGAGCGCGGGATCAACCTGCGGGCGATCGATGCGGACAGCGTGGGCATCAGCGCCGACGAATGCACGACCGAGGCCGATGTCGACGCCGTCCTGGCGGCCCTTGGGCTCGCCCGGGACGCCGGCGCGATCGCTGCGCCCGGCGTGCCGGCCAGCCTCGTGCGCACCAGCGACTATCTGACCCATCCCGTCTTCAACAGCCACCACTCCGAGACGGCGATGCTGCGCTATCTGCGCGCCCTCGCCGACAAGGACTTCGCGTTGGATCGCGGGATGATCCCGCTCGGCTCGTGCACGATGAAGCTCAATGCGACCACGGAGATGGCCGCCGTCACCTGGCCCGAGTTCGCGAACATCCACCCCTTCGCCCCCAGCGATCAGAGCCGCGGCTACCAGGCCCTGATCGGCGAACTCGAGGACTGGCTCTGCCAGATCACCGGATATGACGCCGTTTCGCTGCAACCGAATGCCGGATCCCAGGGCGAGTTGGCCGGCCTGCTGGCGATCCGGGCCTATCACCGCGGCAACGGGCAGGAGCAGCGCACGGTGTGCCTGATCCCGCAAAGCGCCCATGGCACCAATGCGGCGAGCGCGGTGATGGCCGGGATGAAGGTTGTCGTCGTCGCCACCGGCCCCGGCGGGGACATTGACATGGGTGATCTGAAGGAGAAGATCGTCACCCACGGCGAGCATCTGGCCGCGATCATGGTCACCTATCCCTCGACGCACGGGGTCTATGAGGACACCATCACCGAGTTGTGTGGTCTGGTCCACGACGCCGGCGGGCAGGTCTATGTCGACGGCGCCAACCTCAACGCGCTCGTCGGCCTGGCCCAGCCGGGCAAGTTCGGATCGGACGTTTCGCACCTGAACCTGCACAAGACCTTCTGCATCCCGCACGGCGGCGGCGGGCCTGGCGTCGGGCCGGTCGCGGTGCGCGCACACCTCGCGCCCTATCTGCCCGCCAGCCCGCACCAGGGCCGCACCGGGGCGGCCGTCTCGGCGGCGCCCTATGGTTCGGCCGGCATCCTGCCGATCTCATGGGCCTATATCCGCCTCATGGGCGGCGCGGGGCTGACGCGGGCCACCCAGGTCGCGATCCTCAACGCCAACTACATCGCGGCCCGGCTCGCGGAGCACTACCCCGTGCTGTATGCCGGTGCCGGCGGCCTCGTCGCGCACGAGTGCATCCTCGATGTGCGGGGCCTGACCAAGGAGAGCGGGGTCAGCGTCGATGACATCGCCAAGCGACTCATCGATTATGGCTTCCACGCTCCGACAATGTCCTTCCCGGTGGCTGGGACCTTGATGGTCGAGCCGACCGAGAGCGAGGACCGCGGTGAGATCGACCGGTTCTGCGAGGCGATGATCGCCATCCGGGGTGAGATCCAGCAGGTCATCGATGGGCAGGTCAGCGCCGCCGACAGTGTGCTGCGGCACGCACCGCATACGGCCCAGGCAATGGTGGGGGAGTGGGATCACCCCTACGACCGCGCCACGGCCTGCTTCCCGCAGGGCTTGCACGCGGCGAAGTACTGGCCGCCGGTCGCTCGGATCGATGGTGCGTATGGCGATCGCCACCTCGTCTGCTCCTGCCCGCCGCCGGAGGCCTTCGAGTAGGCGGACTTAGGCGGCCGAGCTGCCGGTGCGGATCTGAACGCTCGACCCGGCGTTGGCCTTGGTCACGGCGAGTTGGCTGGGGATGCGATCGTGCAACTCACGCAGATGGCTGACCACGCCGACCGCCCGGCCGCCATCTCGCAGGTCATCGAGCACGCCGAGGACGTCATCGAGACTGATCTCGTCGAGGCTGCCGAAGCCTTCGTCGATGAAGAGCGTCTGCAATTCGACCCCCCCGACGCTCTCGCGTAGGGCGTCGGCGAGGCCGAGCGCCAGCGCGAGCGAGGCCATGAAGGATTCGCCGCCCGACAGGCTCGCCGGGCTGCGCGTTGCCCCGGACCACTCATCGCGCACGTGCAGGCCGAGTCCGCTGCGGGCACCGCGCCCGGCCAAGGAATCGTCGTGGGCGAGCTGGAAGCGGCCATCACCCATCCGTGCGAGCCGCTCATTGGCCAGGTCGACGACTCGCTCGAGCCGGGCGGCCAGCACGAAGGTGCTCAGGCGCATCCGCAGGGTGTTCTCCGCAGAGGTGCCGGCAACAAGGTCGGCGAGAGCACTGAGCCGCCGGTGCTCGCTGCGGTGCTTCGCGACCTGCTCGCCGACACGCAGGATCGCATCGAGGGTGCTTCCCGCGTTGGCTCCGGCACGTTCGAGGGTTGTCGTGGCACGCGCAGCACGCTGTTCCTGCAAGCGGGCTATTTCTGTCTGCTGCGCCGCCTCGGCCACATCGGGCTCCGGCATCGCGAGGGCGGCGATGACATCCTCTTCGGCGAGAACGGCGGCGGCTCCCGCGAGGCGACGCTCGTGATCCTCGATCTGCTCGGTGAACGTGGCGACCATGGCCTCCGGCTGCCACGCAGCCTGCGCCACGTCCCGATCGGCAAAGCCGCTGCCCGCCACGGCGTCGGCACATTCTGCCCGCGCCACAAGCAATTCCGCCTCCGCCTCGCGCAGCCGGTCGCGCAACCTGCCGGCGGCGGCGACCTTCGCGACCGTGTCCGTATGCCTTTGGCGCGCTGCGGCGAGGTCGCGCGCCCCCACGCGGGCTGCCTCGCGGGCCTCCTCGACTTCGGCGGCGGTGACCTCACCGTCGAGGACACTGCTCGGCGGAGCCGTGCGGTCGGCGCCCTGGGCTGGGCCCGCCGGCAGCGCCCGTGAGGGGCGCCGCGCACAGGGGCAGGTGGCGTCATGGGCGTCCACGGCCGCGCGAGCCTCGGCGCCAGCCGCCCTGGTCTCGGTCAGCGCCGAGCGGACGGCCACCGCCGCCAACTCGGCCTCGACGCCGAGACTGAGGGCACGCTCGGCCTCTTGCGCCACCTGCTCGCGCACCGCGCGCTCCTGCTGCTGCGCGGCAGGCAGAGCAGCGTGGAGGTCCCGCAGAGCGGACAGTTCGATCGTTAGCTCAGCGATCTCTCGCGCCACCACCACATTGGCCGCCGCGGCATCGCCATCGCTGACCTGCGCACCGAGCACGCCCAGCCCGGCAAGCTGCTCGCGCGTGCCGGCCGCGCGCTCGCCGATCCGGGTGATGTCCTCGCGCAGGGCGGCGCGCTCCCGGGTCCGGCGCTCGACGTCGGTCCGTGCGCTCGTGATCGCCGCGGGCGACCACTGGGCGCCGCCCTTCGCGGGGGCCGGGTGCTCGGTGGCGCCGCAGACCGGGCAGGCGCAGCCGGGCTCTAAGGATCCGGCCAATTCAGCAGCCAGGTCGGCAACCCGTGCCGACTCCAGGTCCAGCAGGGCTCGGCCGGCCTCGAGCTCGGCGCGTTGGGCCACCAACTCGCCGGCTTGCTTCTCGGCCAGGGCGGCATCTAGACCTGCGAGTCGGGTCAACAACTCCTGGGCGTCTGTGAACCGATCCAGCGCCGCGCTGACCGGGCCGATGCGCGCTGCCGCCGCCTCGGCCGCGAGAACTTGGGCGGCGAGCTCCGCCTGGCGGGCCGCCCGGCGCTCGCCCTCTTGGGTATGCCGTGCCCGGGCCGCCACCGCGACCTCCCGCCCCGCGGCCGCACGGCGCAATCGATCGGGCGCCGCGCGCAGGGTCTGTTCCGCGACGGCGAGCCCGGCCAACGACTCCGACTGCTCGGCCAAGGCCGTCGCCAGCTCCCGCTCGTCGTCGGCCGATTCATCGACGAGGAGCCCAGCAGCGCGCAAGGCATTCTCGGCCGCAGTCACCTCGGTCTCGGCCGCATCCGCCGCCTGCTCGGCCTTGGTCAGGGCGATCAGCTCCGGCCGGATTCCCGCCGCGCGCAGCGCGTCGGTGCGGCGATCGCGCAGCACCGCGATGTCCGCCCCGGCCGCCGCGAGCGCCGCCTGCTCGGCCTGGGCGCGAGCCCCACGCCCCCAGGCCGTATGCCGAGCCGTCACCTCGACCAACTCTTCGCGAGCGGTGCGGTGCGTTTCCAATGCCTGGTCGTAGGCCGTGGCGGCGAGCAGCGCTTGGCCCGTCAGGCCGGCGCGGATCCGCTCGACCTCGCCTCGCCAGTCCCGCTCCTCTAGTGCCGTGTCGGGCAACCACTCGGCCGGGGCGAATGGCGGCGCCGGGCCGTCCTCGGTGGTCGTCTCGCCGCCCGCACCAAGACCCGCGAGCAGGTCGGTCAGGGTGCGCCAAAGATAGCCAAGCTCATGTTCGCTGCGGGCCAAGCGCTCGCCGCTGCTGCGGCGCTGCTCGGCCAGCCACGACTCCACATCCTCCAAGGCGCTGACATCGAAGAGCGCGGTCAGCAGCCGGTGCCGCTCGCGGGCATCGGCGCGCAGGAAATCCGCGAACTGTCCCTGGGGCAGCAGCGCGATCCGTTGGAACTGCGCCAAGCCCATGCCGACCACATCGGCGATCACCTCGGCGGTCTCATCGATCCGCGCCGAGCACACCGTCCACACCCCATGCCGGCGCTCCTCCAAGGTCACGCTGGCCGGTGCTTTGACCAGCCCCGTGCCGCGCAGCTTCGGCCGCGACTGCTCGGGGGTCCTTCTCACGCGCAGCCGGCGCCCCGAGGCGGTGAATTCCAGGTGCACCGACGTCGTCTCGCCAGCGGCGGCCAGATCGCTGCGCAGGCCACGCGCCGAGCGCGCGCCGGGCACATCGGCGAAGAGGGCGAAGCACAGCGCATCCAGGACGCTGGTCTTGCCCGATCCCGTGGGGCCGTGGATCAAGAACAGCCCGCCGGCCGCGAGGGTGTCAAAATCGATGGTCTGGGTCTGCGCGAAGGGCCCAAAGGCGGTCATCGTGAGCCGATGCACCTTCATGCCGACTCCTCCCGCCGGGCCGGTCCGGCAACGCCCTCGTCGTCGGCCAGTCGGCGAGCCGTGCGGGCCGCGTCCACGGCAAGCCCGAGCAGGTCGCGTTCACCGGCGTCCGGTGCCGCGCCCCCGCGCACGTGGGTGACGAAGTCGCAGCAAATGTCCAGATCGTCCCGGCCCTGGACGCGCGCCGCATAACTGACCGGCAGCACGCTCACCCCGACCGGATCGAAGGAGAGTTCGATGGTGTGTGGAAAACGCGCACGGAGCCGTTCCATCGCCCCAGGCGGGCGAATCGCGTCGGTGAGGACCACCGAACACCAGGAGTCCTCATTCGCGGCATACCGGCGGTTGGACAGCAGGTCCTCGATGGTGCCTCGCAGCCGTGCCAACGGCCGCAGGACCGGCACCGGGATGCGCTCCACCGCGCCGGCGCCGGCGGCGCTCACCTCCACCAGCGACCAGCTCTTGGTATGCCGTGCCTCGCCGAACGACATCGCCACGGGTGACCCGCTGTAGTTGACGCGCGAGCCAATTCGCTGGGCTCCGTGCAGGTGCCCCAGGGCGGCATAGGCAGAGCCGGTGAAGCTGGCGGCCGGCACGGCGGACAGGCCACCGGTGCTGATATCTCGCTCCGACTCACACCCCTCGCCGCCGGTGACCACGGCGTGCGCCATCACGACGAGCGGCCCTGCGCCGGTGTGGGCTGCCCGGATCCGGTCCATGGCTGCCGCGAGCACCCCGGCATGGGTGCGATGCGCGCTCCCGAGAGCGTCCGCGCACAGCAGGGGATCGAGATAGGGGATCGGCGCGATCATGGCCTCCCCGATCGGGATGAGCTGGCCGATCTGCGAGAGCGAGGTGACCAGGTGGACACCGGCATTCCGCAACAGCCCGGCGGCGAATCCCAATCGCGTCGCGGAGTCGTGATTGCCGCTGGAGAGGACGACCTGCGCACCGGTCGCGACGAGCCGCTCCAGGGTGTCCGAGAGCAAAGCGACGGCATCGGGGGAGGGGATGGCTCGGTCATACACATCCCCGGAGACCAGCACGGCCGCCACGGACTCGCTGAGCACGACTTCGACCAAGTGATCCAGGGCTCGCTCATGGACAGCCTGCATCCCGACACTCTTGAAGGACCGGCCCAGGTGCCAGTCGGAGGTGTGGAGGATGCGCATGACCAGCAGGCTATGAGGACCCACTGACAGCCTTCCGGATTTGGCCCGGTGCGCCTTGGCCAGTTGGTGAGAAATCGGGGGACTGCGCTGCCGAGATCGCCCCTGCTGTGGTTGGGTGTGCGCATGGGTGTCGAAGTCGAGGCCAAGAGCTACAGTCGTGAGGAACGGCAGCGCTACCGCGAGAAGGTGCGCCAGAATCTTGATGTCTTCGAGCGCATGCTCGCCAACAGCCGCTTTGAGTTCGAGAAGCCCATGACGGGCATGGAGCTCGAGCTCAACTTGGTCGATGAGGACTTCCAGCCGCGCTTCGCGAACCTGGAGGTGCTGGAGGCGATCGCCGACTCCGACTTCCAGACCGAACTCGCGCAATACAACATCGAGATGAATGTCCGGCCCCGGCCGCTGCCGGGCAATGCCGCCCTCGAGCTTGAGGAGGATCTGCGCCGGGCTCTGAACAATGCCGAGGAGAAGGCGCACTCCGCACAGGCGCGGATCGTGCCGATCGGCATCCTGTCCACGATCATGCCCGAGCACTTCGAGGGCGACTGGATCACGGCCAACAACCGCTACGCCGCGTTGAACGACTCGATCTTCTATGCCCGCGGCGAAGACATCTATCTCGACATCGAGGGACCGACGGGGGAGCGAGTCAACACCTATAGCGACACCATCGCCCCCGAGTCGGCGTGCACGTCGATGCAATTGCATCTGCAGGTCGCGCCCTCCGACTTCGCCGACTATTGGAATGCCGCGCAGGCGATCGCCGGTCCCCAGTTGGCCATCGGCGCCAACTCGCCCTACTTCTTCGGCAAGCGTCTGCACGCCGAGACCCGGATCGAGTTGTTCAAGCAAGCCACCGACACCCGCTCCATCGAGTTGAAGAACCAAGGTGTGCGCCCACGGGTCTTCTTCGGCGAGCGGTGGATCACCTCGATCTTCGACCTCTTCGAGGAGAACAGCCGCTATTTCCCGGCCCTGCTCGCCGAGTGCAGCGACGAGGATCCCGTCGCCTTGCTCGATGAGGGCATCGC
>Ga0075163_10009824_pt1 | contig 12539 bp, 9 predicted proteins | sample JI1023141ADNA_FD_71478 | JGI IMG/M metagenome (GOLD analysis project Ga0075163, IMG submission 71478) | Wastewater effluent complex algal communities from Wisconsin, to seasonally profile nutrient transformation and Carbon sequestration -... | ecosystem: Engineered > WWTP > Effluent > Algae...
CTCAAATGCGGGCAGTTCGCCCGTCTATGCCTGTGGAGAGCAGTCCAATGGGACGCTCTGTGAAGCAGGAAGATAACTTCGACCTATCTTGTATAGGTTTGTGTAAGTTTATCGGAACGGAACAATGTCACAGAAAATGGAGGAAGAGTAGGAACTCCCGACTGATGTGCGAGAAACCCGCGTTCTTTTTTGCATTTTTCCGTAGATTTGTAACCTTACACAACAATGAATATCTGAAGCTACTTATTCCCTTTCGGACGTCAGCAGAAAATTTCTCTATTGCTTTTCACTATTTTGCAACAACCCCTTATGCTGAAACCTCTCAAAACCGCTTTGCTTCTTGCGCTGACTGCAAGTGTTCTGACAAGTTGCTCAGTTGTGCGTCTGCACCACGTAGGGCGGATGTATCCGCCTGTATCGGCAATAGATGTAGTCTATGCCGAAAAAGATGTAAAATCCCCAAAGTATGAATTTATAGGCGAAATCTTGCTGGAAACCACCGAAAGCGTGATTACGCCCCAGATGGAACAGCAAATGATTTATGAAGCAAGGCTGCGCGGAGCAAACGCCGTGATTATAGGCGAAATGGATGCCCGCTTTGCCTCACCGCCCGGACCGGAAGTGATTATTCGCACCGTAAGAGCACGGCTCGTGCGGTATCAATAAATATCAATAAAAGTAAAAAAGCGAAAACCCCACAATGCAGCACAGTCAAGCACGATGCGCATTGTGGGGTTTTCGCTTTCTCAAACCTGATTTTACGTTGTTGCATCGGTCATTAGTTCCGTCATACGCCGCATGAAGAGCGCCGGAGACGGCAGATTACCTTCAATCAGCAACGCACCTTCGTACAAATGCAGAATATACTGACGCAACATCGGGTTGCCGGCATCGGCAAGCTGAAGGCGCGACAGATTCTTGATGAGCGGATGTTCCATGTTCACCTCTAGCAATTTGCGCCCACCTTGAAAATCTTTGTCAAGCATTTTCATCATGCGTTCCATCTGCACGTCTAAGCCTTCTTTGCCCACCACCAGCGTTACAGCCGAGTCCACAAGCCGTTTCGACGGCACAACGTCTTCTACTTTTTCGCCCAGCACCTCTTTGAAAAGCGCGAGCAGGGCGGAATCAATCGTGGAAGGCTCTTTCGTCTCTGCACCCGCATCAACGTTGATTTCTGCTTTGTCAATCGAAACCAATTTTTTGCCCTCAAACTCAGGGATGGACGGCACGACAATAATATCCACGGGGTCAGTCAGCAGCAGCACTTCCATACCATGCTTTTGGAAATACTCCAAATTCGGATTGTTCAGCATTGTTTCGCGGTGGTCGCCTGCTAAGTAATATATCTCTTTTTGCTCAGGCTTCATGCGACTTGCATAGTCTTTGAGCGATGTAAAATTACCCTTGCCCGTCGTAGTCGAATCGAAGCGGAGCAGTTGCACGATTTGGTCACGGTTCGCGTAATCACTATTCACGCCGATTTTGAATTGGCTGCCGAAAGCCGCATAGAACTTAGCGTATTTGTCCGTGTCGCTCGCCGCCCAATCTTGGAGAAGATTCAGAATCTTGCCGGTGATGACTTTGTTGATTTTTGCCATCTGGGGGCTGGACTGCGTAATTTCCCGCGAGACATTGAGCGGCAAATCATCCGTATCGACCACACCGCGCGCAAAACGCAGATAGTCCGGCAAAAGCTGCTTGCAGTTTTCCTCAATCAGCACTTTATTCGTGTAGAGATGCAAGGATTTGTCTTGGTCGAGCGTGAAAGGGCGCGCCGGAGGAGTTTCGGGAATAAAGACCATTGCTTTGAAATTTACAGAACCTTCGATACTCAAATGCGTGTATCCAAGCGGGTTCTGGTAATCGCCCGACAAAAATTTGTAAAACTCATTTGCTTCGTCGGCGCTCACGCTTTCTTTGGGCATTTGCCAGAGCGCACGTATGCTGTTGGCTTTTTCGCCCGCTTCGCCGCTTTTGCCAATAATAATCGGGAAATCTACGAAATTAGAATACTTCTGAATGATAGATTTCAAGCGGTATTCCTCGCTAAATTCCTGTGCCGATTCTTTGAGCGTGAATGAAATGCGTGTGCCGCGCGTGGGCTTTTCGATTTCTTCAATCGTGTAACTGCCCTCGCCGTCAGACTTCCAGCGCAAACCAACGGAATCAGGGTTCGCATGGCGCGTCTCGACTGTAACCTCATCGGCAACCATGAAGACCGCATAAAATCCCACACCGAACTGCCCAATCATATTTCCGTCCAGCGTTCCGCCTTGTGCTTTGAGAGAGTTGATAAATTCTAGCGTCCCGGAACTCGCCACTGTTCCCAGTTTACCGACCAAATCGTCTTTGGTCATACCGATGCCCGTGTCTTCAATCGTGAACGTATGCGCCTCGCGGTCGAGCGTAATACGGATTTCGAGCGGTGCATCAGTGCCAAGCATGGTTGTATCGGTCAGCTGGCGGAACCGTGCTTTATTGAGCGCATCGGAGGAATTGGAGACAAGCTCCCGCACAAAAACTTCGGGATGTGTGTAGAGCGAATGAACAATGAGGTGAAGCAGTTGCTTCATCTCGGCTTTGTATTCATATCTTTCGGCTGTTGATGTATGTGTGGTGTCAGTCATAGCAGAATCTCCAAATGGTAAAACATATCAATTCGTGTGCAAATTTACACATTTTTTCTCTTGTGAGAAAAGCCTCATTGCAGCACCAAACCATAGCTCACAGCACGAATTTCGCCAATAACACCATGAATTTTTTCTTCAATGGATGCCACATCCAGCCGCGTAAATTCAAGCGTTCGCGTCCACTCGTCGTCATGCGCATTCTGCGTGGCGCGCCGTGTGAAGAGAAGCCTTGTGGTGAACACGTCCTGCTCCGGCTGCAACCGTGAAGCCACAAACGCATAGACCTCCAGTTGCAAGCGGTATTCCGCCAAAAGCCTGTCCATATCACGCGCCGAGCCAACGCGATTCGTTTTCCAATCCCAGATTTCAAGCGCTCCCGTAGGCATTTTGATGAGCGCATCTATTGTTCCAATCAGAAAATCCGCTCCAAGCGGCATTGTTATCGGATATTCGTACTGTGCGCTCAAAAGTGCCGACGCATAGCGGCGCACAAGCGGAGCGCTTGCCACAGCCTGCGTTTCGCGTTGGATGCGGGCGTGAAGCGCGGGTGTGAACACGCGGCGCGTGGAAGGCAAAATGCGTTCAATCGTGCGTTGGAACTCGCTCGGTTGCACCGTTCCGTCCAGTCCCATCCATGAGGGCAAATGCTGTAACACCGCATGAATACTCTCTCCGGCAGTTGTGCCAAGCGTTTCATCGCCATCGTCATCAATGCCGGCTGCTCTGCCGGTGAAATAGCCATCGTCATCAGCCGGCGGCAAGCCCAGACGGTACAAGCGCTCGTATTCTTCAGGATTACGGCGAAAAAGCTGTAACTGCGAGGCGGAATAGAAATCACCTTCGATAGTCGTGGAAAGTGTTCCCAAAAGCAATGGTGGAATACCTGTAAACACGCCGTTATCAGCACTGACGGTCACGACCGACGTGCGGCTCTTACTGTGCACGTTATCGTCTGAGATGTTCTGCGCAGGATTGGATGCCGACAAGGCAGAATCAGCAAGAAACTGCTCCCGCGCACGGAGAATCGTGATGGGAAATTGCACATCTCGTTGAGAAAGTTCTTCACCGCTCAGAATATCAAGCGTTTGCTTGGGCAGCGGGATAGACGGCTCATGGAGCAGGTTCAGCCCCTCCGCACTCAGGCTTTCGACCATCATTCGCAGCAAGCCTTCCGGCTTCTTCATATCGCCTCTGCTTGTTTCATGCGCTTTTCCTGCGATAACAAGATGGTCTTTCGCCCGCGTGAGCGCCACGTAAAGGAGGCGCTTCAGTTCTGCTTCATCCGCAAGACGGTCTTTCTCGGAAGCCATGTAGTAGAGCGGCGTAGAGAGATGTTCCATAGTGCCGTCCTCGCGGGCGCGAAGCATCTTGAAGGACACTCCGAGTGCCGTGTCGAACGACAAGCCACCACCGAAGCCGCCCGCGCGGGCATTAGCGTTGTACACGGCTACAATAGGCGCTTCCAAGCCCTTCGCGCCGTGAATGGTCATTATCTGCACGGCATTTTTCGTTGCACCCGAATCTGCCTCTCCTTCGTTAAAGGCGTAAAGCGCCAAACGGCGCAGTTCTTCGGCAAAATCGTAGAGATTCCGAAAGCCCTTGTTTTCATACCTACGAGCAATCACAAGCAGTTTTTCCAGATTTGCTTCAATTTGGTCGAAGCGCTCATCGGCAGCAATCATCGCTCGCCACGCCGTTTGTTCCAGAATCGTGCGAATAAGAGTCGGTATCGAAAGTTGCGCCGCTAAGGGCAATAAATTCGTCAGGGTGGTGTAAGCGCGGTGCGCGTTGGGGCTTGCGGAACCACTTCTGGCGGCATCAGTGGCGGCGGCACTATAATACTCGCCAAAGCGCTCCCAGAGCGAGTTTATGCTACTACCGTCCTTAACGCTGACTTCAGTGCGACTGATAGCATACAATTCGGTATCCGTTACGGCAAAAAACGGCGAGCGCAGCAAGGCAGCAAGCGCAATGTCGTCATTAGCATTTTGCAAAAAGAGCAAGAAGGATCGAATATCCAAAATTTCCTGCCGCTCGTAGAATCCGCGCCCGCCCACAACCAAAAACGGTACATTACAACGCCGAAGTGCCGCCAGAAGACTATCCACGCCGCTCCGTGAGCGAATGAGTATCATCATGTCGCTGTATGCTGCCGGGCGCGGCGAACCATCTGAAGAGCGCACCATGACAGGTTCTGCGGTCGTGCCTTCAGCAACAGCCCGAAGGTATTCGGCGAGAAGTTGCGCGTCGGAGACGAAAGACTCATCACCGACAACATCTTCGTCTTCCGTCTCTGCCTCGTTTTCGGTGAAAGCTGCTTGTTCGGCGGAAGAAGAAGTTTTTTTGCTGGGATACCGTGCAAGCAGCATCCTCACTGTGCCCTGTACCGCCGATGAACTCACGCCACAGACAATATCGTCGTACTCGACATCGAACTCCGTTGTTGTTCGCCGAAGTTGGTCGCCACAGACGCAGTTCACAAACGCTGCGATTTCGGGCAACAAGCGGAACGTAGCGCGAAGACCGATGTTTCCTGCTTTCTCCGTGTCAGTCATTGCCGCAACATTGCCCTTAGGTGTGCGGAAGTCCGGCGCAATCTGCCCTGCCGATAGCAACCGCGAGTTCAGCGCCTCAATTTCACGCTTTGCTTTGGCGAAAACACGCACATCCGCACCACGAAAGCGGTAAATACTTTGCTTGGGGTCGCCGACGATAAAGAGATTTGTGCCGGAGGCTGATATTTCCTCTTCCGGCGAAGATTGTTCGCCTAAGCGCCCGATAATTTTTTTTGCTAAACGATACTGTAATTCGTTGGTGTCTTGAAATTCATCTATCATCAAGAAACGAGTTTTCATGCGGATTCGGGCGCATACGTCGTCGTTATCCAACAGTTTGTCCACCTTGAGTTCCAAATCGTCGAAGTCAAGCGCACCCAAGCGCTCTTTTTCCTCCCGCACCAGCTTCCACGCGTCGGCGGCAAGTGCCAGAAGGATATGAATAATTTCCAGCATCGCGCGGTCATGCGTGTAGTGTGGCATCACTCCAGCCATCGCTGCCATTTCAAGAAAAAGTGCGTTTGCTTCGTAATTCAGATGCAGATAGCGTTCGCGGTCAACGAAATTTTTCTCGGATTTTTTATTAACACTCGTGCCGCTTATTGTGCCTGTAGATTTCGATACTAAACCGCTTTCAAACACCGCCGAACAGAAACGATTCCAAAAGTCGTGCGCCGTCCGCCATGCACCTTCAGGCGATAGTGCCGGATGTTGAGTGTTGAGTGCTAAGTTTGCTCGCTCGTTTGCTGGCTCGGAGGCAAGGTTTTGTAATGACGCAAGTTGATGCCGGAGAACGCCCAGCGTGGAATCAAGTGCCTCCAATTTAGGCAGGGTCGTCTTGGAAAAAGCACTGAAATCAAGTGCTCTGAGCGCACCGTCCAGCGTTGAGCAATACTCATCGGCAGTCTTGAAAAAGCGCTGCACAAAGATTTTTTCGGTTATCTGCAAAAGCGCTTCAATACTGTGGCGGCGATACAATTCCTCCAATTCGTGAAACTGCTCAGCGCTTCCCAACAATGTTTTGAGCATTTCCACCAACTCTTTTTTGCCGAAGAGCATCCACACACGTCGTGCGTCGAGTTGCTTTGCGGACGGTTCCGCTTCTCCTTTTTGCACCTCGCGTTTTCCCTTCGACGGCGCTTCTGTCTTCTCCTCCAGCCATTCTTCCAGCGTTTCCATGATGGCGTGTTCCTTCATCTGTGCGCCTTCGTGTTCCTCAATCTCGGTGAAATTGGGATTAACGCCCGCTTCGATGGGAAATTCACGCAACAACCGCGCACAAAAGCTGTGAATGGTCGAGATATTGGCGCTAGAAAAACGTTCGCGCACGGCTTTGATGCGCCCCCACTGCGGCTTATAGTCGGGGTCAGCAAGGCGCTTTTCAATTTCTTGGCTAATGCGGTGGTGCATTTCCGCAGCCGCCTTGCGCGTGAAGGTAATAGCGGTGATGCTCCGCACGTCGGCGCGAATAACGTCGTCAAAAAGGAGATACACAAAACGCTGCACCAGAACGCTCGTTTTGCCTGCTCCGGCTCCGGCGGTAACAGCCAAGTGACGGTCAGCGCTTTGAGCAATTTTTTGTTCGCGAGTGAAGTTATTAGACATAGAAGGAATTACACTTCGAGTGTTTGAAGATGGGATTGGAGACGGAGTTGGAAGTCTTGCCATAAAACAGGAAGCATTTCTACCATAAGTATCAAGCGATCCCATTCAATTTTGAAGGCGTATCCATGATAGGTGAAGTGCCGAAAGCGCCGTAAAATCGTAAATTTTTCGCGCAAACTATCCGAAAAAAGAATTGGTAATGGCGACATTGGCGGCTCACAGAAGCGTAGAAAAATCTGCAAGTGAGAATCCTCACCACTGGGCAAGCGCACATTATGAAATTTGCTCAATCGTTTAAGAATATTTTCCACTCCGTTATACCATTGCGAGAGCATGAGTGCAGCAGCAGCTTTTTCATAGACAGTCAAATCACGGTCGGCAGCGATAATGAGTAGCCCTTTGCAATCTTCTACAGTGTGATTGAGATTATCTACTTCTTGTGCAATATCTTTTTGTAGGTCAGAGAGTTTCATACAGCACCTTTCCACGTTCTTCAACAAGCTCCACAAAGTAATTTCGCGGTGTAAGCGGTACTACATCTATCGGTACGCGCAGTTCCTCTTCAATTTTTCCTGCAAAAGCAAATATTCCCAATCCCTTCATATCGCAAGCAATATCAATATCGTTTGCATCATCAGGCGTTTCGAGCGCAGAGCCGAAAAGAATAACCTTCCGTGCGCCGTAATACTTTGCCCATTTGACAATGGTATCAAGATGGTGTTGTGTAACGCGCATAGTTCCTCGCTGGATATGGTTTGTCATTCTGTGGAAATGCCTTCGGTGGAAAGCGTTTCAATTTACGGAATCGCTATCGTGTTTCCAAGCCATGTGTTTTCAGCATCCTCTCAACGACGATAATGCTTGATGTAATCATGGAAATTCCACGTTGCGAGCTTATCCAACACGGCACGTACTCCGTTGTGGAAAAGCTGAATTTTCTCGTCGTCGCTGAGATTGAAGTCAATCGCACTGACAAAATGCTCTTTTCCCGCCCGATGAATACGATTGCTGATATGCACAATCCGTGCGGCGTTCTGCGGATTGCTGTGAATGTAACCCTTGTCGCCGTGCTGAGAGGCGGTTTGGAAAATTGCCAAACCGATTTTTACCAGATTGTCCAGTTCTTGATTATCCGCTTGAGGCGAATCATCTTCAATGGTCAATCCAAAGGTAGGACATTGTGGCGGACGAGCAAAATCTGATACGTCAAAAATAGAAAGCGGGAAATTGGAAACAATAAAACCATCCACAAAGCAAGTAGAAAGCGGCGCTTTGATATTTTCGGGCGAAGTAGAAAAATCACCCAGACGAAAGGGCGAAAAAAACATTGGGATGGAAGCGGAAGCCCGCACCAAATCTGCAACGAGAATAGAATTGGCATCGCGGACATAATCTTCCAAATCCAGCGGGAAGACCACTTTGCGGCGTTGAGAGATATTCGTCGCCACGACTTGAAAATCTTGCTCAAGATATTCGCCGTCTATCATAATCGCATCACGCCGCCACTTGCGCCGAAGCGAGCCGACGGTAAACTCCTCACCACGATTGAGCTTCTCAAACTCGGAACACAAAAAACCTTTCAAGCGCCCACCCGGATTTAACCCCAAGCGCACAATCACCTCATTCAAATTCCGCAGCATAGCAACCGTTGTTTTTGCACGGTTCATAAAGGTCTCAAGGGCACTATCATTATTGGGAAGCGTCAAAAGACGCACCACTGCTTGTGCGTCGTCGCCACCATCAGCAAAGCGCAGGAAATCTATATTTGCCAGCACCCGCAGCAATTGTGAGGTTCTGTGGTCGGCGGCGCTCCGCCCTGCACATGCCAGAAAAGCGGCATTGAGCGCACCGGCACTTGTGCCGGCAATCTTACGAAAGCGCAGACCACACTCCTCTAACGCAAAAAGCGCACCCAGCGCCGCAATACCCTTCACGCCGCCGCCTTCGATAACCACATCCATGAACCCAACGCGCTCACCATCATTGGGCGTTGTGTAAAGAAGGTCGGTGGCGGCGGCAAGGTTGAAGTCGCGCTTGAAAGCGGCTATCTCGTCACGGACATCATTGGTGAAATCGTGGGTAGTGAGCATGGTAAGGGAAGTGTTCGTTATACCATTTTAATCGGATTTTTCTACTCTTGATTTCACCAAGGCAGCATACTACCTTGGTTGACAAAGAATGGGAAATAAGTATTTCAAAATAAAAATAGTATAAGTCTAAAGACCAACTCGCAAAAACAGACTTGCCGATGCTGTCCCGTCGGCGAATACTTTCACAGGGTCATCCCCGGTTAGACGGAGAAGCAGCACGTGTGCTTGCGTCCGTAGCCCAATATCAATCGTTTTTGAAAGCGGAATAACATAATCAATTTTTAGATGCCCGCCAAACACCAAGCCATTACTATATGCGTATGACGTGGGTGGGTAGGTGCGCAGCACAGTAGCAAGCGAGTCGGGCAGTAACCGCAGAGACACCGGCACGGTTCTAACAGAACCTTGCTCGCGGAATTGAAATGTCGCGCCCGCTCCAAACCGAAATCCTGATAAAAAGCCGTTGCTGAATGGTGCGAGCAGCACCGTTCCGTCAATCGTTGAATAATTCCGGAAGTATATGGAATAGTCGGGAAGACTGTTTTGCGTTGGCGGGTCTCCGAACGCCCTAGAAAGGGCGGAGTGCTGAAACGAAAGTTCCAGTTCCACGCCTTGAAGAATTGACCGTGTGTACGTTGCCGACAAGAGCGCCGATGAACCGTCGCCGAAACCACCGAGAATCCCGATGGCAACACCAAGCCGATTGGAGACCTCGCTTTGTACTGCGCCCATGTTTTGTAAAGGATTTGTTTCTTGGGCGGCAAGGGGCAGAACTGCTCCAAGTAGCAACAAACCTGAGAGGAAAGTTCGTTTAAGCATAGTTTTTCAAAAAGATGATTAGGAATGTATTTCAATGATTTCTTAAAAGCGAACGCTGGCAAATGCGACAAGAGACAAACCACCGCTAAAGTTAACACTCGCTTGCCCCGGAAAAAAAAGTAAAAGATGATATTGACCTCGAAAGCCTATATCCAATGTTTGCGCCACTGGTAGCACATAATCAAGTTTAGCATTTACGCCGAAAAAGAGTGTTTCACCGATTCCAGAAAATAGCGGCTGAGGAATAAGTATTGAATCACGTTGGATTGCTGCACTTTGAGAACGATAGACCCGCGAATAGTCCCATTTCTGGTACTGCACCGATAGACCAGCACCAAACCTTAATCGGGAAAAATTATTGTGAATATCCTTTCGTCTATCGCTGATTGAAAACAGTGCTGTTGCGTCAAGTGTCGAGAAGTTACGAAAACTCAAGTCATATTTGTCAATTCCCGCTACCTGACCAACGGTCACAAGATCATAACTTGACGAGTTCGCGTTCCAGAAAGAACCTTCCAATTCAATATTTGAACTGATATTACGAGAGTACATTGCCGTTAGAAGTAAGTTCCATCCATTTAGTCCAATACCAACACTTAAACGATTAGTTGGAACCCACAAGGTGTCCGATGTTTCTTGCGCTGCAAGAGGCAACACTGCTCCAAGCAGCAATAAACCTGAGAGAAAAGCACGTTTCAGCATAGTTTCTCCATGAAAATATAAAATAAAGATTGACCCACAAAAAATGAGAGCCTTACTTGCACATTATAGAAATGCCACAAGAAAGGCTCTCACAAAATTCTTCACAATTTACAATTTATCCACAGTCTCTTTGACTTTCCGCGCTGCTTCTTCAAGCGTGGAGCCGACGGAGAAGGTCAAGCCGGATTTTTCCAAGATTTCGCGGGCTTCCACGGCGTTTGTGCCGTCAAGGCGAATAATACACGGCACGTTCAGGCTCACTTGCTGTGAGGCTTGGATGATGCCGTTTGCAACGCGGTCGCAACGCACGATACCGCCGAAGATATTGATAAAGACCGCTTTTACATTCGGGTCGGAAAGCATGATGCGGAATGCGTTGGAAATGCGGTTCACATTCGCTCCACCCCCTACGTCCAAGAAGTTCGCGGGTTTGCCGCCTGCCAGTTGAATCACGTCCATCGTTGCCATTGCCAAGCCCGCACCGTTCACCATACAACCGACGTTGCCGTCCAGTTTGATATAGTTCAGGTCGTACTTGGAAGCCTCGATTTCAAGCGGTTCTTCTTCTTCAAGGTCGCGGAGTTCGGCATAATCGGGGTGGCGATAGAGCGCGTTGTCGTCGAAGGTCACTTTTGCGTCCAACGCGATAAATTTATCGTCGCCCGTGCGCACAAGCGGGTTCACTTCCAGCATTGCGCAGTCCATTTCCTCGTATGCGCGATAGAGTTTTTGGATGAAATCTACAAAGCTCTTGAGCGCATCGCCCGCAAGACCAAGACCGATGCCCAAACGGCGGGCTTGGAAGCCACGGAAGCCCGTCACGGGGTCAACGTATTCACGGAGAATTTTTTCGGGTGAGTGTTCTGCGACTTCTTCAATTTCCACGCCGCCCTCAGTAGAAGCCATGATGAGGTTTTGCGAGGTCTGGCGGTCGAGCAGAATACTCAAATAGTATTCTTGGGCAATGTTCATACCTTCTTCGATGAACATACGACGTACGATTTTTCCTTCAGCGCCGGTTTGGATGGTAACGAGTTTGTTGCCAATGGTGGCTTGTGCGATTCTGTACGCACGGTCAGCAAGATTGCCGTCGAGCAACACCGACACGCCGCGCACTTGCTTGCCGTCTATTTCGCGTGCAGCACCGGTTTGGATGTCATGCACAACGCCCTTGCCGCGTCCACCGGCATGAATTTGTGATTTGATAACAATCACTTTTTGTCCTTTTTGGACGAACTCTTTGTAGGCAATCTCACCGGCTTGCTCCGGCGAATGGACTACAAATCCAGTCGGCACAGGAACGCCGTATTTACGGAGCAGCGCTTTGGCTTGATACTCGTGAATGTTCATAGCATTTGTTGGAATGTGTGAAAAAATTTGTACGAACTGTCTGTATGAAGAGGGGTCAACACAAGGAATGATGCGTCTTTTTGGCAATCAAAGGCTAACAAAAACCGAAAAGACTTGCAAATTTACAAGTCTTCGCGTTGATTTCAAACTATTTGCTTGAAGTCGATGCAAAAAAGACGAGTTAAAAGCGTGGAATTTGCTCCTGCTCTATTTTACGGCGTAGCTTCTATCGGTACATTGTGGAATGTCAATGCCCCCACACCGCGCCGCGTCGTGAGCCACGGACCTTCATAGACCTGACAAGGTGCTTCAGGGGCGGAAGCATAACAACGGTCGGGCACATAACCGATTGTCTGAGCGGCAATTGCCGAATTGAGGCTCAGAACAATCGTATTGCTCTTCTCCACCCTAACCGATGCAGCTTTTATCGGCTTACCGTCCAGCAAAAAGGCATCGTTGGCAAGAGAGCGGATCTTTCCGCCCGCGCTCGTGTCTTTGCCAATTACGAGGGAATCATTGGTTGTAAAGACCAACGCAATTTCTTTTTTCTCCGGCGTTGTCCAATACGCACGGCGCAGATTCGGGGATGCTATACCAACGGTATCCTTCGCGCCGTAGAAATCTCGTGCAAGTAAGCTGTAGAGTTGGTTACCCAGCGTGATATATCCTTCATTTCCGAAGTGGCAGCCGTCGTGCGTCGGGAGTCCTGCCGAAGCAAGCACTTCCACATCGGGGAATTTCTGCGCGAAATTGCGCTGCTGCTCACGCAGGGAGGAATGGTCTGT
>Ga0075163_10009825_pt1 | contig 12538 bp, 10 predicted proteins | sample JI1023141ADNA_FD_71478 | JGI IMG/M metagenome (GOLD analysis project Ga0075163, IMG submission 71478) | Wastewater effluent complex algal communities from Wisconsin, to seasonally profile nutrient transformation and Carbon sequestration -... | ecosystem: Engineered > WWTP > Effluent > Algae...
GTGATGACCACGAAGGCGGCGGTGAACAGCGCGCTGAGCGCCTTGACCGCGATGTGCTGGCGGGCGAACCAGGCCATCGCCGCGTCGTAGCGGGCCCGCGCGTGCGCCAACACGACCTGCGCGGCCCGGAACTCGGTGGCCAGGATGCCCAGGCCCAGGAAGACGATGGCCCAGCCCGGCCCCGGGTACGGGATGGCGATGATCCCGACCACCAGCACCAGCGTGCCGATGACACCGACGACGATCCGGTAGGTCAGGTCCGCGACGGGACGGTCGCGGATCTTGTCCCGCCAGCGGGCCCACGCGCGCTTGCGGTCGCCCGACATCATGGCTGCCCCGGCTTGAGCCGGACGAACAGTGCGTCACCCTCGGTCAGCACCACGCCATCGTCGAGCACCCGCCCGCTGACGAAGATCTTGCGTCCGTCGATGCGATCGATTCCGGCGTCCACCTGCAGTTGCTTGCCGATCGGCACGATCTTGCGGTAGTCGATGCCCAGGTGCGCGGTGCGCTGGTACGCGCTCTTGGTCAGCTTGGCGGCGGTGAAGCCGAGCAGCGAGTCGAACAGCAGCCCGAGCACTCCGCCGTGCACGGCGCCGTTGCGGCCCAGGTGATAGCGGCGGAACTGCGCAGTGCCGCCGATCCGCCCGTCCTCGGTGACGTGCAGGTCCACCGGGACCGACATGATGTTGCCGCGGTTGGGCAGGTCCATCCGCCGCCCCGACGGCGAATGCCATTCGTCGGCTTCGTAGGGCGCCAGCAGCGCGGACACCTTCTCGATCAGCGCGGCGGCCTCGGTGATGACCTCATCGGGTGCGTCGGCGGCCCGGGCGTGGTCCTGCAGGGTGCGCACCGCCTCGATGAATCGTCCGTAGTCGGGCCCGCCGCGGTCGGTGGGCTCGGGCGGATTGAATCCGCCCCCTGTATGCGCTGCACCGGTCGTCACACCGTCACGTTATTGCACGGGTGCGATAGTGGCTGGTGTGGATCTGACCTATCCCGAAGTGGGCGCCACCCGGGGGCCACTGCCCCGCGGTTATCAGCACGTGCACGCCGGCGCGGTCATCGGGCACGGGCGGGCGCGGTTCGAGGAGGCCGGCGACGCTGTCCTGCACTGGGGGATGCAGCGCGGCGCCGGGGTGCTGGTCCACGCCGACGGTGACGTCGCCACCGTCGGCGCGGAGGTGAGCGTGGGCTTGTGGCCGCTCCGCGCACCGTGCCGGGTGGTGTACGTGCTGGAGGAAGACGATCGGCGGGGGTTCGCCTACGGCACGCTGCCCGGACATCCGGAAACCGGCGAGGAACTGTTCGCCGTGCGCTACGACCCCGCCGACGGCGCGGTGTACGCCGAGGTGACGGCGTTCGCGCGGCACGCCACGTGGTGGAGCAAGTTGGGCGGACCGCTCACCCGGCTGGCGCAGCGGATCATCACCCGCCGCTATCTGAAGGCGGTTTGACTACCTGCTGCTCTGCAGCAACCGCGCCACGTTCGCCTTGAGTTCGGGAGTACCGAAGGTCAGTTCCTCGGCGGTGGTGGCGTAGTCCAGGGTGATCTGCACCTGGCGTTCCAGCTGCATGTTGAGGATGCGTTTGGTCGATTCGACCGCCTTCTGGGGCAGCTCGAGGATTTTCTTGGCGGCGGCCACCGCCTCGGCGAGCGGATCGGCCACCACGTGATTGGCCAGTCCGAGCTCCACCGCCTTCTGTGCCGGGATGCGCGCCCCGGTGAGCGCGTATTCCTTGGCCTGCAGAATGCTCATCTGCATCGGCCAGACCAGCGGCCCACCGTCGGCGGCCACCAGCCCGAGCTGCACGTGCGGGTCGGCGAGAAACGCCTTCTCCCCCATGTACACCACGTCCGACAGCGCCACCACGCTGCAGCCCAGCCCCACCGCGGGGCCGTTGACGGCGGCGATCACCGGGATCCGGCAACGCACCATGCCCATCACGATCTCGCGGCCGTCGATGATGGTCTTGGTGCGCAGGTCGACGTCCTCGCTGAGTTCCTTGATGTAGTTGAAGTCGCCGCCCGCCGAAAACGCCTTTCCTGCACCGGTGATCACCGCTACCCGCGCGGCGGGGTCCAGGCTGAGCCGATTCCAGATCCGCGCCAGCCCGACATGCAGGTCGTCGTTGACGGCGTTGAGTTCCTCGGGCCGGTTCAGCGTGATGATGCGCAACGGGCCGTCGGCCTCGACCTGGATCTCTGTGGGCATGTCGTACATGTCAAACCGCCATTCTGAGGATTCGGCCCGCGATGATGTTCTTCTGGATCTGCGAGGTGCCGCCCATGACGCTCTGCGAGCGGCTGTAGAGGTAGGTGTTGAACAGGTCGGTATCGGTGGTGCCGGTCTGCGCGAGCACGGCGTGCCCAACGGACTGCTCGACCCAGGTCATCAGCAGTTTGTCGATCGATCCCTCCGGCCCGTGCGAGATCCCGTCCAGCTGTTCGGAGAGCCGGCGTCGCACATGCTGGCGCAAGACGTGCACTTGCACGGTGGCCCAGGCCAATTCGTCACTCGGCGTGCCGCGGGGGGCCAGTTGGTTGACGGTCTTCTCATAACGTGCGGCATACCCCAGGGTGGAGGGCTCACGTTCGTGGCCGACCACGGTCATGGCCAGTGCCCAGCCATCACCCGGGTTGCCGACCATCTGGCTCGCGGGCACCCGCGCGCCGTCGAAGAGCACCTGGCCGAATTCGTTGCTCACGCCGTTGATCATCTTCAGCGGGCGCTGTTCGATACCGGGCTGGTGCATGTTGATCAGGAACGCCGAAATACCCTTGTGGCGCTTGACGTCCTTGTCGGTGCGGGCCAGCAGCAGGCACCAGTCGGCGACGTCGGAGTAACTGGTCCAGATCTTGTGCCCGTTGATCACGTACTCGTCGCCATCGAGGGTGGCGGTGGTGGTCAGCGACGCCAGGTCCGATCCGGCGCCGGGTTCGGAGAAGCCCTGACACCAGCGCTGCGTACCGTCGATCATGCCGGGCAGGAACCGTTGCTGCAGTTCCTTGCTGGCGTGCCGGCCCAGGCCGGTCACCAGGTACCCCAGACTCGGCCGCGGCGGGGCTCCGGCGCGGGCCAGTTCCTCGTCGACGATCACGTCATAGACCGGGGGCAGCTCGAGGCCGCCGAACTCCTTGGGCCAGGTGGCACCGAAAAACCCTGCGGCGTGCAGGGATTGGTGCCACTCCCCTTGCCGCGCCCAGTACTCCTGCGTCGACTTCGGGAAGTTGGGCGCCTGCTCGGCGAGCCAGGCCCGCAGCCGCTGCCGGAAGGCCAGTTCGGAGTCGGAGTCACGAAAGTCCAACGGAGATCTCCTTCAACGACACCGGCCACAGACCGGTGGACACCAAGACGCGGCGCAGGTAGACATGCGCCGCACACTCCCAGGTGTTGCCGATGCCGCCGTGCACCTGGATCGACGTCTCACAGATGGTGTGCGCGGATTTCGCGCAGTACACCTTCGCGACGCGGGCGGCTTCGGCCGCGACGCCGGGCTCCTCCTCGTCGACCGCCCACGCGGCATAGCGCAGGATGCTGATCGAGCCCTCGATGAGCACCAGGCTCTCGGCGAGCAGGTGCGCCACGGCCTGGTAGGAACCGATGGCCTTGCCGTACTGCTCACGCATCTTGGCGTAGTCGCAGGCCAGGTCGAATGCGCCGCGGGCGGCGCCCAGGATGTCGGCGGCGGTCACCACCAGTGCCAGCGCGTGGGCGCGCTGGGCCTTGTCCTCGTCGAGCGCATCCGCGGGGGTGCGGTCGCCGGCTACCGGTGCCGCCCATCGGGTCAGGTCGACACCGGGGCTCGCTTCTCCCAGGTCGGCGGCGGTGACACGGTCACCGTCGAGCCAGACGCCGCGGCGCAGCCCGCGCGCGTCGGGGGCGATCGCCCCGAAGACGACCGTGGCGTCACCGTGCCCCAGGTCGTCGGCCAGTACCGGCCCGAGGAACGGCACGTCGACCAATCCGCGGCCGAATTCCTCGGCGACCAGGGCGACCTCGACACCGGAGGCGCCGTCGGAGCGCAGCGATCGCCACCCGGTGGCCGCGACCGTCTTCTCCAGGCGCGCGACCCGCTCACCGTCGTCCAATTCGCCGACCGCGCCGGGCCCGAGGTCATCGGCCAGTTTCGCGGCCGCGTCCCGCAGTTGTTGCTGTTCACTGGTCAGCCGAACATCCATGAGAGGAGCCTATCCTTTCTGGAGAATCCGATTCTCATCAGGCCAGAACTTTACTACCAGCCGGAATGATTTCACAGGCCGCCGGGCGCCTCTCCAGCCAAAGCCCAGGCTCGTTCGGCCAGGCCGCGGTAGCGGTCCCGGAACAGATCGGTGCCCGCCCGCGCGTCGGAGGCGTTGCCGTCCAGCCCGCGCCGCCACACCCCGGCCACGATCGAGGCCAGCCGGAACATCGAGAACACCACGAAGATGGGCAGATCATCGGGGACGTCGCGGCCGGCGTGGCGGCAGTACTCGGCGACGAAGGCCGCTTCGTCCGGTATCCCGGTGCCCGCCAGGTCCTCACCCGCCACGCCCATCAACGGATCGTCCGCACCGGGCAGGTGATAGGTCATCGCGGCGTACCCGAGATCGGCCAGCGGGTGACCGATGGTCGCCAGCTCCCAGTCCAGCACCGCGACGATGCGCGGTTCGGTGGGGTGCAACAACACATTGCCCAACCGGTAATCACCGTGGGCGATACAGGCCTCGTCCCCGTCGGGCAGGTGGGCGGGCAGCCACGCCGCCAGCCGGTCCATATCCGCACAGTCTTCGACCTTCACGGTCTCCCAGGTCCTGGTCCACAGCGCCACCTGACGGGCCAGATAACCGTCCGGCCGACCGAAATCCGACAGTCCGGCGGCCCGCCAGTCCACCGTGTGCAGACGCGCCAGCACCCGGGCCAGGTCGCGGTACACCGCCGCGCGCTCGGCGGGGGTGCCGTCGCGCAGCACCCGGTCGGGAAAGACCCTGCCCGGCACGTGCTCCATCACGAAGAACGGCGTGCCCAGGACCGACTCATCGGTGCACATGGCCCGCATCCGGGGCACCGGGACGTCGCTGGCCGCCAGCGCCGACATCACCCGGTATTCCCGGCCGACATCGTGCGCGCGCGGCAGCAAAGTGCCCGGCGGCTTTTTGCGCAGCACGAATTCCCCAGCGGCGCTTCGTAGATGAAAGGTGGGGTTGCTCTGACCACCCTGAAACTGGCGGATCTGCAGCGGGCCCTCGATGCCGTGCACCTGGAGATACCGGACCAGCGCCGCCTCGTCGAAACGGTGCTGAGGCAGGACGTCGACGAGTTCGGGTACACCGGACATCTCGGCAGCGTCTCACATCCGTTAACCCGGCCGACGCTCATTGCGCGCGCGATGTGCACGAACCCCTGACAGACTTCTGTCCATGACCGATCTTGTTGCCAACCCCGCCACCGCCGAACGCGCCCGCACCGGCCTGTCCGCCGACGCCCTGCGCCGGGCGATGATCGACCACGTGCGGTACTCGATCGGCCGCCCGGCCGCCGCGCTGCGGCCCGAGCACTACTACCGGGCGCTGGCACTGGCGGTGCGGGACCGCATGCAGGACAACCGGGTTGCCTCCACCCAAACCTCGCTCGACCTGGGCAGCAAGGTCACCTGCTATCTGTCCGCCGAGTTCCTGATGGGACCTCAGCTCGGCGCCAACCTGCTCAACCTGGGCATCGAGCAGGCGGCCCGCGCGGCGCTGGCCGAGCTCGGCCAGGACCTCGACGAGGTGCTCGCCTGCGAGGAGGAACCCGGCCTGGGCAACGGCGGCCTGGGCCGGCTCGCGGCGTGTTACCTGGACTCGCTGGCCACCCTGGAGCGGCCGGCCATCGGCTACGGCATCCGCTACGAGTTCGGCATCTTCGACCAGGAACTGCACGACGGCTGGCAGGTGGAGAAGACCGACAACTGGCTCGACGCCGGCAATCCCTGGGAGATCGCCAAACCGGATGTGAGCTACCTGGTGAACTGGGAGGGCCACACCGAGCACTACCACGATGACGCCGGGATGGCCCGCATCCGCTGGGTGCCCGGCCGGGTGGTCAAGGGTGTGGCCTATGACACCCCGATCCAGGGGTACGGCGTCAAGACGTGCAATGTGCTGACGCTGTGGAGCGCCCGGGCGGTGCAGGAGTTCGCGCTGGACGCCTTCAACACCGGCGACTACTACAAGGCCGTCGAGGAGGAGGTGAGCGCGGAAACCGTCACCAAGGTGCTCTATCCCAACGACGAACCCGACGCCGGCAAGCGGCTGCGGCTGCTGCAGCAGTTCTTCTTCGTGTCGTGTTCACTGCAGCACGTCGTGCACATCATGGACGATCTGGCCGATGCCTCCCTGCGCGATCTGCCGACGCGTTTTGCGTTGCAGCTCAACGATACCCATCCCTCCATCGGTGTGGCCGAGTTGATGCGCATCCTGGTCGACGAGCGCCGACTGGAGTGGAACGAGGCCTGGGCCATCACCGTGGCCACCTTCGGCTACACCAACCACACCCTGCTGCCGGAGGCCCTGGAGAAGTGGCCGCTGGACCTGTTCGGCGAGAGCCTGCCCCGGCATCTGGAGATCATCTACGAGATCAACAACCGGTTCCTCGACGAGGTGCGCGCGAAGTTCCCCGGCGACGAGGACCGGGTGCGCCGGATGTCGCTGATCGGCGAGGACGGCGCGAAGTCCGTCCGGATGGCGCACCTGGCCACCGTCGGCAGCCACGCGATCAACGGGGTGGCGGCGTTGCACTCCGAATTGCTCAAGGACAGCGTCCTCAAGGACTTCTACGAACTGTGGCCCGAGCGGTTCTCGAACAAGACCAACGGGGTCACCCCGCGGCGCTTCGTCGCGCTGTCCAATCCCGGCCTGCGCCACCTGCTGGACCGCCGGATCGGTGACGGCTGGCTGACCCACCTGGACCGGCTGCGCGGCCTGGAGGACTTCATCGAGGATGACGGCTTCCGGCAGGAATGGCGGGATGTCAAGCGGGCCAACAAGGCCCGGCTCGCCGAATTCGTCCGCGCCGAGACCGGGGTGGACCTCGACCCCACCTGGCTGTTCGACATCCAGGTCAAACGGATCCACGAATACAAGCGCCAACACCTCAACGTGCTCAACATCGTGACGCAGTATCTGCGCATCAAGAACAATCCCGGTATCGACATGGCGCCGCGGGCCTTCATCTTCGGCGGCAAGGCCGCGCCCGGCTACTTCCTGGCCAAACGCATCATCAAGCTGATCACCGCGGTCGGCGACATGATCAACTTCGATCCCGAGGTCAACCGCTACATGAAGGTGGTGTTCCTGCCGAACTTCAACGTGCAGAACGCCCACCTGATCTACCCCGCGGCCAACCTGTCCGAGCAGATCTCCACCGCGGGCAAGGAAGCGTCGGGCACCGGCAACATGAAGTTCATGATGAACGGGGCGCTGACCATCGGCACCCTCGACGGCGCCAACGTCGAGATCCGCGAGGAGGCCGGCGCGGAGAACTTCTTCCTGTTCGGACTCACCGTGGACGAGGTGGAGGCGCTCCAGGCCGACGGCTACCGCCCGTCCTCCTATATCGCCGCGAATCCGGAACTGCGCGCGGTGCTGGACCTGATCGCCGGCGGGCACTTCTCGCACGGGGACACCGAGGTGTTCCGACCACTCATCGACAACCTCACCCACCACGACCCCTTCCTGGTGCTCGCCGACTACGCCTCCTACGTGCAGTGCCAGGATCGGGTGAGCGCGGCCTGGCAGGACCGCGACGCCTGGTCGCGGATGTCCATCCTCAACGCCGCACGCAGCGGGAAGTTCTCCTCCGACCGGGCCATCGAGCAGTACTGCGACGAGATCTGGGGCGTCCGCCCGGTGCATGTTCAGCCACTGGATAATGGGTAAACCGTTGAGCATGGCTACTTCGACACCGCTGGCACCGATCTCCGACGCCGAGGTCACCCTGCTCGACGCCTACTGGCGGGCCGCCAATTACCTGTCCGTGGGGCAGATCTACCTGTTGGACAACCCGCTGCTGCGCGAGCCCCTGGCACCCCAGCACGTCAAACCGCGGCTGCTCGGCCACTGGGGCACCACACCGGGCCTCAACCTGCTCTACGCGCACCTCAACCGGGTGATCCGACAACGCGATACTGACGTCGTCTACATCACCGGCCCGGGCCACGGCGGGCCGGGCATGGTGGCCAACGCCTACCTGGAGGGCACCTACTCCGAGGTGTACACCGGTATCGGCCAGGATGCCGACGGGCTGCAGAAGCTGTTCCGCCAGTTCTCGTTCCCCGGCGGCATCCCCAGCCATGCCGCGCCGGAGACACCCGGCTCGATCCACGAGGGCGGCGAACTCGGGTACGCCCTGGTGCACGCCTACGGCGCCGCATTCGACAATCCGGACCTGGTGGTGGCCGCGGTCGTCGGCGACGGTGAGGCCGAAACCGGTCCGTTGGCGGCGAGCTGGCATTCCAACAAATTCCTCGACCCGGTGCGCGACGGGGCGGTGCTGCCGATCCTGCACCTCAACGGCTACAAGATCGCCAACCCGACGGTGCTGGCCCGCATCCCGGCCGACGAACTGGATGCGTTGATGCGCGGCTACGGCTACGTGCCGATCACCGTCGCCGGTGACGATCCGGTCGACGTGCACCGGCAGCTGGCCTGCGCACTCGATGACGCGTTCGACCAGATCGCGGCCATTCAGCGGGCAGCGCGGGTGGACGGGCAGGTGGGCCGACCACTGTGGCCGATGATCATCCTGCGCACCCCGAAGGGCTGGACCGGCCCCCGCGAGGTGGACGGAAAGAAGGTCGAGGGCACCTGGCGATCGCATCAGGTGCCGCTGGCGCAGACCCGCACCGACGCCGACCATCTGCAGGCTCTCGAGGCCTGGATGCGCAGCTACCGGCCCGAGGAGTTGTTCGACGAGGCCGGGACGCTGCGCCCGGACCTGCAGGCGCTGGCACCCGACGGTGACCGGCGGATGAGCGCCAACCCGCATGCCAACGGTGGGCTGCTGCTGCGTGAGCTCGATCTGCCCCCGATCACCGACTACGCGGTGGAGGTGGAGAACCCCGCGGTGGGCATGGGCGAGGCGACCAGGGTGCTGGGCACCTACCTGCGGGACGTGATCAGCCGCAACGGTGACAACTTCCGGCTGATGGGCCCCGACGAGACGGCGTCCAACCGGCTCACCGCGGTCTTCGATGCGACCGACAAGGCATGGCAGGCAGAACAATCCGCCGACGACGAACATCTGTCCCCGGGCGGCCGGGTGATGGAGGTGCTCTCCGAGCATCTGTGTCAGGGCTGGTTGGAGGGCTACCTGCTGACCGGTAGGCACGGCCTGTTCAGCTGTTATGAAGCGTTTGTGCACATCGTCGATTCGATGGCCAACCAGCACGCCAAATGGCTCGCCAGCACCAATGAGCTGCCCTGGCGCCGGCCGATTGCATCCCTGAATTACCTTCTCACTTCCCATGTTTGGCGCCAGGATCACAATGGGGCCTCACACCAGGATCCGGGATTCATCGACCACATCGCCAACAAGCGGCCCGAGGTGGTCCGGGTCTACCTGCCCCCGGATGCCAACTGTCTGCTCTCGGTGGCCGATCACTGCCTGCGTAGCCGCCAGTACATCAACGTCATCGTCGCCGGCAAGCAGCCGGCGCTGAACTACCTGACCATGGACGAGGCCATTGCGCACTGCACGCGGGGAGCTGGCATCTGGGAGTGGGCCGGCTCGGAGAGCGCGACCGGCGCCCCCGATGTCGTGCTGGCCTGCGCGGGCGACGTCCCGACACTGGAAACCCTTGCCGCAGCCGATATTCTGCGCCGCAGGCTGCCCGGTCTGGCGGTCCGCGTGGTCAACGTGGTGGACATCATGCGGCTGCAGCCGCAGTCCGAACATCCGCACGGCATGACCGATCACGAGTTCGATGCGCTGTTCACCACCGACACCCCGATCATCTTCGCCTACCACGGCTACCCGTGGCTGATTCACCGGTTGGCCTACCGGCACGCCAACCACAGCCAGCTGCATGTCCGCGGATTCAAGGAGCGCGGCACCACCACGACGCCCTTCGACATGGTGATGCTCAACGACCTCGACCGGTTCCATCTGGTGATGGACGTGATCGACCGGGTCGACGGGCTGGGCAGCAATGCCGCGGGTCTGCGCCAGGAGATGGTCGACGCCCGGCTGGCCGCGCGGCGCTACACCCGCGAGCACGGCGAGGACGATCCAGCCATCACCGGCTGGACGTGGGAGCGCTTGGACTGACGGTGCGCCCTGTTTGCCGGGGATGAGCGGATCAGCGCCCCGGCTGTCCACCGAACGGCGGACACAGTCGCCCAATTGTGAGCGCATAGCGCACACGTCGCGGTTCGACGGGGTCGGTACCGGGTGCCCGGCGCGGGCAACTAGGGTGCTAGGTATGGTTGCTGGCCGTTGGGGCCGAGCCGGCCATGCGGCACCGTTTCCGAACACTGAGGGGTTCTGTGGACCTGGAGGGCGTGATCGGCGCGGGCCTGACGCTGCTCGCCGGAGCCGCCAAGCGGGCCCCGCTCGCCGGTGAGGTGCTGCCGCTGCTCGCCGACGCCGAGCGCGCCGCGGTGCGGGTGCTGCGCAGGCACCTCAACGATTTGGATCCGCCCGCGACCGTGGTCGACGAGCACGATGACACCGCGTCCCCCAACGGTGTGCTGCGCGCCCTGCTGGATCGCTCCATGTACACCAGCCCGGACAAGAGCCGCGACGCGCTGTACCTGGATCTGCTGGGCTCGCTGGTGCCCGACGAGGCGCGCATCCTGGCCGCCCTCTCGGACGGGTCGGGCTATCCGGTCATCCACGTCGCCGAGCCCGGCACCGGCGGCAATCCGGTGTTCACCCTGAAGAACGCCTCGACGGTGGGCCGATCGGCCGGGGTGTCCCTGCCCCGGTACACGCCGCTGTATCTGACCCGCATGCTGGGCCTTGGGCTGGTGCGGATGGGTCCGGAGGCGGCATCCATGCACGACGAGTACGAGATGTTGCTCACCGATTCCGCCGTGAACGTCGCCCTTGCCACCGCGCGCCGGGGTGTGCGCGCGGCACGGGTGATCCGCCGGACGGTGCGCATCAGCGATCTCGGCCAAGAGTTGTGGGAGGCAGCGAAATGACCGATCTGTTCGAGCACGCCTTCTCCTATCCACTGTGGGTGTACATCACGATCCCGTTCGGCGCGGCATTCGTCGGCTGGATCACCAAGATCCTGGCTCTGAAGATGATGTTCCATCCGGTCGAGTTCAAGGGCATCAAGCCCTACCTCGGCTGGCAGGGCCAAATCCCCAAGCGCGCCCCCAAAATGGCTGCCGTGGCGGTTGATTCACTGACCTCGGGGATCCTCAAGCCCGAAGAGCTGTTCGACAAGATCGACCCCGACGAACTGGTCGGCGAACTGGGCGAACCGTTGCGCGCGGCCGCCGAGGAACTCGTCGACACCATGATGATGGCGTTTCAGCCGCAGGTCTGGCGGGCCACGCCGGATCAGGTCAAGGACCTCATCGTCGCCAATGTCGAGGGGCGCATCCCGGCCGCAGCGCGCGGCATGTTCGAGGAGTTCCGCGGTCAGGTCGACCAGATCTTCGATATCAAGCACATGGTGGTCACCAACCTGGTCCGCGACAAGGTCACCCTCAACGCGGTGTTCCAGGACATCGGCAAGCCGGCTTTCGCGTTCCTGATCAAGTCCGGGCTGTACTTCGGCTTCATCATCGGGCTGGTGCAGATGCTGGTGTTCGGCGCCACCGGATGGCATCTGGCGCTGCCGTTGTTCGGTTTGGTCACCGGTGGCCTGACCGACTGGGTCGCGCTGCAGATGATCTTCCGTCCGCTGGAACGCAAGAACGTCTTCCTCGGCATCACCTGGCACGGCGTGTTCCAGGCCCACCGCAAGGAGGTGATCCGCGGCTACGCCGCGCTGATGGCCCGCGAGATCTTCACGCCCAAGGCCATCATGGAGAGCCTGCTCACCGGGCCCATGTCGGACAAGTTCTTCGACATCATCCAGACCGAGATCGGCCGCACCATCGACGCTCAGATGGGCTTCGCGGGCCGGGTCATCAACGTGCTCGGCGGCCGGCAGTACCAGGAGATGAAGATTCAGATCGCCAACTCCATCATCGAGAAGCTGCCCGAAACCTCTTCCTATATCGAGGAATACGCGGCCAGCCGGCTCGATTTGGAGAACGTGATGATCGAGAAGATGGACGATCTGGACTCGCTGTCCTACGAGAACCTGCTGCGGCCCGCCTTCAAGGACGACGAATGGATCATCGTGGTGCTCGGCTCCGCGCTCGGCTTTCTGTGCGGTGAACTGCAATTGCAGCTCATCCTGCTGCTCGCGGGCTGACTCAGCCTGCCCGGATGGCCGTCGGCGCATCCCCGATCTTCACCAGCGCCACCTGCGGCCGGTCCGGGACCGCGTCGGCCAGGAACCACCGGAACGCCAGGTTGCCGCGCGGGTAGCCCAGTGTGGTCAGCGAATTCGG
>Ga0075163_10009826_pt1 | contig 12538 bp, 7 predicted proteins | sample JI1023141ADNA_FD_71478 | JGI IMG/M metagenome (GOLD analysis project Ga0075163, IMG submission 71478) | Wastewater effluent complex algal communities from Wisconsin, to seasonally profile nutrient transformation and Carbon sequestration -... | ecosystem: Engineered > WWTP > Effluent > Algae...
GAGGTGGCGCGCTTCACACTGCCCTGACCCGCCACCAAGACCCGCTGCCGGCAACTACCGGCGACGGCGGGTCACCAGCAACAGGCCGAGGCCCAGACCCACCCAGGCCCAGGGCGTCGAGCTCGAGCGCGCCGGCGTGGTGGCGCAATCGTCGCTGCCGCCGCCCACCTGGCGATCACCCGCGTCGGCCGTGTTGCCACCGCCCGAACCGCCCGCGCCCGCACCGCCGTCGTCCGCCGGCTGAATGAGCTCACCACCTGTGTCGGGGAGAACCCCAGCCGAGCCCCCCTGGCCGCCGTCCGCCTCTCCGCCACCGCCCATGCCCCCCGGGCCGCCACCGCCGGCACCCCCGGGATCGGGCTGCTCGGGGAAGGTCGGCCAGGCAGCAACACACTGCGCTGTGCCCAGCACCACCTGGCAGGCCTGGTATTGCGGGCACCGGACGCCCTGGCAGGGGTCGGGCACACAGGCCCCGTTGAGGCACGCCTCAGCCGGGCCGCAGGTGACGTCTTTGCAAGGGTCCGTGACGCAAACGTTTTCGATGCAGAGCTCGCCCTCGGAGGGGCAGCCCACCGGGCCGCAACCGGTGTCGTCGCACAGGCCGTCGAAGCAGGCCTGGGCGGCCGGACAGGCCACCGCGGCGCAGGAGAACACGCACGCACCCTCGCGGCAAAAGCTGTCGCCGCCGCAGTCAATGCCCGCGCAGGGATCGGGCTCGCAGCCCGCCGGACGGCACCGCTGGCCGTTGGGGCAACCAGTCCGCTCACAGTGCGCCGGGCCACAGACCCCATCGAGGCACGCCTCGCCTGCGCCACACTGAACACCCGCGCAGGGGTCGATACACATGCCATCGGCGAGGCACTGCTGGCCATCCACCTCGCAGCCATTCACCTGGCACCACGGCACGCAGACGCCATCGGCGCAGAAGGTGTCGCCACCATTGGGGCAGGTGGCCCCGGCGCCGCAGTGTGGCAGGCAACGGCCCTGGTAGCAGCCGGCCTGTGCCCCGCACAGCTCACCCTCGTCCACCGTGCCGTCACAGTCCTCATCGGTACCGTCGCAGGTTTCTGGGGGCCGCCCGCCGCAGGTGCCACACGCGTTGCGGGTGCCCTCGTCCACCACGCCGTCGCAGTCGTTGTCCACCAAATCGCAGGCCTCGGGTGTGGGGGAGGCCGCAGGCACGCAGCGGGAGCGACCGCCGGTGCAGCCCCACGAACCCACCGCGCACTGGCCGGCGAGCCCGGTCGCACAGGCCCCCGGGACCACCACCGGCGTCCCGTCGGGGTTGATGTCCACGAGGCCGTCGCAGTCGTTGTCGCGGCCGTCGCACACCTCGGGCCCGCCGTCGGGCTGGCAGTACAGGCGGTCACAGGCGTCGCCCTGGCCGTCCTCGTCGGTGTCGCGCTGGTCGGGGTTCACGGTCTTGGGGCAGTTGTCGCAGACGTCGCCCAGACCATCCTGATCCTCGTCGATCTGGTCGGGGTTGGGCACCGTGGGGCAGTTGTCGTTGGGCAGGCAGATCTCGTCGAGATCCTCATCGGAGCAGGGCAACCCCACGCCCCACTGCACGATGTAGCAGAGCTCGCGGCTCGACTCGCCCGGCTGCAGCGGGCCCGTGTCGTAGCGCATCGCCAGCGTGACGTCGAAGCCGCGGTCGGTGATGAAGTCACCGTCCACGTCCACATTCTGGCCGCGCTGGTTGATGTCATTGCGCAGGATGGAGCAGCCGCCCGCGGTGTTGGCCACGCGCTCACGCTGCTCGGAAAACTGCCCAATTTCCCAGGAGTTGAGGAACTGGTCGGCGCCGCGGTCCCCGTAGATGCCCACAAACGTGGTGGGCGCGTTGGGGTCGTCGCCCTCGTCAAACTCCCACAGCGTCTTGGGCGCGCCCACGCTCGTGGCCCCGTAGTCGTTGCCCAGGCCACCCTGGCCGAAGTACAGGTCGCCGTCGATGTAGTGGGTCAGCGCGACCACCGGCAGCGCTTCGTTGGTGATGTTGGTGAAGGTGTAGCACTGGTGCAGCTCGGTGCAATCGAGCCAGTAGCGCGCCGCCACCTCCACGCCGTTCACCGAAAAGGACGAGTTCACGACGCCGTCGGCAATCACCACCCGGGCGACCTGCCCGTTGTAGCGTCCGGCCTCCAGCCAAACGCCCGCGGTCTGGCCGCCAGCGGTGGTCCGACACAGGAAGGGCATCGACTCAAACATCGTATTGACGAAGCCCTGGTCCGGCAGATCCCCATCCGGATTGAACTGGGCGTTCTCGCCCGCGCGGGTGGATGAGCCATGGGCGCCGTAGGCATCCAAGGAGAGCTGGACCTGGCCCAGCTCGGGCGCACAGAATTCCCCGGTTTCCATATCCTGGGAGTCTGCGCCGTTGGGAAACTGCGCTGCAGCGGGACCGGCCGCCAGCAAGGTGGCCAACCAGAGGCTCTTCGTCTTCGCCATCGTCACTCGTCTCCCCCCAGGGGCGCCCCCCGGCCACCCGTCATTTCGAGAACCTTCGAGAACCAAAGAGCCCCGCCGCGCGCGAGGCGTCACGCCAGGCAGGCGCCTGCGCAACTTTTCAAGCCCCAACACGCAACGCGGTCGCTCGGCAGCATCCACGCTTGCCAGACGAGGGTCTGGCGCACCGCCTAGTATTCCAGCAAGAGCCGGAGTGCCTCCAGCACATCCGCTTCCTGAGGGAGAATGGCCTTCTCGAGCACCCGAGAAAACGCCACCGGCACATCCAGTGCGCCCACCCGGCGGACGGGTGCGTCCAGCCACTCGAAGAGCCGATCGGCGATGGTCGCTGCGATCTCGGCTCCAAAGCCTTGGGTGATGTGATCCTCGTGGACAATCAAGACCTTACCGGTCTTCTTCACGGACGCGGCCACCGCCTCGAAGTCCCATGGCTTGATGGTGCGCAGGTCGATGACCTCCACCTCATGGCCTTCCTTGGCCAGCTTCTGGGCCGCGCGGATGCTCCAGTGCACCGGCGTGCCCCAGGCCACCACCGTGGCGTCGGTGCCGGCCCGCCGGATGCGCGCCTTGCCAAAGGGCACGGCGTGATCGGTGTCGCAGCGCGGTGTGGCCGCAAACGTCTGATTATAAAGGAACTTCGGCTCCAAGAAGAACGACATGCCCTGGCTGCGGATGCAGGTGCGCAGCAGGCCCGCGGCATCGTCGGCAAATGCGGGCGCGGCGATGCGGATGCCGGGCAGGTGGCCGAAGATCGCCTCCACATTCTGCGAGTGGTACAGCCCGCCGCCGATGTAGCCGCCGCTGGAGAGCCGGAGCGTCACATTGGGCGAGAACTGCCCGCGGGTGCGCCAGTACTCGTGGCTCATCTCCACGAGCTGCTCCATGGCCGGCCACACGTAGTCGGCGAACTGGGCCGCCTCGATCACCACCCGAATTTCGGGCTTGTAGCGGCTCAGGCCATTGGCGGTCCCGACGATGTAGTCCTCGGCGATGGGGCCGTTGAACACCCGGCCGCGCCCAAAGGCCTGCTGCATGCCCTTGGTGACCAGGAAGACGCCGCCCTTCTCCTTGGAGGCCACATCCTGGCCCCACAAGAAAGTGTCGGGGTTGCGCTCAAACTCCGCATGCAGCGTCTCGTTGATGGCCTCCCGCAGCTTCCAGGTGTCCCCGGAGGCCGGGGTGGGCGTCTCGGTGGGCGTCCAAGCCGGCGGAATCAAAAACGTTTCTACCGTCGCCGGATCGGGTTCGGGCGCATCCTCGGTGGCCTCTGCCGCCGCCTGCACCCGCACCTCGTTGGCCTGCTCGATGCGCGCGAAGTCCTCGTCGGTGGCCAGCCCAGCGGCCAGCAGCTCCAGCCGGAGCTGGGCCAGTGGATCGTGGGTGGCCGCCTCGGCGATCTCCGCCTCGTCGCGGTAGAGCTCCTGCCGGTCGGAGTTGGAGTGGGACCCGATGCGCACGCACTGCGCGTGCAGCAGCACCGGGCCTTCACCCGAGCGGATGTACGCCAGCGCCTTCTGCATCCCGTGGTGGCAGTCTACAAAGTCGGTGCCGTCCACGTTGATGATGAGCAAGTGCTTGAGACCACGGTAGTTTTCCGAAACCACCGAGTTTGCGCTCTGCTCCGAGACCGGTACCGAGATGCCGTACCCGTTGTTTTGCACCACAAAGATGACGGGCAACTGCTCGCGGCTGGCGCCGTTGAGCGCCTCGTAGACGTAGCCCTCGCTGGTGCTCGACTCGCCCTGGCTCGAGAACGCGATCTCGTCGCCGCCGTAGTACTTGATGGCGCGCGCCACCCCCGCCGCGTGCAGCGTGTGGTTGCCGGTGCAGGAGGACACGTTCTGAATGCGGGCCGACGGCTTGGCGAAGTGGTTCGACATATGCCGCCCACCTCCCGCCACGTCAGCGTCCTTCGACAGGCCGTTGAGGATGATCTCCTCCGGCGTCAGGCCCGCTGCCAACACCGTCAACATGTCGCGGTAGTAGGGGAAGAGGAAGTCCTTCTCCCACCGGAACGCCAGGCCGAGGGCAAGCTGGATGCCATCGTGCCCGGCGAAGGGCGCGTGGTAGCTCCAGCCCTTGGCCTTGCGGATGTAGCCCACCGCTCGATCCTCGAGCAGGCGCCCGAGGTGGGTGATTTGATACCAGCGGTGCAGCGTTTCGACGGGAATGCCGACAAATCGCTCGCTTGGCGCGCTCGCGCTCACGATGCCTCCTCGCACTGTGGCCCCCGCGGCACCCGGGTCGCGTGCGCTGCCGTGGGCCTCGTGGACCAAAACCGGGTTTGCACGATCTACTGCGGCACTGGAGACGTCAAGGACTCGCCATCCGCGCTTGTCCGCGGCGGCTCCAAGTGGTAGAAAACAGCAGGTAAATTCGCCTGCGCGGCTCGTGCCGGGGGGCGCCGTATCCTGGAGGAAAAAGGCCTTGCAAGAAGCGCAGCCTGAGGCAACGACGACCGCCGTACCCGTCCAGGAGAAAAAGGCCGAAGCGACCCCGGGGGCATCAGGCGGCGGCGCACGTGCGGTCCAGCACAGCACGGGCCAGGGCCAGCTGCCGGCGCGCATGCAAAGCACCGAGGTGATTCAATTCGAGGCGGCCGCCGCGGCCGCCGCTGCCGAGCTGGTCCAGTTTGCGGGCGGCGGCACCGACGCGGTGCACCAGGCCGCAGCCGAGGGCATCTCGGGCGCCACCACCACGTTGCCCCACGCGGCCGCCATCCAGCACAGCTTCGGCAGCCACGACGTCAGCGGCATCGAAGCCCACACCGACAGCGCGGCGAGCCAGGCCAACGAGGCGATGGGCTCGCGGGGGTTCGCGACCGGCAACCACGTGGCCTTCGGTGCCGGCGGAGCGGATCTGCACACCTCCGCCCACGAAGCCGCCCACGTCGTCCAGCAGCGGGGCGGCGTCCAGCTCAAGGGCGGCGTCGGCTCGGCGGGTGACACCTACGAACAGCACGCCGATGCCGTGGCCGATCGCGTCGTGCAAGGCAAAAGCGCTCAGGATCTGCTGGATTCGGTCGCTCCGGCCACCGCCACGAGCAGCGGTGGCGGCGTCCAGCACGCCGTCCAGCACGACATCAAGTCCGACCTGCACGAGGCCATCGACGGCTGGGGGACAGACGAAGACGCCATCTTCAACCGCCTGGGCCGCGCCACACCGGCCGAGATCCAGGAGGTCCTCGACGATGCCGCGCTCATGCGCGACCTGCGCGGCGACCTCGACCAGGGCGACATGTCCCGCGTCCTCGATCTGCTCCGCGCCCCCCTCGCCACCAAGCTGCGGTTGGCCATGGATGGGTGGGGGACGGACGAGGCCTACATCCACCGCGCGATGCTCAACGCCACGCCCGCCGAGCTGGAAGCGGTGGCCAACGACGCCGCACTGGTGGATCAGCTGGAGGGCGAGCTCTCGGGCGACGATCTGCGCACGGTGCTCAACCGCCTGAACGTGCCGCTGGCCCGCAAGCTCCAATACGCGGTGGCCGGCTGGGGCACCGACGAGCAATTCATCTTTGATTCCATCCAGAACGCCCCGCTGGGTCAGGTGCAGGCCCTCGCCAACGACGCCACCATGGTGGCCACGGTGGACGGCGACCTCAGCGGCGAAGAGCTCAACCGGTGGCGTGGCCTGATGGCGCGCCGCATCTGGTTGGAGGCCAACGACGGCGTCACCGCCTTCAAGATGATCGACGGCAACGAGGGCGAGCGCACCGCGCGCCTGGCCTGGGTGGGGGACATCACCATCCAGCGCGCCCTGCTGGACGCCGAGATCACCACCGACACTGTGCCGGCGCAGGTCATCAACGCCTTCCAGAGCTACTGGGCGGTCGAGATCGGGGTGCAAGACGGCGCCAACATGAGCCAGTGGCCCATCGCGGTGCTCCAGAACATCCATGCGCAATTGAAGCTGCTGCCCGACCAGGACAGCCGCGGCGGATTCTGGCGGCGCATGAGCCTCTCGGATGCCTCGCTCATCGACACCACGAGTGGCAACGAGGTGGGTCTCAAGACCCGCGCGGCCTACAACGATGCGGCCGGCAACTTCATCGTCGGCACAGGCGCCAGCGCCACCTCCAACATCCGCATGGGCTACGAGACGGTCCTGACGGCCGCCGCGACGGCCAAGGCCACCTCCATTCAGGTGGAGGAAGGCGGCCGCCTGGCGGTGGGCGACCAGATCAAGATCGGCCGCAACACCACCTGGGAGCAGGGCGTGAAGATCCAGGGCATCACCGGCAACACCTGGACGCTGGACTCCAAGCTGGTCAGCAACCACAACGCCGGTGAGAAGGTTCAGCCCGACGACGGCTCCGGCGCCCGCGATGTCAACTGGCTGGCCGCCACCGTGCGCCACGAGATCGCCCATGGTGTGGATGCCAATGTCGGCGTGTCGCCCTACACCGCCATGGGTGGCTGGTGGGTGGCGGGCAGCGCGGGCGGCGACTTTGATACCTGGGCCAATGCCATGGGCAACCCCTGGGCCGTCGCCAGCGGCGCGGCGCTCACCGAGGCCGAAAAGGGCCAGATCAAGAGCGCCATCATCGACGCCACGTCCAACCGCAAGGGCTCGCTCTACGGCGCCACGCTGAACCTGGCGGCGACGCATCCGATCAAGGCCCGCCAAGCCGACAACATCCCGGTTGTCCGCGCCGCGGAGGCCTGCCTGTCCCAGGGTGACGGCCACACCGATGCCTCGACCGGCTTCTACCGCAATGGCGGAAAAGCCTTTACGATCAACTACTACTACCGCAAGTTCATGTACTTCAACGAGGCGATCATCGACCAGCGCGTGTCGAACTACTCGTTGTACGCGCCCACCGAATTCTTCGCCGAGGCCTATACGGTCTTCTACGAAGAGGCCGGCAAGGCGGGGGTGACCGACGCCGACTTTGGCCGCCTCATCCGCAACCAGACCTGGGCGAGCTGGATTCGCACCCACATCCACGAGCGCGGCCATGCACCCGCGGGCACCGGGGCCAGCGGTACAGCGCCGGGCGCTGCGCCGGGCTCGGCCAGCGTGGGTCGTGCCGCCGGCAACCCAGGAGCCTGACGCATGCGCGGTGCGCTCTTCCTCCTGTTGACGTTGAGTGGCTGCCCCAGCGTGGCCGATCCTCCCCCCAGCCCCGATCGGAGCGCCCAGCACATGCCTCCCAAGAGTGACGCCATACCCGCCCAGGGCGCCGAGGCGGGATTTGCCAAGGCTTTCGAGGCCTTCCGGGCCTACGCGGCGCAGCACTTCGCCATCGCTGCCGATCAGGTCACGGTGGTTCAGAGCGATGAGGCCGGTGCCGATGCCTGGAAGATCCCCCAGGGCAGCCAGTGGTTGGCGCTCAAGGTGGGCAAGGCCTGGGCCTTCGAGTCGGTGAAGACCGGCGTCCCCGGTCCGGCCCTGAGGGGCTACGCCGTCGCCGACGGCACCATCATCACCCTCGATCAACACCTTGGCCGCCTGTTTGAAGAGGCCGGGGCCTGGGGTGGCAGCATGGACATGCCCGCTCTTGCCGCGCGGCTCATCTGGGCCATGGGCATGGGTTGGTCGGCCACCCCCTACCAACAACCCACCTTCGAGCTCGACGCGGCCGGTGTCGGAAAGGCCATCTTTTTCGCGCAGTTGCGGCCCCCAGGTCCCGGAAGTCTCCAGCAGAGCTTCCAGTTCACCGTGTCCCTGACGGCGGATCACCAGGCCAGCCTGGCACGCTCCGAAAACCTGAACCCCTGACGTTCGCCCTGGAAGGTCAGCCCCGCTGACGGGAGAAGCATCGTGGCCGAAGCCGAGCCCCAAGCCCCAGTCACCGCCACCCCGGTTCAGGAAAAGAAGGCGGAGTCCTCCCCCGCGGCCTCCGGCGGTGGTGCCCGTGCCGTCCAGCACAGCACCGGCCAGGGCCAACTGCCCGCGCGCCTCCAGAGCACCGAGGTGATCCAGTTCGAGGCCTCCGCCTCCGCCGCGGCGGCCGAGCTGGTTCAGATGGCGGGCGGCGGCGGCAGTGACGCGGTTCACCAGGCCGCGTCCGAGGGCATATCGGGCGCCACCACCACCTTGCCCCACGCGGCGGCCATCCAGCACAGCTTCGGCAGCCACGATGTCAGCGGCATTGAGGCCCACACCGACAGCGCCGCCAGCCAGGCCAACGAGGCGATGGGCTCACGGGGCTTCGCCACCGGCAACCACGTCGCCTTCGATCGCGGCACCCCCGACCTGCATACCTCGGCCCACGAGGCTGCCCACGTCGTCCAGCAGCGCGGCGGGGTACAGCTCAAGGGCGGTGTGGGCGCGGCCGGCGACAGCTACGAGCAGCACGCTGATGCAGTGGCCGATCGCGTGGTGCAAGGCAAAAGCGCCCAGGATCTGCTGGATTCGGTCGCTCCGGGCAGCGGGGCCGGCGGCGTTCAGCACAGCGGCGTTCAGCTTCGGGCCATCCAGTTCGACATCAAAGAGGACATTCGCACCGCCATCGACGGCTGGGGCACCGACGAAGATGCGCTGTTCGCGCGCCTCGGGCGGGCCTCCGCCGAAGAGATCCAAGCGGTGCTGGCCGACACCCAGTTGATGGCCGACATCCGCAGTGACCTCAGCCAGGGCGAAATGTCGCGGGCGCTGGACCTCTTGCGGGCCCCGTTGGCCACCAAGCTGCGGCTGGCCATGGAGGGCTGGGGGACCGACGAAGACTATATCTATCGGTCCATCACCACCGCCTCCGACGCCGAAATCCAGGCGCTCGTGGCCAACCCCACGCTGATCGCCGAGCTGCAGGGCGAGCTCAACGCCGAGGAAATCCACAGCGCCTTGAGCCAGGTCAACCCGCTGGCGCGGCGGCTCCAGGTGGCCATGAGCGGCTGGGGATCCGACGTCGACTTCATCTTCCAGACGCTGGAGGCCGCGCCCATCGCGCAGATCCAGCTGGTGGCCGCCGACGCAGCCCTCTGCACCCAGCTCGACGGCGAGCTCACCGGCGAAGCCGTCAACCACTGGCGCGGCCTCATCGCCCGTCGCCTCTGGCGCGACGCCAACGACGCGCTCGGCGCCTTCAACCAGCTCGGTAGCGACGATGCTGCTCGCACCGCACGCATCGCCTACATCGGCGACGTCACCCTCCAGCGCGCGATGCTGGACGTCGAGATCGCCACCGATACCCGCGCCGACCAGGTCATCGTGGCCTTCCGCATGTATTGGTCGGTGGACATTGGCGCCGTGGACGGGGCCACCATGGCCATGTGGCCCCTCGACGTGGTGCGCTCCATTCACGCTCAGATGAAGCTGTTGCCCGACCACGACACCCGCACGGGTTTCTGGACGCGCATGACACTGTCCGACGCCTCTCTGGTGGACAACCTGGGCAACGAAGTGGGCATGAAGACCCGCGCCGCCTGGGGCGGCGGCAACTTCATCGTAGGCACCCAGGCCAGCACAACCTCAACCATTCCCATGGGTTACGAGACGGTGCTCACCGCGCCAGCCACCGCCAAGGCCACCGCCATCCAAGTGGAGGAGGGCGGCCGCCTCGAGGCGGGCAGCCAGATCAAGATCGGCAGCGGCACCACCTGGGAGTCGGGCCAGAAGATCCAGACCATCAGCGGCAATACCTGGAACCTGGATGGCAAGCTGGTCAGTCCCCACGGCGCAGGCGAGAAGGTGCAGCCCGATGATGGCACCGCCTCGCGTGACGTGAACTGGCTCACCGCCACCGTCCGCCACGAGATCGCCCACGGCGTAGACTCCAACCTGGGCGTCTCGGGCTACACCGGCCTGGGTGGCTGGTGGGTGGCCGGCAGCGAAGGCGGCGACTTCGATACCTGGGCCAACGCCATGGGCAACCCTTGGACGGTGGCCTCGGGCGCCGCGCTGACCGACGCCGAGAAGCTGCAGATCAAAACGGCCATCATCGACGCCACCAGCAACCGCAAGGGCTCGCTCTACGGCGCCACCATGAACCTCGCGGCCACCCACCCCATCAAGGCCCGCCAGGCCGACAACATCCCGGTGGTGGTGGCGGCCGAGGCCTGCCTGTCCCAGGGCGACGGCCACACCAACAACCCGCAGTCCTTCTATCGGGCGGGCGGTAAGGCCTTCACCGTGAACTTCTGGTACAAGAAGTTCATGTATTTCAACTCGGGCATCGTGGATCAGCGTGTGTCCAACTACTCGCTGTATGCCCCCACCGAGTTCTTCGCCGAAGCCTACACCGTCTTTTACGAGGAGGCTGGCAAGGCGGGGGTCACCGACGCCGACTACGGTCGCCTCATCCGCAACACCACCTGGCGCACCTGGATTCGCACCAACATCCACGAGCGTGGCCACGCCCCTGCGGGCACGGGCGCGAGCGGCACCGCGCCGGGTGCTCAGCCGGGCGGCGCGAGTGTGGGTCGCGCGGCGGGCGATCCGGGCGAGTGATCGCGTCAACCAGCTCAAATGATTGAGAAATTACCATGACCGGACATGCCCGCATCCGCGCCGCCTTGGCGCGTCAGCTTCCCGCCCAGCCCCCTCCCACCGGTCCGCTGGCGGTGGCGGACCGCTTCCAGGCTGCGCTGGATGGCTATGCCGAGGTCATCCTGGGCCCCAAGGGTCGCCCCGTGGGGTTCATGACTCGCGGTGAGGATGCCGCTTTCACCGAGGCGGCCCAGACCACGCTGACCGAGCTGGGCATGCCCGCCGAGGCGCTGGCCCACCATCGCACCCTGGCGGAGTGGTTCGAGCACCAGCGCGCCTTCTTCAAAGTCGAGTGGCACGACCGCGGCGGCCACCTGGAGCCCCTCGCCGCCTGCTACTTCCGGCGGCGCCCCAAGGTGGACGAGGTCGCCACCCGCATGGCGCAGTGGGGTCTGCCGGCCGAGACCCGCGAGCTGTTGTTCGACGTGGCCCGCGCGCTCCAAAAAGACACCATTCACTTTGTATCCGCGGCCTTCCGGCCCGATCACGCTGTCTATCACAAGCTCTACTTCTCTCAGTGGGTGACCCTGGAGACCGAAGAGCAGGTCAATGCGCGCCTCGCGGCCGTGTTCAAGATCTTCGGCTTCCAGAGCCAGATGCAGGACTGGCAGCGCAAGCACGCCCGCAACCTGCGCCCCGGCGAGTCCACGCTGTTCCTCTCCATCAGCCTGTCGGCCGATGGCATCGTGCCTTCCTTCAAGCTCGACTACCCCGAGGTGGGCCCAGCGCGCGCCGCCCTGTGGCTGCCCGCCAGCCAGGCCACGGTCATCGCGGAAGCCGAGGCGACCCGGAACTTCGCCGGCAGCCCCATGCTCTCCTATCTGGGGGTGCGCTACGCCCCCGATGCCATCCTGCCCAGCCTCAAATACTACTGTGACGTGCCCCGATGAGTGACGTCTCGCCGCTGGTGAGTCCCTGTCCGCAGTGCGGTGTTGAACACACAAGTATGGTGTTCAGCAGCGTCAACGGCGCGTTGCTGCCCGGTGAGGTGGAGGCGATCATCGAGGGGACGTTTGAACAGACGGAGTGTCGGGTCTGTGCCCACCGCTGGCAGCCCGAGCACGAGGTCCTCTATGTGGACCTCCGCGCCCGACACTGGGTGGTGATGTATCCCAGCAGCGCGCGCCGCGGTTTCGCCCAGCTTGAGCGCGCCGTCCAGCGCTTGATGGAGACCGAGTTTGCCCACGCGCCCGCGGTGGTGGCGCCCGCCCTGGCGGGGGTGCGGCCCCGGCTCGTTTTCGGGCACCACATGCTGGCGGAGGCCCTCCGCACCCTCAAGGCGGGCCAGGATCCAGCCTTGGTGGAGGCGGCCAAGCTGCTATGGGTGCGCCGTAACCTCTCGACTTTCCTGGCTTTGGGGCCCATTGAGCTGTGTGTCGAGGTCTTCGAGCCCGATCGCAGCCTCACCTGCCTGCCCCGGCGCCTGCCCAACGGCGAGCACCTGGCTCGCGTGCAGATCCCCGCCGAGGTGGTGAGCGAGGCCCGCGCCACCCGCACCCTCATCGAACAGAGCCACCCGGCTCTGTTCCGCCAGCCCTATGTGTCGGCCTGTCGCTATCTGTACGGCGACCGGCCCGCTCTCTAACAGACATCCAACTCACACACTCGACCCGTCGCGGGCCAGGACGCTGGAGCCGTT
>Ga0075163_10009827_pt1 | contig 12536 bp, 6 predicted proteins | sample JI1023141ADNA_FD_71478 | JGI IMG/M metagenome (GOLD analysis project Ga0075163, IMG submission 71478) | Wastewater effluent complex algal communities from Wisconsin, to seasonally profile nutrient transformation and Carbon sequestration -... | ecosystem: Engineered > WWTP > Effluent > Algae...
GGCGCATGGATCGGGGGCATCGCACGCGCTCCGAGCAATACGCCCAGGCGCCGTTTTGGCTAAGCAGCGCAGCACGAAGTGCGCGCCATCAAGAGGTTGTCGTGAGCGATCAAGCCCTTGCGTTTGACTATGTCGAGACTGGTGTTGGGCCCGCCATCCTGTTTCTTCCCGGGAGTTTCGGAACGGGCACGGGCTGGAAGGCCGTTCTGGGGCATCTGGGTGACCGCTACCGCACGATCACGACCAGCCTGCTGGGCTACGGATCGACGCCCGACACACGGCCGAACGGCAACGCCGGCATGGCGCAGCAGGTCCACCTCATCGATCGAATCATCGACCGGATCGGCGCGTCCCCCCATGTCGTGGGACATTCGTACGGTGGACTTTCCGCCATCGTGTATGCCCTGACAGGCCAGCGCAGGCCCCAGAGCTTGCTGCTTGTCGAGGCGAACCCCTTGGGCCTCCTGCGTGCGGAGGGCGACCTGGAGCACTACGCGATGTTTGAGTCGATGACGCGATCGTACTTTGCCGACTTCGCACAAGGCGATGCCGAGGCGGCTCGCCACGTCATCGACTTCTATGGTGGCCTGGGCACCTTCGATTCGATGCCTGCGAAGGTTCGAAGCTACGTGATGGCGACCACGGCGGTCAACATCCGCGACTGGTCGTCCGGGACGCCGTTCGAACCGAGCAAGGAGACGCTGCGGTCGATCACCATTCCGACGACGGTGGTTCGCGGAGGAAACGGCCACCCCGCCATGCAGAGGATCGCCGAGCTTCTACACGATTCGATTCCCGGGGCTCAATTCGTCACCATCGAGGGCGGGAGTCACTTTCTTCCCAGCAGCCATCCAGCGGAGATCGCCGCAGTGATCCGGCAACACGTCGATCGATTGCAGCCGACATAGGCCATGAGCGCCGCCCCTGGCCCGGCGGTGATGTCTCCGATCCGAACTATTCGGTCGTTCAGGCCGCGTCAGTCGATCGTTGCCTCAGGGTCGGTTTCTACCGGTCGTCGCTACCAACACCGGCCGTTCAGCCCGCGCCTGCTCGAATGACAGCTATCAGCGCTGATCTTGAACTGGAAGTCCGGCCACGCCGCAGTCCCATGTCATCGAGCCGCGAGTGGACTTTGGGAAATTGTTTGCGGAGCGGATCGCGGCTTCACGAATCCAAGACCGCCACCGTGGGCAAAGGAAGCGTCGCTCCGCCCGGCCTCAGTCGGCGAACGGGTCCTTCGCAGGGCCGGTCGCTGCGATTTGCGCATGTGCGGCCCACTGCTCCGATCCGGTCAATTGGCAGACGATCCCGTCCATGACGGCGAGCCCTTGCCATTCCTCGTTGTTTCCTGCCTTGGCTTGGAGGTCGTCGAGGCCTGATTGGTGATCGCGTTGATCCATGACTTGGCTCCTTATCCGCGTAGTGCCTGCCGGCTGATGCCGTCATGCCATCGCAGAAAGCGTTCGATCGGGAGGCCCGCCACTTGCGGCGCCTGCGTTCACCACTATCGGCGCCAAACTGCCAATCCTTGAGGAGGACCTTCGAAGAAAAATCTGGAATGAAGGCTCCCGGGAGGATCAGATGTCTGCTTTGCGTCGATGGCAGACCGTCGCGCGGTACCGATACAGTGCCCTTGCCTTCAGGCGAGGCGCTGGCGGGCCACCCGCGCATACAACTCCGATCTTTCTTCCGGGGTGTTGACCGGGAAACACTCGAAGCCTTTGCCGCCCAGCTTCACTTCGGCGAACAACCCCGCCGGACCGTCGTGAAAGTGCAGGAAGGCAGCGGATCTGCAGTAGAAGATGCCGGGCCGCCGCTCGACCAGGCCGGGCGGTAGCTACTGCGGGAGAGCACCACTCGCGTGGCCCGCGATGACGGGGCACAGTCGGCACTTCACATGACCGATCGTTCCCCCCACCCTCGCCGCGTCTTCATGCTCGGTGCCACCGGCACCATCGGCCGCGCCACCGTGGCCGCCCTGGTGCAGCGGGGCCACGAGGTGGTGTGTTTCATGCGGCCCCGTGCGGGTGGCTCAGCCCTGGCCCTGCCTTCTGGCGCCACGGCCCGCTTCGGTCACGTGGGCGACCCGGCCTCGTTGGCGAGAGACGGTTTTCGGGGGGAGCGCTTCGACGCGCTTGCCTCTTGCATGGCATCGCGCACCGGTGCGCCGCGTGATGCCTGGGCCATCGACCACCTGGCCCATGTGCACGCGCTGGAGGCTGCGCGCCAGGCGGGCGTCGGCCAGATGGTGCTGCTCTCTGCCATCTGCGTGCAGAAGCCGGTGCTGGCCTTCCAGCAGGCCAAGCTGGCGTTCGAGCAAGTGCTGCGCCAATCCGGCGTCACCTACTCGATCGTGCGGCCCACGGCGTTCTTCAAGTCGCTTTCGGGCCAGGTCGAGCGCGTGAAGCGCGGCCGGCCCTTCCTGGTGTTCGGCGACGGCTCGCTGACAGCGTGCAAGCCGATCAGCGATGCCGACCTGGCGGCCTACCTGGCCGATTGCCTGGACGACCCCGGCCGCCACAACCGGGTGCTTCCCATCGGCGGGCCTGGCGCGGCGATCACGCCCCGGCAGCAGGGCGAGCACCTGTTCGCACTGCTCGGGCAGCCGCCCCGGTTCAAGCAGGTGCCGGTCGGGCTGCTGGACGCCATCATCGGCGTGCTGGGCGTGGCCGGTCGCCTCGTCCCGGCGCTGGCCGACAAGGTGGAGCTGGCACGCATCGGCCGCTACTACGCCACCGAGTCGATGCTCGTGTACGACGCCCATGCCGGCCGCTACGATGCCGACGCGACGCCATCGACCGGCAGCGAAACGCTGTTCAGCCACTACGCCGGCCTCGTCAGCGGGGCAGCGGTGCACGAACGCGGCGACCACACCGTGTACTGAGAGGAGCACGCCATGCTGTTCGATCCCGATCGCCATGAGGCCTTGTGCGACACCGGCTGGGACGAAGCCCGTGCCCGGGAGGCTATCCAGGCCATCGCCCGAGACACTGAGAAAGGTCTGCTGCCCGAAGGCCATTGGGCCGTGCACCCGCAAGACGATGAAGGCGACAGCCCCGGCACCGGTTTCAAGAGCCTGTATCTTGGAAGCGCCGGTGTCTGGTGGGCTTTGTGGTTCCTGCAGCGGCAGGGCATGGTCGAGTTGGGCCGGGATCCGGTTCAGGCCATTGACGCGGTGCTCGCCGCCTACCGCGCGGAGCCCGACACCGGCGCGGTGGTGCCCTCCTACTTTCTCGGCGAGGTCGGCATCCTGCTCGTGCAGTGGCAAATGACCGGTTCGGCGCAGGCGGCCGACGCCTTGTTTGAAACGGTTCGCGCGAACATCCCCAACCCCACCAACGAGGCGCTGTGGGCAGCGCCCGGCACCATGGTCGCGGCCTGGGATCTGTGGGAGGCCGCAGGCGAGCCGCGCTGGCGCGAACTGTTCCTGGACAACGTCGATCAGCTGTGGCGCACCTGGCTCTTTGACGACGCCGCGCAGTGTCACCTCTGGACGCAGGACATGTACGGCAAGGTGGTGCAGTACAGCGGTGCAGGCCACGGTTTCGCGGGCAACGTCTACCCCTTGTTGCGCGGGGCGGCGGTGCTGGACGCGGCCCGTCAAGAGACACTGCGGGAGCGCTGCCTGGCAACCCTGAAGGCCTTTGCCCAGGTGGACGATGGTGCCGTCAACTTCAGGCTGAGCAACACCATCCCCCGGCCCGGCCGCCCCACCACGCTGATGCAATGGTGCCACGGGGCACCCGGTATCGTGACCGCCCTATCGCACTTTCCAGCCGGTTCTTCGGCAGAGATGGACGCCATGCTGGTTGGCGCTGGCGAGGCCGTCTGGCGAGCTGGTCCGCTGGCCAAGGGCTCGGGCCTGTGCCATGGCACGGCGGGCAATGGCGAGGCCTTTCTGACTCTCTACCAGCGCACCGGTGATGCCTCGTGGCTGGCCCGGGCCCGGGCCTTCGCCATGCACGCGTTGGCGCAGTGCGACCGTGCGCGCGCGCAGCATGGGCAGGGCCGGCACACCCTGTGGACGGGCGACCCCGGCCTGGCGGTCTACCTGTGGCAGTGCATCGAGGGCCGGGCCGGGATGCCGGGGCTGGATTTCCTCCGCTGAACTGCTCTGGGGCTCTTTGCACGCCGCACATGGCCTTACAAACCATGCGATCCCACATGCCCGGATTGGTCATGACCTGCCCGCATACTCAGTCGAGACCCACGCTTACAGGCACCTCGACACATGACGACCTTCAAGAAGCACACCACCGGAGCGGCCCCAGGCACTCGCCGCCGCACGGTGCTCGCCGGTGGCATGGCCAGCACCATCGCCGCCGCGCTGGGCATGAGCCCGTCCGCCCAGGCAGCTCGCCTGCCGCTGGGCTTCACGCCTAACATCGTCTTCCTGCTCACTGACGACGGCCCGCGCAACTCCTACAGCGAGGTGGAGAACGCTTTCCCAGTGGTGTCCAACGGTTACCAGGGCAGTTGGCTGAGCTACCCCAACGCCAGTTGCAACGACCCGCTGTGCGCACCCGGGCGGGCGGCCACGCTGTCCGGCCTCGTCAGCCAGCACCACGGCGTGTTGGACAACCAGAGCGGGCAACGGCTCGACCTGCGCAACACCTGGGTGACGGCCCTGCAACGCGCAGGCTACCGATGCGGCGGCTACGGCAAGCTGATCAACGGCTGGGGTATCGACTTCGGGTCCACCACCAAAGTGCCGCCAGGCTTCGCCGACTTCCACATGCTGGTCAGCGAGCCCGCCTACTTCAACTACGTGCTCAACGACAACGGCAAGCCCACCACCTACGGATCGCGTGACACCAACAGCCGCGACACCGACTACCTGACCGACGTCAACCGCTTTCAGATCATCGATTTCATCAAGGACAACGAGCGCACCCGGCCCGGCCGGCCCTGGGCCGTGTACTGGGCTCCGAATGCACCGCACACGGATGGCGGCGTCGCACCCATCCCCCCAGCCCGGTACGAGAACACCGACGTGCCGCTGATCGATCCGCCGAACTTCAACACCGGGCCGCAGTCGCAGATGCCCTGGCTGGGACAGGCCCAGAAGGATTCACCGCTCGATGTGGAGGTCGTCCACTTCGAACATCGGCGGGCATTGCGGGCCCTGATGGCCGTCAACGAGGGCTTGAAGGACATCATCGATGAACTCATCCAGTCGGATCTTCTCGACCGCACCGTCATCATCGTGGCCACCGACAACTCGCACATCTACGGCGCCTATGGCCTGCAGGACAAGGGCACCTCGTTCGAGGATTCGTTGAACAACCTGCTGCGCATCCGCTACCCGGGCGCGCCCGACGGCGCAGAGCGCCTGCAGGCGGTTTCGAACATCGACATGGCCCCTTTCCTTTGCGAGTTGGCAGGAGCATCCATGCGGCGCAGGGTGGACGGCCAATCCTTCGTGCCGACACTGCTCAATGCGAAGGCACCGTTCCGGGAGGCGGCACCCATCTGTCACGCCAAGGACGGCCCCGGCACGCCGGCGTTCGACGGCCTGCGCTTCCCTGACCGCAAGGTGGTCGTCGGCCGCCAGGGCGGCTCGGCACAAGGCGAGAAGTGGTCTCACAACCTGCTCACCGACCCCTGGGAGCTTCAGGCCAAGCCACCCACCCCCAGCGACCTGGCCAAGCTGCAGGCCATGATCGACTCGTTCTGACCCGGGTGGCCGCTCAGGGCCGCGGCACGGCCTGCAGGCACTGGGTGAGGCGTGCGGCCCCGCCCCAGCGCTCGAAGGCCGCCGCTGCGTTCGCGGCCACGTCGCCTTCCTTCTGGTGGTCATAGGGCAGGGCCTCGCCGCCGAAGAACACCCACAGCACCTCGGGCTTGTCCACCTGGCCGGCGTAGCGGTTCTTGATGGTGATGTCGTCGCTCATTGGCATGCCCGAGACCTGACGTGCCAGCGCCGGGCTGCCCTCGCCGATCTTCGGCCCACCGTCGCCCACCACGAACGGCACCGCCTTCTGGGTCTTGCCGTGGATGGCAACGCCAAAGCTGCCGATCTTGATGCCCTGCTGGCCCACCGTGCGAGGCAGCACGGCAGAGGGCACGCGCAAGGGGTTCGGGTAGCGACGCTGGTCGGCGTTGTCGGGCACGTTCTTGTCCACCAATGATGTGGGCGAGACATAGAAGCCCGAGCCGTCCTTCTGCAGCAGCGGCTTGACGCCGTTGATGATGCGGCCGGCGATCTTCACCGAGCCCTCGGCGGCCACGCCGTACCACTCGGCCACGCCGACGCTCGGGTCCATCCAGCCGGCAGCGGAGATCTTCGCCAGGTCGGCCATGAACTTGCCGGTGCAGTTGGAGGGCGGGTCGGAGCCTTGGTAGTCGCTGCCGTCGGGCAGCCAGATCCTTGCGCCCACGCACAGGTGAAGCACCGCGCCGGCCTCGCGGTTGCGCGGGTGATAGGCCTTGCCATAGCCGTCGATGTTGATGTTCATGCCGGAGAACGCGGCAATTCCACCATCATCCAGTTTCCACGCCTTGATGTTCTTGCCGCCAACACCGGGCAGTGGCGCGCCGCTGCACGAGGCGTTGCCCGCAGCCAGCGCGCCGCCGCCGGCCCCGCACAGCAGAGCGGCCATCAGGCATCGGGTCCAGGGGGTGAGGATCATGTGGGTTCCGTGTTGATGGCCTTGGAAGGAGGCACTGGTCAATCCCAGCGCCAGGTCCAGATGAGATCGAGTGCGCTGTCCTCGCCGGATTGTGCACGGAGCGTGAACCGCTGCGCGATGCGATAGATCAGCTGCCAGGTGCCCACGGTGGCGTTCACGCTGCGTTCGTACCCCAGGTACCAGCGCCTCGAGAGCTGCTTGCCCAGCGAGACCGTGGTGGTCTGCTCGGCGCCTTCGCCTGTCTGCCGCACCCCGAAGTCAGACAGGCCGATGTTGGCCAGAAAGGCATCGGTCGGCGCCTCGCCTTCGCCGGCCAGCAGGGCCACGGCCGCGCGCTGCAGCAGCGCGGAATCGGCCCGGCCCAGGCCCTCCGAGGCGCGGCCCATGACCAGCCAGGAAAGCTTGTCGGTGTCGCTCATTTCGGGCTCGCTGGTCAGGCGCACGCGCGGGTTCAACGCGGTGCCGGTGACCGCCACGCCGACGATGACATCGAGATTGGGCCGCACCGCGAAAATGTCCAGCCGAGGGTCGTCCACCGGGCCGGTGAAGGACAGGCGGCCGCGCTCGATCTCCAGCTTCTGGCCGTAAGCGCGGTAGGTGCCGCGCTCGGCGTTGACATCGCCGCGCACGGACAGCCGGTTGCCCGGGTTGGTGATGCGCAGGTCGCCGCGCAGCAAGGCCTCCAGCCCCCGGCCCTTGACGCGGAGCGCCGAGCCGAGCCCCAGCGTCACGTCCATCTGGGTGCTGAAGGGCCGCTGCACAGCGGCCTCGCCATCGGGTGCGCCGGCTTCGGCGGCCGGTGCCGACGCCGCCGGCGCCCCGGCGAAAACCACGTCGTCGTCCAGCGTCGGTGCGTCGCCGCGGCTGAAGTCGATCAGCCCTTCATCGACCTGCATCTGACCGCTGAGCACGGCCGAGCGCGGCCGCAACACGAGGCTGACCTGGCCAGTGGTGACGAGCCTGCGGTCGATCCGGCCCAGCACCCGCAGGCGCTCGGCCTTGAGCTGCAGTTGCGCCTCGGGCGCCTTGCCCAGCGTGGCCCCGCCGGTCAGCTCCAATCGGCCGCCTTCGCCACCGTGCCACTCGAACCGCTCGATCTGGGCCTTGTCGCCCTTGAGCTTGATCTCGACGTTGCCATCCTTGAACTGCACGCCTTGAAGCGCGTTGCGGATCTCCAGGCCGCGCCCGACCAGACTGCCGCTGAATTCCGGGGCGCCCCAGCGCCCGCCGATCGAGGCCGCGCTTTGCAGGTCACCACCCAGGCGCCAACCCGGCGGCACCCAGCCGCCCCAGGCAGCCAACTGCGCCACGTGGAGCTGGAAGGCACCGTCCAGCGTGGCATCGGGCGTGGGCCAGGCGGCGGCCGGGCTGGTGCGCGCCGTGGCCACGCCGGCCATCTCGCCAAGCTGGCGGCCGGCCAGGCCGGCGGTGAAGTGCCAGGTACCGCCGTGGGCCGCGAGGCCCAGGCGCAGGTCACTCAAGCCCAGCGGGCGGTGCGGCGAAGCAGCGTCGCGCGTGTCGTCGGCCACGCTGAGATCGCCCTTCTGGCGCTCGAAGACGATGTCGGCGTCAAAGCGCTCGTCGGCCCGAATGTCGATCTCGCCACCCAGCACGAGGTCGCCGCGCCAGCCCAACTCGGGCTGGGCACGGGCCAGCAAGGGGGCCAGCTCGAAGGGCTCGATCTGGGCCTTCAGCGCCAGACGAGGCGTGATGCTGGCCGGGGTGGTGCGGTAGCTGGCCTCGCTCCAGCGCAGAGCGGAGCCGGGAAGGGCGACCCGGCCGGGGTCGGCCTGGGCCAGCGTGACGCGCCCATCGGGATCCCAGGCCAGGCGCAGCAGCAGATCCTGCGCGGCCAGCCAGGGCTGGCCGGTGCCGTCGCCGGCCTGCCCTTGCAGGCGGCTGATGCGGCCCTCCCATCGGCCGGATCCTGTGGGGTCCGGCAGCCAACGCCCGCTGGCCGCGAGTTGCATCCGGCTGCCGCTGCCGCCATGGGTTCCGAGCAGGTTCTCGGCCCACGCCGGCGGGCGCAACGGGCTGGCGGCCTGCAGGTTGAACTGGTGCTCGCGCAGGCTGCCTCGCAGATCGGCATGCAGGGTGTCGAGCTTGGCGCCATCCGCCTCCAGCCGGGCGCCGTCGACCGTGATGGACAGTGCGTCGTCGCCCCAGCCGCGGCCCTGGGCCTGGGCGCTCAGGCTGTCGGCACGCCACCGTGGGCTCTGCAGCCCGCTCGCCTTGACATCGGCCTGCCACTCGACCGCAGCGGGCGTGTCGGCGGGCCACTTCCCGGTGGCACTGCCCTGGGCGGCGCCGCCGCGTGGCAGCCAAGCGCGCAGGGGCTCAGGCAGGCCGGCCCATAACGGCGCCAGCGCGGCCATCGCCGGCGCGTCGAGCGTGGCGGTGGCCTGGCCGGCAAGGCCGTCGCTGGCATCTTGCAGGTCAAGGGCCAGCCGGTTGCCGGCGGCCTCGGCGCGCGCCGCCAAGGTGCCGGCCCGGCCTTCCACATGGCCAGCGTTCAGTTCGCCCTGCAGCGGCACGCCGGCCCATTGGCTGGGGCGCAACTGCACGGCCACCTGGCCCGCCCAGCCGCGCAGCGTGCGCGGCTCGGTGATGCGGCCGCTGCCGTCGAGCTGGGCATTCAGCCGTGTGGGCCCACGCGGGCCGGCTGGTGCCGCACCGGGGAACCACAACAAGGGGTCGAACTCCTTCAGCTGGCCTTGGGCCTTCCACTGCAGAGGCAGGCCGCCAGCGCCCGGGCCGAAGCCCAGCTCGCCGGCCAGGGTGGCGCTGGCCTCGCCCGCAGTGGCCCGGGCCTTTCGCAACACCAGGGCCTGCCGGCTCAGGTCGGCATCGACCACGAGCTGCACCGCCGGGGATGCGGCACTGGCACGAGGCGTGTCGAGGCGGCCGTCCAGCGTGCCGGTGACGGTGGCCACCGGCAGGGTGGCAGGGGTGGGGGCGCCCGGTGCCGGCAGGCCGCGCAGTTGCACGGTCACCGGGCCAGTGAGACTCATGGCAGGGAGCCGGCGGTCGAGCGCGGCCGGCCGCAACGCGTCGAACTGCAGGGTCAGATTGAGCGCCTGGCTGCCGCCTTCGGGCAGCCAATCGCCGCCGCCACTCAGCCGCCCACCGGCCGCGTCTCCGCCGAGGTCGACTGCCAAGGCCTGCAGTGTCAGCCGGCCCAGCGACTGCGGCTGGCCGCGCGCGGTGATTTGCAGGCGGCGGATGGGCAGTTGGCCGGTGTCCCATCGGCCTGGGGCATCGTTGTCGATCACCGCGTCGGCCTGGGCTTCTGCGGCCAGCCCGTGGGCGAGAACCTTCACCGTGCCGCGCAGGCGCGTGCGCGGCGCGCCAGCATGCAGTGCCGCGAGGTCGAGGTCGCGGGTGCGCAGATCCAGTGATGCCAACGGCCAGGCAGCGAACGGTGCGAGGGCGGCTTCGGCATCGAGCGCCGGCGCGTTGGCCCCCGGCCCGGAAAGGTGGGCCGTGGCCTGCGGCCCGGCCAACGGACCCTTCAGCGCAATTTGCGCCTGCCACGCGGTGGTGGCACCTTCGAGGCTGTTCACGGTGGCATCCAACTGCACCGGCAATGCACCGCCCGTGCCGATCTCGCCATGAATCTCGCCTTGCGCGCGGTCGCTGGCCCAGCGCAGGGAGGCCAGCCGGTGGCGGGTGCCGCCGTCGGCGCCAAGGGCCAACTGCCCTTGCACCTCGCGCACGGGCGGCAGGTCGTCGATCTGCAGGCGGGTCACACGAAGTGCCGCCACATCGAGTGCCAGCGGCAGCTGAAGGTTCGTGGGTGCCAAGGCCGGCCCGGTGGAGGGCCCGGACTGCCAACGGGCCGATTCGGCGCTCACAGCCTTCACTTGCAGCGCCCAGCGTGGCGCGCCAGGCGCCAGGTCGAAACGAAAGGCCGTCTCCAGGCCGACGACGCGAACCTGGGTGAGGGTGAGGAGACTGCCGGAGAGATCCAGTTGCAGCCGCTCGATCGACAGGTCGCCGCCGAGCAGGCTGCCTTGCACGCCCTCGGCCCGAAGGCCGGGCACACGCGCCAGCAAGGTGGCGGTGCCACTCTCGCTGCGAACCAGCCAGGCGGCCGAGCCGGCCAGCAGGGTGGCACCGGCCAACCCGGCCAGCGCCCATCGGCGCCAGGCCCGTGGGCGGGTGGGGGCGGGTGTGTGCGGCTCGGCCATCAGAAGGCGATGCCCACGCTGAGGTGGATGAGTGACGCCTTCAGCTCCCGGCCCCAGGCCCAATCGAGCTTGAGCGGGCCCACCGGGCTGCGCCAGCGCAGGCCGACGCCATAGCCAAGGGCTGGCTTCAGGTCCTGCACGCTGTCGGCCGCGCGGCCGGCGTCGATGAAACCGGCCCACCAGACCGAGGGCAGGTTGCGCGAGACGGGGTGGGCCACTTCGGCACTGGCGGTGAACAGCAACCGGCCACCGGTGACGGCACCCTTGTCGGTCAAGGGGGCCAGGGTGCGATAGGGGTAGCCGCGCACGGAATCGTCACCGCCCGCACGGAAGCGCTGCGAATCGGGCACGAGGATGCTGGCGCGGGTGAGCACGCCGCCGAGCTCGAGCCGGCCCTCGGCGTGCCAATCCTGGCCCAGCGGCAGGTAGCCGGTGGCGCGGCCGTAGAGGCGGCCGAACGGGCCGGTGCGGGGGCGGTCCTCGGGCGCCTTCCAGTCGGCGGTGCCAGTGGCCTGGCCACCACCCACCTGCAGGTTCAGCGCATAGCCGCGGGTGGGCAACACCGCGTTGTCGAGCCGCCGCCAGGTGTGGTGCAGGTTCAACGACACGGCGCGCAGGGTCACGCAGTTGGTGGTGTGTTCGTTTGCCAACTCGCATTCGTTGGCCCGTTCGAACTCCGTGTAGGCCAGGCGCTCCAGGCCGGGCAGGTCTTCCGAGCGGCCGATGCGCGCGCGTTGCGAGATGACCTGGTCGGTGTCGGTCTTCAGCAACTCGTAGGTCCCGCCCAGCAGAAAGCGTTGCATCGCGGCGTTGGGGTGGGTGGAGATCTCACCGTCCCAGGCCTGGCGGTCGCGGCCGTACTCGACCTTGTTGCGTGCCGTGGCGGCAAAGCCGAACACCCTGCGGTGCACGTACTCGGCGGTGGCCCGCGGGCCGGTGTTGGCGCTGTAACCCACGCCCAGCGTGGCGCCCTGCAGCGCAGCCTCTTTCAGCTGCACCAGCACGCGGCCCTGTCCGGCAAGCGCCGCGTCCGGGTCCAGGCTGACGGCAGCCTGGTCGAACAGGCCGGTGCGCAGCAGGCGCTCCTGGTAGTCCAGCAGCCGCGTCTCGCTGAGTGGCGCACCTTCGGCAAAACCGGCGAGGGCGCGAACCCGGTCGACCCCGTGGTGGACCAGGCCACTGACCGCGATCTGCTCCGGTGGCCCTGCGCGGTAGAGCGGCCCACTCTCCGCGACCACGAAGATGCGCACCCCTGGCGCCGTGCCTGCCTCGGCATCGCCGATCTCGGCCGCGGTGCCGCTCCAGGTGGCACTGGCATAGCCCTCGGCTCGCAGCCGGGCGATGAGCGCGTTCTTGGCGGCGGACCAGTCGCCATTGCGGAAACGCGCGCCCGGGCCCAGTGGCCAGGCGGCCTGCAGCGACTTCAGCAGCGCGGTCGCCTCGGGGTCCCCGCGCTCGACGGCCTCGCCAAGTTCGCCCTGCGAATCCAGCACCACACTGCGTACCCTGGCTGCCGGGCCAGGCTCCAGTGTCAGCCGGACCTCGGCGCCATCGCGCTCGACGGAGGCCTTGGCAGCGAAATAGCCCTCGGCCTGCACCAGGCTGCGTGCCTGCGCCGGCGCGGCGGCGATGAGGCGCGACCACTCAACCTCGGTGATCTCGATGGTGGACAGCGGTGCCGAAGCCGAGCCGGCCGGCGCCTGGGCCGACGCGG
>Ga0075163_10009829_pt1 | contig 12536 bp, 9 predicted proteins | sample JI1023141ADNA_FD_71478 | JGI IMG/M metagenome (GOLD analysis project Ga0075163, IMG submission 71478) | Wastewater effluent complex algal communities from Wisconsin, to seasonally profile nutrient transformation and Carbon sequestration -... | ecosystem: Engineered > WWTP > Effluent > Algae...
AATGAATGTCTCCGCCCGCCATGACCGTTGGCACGGGTTTCCTGCCTAACCCCTCCCCAGCCCTCCCCGAACATCGGGGAGGGTGTTTCGCTGGAACCTGAACGACATTCACGGCAACCTGTCGTACCTCCTTGAGTGACAAGGCGCGCGGAATCCATCTCTGCGCGCTTTGGGGTGACGATGGAGGCCTGCGAACCCTGGGCTCGCGTCGACCGGAACGGCAAGGGGCCAAGCCGACTGGCCGGGACAGGTGTCACCCCAGGCCCGCCTGGCGCAGCCAACGCTGCGTCAGCCAGCGCCCTCCTCCGGATTCTGCGGACCTGGCTTCTCCTCGATAGCGGGGAGAGGGGCTCAGGGCGCCGGGACTCCAAAGTTCGATGCGTGAACAAGCGCACCGGCAAGAGCGACCAGGGCTCTTGCTTCGCAGCTTTGCCCGTGGCTCGGGGTGCGGCTTGAGCTCAGGGTCGTGCACGGGATCGAGCATTGCGCCGGGCTTCACTCGAAGATCTGCGAAAAATCCTCATCCGGTGCTGCGTAATCGAGCGCAAGGATGCGTTCATCGGCCGCAGCCGAAACCGTCAGCCCCCACGTCTGGAAAAAGTCTCGCAAGTCCACCCCGGTCAGGTGGCAGAGCGCCAGAACCAGGGCATCGGCCTTGTCCTGGTCGCTGGCATCCTCCGCCAGTGGGTAGGCGCGAAAATACTTGTGCAGGTCCTTGTACAGGTCCCAGCCCCAGACTTGTTTCAACTGGTAGAACATCACCAGCCGGATGAAGTACTCCTCACCGTCCTCGTCGTCGACCTCGGCCAGCAGGTCGTGACCGCCTTCGGCCAGATAGTCGCGTGCCCGGTCGAGCGTCGTGGGCTCGCCTTCTTCCGATGCGTGCAGGCGACTGGGCTGGCCAAACGCCTCCTGGACATACAAGGAGAACAGGTTGACGTTGATCTCCGCCAGAGCGTCCCATGTCCAGGAATTTTGCTGCTGGGTATGTCCGGCCTCGTGCCAGATTCCCCAGCGCTCGCGCAGTGCCGCGGGGTCTGTGAGATCGGCGGTGTTTTCGGAAAGCATGCCGATGAACTCATCGGTGGCATACATGTAAAAGCTCTCGGCGTCTTGCCGGGAGACGCGAAAATCCACCAGGAAGTGAGTGCGCAATGGCGTGCGCTGGTCGCGCGGATTCTTGCCATCGAAGCCGGCCAGTTCGTTCTGAAGATCGAGCATCCGGTCGATCGTCGCAAAGCTCGCCTGCGGGTCGTCGACCGGCTCGCGCGCGTGCACCGCGCGCGGCAGGGTGATCATCGCCTGATCGCCCAGCAACTGAACAAAGGGCGCCCGCGCATGGGCGCGCAGTTCTTCACGCCAGTCGGCGGCGCTCATCGTGCCGTCCACGTAAAGCGGCAACGGGCTGCCTCCGCTGAGACTGACGTCAACCTCCACGCGTGACTTGCTGCGCCCATCTGGCTTGGTGAACTTGAAAAAGAGCGGACCGTCCTGATTGGCAGTCACGCGCGTCTCGCCCTCGCCCAGAGCCTCCTCCTGCTGATTCAGCTCCGAGCCCCACATCGGGCGAAAGCCGATCACCGCGCCGAGGTAGTCGGCATCCGCCAGCCCTTCCACGCTGATCGTGACGGTCTCACCTTTGCGCAAGAAGCGGCCCGCCGGCTGCAGGTCGCAGAGCAGCATTCGATCCATGCGCGTGGCTTCGAGCGCGGCGTCCGGCAACGCCTGCAGTCGGTAACGACCGGCTTCATTGTCGAAGCTGGATGCATCTGACACTGAGGCCAGAGCAAGTCCTGCCAACATCATCAAGGTCCGCATCAGAGCCAGACTCCCTTCCCGTGTCCGCCCGCACACCATAACCCCGTGCGGTCGTTTGCGACGCGCCAACGTGAGCGCCGCCGGGAAAATTCAAGGCGGAAGCCGCACGCCCAATTCGTCCGACGGCCCTGGCACCATATGTGATAGTTTGTATCCTGACACTCTGTGGTGCCCGGCTGAAAAGGCCCCATGCACAAGGCGTGGCCACGGGAACAGGCTTCCGAGGGGGATCGCCATGTCCAGTCTCTTGCGTCTGCTCAGACAGCTGGGCGCGGATGCCAACCTCAGCCGGGAATTCCACCAGGATCCGGCCGCCGTCATTGCACGGTATGACCTGACGGTGGAGGAGCGCGAAGCGCTGCTGAGCAAGGACTATGCGGCGATCAAGCGACTGACCGGACTCAAGGATGGACAGTTCGCGACCAACAGCACCATCAGCGCCTACGACAACTGATCCTGCACGCTGACGATACTCGCGCATGCACGCCATCAGTCGACATTTGCGTACCGGGCTCTGGATGGGCCTTTTGCTGTTTGCTTCGGTAGCGGTAACCGCAGCTGCGGCTGCGGACCCGACGCTTGAAGAACGCGTCGCCGCCATCGAAACAAGCAACCGGACCGCGCCGTGGCACGAATCGGCCGCAATGATTGCCGCGCTCGGAGCGCAACGCGGCATGCTCAGTGAGCCGCAGCGTTTTCGGATCGAATTGGTCGAGGCGCGAAATTTCGGGCTGTCTGGAAACTATGCAGCCGGACTGGCCTTGACGGAATCGATACTGACGCGCCCGGTTACGCCTGACCTGCGTATTCGTGCGTTGACGCTGGCCGTCAACATGACCACCAATGTGAGCGACTTTCCGCGCGCGTTCGGATGGCTGCATGAGGGCCTGGCACTGCTTGGGCAGACCCGCACGCCGCAACCGCGGCTGCTCGGCATGGCGTCCTACCTGTATCTGCGCGTCGGCGAGGAGCGGCTCGCGCTCGACTATGCCCGGCAGGCCCTGGACGTTGCGGGCACCGGCGGCAGCGTGCGTGACCAGTGCATTGCGCTGGCGGACTACGCCATTGCACTCGACGAGGTCGGACATACCGCGCATGCGCAGTCGACCAGTCGCGAGCAGATTGAGACGTGCGGCAAGGCCGCCGACCCGGTGTTCGTAGCCGACGGACACAAAGGGGTGGGCAAGGCCCTGGTCGCACAGGAACTCTACGCCGAGGCGATCCCGTGGCTGACCGAGGCGCGGCAGCAGTTCGACGCGGCTGGATTCAAGAGCGGCTTTCTGGAAACCGGCGTGTTGCTGGCCAAAGCGCTACTCAAATCACAGGGCTCGCTGGCGCGTGCGCGCGCCTTGCTGGATGAGGCTCTGCCGACCTTTGTTGCGCAAGATGCGCTGGGCAACATCGAGCGGTCGCGACTATTGATGAGCGAGATCTTCGAACGCGAGGGGCGTTCGGCGCAGGCGCTGGAACAGCTGCGCCTTGCCCATGCGGTGCATACCCGCCTGGACGAGACCGCGCGCGCGCGGCGCTTGAGCTTTTTGCAGATGCAGTTCGACTCGGATGCCAAGGAGAGGCGCATTGCCAGCTTGCAGGGCGAGCGGGAAATCCAGGCCGCCGAGATCGCCGCACGTTCGCGCACGCAATGGGTACAGGGACTCGGCTTGATGAGCCTGATCCTGGTATCGGCCTTGCTGATTTCGCTGCTGGCGCGAACCATCAGCGATCGTCGTCGCTACCGCGAGCTGTCCGAGCGCGATGGACTGACTGGGCTCTACAACCACCAGAGCACCTTGCGCTTCGGTCGATTGTTGCAGGCTCAATGCAGGCGTGAGCAAAAGCCGTTTACCGCCATCGTCGCCGACATCGATTGCTTCAAGCAGATCAATGATCGATTCGGCCATGCGGCAGGAGACGCGGTGTTGCGCAATCTTGGCCAGTTGCTGGGCCAGGTGTTTCCCGGCCAGTCCGTGGTCGGGCGCAGTGGTGGTGAGGAGTTCACCATACTGATCGATGCCAGTATCGATCAGGCGCGTTTCCTCATCGAAGACCTGCGCCGACGCACCACCCAGCTGATCCTCGTGGAGGAGCGCCTGGAATACAGCCTGAGCTACGGACTGTGTGCCGCCACCGAGTCACAGACCTCACTCGAAGAGCTCTTGCGCAGCGCCGACATGGCGCTCTACGAAGCCAAACGCAGTGGTCGTAATCGAGTGGTCGATGCCGCGAATCTGCCGCTGTCGAGCAAGACCGACAGCGGGCTGGTCGTGGTCGGCAGCGGGATCCAGCTCGGCCGGCACTTGAGCTCACGCTGTCTCTCCGAGATCGAGGAGGCCGAGCGTGTCTTTGCGCTGACCGATGGCGCCGCGCACGCGATGATTGCCGAATTGCGGCCCGATCTGATCGACCTGCGCACGCACTACGCACCCGGCAAGGATCGGCGTCAGACCTATCGCGACATGGACGCTGCCATCATGAGCGAGGTGCATGCCGGCAAGCGCGTATGTGCGGTGTTTTACGGTCATCCGGGGGTGTTCGCGGACGTGCCACACCGAGTGATCCGCAAGGCACGCGAGGCCGGCTTCAGCGCGCGCATGGAACCGGGAATCTCCTCGGAAGCCTGTCTGTACGCCGATCTGGGCATCGATCCAGGTCGCAGCGGCGTGCAGTCGATCGAGGCCACCCAGTTCCTGGTCGAAGACCGTCAGATCGACACCCGTAGCCTGCTCCTGTTGTGGCAAGTCGCACTGACCGGCGACACGACCTGTACACGCTTCCACGCCGACCCGCAGGAACTGCAGCGTCTGGTCGAACGCCTGCTGCTCGACTATCCGGCCGACCACGAGGTCATCCTTTACGAGGCAACCCGGCTACCGATCGAGCCTTTCCGCGCCGACCGACTGGCACTGCGGGATCTGGCGCGCGCGCACTATGAGGAGTACACCACCCTGGTGATTCCGCCGTGCCCGCAACGCCACCCCGACCTGGCGGCGCAGTTCCTGCAGTCGCTGCGGTCCGCCGGCAAATGAGCACCATCCGATGAGCTGGCAACTGATCGGCCTGGCCGATGTGCTTCCCACGCCCTGGCGCAACGGCGGTGGTGTCACCCGCGAACTCGTGGCCTGGCCCAATGCGCAGGACTGGGACTGGCGGATTTCCGTCGCGGAAGTCGCCAGCGGCGGTCCGTTCTCGCGCTTTGAGGGCGTGCGTCGCTGGCTGGCGATTCTCGCTGGCGCGGGCGTGCGCCTGGACTTCCTCACAAGCTCGGTCGAGCTGACCCCGAAAAGCCCGCCACTGGCCTTTCACGGGACTGATCCGGTGGACTGCAGCTTGCTGGACGGCGCGGTGAGCGATCTCAACCTCATGCTGCGCGAGGGCTCGCCAGCGGGTCGGACAGCGTTGATGCAACAGATCGCCGGAATTACCCGGGCCGAGCTCGGTGACGCCACTACCGTGGCCCTGTACAACCTCGCCGCGCCTGGCGTCCTGCGCGTGGACGGGGAATCACTCACGCTGCCGGGCGCAACACTGGCATGGCGCAGCTTCGAGGTCGGAGTACGGGTCGACATCGAAGCCGACAGTGCGGTCTGGATGGCATGGCCGTCGGGTGGCCATCGGTGAGCCGCGCGCGCCGCCTGCAAAGGCATCGCGCGCGATCACCCTGCGCGGCGGCTCCGCGCCAGGATGCAGCCGCTGTACCCGTGCAAGCGGCGGCGTGCTTTCTTCCTGACGCTACGCCGCGGACCGGCTATTCGGGCTCTTCGTTGTCGATGACCGGATCGAAGTAGTAGCTGGTCCCGTTCTTGTAGTAGTGGAAGCCGAAGGCATAGGCCTCTGGTGAAACGGTGTTCTGGTCCAGAAATACCAGTTGCGTGGGTGTCGTCGAATACAGACTGATATCCGAGCTGGGAGTCTTGACGACCACGCCACCGAGCGTGAAGCCAGCGGAGATCGATGACTCGGCGAGGGTGTAGGTGATCCGCGCCGGATTCGGTGACCCTTTGGTACTGCGCATGTCGGTGACCGTCGGCACCGTGACCGTGTAAGGCTGCCGCGTTCCAAAGATGGTGATGGTGGCGGCGAGGTTCTCGTAAGTCGTACTGCTGCTCATGGACTCAAACTCCCAGTGGATGGTCGGCAAATGATGCACGCAACGCGTCGATGCGGGTGCTGAGTTCTTTGATTTGCGCGGCGGCAGGGTCGATTTGCTGCAACAGCGCACGCAACACCAGCGCATGACTCAAACTCAATCGCGACGATTCAGGCAACTCGGTGAGATGCCGCAGGATCTCGCGCATCTCGATCTCGCTCGGGCCATCCAGCTGCTGACTGGCCATTGCAGTGGCCAGTTCCGCGGCCAGCTCCAGCAGCCCGAAATCCCCTCTGGCCGCCTTCCACAGCGCTGGCCAGACAACTTGCCGGCATTCGGCAAGCGCTGCCGCGGGGGTACGTCCGATCTGCGCCAGGCACGCACGTGCTTCGAGACTCAACCGTTCGCTCGTCGCCAATGCGCCCTCGGGCAAGCCCGAAAGCGCCGCGCGACCCTGCGCCAGCACCTCGTCAACGTGTTTTCCCTCGGACGCGCGCGCGCGCACCCACTCGAAGCTGATCCTCGCCAGCATCGCCTGACGGCGCGGCTGACTGGGATCGTTGCGCACGTCGAGGCGTGCCAGCGTCAACGCCTGATCAAATTCCTGGCGGGCCCGCACCGGGTCATCTCGGTAGCGACTGTTCATGCCCAGCAGGTAGTGCAAGTTGGTTTCCCGCTGCAGCAGCTGGTTATCGTCAGTCTCGCGCCGCAGAGCGGACACCAGCTGCAATGCCTGCTCCAGCGCCAGCCATGCGCGTGCCGGCTCGCCGAGGTTGTTGTGAATCCGCGATATCCAGGACAGCGCATTGGCCAGTTCCAGATTGGTGCGGTCGCCGGGACCTGTAATCTGCTCGCGCTGGATGGCAGAGGACTGCCGGAAATAATCGAGCGCGACCGTGAACTGCTCGCGACCCTCGGCCAGAGTGCCAAGATTGCTCAGCGCGGCGGCCAGCTCCTTCTTCGCGCGCGGGTCCAACGGGGCTGAGGCCTGCAGACGCAGGGCGAACGCGAGGTAGTCGCGCCAGTGAGCTTCGGCCTGATCCAGCCTGGACAAGCGGTAGTCGATCGCGCCACGCCAGTAGGCGATGGTCCCGGATTCGAAGTAAAGGTCGGAGGCCCCGCCGGAATCCTGGTCAAGCCACGGTTCGAGGATCGCAGCGGCTTGTGCCAGCGGCTTGGTTGCCTCATCGAATTGTTGCCGCGTGACCCGCACTTCGCCCAGCGTTCGCAGCGCACGCGCGCGGCTCAAGGCACTGACTGGATCGTCGGCGCTGGTCTGCGCGCTGAGGTAGGCCAGCGCCTGCCGACCAACTCCGTCGAGCAAATCCAGCCGTCCGATCGGCCGCAGCTTGTCGGCAAAATCCCCCAGCATGAACTGGATCAGCCGCTCGGCATCGTCTCGACGCTGCTCGGCCAGCGCCTGCGCCTCGCGCGCCTGGCGCATCCCGTGCATGGCCATCAGCACGCCAGCCATAAGCGCCAGCACGATCGCTGTTGCTGCTGCAGTGACCAATCGATGGCGGTTGACGAAACAGCGGACCGCATACCAGCGGCTGCTGCCCATTGCCCGCACCGGCCGCTTCTGCAACCAGTTCGTCAGGTCGTCGGCCATCGCCGCGGCCGAGTCGTAGCGTTGCTCCCGGTCTTGCGCCAGAGCCTGGACGGCGATTGCGCGCAGATCCTGCGGCACCGCCTGGAGCTTGCCGACCGGCAGGTCTGCCTGGCCCGCAACGCCGTCCTTGACCAGACTGCGCTGCAAACCTGCGTGCAGCGAGGCACTGTCGACGGCGTGTCCGGGTTCAATCACACCCGCATGCCAGCACAGACATTGACCAAGAATGGCGCCAAGCGCGTAGACATCGCTGCGCGCATCGATCCCGGCCGGGCTGGGGATCTTCTGCTCGGGCGACATGTAGCCGGGCGTGCCGACCGCCTTGCCAGCCTCCAGCCGAGCCGACGAACCCGGAAGGGTGCCGAGGGCGAGACCAAAATCGATGATCTTGGGCAGGGCCTCGCCGTCGACCATCTGTACCAGGATGTTGAGCGGCTTCAAATCGCGGTGGATCAAGGCGCGCTGGTGCGCATGATGCGCACCGCGGCAGATCTGGACCAGCAATCTGACGATCGCCGGCAACGACAGCGCATGGTCCATCAGGAACGCGTCCAGCGGCGCGCCGGCAACATATTCCATGGCAAAGAACAACGCGCCATCGGGCAGGCGCCCGGCATCGAAGATCTGTGCAATCGAGCGGTGCGACAGCTGCGCCAGCGCCTGGCGCTCGACCTCGAAATAGACCTCGGTCAACGGGTTGCCCGGATCCGGCGGCAACAGCTTGATCGCCACCTCCCGCTGCAGCGGCGTCAACTGCTCGGCCAGCCACACCACGCCCATGCCGCCCTTGCCCAACTGGCGCTGCAACCGGTAGGGCCCGAGCCGCTGTCCGGGCACCCAGGCCTTCGAGTCGGCCGGCAGCTGAGTCCAGTCGTCGATCAGCGTGACCGGTCTTGCGAGTGCCTCGGTGGCAGCGTTGTTCGATGGCATCGGACCGGGCGCAAGTGCAGTCGCGGTGAACTATAGCGGGCGGCGTACAGTTGGAGAGCAGCGGTTCTGCAGGTCACGTTGGCCGTGCTTTTCGGCCTACGTGACGCGGACCTCGTGGGAGCGGGTTTACCCCGCGAAAGCTCTCGCGGAGTAAATCTGCTCTCACATTAAAATCAATGCATTACGGAATTTTCGGGGAGATGCAGTGCGTGGTGCAACGACTCAGGACTCACAACACCAGGAAACTGTTCCAGAACTCGCACTGATCGCGGCGATAGTCGTCGAGCACCGCCGTGCGCGCGCTGTTGAGTTCCAGCGACGGTCGTCCCGGCGTCTGGTAGCGCGGCCAGGCAATGGCGTCGCTGGCGCCGGGCTCACGGCCATGGGCGAAATCGACCCACATCCGCTGCATGCGCTCGCCCAGATTGCGCACCGCCGGCTGCGCCAGACTCAAATCGCCAAACAGCAACACGATATCCAGCCCGTGGAAGGACTCCAGCGCCGCCAGAGCGGGTTCCGACAGGATTTCGCTGAGCGCGTAGTGAAATACGGAATTGCCTTGCGCGGCGTGATCGGCCGCAGCACGGCGTGCCGGGCAGGCGAACAGCAGGTCGTCGAGCAGATCCTGGTAGGCACGCTGCGGCGTCGGATACTGCGCGACGGGGTAATGCTGCAAGACCGCTGCGGCGATCGCCGGAAAGCGTGCGCGAATGGCGGCCTCGTAACCGGCCGCGGTCGCAGGTAGCAGGGTGGCCGGCGTCAGCGTGGTGTTCTCGTCATCGTTGACGCCGATCAGCAAGGGCACCGCCGCGGCGTTACCGGCGGCAATCGCGCGGCCCGGCGCCTGTGGCAGCACAAAGCCATCGACCAATGGCCCGAAGCTCTCGCCGTCGAGCAGATTGGCCGGATCAACCACCGGCGGCACCGCGCTCAGCAGTTGCGCGGGGCTGAGCCCGCGCAGGCAGGCGCGTCGATCAGCCGCGCTGGCGCAACCGGCGGCGGCGGTCACCCGGTCGCCCTGAACCAGACCGGTCGCCAGCGTGGGTGGATCCCAACCGCAGTTGCCGCTCTGCACGATCGCTCGCTGGAACAAGCCGCGCGCAGCCGGTGCGGCCAGCAGCGCACAACTGCTGACGCCGCCGGCCGACTCGCCGAACACGGTCACCCGCGCCGGATCGCCGCCGAAGCTGGCGATGTTGTCCTTGACCCAAGCAAGCGCGGCAATCTGGTCGAGCAGGCCGTAGTTGCCGCTCTGCGGATGATCGGGCGCCTCGCCGAGCAGATCGCGCTGCGCCAGCCAGCCGAACACGCCGATGCGGTAGTTGAGGCTGACGAACACCACACCGCGACGCGCGAATGCGGCGCCGTCGTACTGCAATCGTCCGTTGGCCAACTGCACCGCCGATCCGGCGACGAAGCCGCCGCCGTGGATCCAGACCATCACCGGGTGCGGCCCGGGCGTGGCCGGACGCCACACGTTGAGTTGCAGGCAGTCCTCGCGGGTCAGCTCGGGCCCGCCCGACGGCTGCGGGCAGCCGGGGCCGGGAAGACGCGAATCGTGCAATCGGGTGCGTGGCGGCAGCACCTGCGGAGCGCGCCAGCGCAGGTTGTCGATTGGCGGCTGCACATAGGGCAGGTTGTGGAACACCTCGATGCCGTCGGCCAGCACGTTGCCGGCGGTCGGTCCCTCGCGGGTGGCGGCCGCGCCGACGACGCGTTGCGGTGTCGACAGCAGTGCCAGAGTGGCATCGCGATCGAAGCGACTGCCCTCGAATTCGATGGCGATCTGCGCGTGGTTGCGCGCGCTGTCGGCCTCGGCCAGCGGCGCGGTCAGGGTGACCGTCGCCTGGCCAGCGACCAGGGTCAGGAAGGGTCCGATCGGGCAACCGGTGCACTCGACGTAGGGCGTGTAGTAGTTCTGGGTCTCGCTCAAGGAGTCGCCACCGCCGCTGGCAAATGCCCAGCGCGGATCACCCGCCGCATCGTGGTAGTAGATGATGCGGAACGAACGCGTGCTGCCATCCGCGGCGGGAAACAGATGCGTCATGACGCCCCAGCCGGAATCCGCCGGTGCGTACCAGGCACCGGAAACCACGGCCAGCGGCGGACGCGCGAGCGGCAGCAGCGGTTCCACGCACCAGGTCGCGGCACTGCCATCGAGGGTGAAATCCATGCGCAACAGGGCGCGCGCCTCGGGCCGCGGAAATCCGTCCGGGCAACTGCTGACCGGGGTCAACGCAATGCTGCCGGCGACGCTGCCGACCATCCCGCCCGGCGTGCGCCGGTAGTGCGTCAATGCGCTCGTCGGCGCGTCGACATCGGCGCTCTGCAGCCACAGCCAGTCGACCGCATTGCGCTGGTCGAAGGTATAGAAAGTACCGAACAGCAGCGGCCCGGCGCGATGCAGATCCAGCCCGTGGCCGTTGTGCGTGCGGTCGTACCACAGGCCAGTTTCGATGGCGGCGTGCGCAGGCGCGCCTAGGGCCAGCAGGAGCAGTGACAAAAGTCGTTTGAACATGGTTGCAGCGACCCCGTATGTGGGAGCGGATTTACCCCGTCCGCGAGAGCTATCGCGGGCTAAATCCGCTCCCACAGGTTCTGTCGCCACAAGTCTACGCGGCTCGCTGTCGTCGCTCAGCTTCTGATCGCCAGCACCCCATCGCCAACCAGTTCGGTGGCAAATCCCGCCAGCCGCAAACGCTTGGCGACCTCATTGGGCACATCGCGCCCGCTGGTGAGCTTGTTCGGACTGCCGGTGTAATGGAACAACCGGCCGCGCGGCTTGATCACCCGCGCCAGCTGCTCGTAAAAGGCCTGGGAGTAGAGCTCCCCGGCGATGCCAAAGCGCGGTGGATCGTGCAGGATGGCGTCGAAGGCAGCGCTGGGCAGCGCCTCGATCTGCTTGGCCACATCACCTTCCCGCAGTGTCAAGGCGCCGCCGAGAGGCGGCGACCAGGGATTCAGACTGCGCAGCCAGATGACGCTGGAGTTCTTCTCGAAGGACAGCACCTGAGCCGCCCCGCCTTGCAGGCACCACGCCGCGAAGTAACCCAGGCCACCGCAGGTATCGAGAATCTGTTTGCCGCGCGGCTGGATCAGACCGACCTTGCGCTGCGCGTCCGCATACGGCGACACCTTGGCGGTGGGCAGCATCTTGATGCCGTCGATCTCGAAGGTCGGCGCGCCCCATTCGGTCGGCACCAGCTTGATCAGTGCTCCGCTGAAGCGCGCCACCGGTTCAAAACCGGCGCCATCCCAGTGGTAGATCGTGCGCTCCTTGCAGCGCTGCAGGTAGGGGAAGTCCTGCCCCTGCCAGGTCCAGTGCTGCGGATGAACGAGCACGGCCGACAGCGAGCGCTGCAGGTCCAGGCTGCAATCCAGCGATGTCAGCCCGGCAGCAAATGCCGCGCTGAGCTGACGCTGCGTATTCAGCGTCAGCAGCGGTCCGATCATTGCTGCTGCATCAATGCAACCAGCTGATCCAGCGCCGCGCCCCAGCCCTCGTGGAAGCCCATGTCCGCGTGCATCTTGCAGCCTTGCGCATCGCGGTGGATCAACAGGGCGCGATAACGGGTGCCCTGTCCCTCGGGCTGCAAGGTCAGCACGGCGGTGAACAGGAAGGAGTTGCAGTCGTCGGCGGATGCGACTGGCATCGGCACCGGGCGAAAACCCGGCGCCAGCGCGTTGGTCCACACCAACTTCTCATTCTCGACGACTTCCAGATAACAGCCCGTACCAGACGCGTCCACGCCCTCCGGCGAACGCATCACCGTGTAGAAGCGGCCACCCGGGCAGAGTTCGATCTCGCATTCCACCGTGGCCCACGGCGCCGGCGTGAACCAGCGTTTGAGCAGTTCGGGTTGCGTCCATGCCGCCCAGACCAGGGCGGGCGGCACATCGATCACGCGCTCCAGGACCAGGTCGAGTTCCGGATCGGGTTGATGCGCGAATCTTGGGCTCATGGCACGGGTTCCTTAAGGGTCATCAGCAGAGTGTCGAGTTGATCCAGGTGCCGCCCCCGGATCGCGCGTGTGTCGCTCATCCAGTGGATTCAACCAGCGGTTGCAGGTGCGGGTCCAGCGCGACGCG
>Ga0075163_10009830_pt1 | contig 12536 bp, 5 predicted proteins | sample JI1023141ADNA_FD_71478 | JGI IMG/M metagenome (GOLD analysis project Ga0075163, IMG submission 71478) | Wastewater effluent complex algal communities from Wisconsin, to seasonally profile nutrient transformation and Carbon sequestration -... | ecosystem: Engineered > WWTP > Effluent > Algae...
TCGCTACTTGTGGTACTACAGCAGTAAACATCACTACTGGTGCTAGTGCGACTAATCATACTTTAGCAACATGGACATCAAGTGGAACAGGTACTTTTGCTAATGCAAACTCATTAACAACTTGTACTTACACACCAAGTGCTGCTGATGTAACAGCTGGAAACGTAACTTTAACATTGACTGTAACAAATGCAGGTTGTCCAACAGTTACTTCAACTAAAACTTTGACAATTACAACTACAACTTCAGTTGCAGGGACAGATATTAATACATGTACCCTTTCAGGCGCAGTAAACATTACTGCCGGAGCAAGTGCTACAAACTACTCATCAGTAACTTGGTTATCAAGTGGCTCTGGTAGTTTCACAAATGTTAACTCTTTAACAACCTGTACATACACCCCAAGTTTATTGGATATTTTAGCAGGTAGTGTAACATTAACACTGAGAGCTAACGGAATTGCTCCTTGCGGAAATGTAACTTCAACAAAAACATTCTTCGTAAGAAGTCCAATAATTGCTACAGCTGGAAGTGACGTAACCACATGTTCCACTACAGCTTCTGTTAACATCACTGCTGGTGCAAGTGCAACAAATCATACTTCAGTGACTTGGACTTCCAGCGGGACAGGTACTTTTGCTAATGCAAACTCATTAACAACTTGCACTTATACTCCAAGCGCTGCAGATAAAACTGCTGGTAATGTTATTATAACTTTAACCGCTACAAACGGAGGTTGTCCAGATGTTGTATCAACTAAAACATTAACTATTAATCCTGCCGCTACTGCAGTTGCTGGACCTACGGCAATTACATGTTCGTCTACTGGAGCTTTTAATATAACTTCCGGTGCTAGTGCTACTAATCAGGCAAGCGTAACATGGACATCTAGCGGTACAGGTACTTTTGCTAACGCAAATTCATTAACTACTTGCACCTACACACCAAGTATAGCTGATATAACAGCAGGAAGTGTTACATTAACATTAACAGCTTTTGGGAATACCCCATGTGGAAATGTTACTTCAACAAAAACTTTGAATATTAGTAGAGCCATGACAGCCGTTGCAGGAGGTACTATTACTATTTGTGCTACTACACCAACTGTAAATGTTTCAACTGGGGCAAGTGCAACGAATCATACTTTAGTAACTTGGTCATCCAGTGGAACAGGAACATTCACTAATCCAAATTCATTAGGAGCTTGCTCTTACACTCCAAGTGCTGCTGATAAAGCTGCAGGAGGTGTTACTATAACTTTAACAGCTACAAATGCTGGATGTCCTCCAGCTGTATCAACAAAAACGTTGACTATATACAATACTCCAACTGCTGTAGCCGGAACTGCTGTGGCTACTTGTTCAGCTACTGGCGCAGTAAATATTACTACTGGGGCTAGTGCAACAAATCAAACTTCGGTAACTTGGACATCAAGTGGCACGGGTACTTTTACAAATGCTAACTCACTAACAACTTGTACTTATACTCCAAGTGCTGCAGATATAACAGCAGGAAGTGTAACATTGACTCTTACCGCTTTTGGAAACTCTCCTTGTGGTAATACAACATCAACAAAAGCATTGACAATAACTCCATCTGTGACCGTTACTGGTACAACACCAGGATCAAGAACAGGAGCCGGAACTGTATTATTAGGTGCAACGGCTTCTGGTGGTATTTTAAACTGGTATGCTAACCCAACTGGTGGTACTACATTAGGTACAGGAACAAGTTTTACTACTCCAGTAATCTCATCTACAACTACATTTTATGTCGCAGCTGTTAACGGAATTTGTGAATCCTCACCAAGAACACCAGTAATTGCTACCGTAAATTATGCTGAAATTGACATTCAAGGAAATGCTGTTTCAATAGCTAATGGAGATAATTCACCATCTGCTTCTGACTGGACTGATTTTGGAACGTCTAACCCAACCAGAACATTCACTATCCGTAATGTTGGAAGTTCTCTATTGACTGTTGGTGCCATAACAATCTCAGGAACTAATGCAAGCGATTTCACCGTTACCACTCCACCAAGTGCTACAGTTGCTATTGGTGCAAGCACCACATTTGTAGTGACTTTTGCTCCTACAGCAGTTGGTGTGAGAACAGCTAATATTTCAATAGTAAATAATGACGGAAACGAAAACCCATATTCTTTTGACATTCAAGGAACTGGAGTACAACAAGAAATTGAAATTCAAGGAAATGCAGTAACCATTGTTGATGGAGACAGTACTCCTTCAACTTCTGACTGGACTGATTTTAGTAGTGTTGCAGGAACTAGAACTTATACCATCCGCAACCTTGGAAATATAGCTTTGACCGTAGGAACGATAACTATTGGAGGTGCACACGCATCTGACTTTACAGTTACCACTCCTCCTGCTGCAACAGTAGCCGCAAACAGCAGTACAACTTTTGTAGTAACGTTTGCCCCAACTTTCATTAATACAAGAACTGCTACAATTAGCATCGTAAATAACGACAGCAACGAAAATCCTTATAATTTTTCAATACAAGGTTTCGGTGTAATTCCAGAAATTGATATCCAAGGAAATGCCATTTCAATTACTGATGGTGATGCTACACCAACAACTGCCGACTGGACTGATTTTAGTTCCACAGCAGGTACAAGAACTTTTACCATATTTAACAATGGTAACATAGCCTTAACACTAGGCGCTGTAACTATAGGCGGACCAAATGCCTCTGAATTTACAGTTACTACGCCACCCGCTGCTTCAGTACCTGCATTTAGCAGTACAACTGTTACTATTACGTTTTTACCAACAGCAATAGGAACTCGTTCTGCTACGTTTTCAATTGTAAACAACGACAGCTCTGAAAACCCATACAACTTTAGTATTCAAGGAACTGGTGTACCAAGAGAAATTGATGTACAAGGACTAGGCTTATCTATTGCTGATGGTGATACAGTAACATCAGTTTCTGATGGTACTGATTTTGGGCCGGCAGATATTAATCTTGCTACTGTTACACGAACTTTCACAATTAGAAATACAGGTTCGTTAGCGTTGACTATCGCTAATCCAACAATCACTGGACTTAATGCATCTGAATTTACTATAACTGCTAATCCTGGAACCTTATCAATTGGAGCTGGATCAAGCACTACTTTCCAGGTAACTTTTAATCCAAGTGCAGTATTTACTAGAGTAGCTCAAATCAACATCACTAATAATGATGCTGATGAAAACCCATACAACTTTGCTATTCAAGGAACAGGTTTACTAGATAATGATGGCGACGGAATTGAAAATAATACAGACCAAGACGATGACAACGATGGTATCATTGATACTATTGAATGTGGTACTTGTGTAAGTGACCCATTTGTAAACGGTAGCTTTGAAGCGCCGGTAATTGGAGCCTCTACTTATAGTATTGAGCCTACTGCTAACGTTACTGGATGGCAAACTAGTGCAGAACCTTTTATAGAAATTTGGAGTGCTGGTTTTAATGGATTTTCTGGTCCTCCAGTTCCTGCAGCAGCCGGAAATCAATTTGCTGAGTTAAATGCAAACGTGGCTGGGATACTATATCAAACTTTCTGTTTGAATGGAGCAGGTGGAACAATCAATTGGTCAATTAAACATAGAGGAAGATTTTCTGCTTCTTCACCAAGTGGAACAGATACCGCTTTTGTAAAGTTTGGACCAGACTTGGCTACTGCCATTGCTTCCACTCCAGTCGTAACAATGGTAGATGGAAATACAGCATGGGGGTCTTATTCTGGCACCTATACAATTCCATCTGGTCAAACCAATATTGTTTTAACATTCCAAGCAGGCTCTACTTCATCAGGAAGTCCTTCTGTAGGAAACTTTATTGATGATATTCAGATAATAATCAACCAAAACTGTATTGATAGTGATGGTGATGGAATCGCGGATTTATTGGATGTGGATGATGACAACGATGGTATTTCAGATATTGAAGAAGCCGGATTCAAAGCTTTAAGCGGAAACAAATCCACTATGGACAGAAGTAGTGCTGCTACTTGGGTTGATGCTAACAATAATGGTTTAAATGATTATATCGAAACTATGATTTCAGGTAGCACATATGTAATTCCAGATACTGATGGAGATACTATTTTCAACCACTTAGATTTAGATAGTGATAACGACACGTTATTTGATATTGATGAAGCTAATGTATTAAACGGTGACGGAGATATCAATGGTGATGGTAAAGGTGATGGTTTTGATACAGAAGGTGATGGTTTATTAAATCTTCATGATAACTCAGCAGTATTCGGAACTACTTTCAGAGCCTATGCTCAGGATAGTGATTCTAACGGTATTGCAGATTACTTACAATTAGACTCTAATGACGACGGTATTAATGACATTCAAACTGGTTTATACGGAAGCTTTGACATCAATGGTGATGGTAGAATTGACGGAACTGGTGACACTGATAGAGATGGTATCTTAAATGTTTTTGATACTAACGACGCCTTGAGAGGATCGCCTAGAGACTTGGACAGAAAACTATTCTTAGATTTTGATGGAAGAAACGATTATGCCGAAGATTCAGCGATTCTTGGTGGATTGTCTAATGCAACTTTAATGGCATGGATTGACTTAAACCCTGCATTCAGCTCAACAGGTTTTGTTGTTGGACAGGATAAATTCAAAATACAGGTGACTAGTGCTAAATTGCTTCAAGTGGTGGTAAACGGTACTTCTTTAACTTTTGGAACGCCTTTGACAACTGCAAGATGGTATCATGTGGCTGCAACTTATGCTAGTGGAAATTTAACGCTATACTTAAACGGAAAATCAGTTGCGAATGTAGCGCTTACAGGAAGTATTGGAGCCGATACTAGTAAACTTACTTTAGGTAAAAATGCTACATCTAGCACGAATTTCTTTAAAGGTAAAATTGACGAAGTTAGAGTATTCAATGTAGCACTAACAGCAACACAGTTAGAAAGAATGGTGTATCAAGAAATACAAAACACTGGTTCGCAAGTAAGAGGTGCGATTGTACCAAGAGATATTGGTTCATTGCCTTTCACTAACGTATTGAGATACTACAGAATGGATACTTACAAAGATGATATTGTAGACAATCTAACAACTGCTGCAGTAGATTCAGGAACCGGAATGAAATTATACAACCATAAACTGATAGATTACCAACAAGCACCAATGCCATTTACAACAGCTAGAACGGGTACTTTTGCTGACGCTGTAAATGATGCTTCAAGAGACATCAGAGGTTTAGATGTATTAGATTTTGATTATTCTATCATTCAGGTAAGACACAACATTACAGAAACTGCTAACAGTACAGATTTAGCCTTATTTGTTGATCCAGGAGTAACTATTAACATGACTAATGATACTAAACTTCAAAACGACTGGTATTTGAAATTAGATGGTAAAATTGACTTGGTTGGAAAATCACAATTAATCCAAACTGCTAACTCAGAACTAGATGTAACAAGTGCAGGTTCTTTAGAAAAAGATCAGCAAGGTCAGTCTAACCGATTTAACTATAACTATTGGTCATCTCCAGTAAGTTCAATAAATGCTACTACAAACAATCACGGATTTACTGTAGCTGGCGTAATGAAAGACGGAACTAATGCTAGTTCACCTCAAAACATACAATGGACAACGGGCATCAATGGTGCAGCTACATCGCCAATTACTTTGAGCAGTTACTGGATATTTAAATTCCAAAACTCATCAAACGCTTACGCTAACTGGGGTTCTGTTGGACAAAACGGAGGATTATTACCTGCTCAAGGATTCACCATGAAAGGTTCTGATGCTGCTGCAGCAAATCAAAACTATACTTTCGTTGGAAAACCAAACAGTGGTACTATTACCTCAACTGTTGGCCCTACTAACTTAAATTTATGTGGTAATCCTTATCCATCTGCTATTGATGCTGATAAGTTTATTGACGACAATGCTACAAGCATAATAGGTACATTGTATTTCTGGGAACACTTTAACACCAACTCTTCTCACAATACTATTCAGTATCAAGGAGGTTACGGTGCCTATACTAAAACGGGTGGAACTGCTCCTGTAGCGCATCCTGATTCCAATGGATTAGGTTCTAGTAGCAAAGTGGCTAAACGATTTATCCCTGTAGGACAAGGTTTCTTTGTTACTGGTTCAGCAACTGGCGGTTCAGTTACCTTCAATAACGGTCAAAGATTATTCGTGAAAGAAGATGATGCTGCTAACTCGTATACGTTGTTCAAATCGAATAATAATACTGTAACATCTGAACCTGATCCAACTATGAACAATGCTCAGGACGAATTCGTTCAGGAAGAATTCATGAAGTTACGTCTTGGATACAATTCAACAGACAACTATCACAGACAAACGTTGTTAGGATTCATGAATCAATATGCTACTTCTGGATACGATAATGGTTATGATGGATTAAGCATCGAGGTATTGACCAATGACATGTACTTCATCAACGGAACGAATAAATTAAATATCAACGGTGAAGGATTCTTTAACGTGAACAACATTTATCCTATTGGAGTTAAAAATGCTACATCGGGTAACGTAACTTTTGAACTAGACAGTTTAGAGAATTTTGATGAAAATCAAGACATCTTTATCCATGACAATGTGACCAATACGTATAACAGTATCAAATCACAAAGTTATCAAGTGAATCTTCCTGCGGGAACTCATGAAACTCGATTTACGTTACGATTTACAGATGGTACAGCTCTTGGAACTGGTGAAAACGAAGCAAATCATGGTATTGCAGTGACACACTCACAGTCAAACAACATGATTAATATCAAAAACCCATTACAAGAAGTAACGGTGAAATCGGTTGCCTTGTTCAACTTATTGGGACAAAAAATTACAGATTGGAACATCGAAAACCAAGACCAAGCCGATATTCAACTTAAGGTTTCAGACATCAGCACAGGAACTTACATTGTAAAAGTTACTACTGACGGTGGTGAAATCACTAAAAAAATCTTGGTAAAAAAATAATCTATTTTGCTTTTATTTGACACTAAATGCACTGTATAAAAAATCCCCGCTAGTCGGGGATTTTTTGTTTATCATAAACCAATGTATTTTAAAAATAAGAAGCACAACCCTTACTTACTCAGGAAATCTCTTCCCGCTGTCCGCTGTACTTCGGTGCCGCTCCCATCGGGGCTAGCGAGAACGTTAGTCGTTATAACTGAGTCTTTTTTAACCCAGCTTTGCCATCAGCGTTGCAAAATCCATCTGAAACTGCTCGCCACTTTGTATGTCTTTTAAGATAAAGTCAGCACCTACCATTTCCTTAACCACAAACGGAATTCCCCTGCGCTCAGCATGTTTAAACTGTTTGTCAATCTTGGCCGCATCAGGATACATTTCACTCTTAATATTATGACTTCGCAAAGTTGTTATCGCTTTCATGGCTTCAAAAGTCTGGCTTTCACCAAAATTTAAAAACAATACTTTCGTAGCTGTAGTAACCGTTTTTGGGAATAAATGCAGCTCTTCCAAAACCAAATAAATGCGGTCCAAACCAAACGAAATCCCAACACCACTCATATCTTTCAATCCGAAAATTCCGGTCAAGTCATCATAACGTCCACCGCCGCCTATAGAACCCATGGCTACAGTTTTAGGCGCCGCTACTTCAAATATGGCTCCAGTGTAATAATTCAGACCGCGTGCCAAAGTCACATCCAAATCTAAAATCGCTTGCTGTAAACCAAGTTTAGTTACGTTTTCACAAATGAAACGTAGTTCTTCAATACCCTTTTTGCCTTCTTTTGAAGTGGAAAGCATCCCGGATAACTTCTCTAATTTTTCGGGAATGGTTCCCGTGAAATAGAATAACGGCTGTACTTTTTGCAAAGCAGTTTCCGAAATACCTTTCTCCAGCATTTCTTTTTTCACGCCGTCCTCTCCTATCTTGTCCAACTTGTCCAAAGCCACGGTAAAATCGATGAGCTTATCAGAAGCACCAATCACTTCAGCAATTCCAGACAATACTTTGCGGTTGTTGATTTTTATCGTTACGCCTTCCAAACCTAAATCGGCAAAAACCGAATCGTACAACTGTACCAACTCCACTTCCTGCCACAGCGATTTAGAACCTACCACATCTGCATCGCACTGATAAAATTCGCGAAAACGCCCTTTTTGTGGACGATCAGCACGCCAAACCGGCTGAATCTGATACCGCTTAAACGGAAATTCAATCTCGCTTTGATGTTGCACCACATATCTTGCAAATGGGACAGTTAAGTCGTAACGCAAGGCTTTTTCAGATATTTTGCCGGTTAATTTTTTATAATTGATGGTTTGCAATTCATCGGTAGCAACTTTATCTAAATAATCTCCCGAATTCAATATCTTAAAAATCAAGCGGTCGCCTTCTTCACCATATTTCCCCATCAAGGTATCCGAGTTTTCGAACGACGGCGTTTCTATAGGCTGGTATCCATACTTTTCAAAATGATGTCGCATGATGGAAATGATATAGTTGCGTTTGGAAACTTCTGCCGGTGAAAAATCGCGCGTGCCTTTCGGAATACTTGGTTTTGATGCCATTTTTTATTTGAAATATTAAATTTTAGATTTTAAATATCTAATATCTGATATTCAATATCTGATATTGCTCTGCAAATATCATATTTTTTAGCACTATTTTCGATACCAAAGTCGATATTCTTGTAACAAAAGCTGTACTTTAGTGTCAAATTACCGTTATGATTGGATTATTCGGAGAAAATATAAAAATAGCAACAAGTTCGATTCGGACGCAATTGTTGCGTACCGTTTTAACAATATTGATTATTGCCCTAGGTATTTGGGCTTTAGTGGGTATTCTTACGGTAGTTTCGGCTTTACAAAATACCTTATCGAGTAATTTTGCTTCGATGGGTTCAAATACGTTCAACATCAATCAATATGAAAATACCAACCGTCAGCATGGCGGTAATGAAGTAGAAAAAATCAATCCTATTATCTCTTATCCCGAAGCGAAAGCCTTTAAGGAAAGTTTCAATTATCCCCTTACGCATACTTCGTTATCCTTTACGGCAACTGCTGCGGCCGAAGTAAAATACGACAATCAAAAAACCGATCCTGAAGTTATGGTGATGGGTGTTGATGAGTATTTCACGGCTAATTCCGGTTTGGAAGTTACCCAAGGCAGAAGTTTCAACACCTTTGATATTCAAAACAACACTTATTCTTGTATCATTGGTTCTGATTTTGTGACGAAAGGTTTGTTGAAAGATGTCAATCCCATTGGCAAAACCTTATCGCTTCGTGGAGCTAAATTTAAAGTTATCGGAGTATTGAAAGAGAAAGGCTCTACATTTGGAAACCGCCAAGATTTGCGAATGCTGATTCCGATTCAAGTAGCGCGATCTATGTTTTCGATACCCAATATCAATTATACGGTCAGCACGATGATCGAAAAAAACGAATTGTTGAATGAGGCCGTTGATGATGCGATTATAACGATGCGAAAAGTACGCAAACTGAATCCGGTAGAAGACAATAATTTTGGTATTTCCCGCAGTGATGATTTGATTAACAGAATCGCTGAAATGACCGATGTATTGAGTCTATCGGCTTGGATTATTGGTATCATTACTATTTTTGGATCTTCTATTGCGCTGATGAACATCATGCTGGTTTCTGTAACCGAAAGAACCCGTGAAATTGGTGTTCGAAAAGCATTGGGCGCTAAAAAAAGTACGATTGCTTTTCAGTTTTTTGTAGAAACCTTGATTATTGGTCAACTTGGCGGATTGGTAGGGATTATTTTCGGAATACTCACAGGCTATTTGATTGCAGTGGCCATCGATTTTAGTTTTGTCATTCCATGGCTGGCGATTATAGCAGCTGTAATTACCACTTTTATAGTAGCTGTTGTTTCCGGTTCCTATCCTGCGATAAAAGCAGCCCAACTTGATCCTATCGAAGCGTTACGCTACGAATAGTCAGCATTGATTTTTAAAGCGACGCACTAATCATTCGGTCATTGCCATAAATATCTTGCTTCAATTGCACCTCTTTAAAGCCATAACTTTCTACCAATGCTACCGTTTCTTTACCGAGATATTGGTTGATTTCAAAATACAATTTTCCATTCTGATTTAGATTTTTCTTAGCTAATTCGGTAATTTTTCTGTAAAACAACAGTGCATCCGTATCTTCTACAAACAAAGCCAAATGCGGTTCATGTTCTAAAACATTCGGTTTAATTTCAGCTTTTTCTAAATTTCTGACATAGGGAGGATTCGAGACTATGATATCAAATTGCTGCTCTAAATCTTCCGTTTCCAAAATGTTTTTCAGTAAAAAATCGACTTCAACATTATGAAGTTGAGCATTCCCTTGAGCAGTTTTCAAGGCCTTATCCGAAACATCAATCGCAACAACCTCAGCATACGGAATATGCTTCGCCAACGACACTGCAATACAACCACTTCCTGTTCCAATATCTAAAATTCGTGGTCTTTCGACTTGTAAATTTTGACTTTCAACTAGTATCAATTGCACTAGCTCTTCCGTTTCGGGTCTGGGAATTAGCGTGTTTTCATTTACCAAAAACCGCAAGCCGTAAAATTCGGTTTCACCTAAAATATATTGTATTGGTTTTTGCTTTTTTAAATCAGAGACGATGCTTTTCCATTTTCTCAAATGAGTGAAATCGATGGTTGCTTTTGGATTGAGTGCCAAATCGACACGAGTCATCCCATGCAAATGACCTAATACAAGAGTAAAGAAACTGTCCACTTCCTGTTCATCATAAATAGATTGTAATGCTTCTCTAAAAATAGGTTTGTATTCGTTCAATACCATTTAAAGTTGTTTTATCATCCAAACCGAACAAGTAGTATGTCCCGTATTTCCCAATGGTTCACAAAGATATTCAAATCCGGCTTTTTTATATAAATGTTGGGCCGTTTCCATTTCGGGTAAGGTTTCAAGATAGCATTTTTCATATCCTAATTCGGTTACTTTTTCCAAACATTTTTGAATCATTTGACTGCCAATTCCCTTGCCTCTAGCTTGTTGTAGAAAATACATCTTTTGTAATTCACTTATATTTTCCTGCGAATGGTCTAACGGCGCAATTCCGGCACCGCCAATAATTTTTCCGTTTTCTTCTACAACAAAATAGATGGCTTTGGGTTTGTCGTAAGCTTCAAACATACAATCCAGTTGCTGGTCAGCAAAGGCTGTTCCGGTTTTGGGATAGCCGTCATTGATAAAAACTTCCCGAATTACGGCTGCAATCTGCGGGTTGTCTTGAGGTTGGATTTCTCTTATGATAATACCCTTCATTCTAAAAGTTGTCTTATTTTTGTGCCGTGAATATACATCAAAAATACATAAACCGCTGTATTGAATTAGCCAAAAATGGTCTAGGTACAACCTATCCAAATCCTATGGTGGGTAGTGTAATTGTATATAATAATGAAATCATTGGAGAAGGCTGGCATCGAAAAGCGGGTGAAGCACATGCCGAAGTGCATGCTATCCATTCGGTAAAAGACCCTTCACTCTTATCCAAAGCTACTATATATGTCTCCTTAGAACCTTGTAGCCATTATGGAAAAACGCCGCCGTGTTGTGATTTAATTCTGAAACATAAAATCCCGAATGTCGTTATTGGAACGGTAGATCCCCACAGTAAAGTAGCTGGTGGTGGCATTAAAAGACTAGAAGAAAATGGTGTAAATGTTATAGTAGGCGTTTTAGAAAAAGAATGTCAGGAATTGAACAAACGCTTCTTTACGTTTCACAACAAAAAGCGACCTTACATTGTATTAAAATGGGCAGAAAGTCTGGACGGATTTATAGCGCCGTTAACCAAAGAAAAGAAAGCACCTGTATGGATTTCTAATGTCTTTTCGAGACAGTTAGTCCATCAATGGCGTAGCGAAGAGCAGGCAATTTTGGTGGGAACCAATACCGTTTTAGAGGATAATCCTAAATTGGATGTAAGAGACTGGAGTGGCACCAACCCCATTCGAATCGTGTTGGACCGCACCGGAAAAATAGCTAAAGAGCACTTTGTCAGAGATGAAAAAACAAAAACCATCATCATCACAGAGCTGGAAAATTTAATAGCTACTGAAAATTGTATATATGAAAATGCTATCTTTGATATTAAGCTAACCAAAACAATTGTCGCTATTTTATACAAATATGGGATTCAGTCTGTATTCATAGAAGGTGGAAAACAAACTCTTCAAAGTTTTATAGAGGACAACCTTTGGGATGAAGCTAGAGTTTTTATGGGCAACGTACATTTGGAAAAGGGTATTGAAAAACCTGTTTTAAATGGAGTATACCAAACAAAAGACATTAAGAACGACCAACTTAAACTTTATTTCAACCATGATTAACGCTATTATTTTCGATTTTGGGGATGTTTTTATCAATCTTAGAAAAGAACAATCTCTTGTAGAGTTCCAACAACTTGGATTGAATGGCCCAAACGAAGATTTGTTAGCGCACAATGACTTATTCGAA